>Ga0187801_10000120_pt1 | contig 17848 bp, 14 predicted proteins | sample NC_wetland_sal_i_10_FD_132465 | JGI IMG/M metagenome (GOLD analysis project Ga0187801, IMG submission 132465) | Wetland sediment microbial communities from Neuse River Estuary, North Carolina, USA - Control_1 | ecosystem: Environmental > Aquatic > Freshwater > Wetlands > Sediment | place: USA...
CAAAGACATGGGCACCATTCCGATGATCATGGCCAGGGCCGTCATAATCACGGGGCGGAAGCGTGTGAATCCCGCATCCAACGCAGCTGCCAGCGGATCCTTCCCCTCTCCCATCTTTTCTGTCGCGAATTGAACAACGAGGATGCTGTTCGACGTAGCCACGCCCATGCACATGATGGTGCCGGTGAGTGCGGGTACGCTGAGCGTGGTGTGCGTGGCGAATAAGAACCAGACGATTCCGGTGAGGGCCGCGGGAAGCGCGGTAATAATGATGAAAGGGTCCAAATAACTTTGGAAATTCACCACGATCAGCAGGTACACGAGCACGATGGAAAACACCAGGCCTCCCAGGAGGCCTTTGAATGAGGCGTTCATGGTTTGGACCTGGCCGCGCACCACGATCTGCGACCCCCTCGGAAGCTGACTGCGAGTCTTGTCGATGATGCGGTTAATGTCCCGACTCACCCCGCCGAGGTCGCGCCCCTGAACCGAGCCGAAAATGTCCAGGACGGGCTGAATGTCATAGTGGGAGATGACGGCATCCCCTGTGCCGCGTTGCACGGATGCCACGTTAGCGAGAATGGAGGGCGCAGCATCTAGAGTGCTGCCAGTTAGAGGAACGTTCTCGAGGTCTTGCAACGTGTCCACTCGATACTGCGGTGTTTGCGTAGCGATCTGATAGCTGACGCGATTTCTCGGGTCCACCCAGAACGTCGGCGAAGTCTGGAAGCTGCCACTCAGGGAGACCAACAGGTTTTGCGCGACGTCGTGAGCCGTATAGCCAATTTCCTGCGCTTTCGTACGGTCGACGAATATGTGCATGTACGGTTCATCGGAAGGTTGCTGAATCCGTGCATCCGCGATGCCCGGGACGCGCCGGACCTGCTCAAGCAATGCGTCCGCATATTGCCGGTTGCCCGCTAAATTATTGCCCACGACTTGGATGTCAATAGGCGCTGGGAGACCGAAATTGAGGATTTGGCTCACGATGTCGGACGGGAGGAATGCGAACGTCACCCCCGGGAACTGTTTCGCCAGTCCAATCCGAAGGTCGTGAACATACTTGTCCGTGACGTGGCCGCGTTCGTTCAGGGTGACCAGAATATCGGCGTCTGAGTTTCCGACTGGCGCGGAACTGGTGTAGGAAAGATTCAAGCCGCTGTAGGGCAACCCAATATTGTCAAGAATGCTTGCGACCGCGCCGGGGGGAAGCTGCTGGCGGATGGACTGTTCGACGAGGTCGCAGAGTCGCGCTGTCTCTTCGATGCGGATTCCTGTGGGCCCGCGCACGTGGAGTTTGAATGTCCCGCTGTCGACACTGGGAAAGAAGTCCTGCCCCAGCCAGGGAGCGACAACACCAATCGACACAAGGCATGCAACGAAAAAGGCCGTAACGAAAGCTCCACGGTGGTGCAGGCACAGCCCCAGCAGCCCGTGATATCCGTTACGCAAACGTTCAAACGCTTTCTCGAAGCGAACCTGCCACCGGACCAACGGATTGCGGCTGGACAGCGAATGGTGTTCCACGTCGTGCTCATGCCCGCGCAAGAGATACTTGGACATCGTGGGGACCAGCGTGCGCGACAGGAAGTACGAGGCTAGCATGGCAAACACGACCGCTTCCGCCAGCGGAACGAACAGGTAGCGCGCAACCCCGGTGAGAAGGAACATGGGAACGAAGACAATGCAGATAGAGAGCGTGGCAACAAAGGCTGGCGCGGCGATTTCCTGGGCGCCGTCCAGGATGGCGTGTTCGATCTCTTTCCCCATGTCAATGTTGCGGTTCATGTTCTCGATTTCGACTGTGGCGTCGTCGACGAGAATTCCGACGGCCAAGGCCAAGCCGCCTAAGGTCATGATGTTGATGGTTTCGCCCAAGGCGCTGAAAATGACGATCGAAGTGAGGATCGCGAGGGGAATGGAGACGGCCACGATGACTGTACTCCGCCAGCTCCCCAGGAAAATAAGAATCATTAGCCCGGTAAGGCAGGCGGCGATGATAGCCTCTTTCACGACGCCCTGAATTGCGCCACGTACAAAGATGGACTGGTCCCCCATAAGGCTGATGTCCAAGGCGGGCGGCAGAGTCTGCTTGATCTGAGGGAGCAATTGCTTGATCCCTGCGATGATGTCGAGGGTCGAATACGAGCCGGCTTTTTGGACAGTCACCAGAGCTGAGCGTTGGCCATTCACGCGGACAATGTTGGTTTGCGGGGGGAACCCATCGCGCACATAGGCGACATCACTGACATAGATGGTCGTCGTTCCGATGGTCTTTATCGGGATGCGGTTTAGCTCAGCAATGGTTTGGGGAGCGCCGTTAACGATGTCGACGTCATACTCCTTCAAACCAATCTTGGATGTGCCTGTAGGCAAGATGAGGTTTTGCGCGGAGATGGCGTTGACGACATCGGACGGAGAAAGCCCCTTAGCTTGCAAAGCGGCGGTGTTCAGGTCCACCTGCACTTGACGCTGCTTTCCTCCATACGGATAGGGGACGGCCGCTCCTGGCACAGTGATCAGTCTGGTGCGGATGAAGTTCAGGCCGTAATCGTTCAGTTGCTGTTCGGAAAGGCCCTTGCCGGAGAGTCCGAGCTGAAGGATCGGGACCGTGGATGCGCTGTACGTGATGATGAGGGGTGGCGTCGTGCCTTGGGGCAGCTGCCTCAATTGCGTCTGTGAAACGGCGCTGATTTGCGCAAGGGCCTTGTCGATGCTGGCGGTCGGCTGAAAAAATACTTTGACCACCGCGATCCCGTAGAGTGACTGTGATTCGATGTGTTGGATGTTATCGACGGTCGTGGTAAGCGAGCGTTCGGTGATCGAGATGATCCGGTCCGCCATGTCCTGAGGCTCGAGCCCGTTATAGCTCCAGATGATGCTAACGACCGGGATATCGATGTTGGGAAAGATGTCCGTGGGCGTGCGAACGATTGCGAGCGTTCCAAGAAGAAAGATCAGGATAGTGAGCACAACGATGGTGTGCGGTTGTTTTAGTGCCAGCCTGACGATCCACATAATTCCTGTCCTCGTTCTTTTTGTCCGGCTAGGCCGGACTGCAGCAGCCGAATCAGCTCCACGGCCCGTGCTTTGGGGTCATGGCACGGTCGTCATCAAGGCTGCGGTCCAATGCGCTTGCCACTACGGCGAGGAGTGGTGGGACAGCCGATGGAATATTGCTCAAAGTGGGCAACAACTTCCGCATGTGATTTTTCCCCAGTAGTTTTTCTTGCCCCAGGCTTGGAAGATGCAAACCAGGTGCCACCCGGGAGCGTGATCGTAGATTGTAGGAAGTTATTGAAAATAAGGGGGCTTAGGAAGAAAACGGACGCGTTTCGATCCCGGTGAATCAATAAGCTGTCAGCATTTAGACAGAGCGTGCCTCGGGATAGACATTGATGCCAAAAGAATATGAGCCAATTTGGACGGCACTCGATTCCTGATCTGTGTGACGTTGAACTTCGGTCATTCAAATAGGATTTTCGCCATCATCCCCTTGTCTTCGTGATTCAGGAGATGGCAGTGAAATACGGACATGCCCTTGATCACCGGGTCAGTGAAGTCCATGATGACGTCGACGGACCCACCATACGGAACATTCACGGTATCCAGCCACAAGGGATCGGCGATTGGCTGGTTGTTTTCCGCGTAGGCAAGGAAATGGACCTGATGAATATGCATGGGATGCAGTTCCCTCGTGTCATTGATGATTTTCCAATGCTGGTAGGTGCCTACCTTCGCGCGCACCATCGGAGCGGCATTGGACTTGAATTTCTCCCCATTAATGTAAAAGCCGTTCTTATCTTCGGTGAAGATCACGACGAATCGTGGCGGCACTTTTTCTTCCGCCGCGAGGTCTGGTGTTTTGAGATCGGGTTTGTGGGAGCTCTTGGAAGTCTTTGGTGTTGAGTCTGTCGCAGGCCTCGGAACGATATCGGCCAGCGCCATCGTCGGATTCGGGTCGCCGTCTGGCCCGGTATCCACACAGCGCGTGATCAGCCGCCGAGGTGTGTCGGCCGCTGGACCAGTAACGATGGCTTCAAGCCTGCCCGCCGGTGGTAACAAGACATGATCCGCGATCCGCGTTTGATGATTGGGGTCGTGTTGGGAGATGGGCATTCCATCCATGGCGACGATTTCAAACGCTTGCCCTTCAAGCTGCAAATCCAGATAGCGGTCCGCGGAAGCGTTCACCAGGCGCCAGAACTGACGCTCGCCAGGTGCGATTTCAATCTGAGGCCGCACAGACCCGTTCACCGTAAAGATCTCTTCTGGCGGCTCTGATTCCCCACCGCAAGCGTACGAACTGAGTTCAACGCGCTGCTTCAAATCGGCGGATTCAGGGTCATGCTTAATAGAGCGGCCGCGAACAACCAGGATGCGTTCCGGCAAGCCGGCAAGCGCCGGAACATAGGATTCGATTCCTTCGATCACGAGCGCACCGGACATGCCGTCGAGCACCTGCCTGTAACTCTCTCCATGAGGGTGGGTGTGGTACCAATACAACCCCGGAGGGTGGTCCTTCGGAATTTGCACGGTGTAGTGGAGCGAGTGCCCGGGCATGGCCATCATGTCCAGGACGTCGTCCTGCGGGGCGTCGGGAGAGACCTCCAGGCCGTGAAAGTGCAAATTCGTCATGTCCATGCACGGAGTAATCGCGCAACTTTCTTGTGGCTTGGTGGGGAGATCGTTGCTGTAGGCGATCTTCAGTTGGTCTCCCGGTGACAGCCGCAAGGTGGGAGCATCGGGCTGGCCATTAAAGTAGAAGGAGTCTTTGCCGTCACTTGTAATTGCAGCGTGCAAAGTCAAGGAAAGTATGTGGTCTTTCGCGCGAATTTCGGGAGGACTCGAAAGCAGACTGGGCGGCTCCCCTGTCAGTTCGAGCGAACAGAAAACCGCGGACGCCAGAATAGCAAAGGCGGGAAGAGCTGTTCGTAGTGCGGGTGCATCGCGTGACATCGCCAACCCCGTAGTTAAACCGCTACTGCTTCGCTCAGAGGGCGCGCACGATCTCCGCGAGGAACCACGTCCGGCGCTCAGTTTCGTCAATCCACGTTTCGATCAAGCTTGCTGTGGCGACGTCGTTGTGCCGTTCGCAAAGTTCGTGGCTGGCACGCAGGAATCGCGTTAGACGCTGGTTGTCTGCGCAAAGCTCCAACAGCATGTTTTGCGGAGTGACGAATTCCTCGTTATTGTCTTTCAGGCGTTGATGTCCGGAAACATCGCTGATGGAACGGATTGTGGTTCCGCCAATCTTGCGGGCCCGCTCCGCGATGTCGTCCGTCATGGCGAAGATTTGGTCCGAGTGTTCATCGAGCAGCAGGTGGTAATCGCGAAAGTGGCGGCCGCTCATGTGCCAGTGGAAATTCTTGGTCTTCAAGTAGAGCGCAAACACGTCGGCGAGCAACTCACGCAGGCTGCCTGTTATTTCAGCGACACCCTTTCGATTGAGATCGGTTGGGATCTCGAGAGCTTCTCTTTCGTGCGCCTCCAAGGGAGCTGCATCGGTCTTTGCCATCTTGGCCTCCAAGGTCTTTCAGACGGTTTTGTTGTGAGGGATTTGGAATTATCCAAAGCACCCGACGATCAAGAATGCACGTATGTTGCCGCGCTGAGCCAAATGCTGACAAATGCCGCAAAGCATTGGCTATGAGCATCATGAGAGCTAGGTCCAACGCCACAGGAGGGGTGAGGGCCGTTGTGTGCGACGGCCAAAGCGTGGACAGTGTCGACCCATCGACAGGCCGCTCATGGCCTCATGGCGATCCTACTGCGTGGGAACAGGATTCTTGTTGGAACGTGAGATGCCGAGTTTTTGCATGCGGAAGTAAAGTGTAGACCTCTTGATCCCCAAACGGGCAGCGGCTCCCTTGGGACCGGCGACAACCCAGCCCGTGTGCTCGAGAGTCTTGCGAATGTGGTTTCGCTCCGCGTCCGCCAGCGTTATTGCCCCCAGGCATTCCGCTTCGGCGGCCCGCTTTAATCCCGCAAGAGGGGGATGCAGTACGTTTCCAGAGGTGAGGATTACGCTCCGCTCAATAAAATTCTGTAGTTCGCGAATATTCCCCGGCCAGGAATGGCTTACAAGTGCATTCATTACTTTCGTGGGGACCTCGTCAATCTGCTTGCCCATTTGGTCCGCAAATGTTCTCACGAAATGCATCACCAACAGCGGGATGTCTTCTGATCGATCCCGCAGAGGCGGAACGGGAATGGGAAACACGTTGAGCCGGTAATAAAGATCGCTGCGAAAACGTTTCTTGGAAACCAGCGCCGTCAGATCGCGGTTGGTTGCGGCAATCAAGCGCACATCAACGTGTAGAGTTTGCGTGCTGCCCAGTCTCTCGAACTCTTGCTCCTGCAGCACGCGCAGGAGTTTCGTTTGCAGTTCGAGCGGGATATCTCCGATCTCATCCAGAAACAGAGTGCCACCGTCGGCAGTCTCGAAACGGCCCACTTTGCGCGCCACTGCGCCGGTGAAAGCCCCTCTCTCATGTCCGAAGAGCTCGCTCTCCAGCAATCCCAAAGGAATTGCTGCGCAATTCAACTTCACGAAGGGGTGACGGCGGCGCGTGCTGTGCTCATGAATGGCACGCGCGATGAGTTCCTTCCCTGTCCCGGTTTCCCCTTCGATGAGAGCAGTGGAATTCGTGGGTGCGACTGTCCGGACAAGCTCCAAAACCTCTCTGAGAGCCCCGCTTGCTCCAACGATGCTTTCAAAGCCATCATTCGCACCGTTGGTCCTCTCTGTCCGATGCTCTCTGGATGTCTCAGTTGTGAGGAATGCCGAGGAGGCAGAATTATCCGTTTCACCCATGAGCCTGCCTTGTTGATATTCGGGCTCCCCGCCGTACGCCGCGAAATTGTCCGGAGCTTCCGTTAGAACAACATTTTCCCAGGCCGTGTCCGTTACCCCCCAAATACCTGTTGCGCCGTCTGTTCTGCTCCCGTGGTACCCATTCGCGGTCAACCGTCATTGCACGGCGCGAACACAGAGAGACATCCAGCGACGAAACGTCATTGCAAGCCCTTCGCGATTTGCTCCGCACTACGGACGCGCCCAATGCGCGGAAAAAGATTTTTCACGGTAAAGTTGTGCGCCTTCGTGCTGATGCTTGCCATAGCGTCCTCGGCAAACACCAGCTCATACCCTGGGTCGAAGGCCGCTCGTGCCGTGGACTCGACGCCGAAGTTCGTTGCAATGCCCCCGAGCACAAAGGTTCGAATCCCATGGCGACGCAGCTGCTGGTCCAATTCTGTTCCGTAGAACGCGCCCCACTGCCGCTTCGTCACCACTAGATCACCCGGCCGCACCCCTGTTTCGGGAACCAAGTCGGAAGCATGCGCTGGCGGTGCGCTGTTTCCTTTGGGAAAAGGTGAATCCACCGGCAATTCGAGCAGTTCGGTTACCTGCACGCGGACAAAAACCGCCGTTCCTTCCTTTTCGCGGAACGCATTGGCGAGCAACACGGAGTTTCGCAGCACTTCATCCGAGTTGTGCGGGGCTAGTTGGCGAACAACGTTGCTGTGCTGCAAATCGATCAGCACCACCGCACTTGTCTTTGGGGCAAGAACAATCTTCGTTTTTTCTTCCGGCATGAACTATCCCTCACATGACGGGCTAATGAGGCTTTTTTGACTCAGCATCGCGGCGCGCGGTTACAAAATTCTTCTGATTCTTACTCCGCCTAAACCAAAACTGTTCCGCCGTCCACCACCACAATCTGGCCGGTGCTAAATCCCTCTTGCATCAGGAAAAGGTACGCTCGCGCAATGTCAGATGCCTCACCTACCCGCCCCACCAGAAGCGCCTTGCCAACGCTCTCGTACATGCCCTCCCGCTCTTGCTCCGTCATGTTCTGCCAGAGATTCGTCCGAACAACACCCGGGGAAACTGCGTTCACGCGTATGGGTGCGAGTTCGACCGCCAGCGCGCGCGTTAGCGCCTCGACCGTTCCGCATACGCTCGCCCCAAGCACCCATCCTTTTCGGGGGCGCTGTCCGGCGATACCAGTGGTGAGTACGATTGACCCCCCTGCCCGAATGTGCGCGCTCCCATACTTGGCGGCGGCCAGCGCCGCCCAATAGCGCAATTCAAATGCTTTGCGCGCCTTCTTGAGATCCGTCACGGCAAACTCACCCAGTTGCAGTGTGTCGCCGGCAGTGAAAGCCAGGTGGTCGAAGCTCCCCAGCTTCTGAAAGAAAATCTCAATGGCCCGCTCGTCCGTAGGGTCGAGCGTGTGCCCATCCATATTTCCACCTAGGGTTGTAACTGTTTGCTTGACGCGCTCCGCATTGCTCGAGGCGACAACGACTTCAGCGCCATGCTCAACCGCCTGTTGGGCGACTGCCAGACCGATACCGGACGAGCCTCCCAGAACCACAACTCGCTTCTTCTGTAAACTCGTTTCAATTTCGACATTCCGGTCGTTCTGTGCCATTGGAATTCTCCTTCTGCTTCTTTCGCGTTAAAGACAGCGGAGCCCCATTTGCGCGGCGGTGTTTTCGAACAGAGCCCGCTCCTGGCATGAAGAAAACTGTCTTGAATATTGTGCGATCCGGGAAACAATGGCGGCCTCAGCCGGCCTTCGCCCAATTCGATCTGCCCATATTCTTCAGCAAGGGCATGCGACGCAGCGCGACTCTCGCGTGGAACATCCGCGCCTTAACCGCTGCGGTCGAAATTCCCAGAATCTGCGCGGTTTCTTTAATCGAATGTTCCTGCAGCTGGTGAAACTCGACAACTCTCCGAGCACGCGGCCTCAGCCCACTAATGGCTGTGCCCACAACCTCTTTCCGCTCACTCACGCGGAAAGTCTCTTCCGGATTGGGAGCGCTGTCTGGAACTTCATAGTGCCACCCGGGCTCAGCCGCCGGGCCGGGCTCGTCCACCGAAATTTCTCGTATCCCGCGCTTCTTACGAAGCTTCGCCAGCGCTGAATTGATCGCGATGCGAGTCAGCCAGGTCACAAATCGTGACCTTCCATCGAAATCCTTGAGATGAACAAACGCACTCAAAAAAGAGTCTTGCACCGCGTCCTCCGCATCCTCGCGGTTTCGTGTGATCCGATGCGTCACGCGAAAGATCCTTTTCGCATAGCGTTCACAAAGTTCTCCAAACGCGGCTGTGTGCCCACCCTTGGCGGCAGCCAGCAACTTCTCCTCGCCCAGCACCTGAACACTATCGGCTGGACAGGCATTGCTCATCGTCGAATTAAGCGGATTCATCACTAGAATTGACATCGCTTGTTCCTCACTCCTGCTGGACTCCACCTTATTCCCGTCAAGGTCACCGAATTGCCCAGCCCGGGGGTACGTTCGTTTGTTTCTCCTGCTCGGACCAAACCTTGAGAGCGAGTTTGCCCGAACCCGCGTGTACTTAAATGCGACGCCGCCCCTGCCCTCATTCCTTTTCTCTTTCCATCCACTTGCGGATATATGCGGGGCAGTTCCTAAGCCGCATACCATCCGCTTCGCAACGCCGCAGAAATCTCACTGCCTCTCGATCCGCCAGCCTTATCTCTTCCAAATCCAGAATGATGTTCCGGTAGTCTGTTTGGAGTTCGAAGAGCCCCTTCAGCTCCGGTATATGCCCCGCCTCAATGCTCCCAGTGAGAGTCAAAACCGTGAATTCCCGCCACTCCGATCTCTCGATCTTCAACGTCATCGGTTATGTTGACAGGCCCAAACCTCAGTCGTCGTGGTGTGCTGCGGTGCTCACAGTACGACCACAGGCCAAGCAGGGCTGCAACACTTAGGCCAGTAGCAACTCACTGAAAATAAATGACTAGACTAAAGACTAAGTGACGGAATTTTGGAAATTGCCGAATTTTCGGGAGTGAAAAAACAAACTCGCTAAGTGTCAGCTGAGAACTTATATTTCTTTATCTTGAGCTGCTTAATCTTCCAATCCAGTGTCGAACGCGGAATCCCAAGTCTCGCAGCCGCACCATTTGGGCCCGCAACTTTCCCTTTGCTTTCAGCCAGGGCAGCTTCAATCATTTCCTTCTCTTGATTCTGAAGTGTCTCTGTCAAAGGAGCGGACAACTCCGGCCGGGCTGATTCCTGGCTTGAGAGCCATGCTGCATCGATCCGAAACGTGTCTCCGGTGCATAGGATCACGGACCTCTCGATAATGTTTTGCAGCTCACGGATATTGCCCGGCCAAGGATACGCTTGGCATAGTTCCAGCGTGTTTTTGTCGATTTTGCGGATTTGCTTGCCCGCTTTTTCCGCATAACGCTTCACGAAGTACTCCACCAGCATGGAAATGTCCTCTTTCCGCTGCCGGAGTGGCGGTACCTCGATCGGGAACACGTTTAGCCGGTAAAACAGATCGGCCCGAAAGGTTCCAGCGGCAATAGCTGCCGTTAGATCTCGGTTGGTTGCAGCTAGTACGCGAACATCGGTGGAAAGAACCCGGTTACCTCCGACCCTTTCAAATTCGCGTTCCTGAAGCACGCGCAGCAACGCAATCTGAGTTTCAGCGGGAAGCTCGCCGACTTCATCCAGAAAAATCGTGCCGGAGTGCGCCAGTTCAAAGCGGCCTTGGCGCCGCTGCAGGGCGCCGGTGAATGCTCCTTTTTCGTGGCCAAACAGTTCCGAAGCAATCAACGAAGAGGGAATCGACGCGCAGTTCACGCTGATAAACGCCCGGCCAGAGCGTTGCGAACGCTTATGGACGGCGCGGGCGATCAATTCTTTTCCAGTCCCGGTCTCGCCTGTGATCAGGACGGTAGAATCGGTCGGAGCGACCTTCACAATGCTGGAAAGCACGGACTGCAGGGCCGGTGAGGAACCTACAATCTCCTCAAACATGAATGCCTGATCGATTTGTTCCCGCAGCGCCAGGTTCTCGTCGTGAAGTTGATCTTTCAGCCGCCTGATTTCCTCTAAGGCTTTCTCCAACTCGGCTTGCGCGAGGCGCTGTTCGGTTACGTCCATCGCTGTGCCCACAAATTGCACGATATCGCCTGACTCGCTCAAGATCGGATGGCCCGTATTGTGAATATGTTTGATCGTTCCGTCCGGAAGAACGGCACGATAGTCAAATTCAAAGTCGGCTTTCTCCAGCCGGGCCCGTTCATAATTTTGCGCTACGATGGGCCGATCTTCCGGATGAATCCTATTAAAATGGAATTCCGAGGTCGAGGGATCCTCATCGGGTTTGACATCAAATATTCGGTTCACTTCCGGCGAGATTGCCACTAGCCCCGAGGAAAGATCGTGGCTCCAACTGCCTGTGTGGCTTAGTCTTTGGGCCTCCAGCAGAGATGCCTCACTGCGCCGCAGCTTCTCGTCGGCTTTCTTCTGCTCGGTAATGTCTCGATAGATGAGATAGATGGCCACCTGGTCGGCTCCAAGGGAAATGCGTGCCGCGACCACGGAAGTTTCCAAGCGAACGCCATCTTTGCGCTGCCTCACAGACTCCAGGTAAACCCTCTCGCCCGACGCGACCAATACTTTGTTCTTGAGAACGTCGGCGCGTAGCTCCTCGGGCACGATTAATTCTGCAAGCCAACGGCCCACGGCCTCCTGTGGCGTGTAACCGAACATACGTGTGAACTCCTTGTTCACCCGCAGCACCTGGAAATCCTCGTCCGTCACGATTACGGCGTCTGGAGACAGCTCAAACAATCCATCCAAATGTTCTCTCTGCCGTTGTAACTCCTCTTCCGCGCGTTTGCGCTCGGCAATCTCAATTCGTAGTTCCTTGTTTGTTTCAGTCAGCTTCGCGGTACGTTCCGCGACCTTCACCTCGAGCTCGTTACGCCTCTGTCTCAGCCAACTCATGAGCACCGCAAAGATCACAAACCCGAGGTCGTAAAGAACTCGAGAGAGGCTGGTGGTTCCGGGTTCGAAGAGATAGCCGCGGATCATCATCGCAAGCAAAACGGAGAGGATGCCAGGTCTGGTGCCACCGTACCAAAACGTGATCGCGATGGCCGACAGCGCAAAAGCGGCAAAGGGATGAGGCACATTCAAGTAATGAAATAGAAGCTCGAGTAACAGAGCCCCTGCCACCGAGACAAAAGCTAATCCATACCCCAGCACGGCAGACACTGCTGGTCGCGCCATCCATTTTGTAAAACGTGGATCAGCCATACTTCAGCGGTTCTCTCGCACTCTGGATTTAGGTTCCCCGGCACAGCTCTTGATTGGCATTTCTGTGAGGGCCTACTGTAGCTCGGTTCCAATCCCGGTACAACGGAATCAGGTTAGAAGTCGGTTGGAGATTGCGCTCAGAATACGCAGTCGACCCAGTACTCAGGCATGTCGGATTGGAGAAACTACGAATAGGTTTCATCCGCCTAAACTCCGCCGCGGCTGGCTGGTTTGTTATGCGAGCTGAGGACTTTAAGGAAGGAATCCGCTGCCTCGTCCGCTTTCGACTCTGGCAATTCTGAATTTACTGGCAATCCTTAATTTGAAGGAAAATGCATCCTTGTCTGCCCGGTCGATGTCTAATGCGTGATGGAGAGAAGGAGAAATTTCATGGCGACTCAAGCCCAAGTCAGTTTGGTACCCCCTTTCACTCGCGAGATAGCCGCCCTGAAGGTCCGCAAGGCGGAAGATGCTTGGAATTCGCGTGATCCGCAACGCGTTGCGCTGGCCTATACGGTCGACAGCCGATGGCGCAACCGCGCGGAATTCGTCCAAGGCAGGGAGCAGATCATTGAATTTTTGACCCGCAAATGGAATCGCGAGTTGGAGTACCGCCTCATCAAGGAACTCTGGGCATTTGACGCCGACAGAATTGCCGTACGCTTTGCCTACGAATGGCGCGACGACTCCGGCCAATGGTATCGCTCCTATGGCAACGAGAATTGGGAATTTGATGCGGAGGGCATAATGCACCACCGGCATGCGTCCATTAATGATCTGCGGATACAGCCCTCGGACCGTCTCTACGACTGGCCGCAGGGACCACGCCCGGCGGATCATCCGGGACTCAGCGAGTTGGGCCTGTAGAACAGCCTTCGTCCAAAGGGCAAAAGATCCAGTTTTACGCCGCTTGGCCACTAAACGAGTTGGCACCGACCCAGGAAAAAGGAGTGAGCAATTTGGCAGCGGACTCTCGATTTAGTTTGAAAACCTTTGCATGGATCGCGGTGTTTCTGGGTGCCGTGTTTGTGGGCCTTCAATTCATCCGGCCAGAGCTGATGAATCCTCCAGTCACGGCGGACCTGCAGGCGCCCCTCGAGGTGAAGCAGATACTCAAAACGTCGTGCTACAACTGCCACTCGAACGAAACGACTTTGTCCTGGTTTGACAAGCCAGTGCCTGCGTATTGGCTTGTAGTCAGAGACGTGACAGAGGGCAGGAAGCACCTGAATTTTTCGGAAATCGGCAAGCTCCCGCCTGCACAACAACGCGGCGTCCTTTTTGAGGCCGTGAGTCAGATCGAGTTAGGCGCGATGCCGCTGCCGCCATACAGACGCCTCCATCCGGAATCTGTAATCACAGCGGACCAGTTGGCGGTCTTAAAGAGATACCTCAATCCTGCCGCGCCGAGGGAAGCTGCCACGCCCGCGGAGATAAGCGCCGCCGACGCACAGTATGACAAGTGGATTCAGTCAGGCAGCGCGACGCCGGAAGTGGCGCCTGCGCCGAACGGCATCGCCTTCATGCATGACTATAAGAATTGGAAAGCTATTAGCAGCACGGAACGGTTTGACAATCATACGATGAGGGTAATTCTTGGCAATGATGTTGCCGTCAGAGCCATCGCGGACAACCACATTAACCCGTGGCCCGATGGCACGGCCTTCGCCAAGGTGGCTTGGTATCAGCAACCTGACGAGAAAGGCTTCGTTCGGACGGGAGCGTTCTTCCAGGTGGAATTTATGATCCGAGACAGTAAGAAATATGCCAGCACCCTGGGATGGGGTTGGGCAAGATGGCGCGGTGCCGACTTGAAGCCATACGGCAAGGACGCAGCTTTCACAAGCGAATGCGTCGGTTGCCACAACCCCTTGCGTAACACCAATTATGTTTTTACGGAGCCACTTCGAGGCCAACAGTGAAGCCACCAATGAAAAAAGGCTATCTTGTCGGCATGTTTCTCTCGCTGAGTATTCTTGGCTGCTCAGGGAATGGACCCAAAATCTCGGCTACCATCAATGATGGCGCGTCTATCGTCGGCGACCTGCCCGCGAATCCGCTGCAATGGAAGGTCATTACATCGGAGATCAACCAGCAGAATTCGACGATGTCTACCCTCTACGGCAATGAGCTTGCCATTGGATATGCAAGAGCAAATTCGCAACACAACTATCCTGCTGGTTCCGTGCTTTCCCTTGTGACCTGGACGCAGCGTGAAGATAGCCGCTGGTTTGGGGCGAAGGTCCCGGATCAGGTGAAGTCCGTGGAATTTGTGACCGTAGGGTCCGGGCTGGACGGCCAGCCACCCTATTTATATCAGGAGTACGAAGGCACGCCACTGAAGATGTTGTCCGTTCAGCAAAGCCTCACTCAGAATGACCGGGTCGCGGATCTTCTCTCGCAGCGCGCTGCCGTCATGCCATAACATTCACGGCCAGGCCTCAATGCAGCCACCAAGACATCTATTTCGCCTGCACGAACTGCAGCGTGTATGCGGTCGCCGGGTCGAACTCTTTTTCGATCACCTTCAGTTCCAGCAACTGCTTGTACAACGTGGTCCAGCGAGCTGGATCCATTTGCCCAATCTGCGACCCATTCGGACCCTCACCTGCAACGAAGTGTCCATCGCGCAATTCCTGCCACGTGAATTGCATCCACTGGGGACTGAGCGCAGGGTTCAGCTTGGCCACGGCGGCGTGGGCCGCTGCAGGGTCGTTGAGGTAGTCCCGCCAGCCCCGCAACGAGGCGCGCACAAACCTAGCTACCGCGTCAGGGTGCTGGCGCAGAAAGTCCTGCGTCGTGAACATCACCCGGTAAGGTGTATAGCCCGCTTCGCTTATCAGCAACACACGCGTTTCAACACCTGCCTGGCGCGCAAAAAACGGTTCGGACGTCGCAAATGCCTGTTGAATATAGTTGGGGTCCGCCACGAAATTAGCCACACTCATCGTGGCTGGAATTTCGCGGACGTCATTGAGCTGATAGCGCTTCGTCAGATAGCGAAACCAGGTGGATGATCCCGCCTGCACGGCCACCGTGTGACCGTTGAGATCAGAAAACGTTCGAACTGGCGACTCCTTTCGCACCATGATCCCTTGCGGGTCGTGCTGCATGGTTGCGGCCACCGCGATCAGCGGCTGGCCTTCCGCGACCGACTCCAGAATGCGATCCGAGGCGCCCATCCCAAACTGCGCTCCACCTGAAGCGACCTGTTGATAGGGGGACAGATACGGACCGCCGGACTGGATGCTGACGTCCAAGCCCTCTTCCTGGTAATAGCCCTTCGCGAGGGCGGTATAGAATCCCCCGTGTTCCGGTTGCGGATACCAGTCGGCTTGCAAAGTGATTTTGGCCAATCCCTTGCTTCCCTGAGGCTGCCTGCACGCAGAAGCGGCCAAAATCAACGAAAGCACCAACACGCTTGCGCGGAAGTTTTTCCTCATGTCTGTCCGACCTGGATGAAATCCCCGCCGCGAGCGTTCAATGGGCCCTCCCGCGGCTGCTTTTTCCGTCCCCGCTGGCTTGCATTCCGATCTCCGCCGCGTAGGCCAGTAGGCGCAAATCGCCTCCCCGAGCAGCTGCAAGCTGCACCCCTGCGCCGTCTTTCGAAGGCAAAGTGATCACCGGAACTCCCGCCAAACTAAAGGGGGTCGTATAGCGAAGGATGCGTTGACGGGTTTTGCTGTGATTGACTCCGGACTGAAGTCTCGATAGCGGGGAGCATGGCAGGATCACAAATTCAAACTCGTGAAAGATCGCATCCATCTGTTTTTGGAAGTCCGCATGACGTTTGCGACGATTGTCGGCCTCGGCTGCGGGAATGGATGCGCCCCAGGTAAGCCTTTCGGCGATACCCGCCTCGAAGGAAGAAAAGTCGCCGCCGGTTCTGGCGCCGTGAATTGCAGCTGCTTCCTGCGCCTGGATGGCCGAAAAAATCGTGACGGCGTCATTCCAGAAATTTACTTCAAGCGGAACGATTGAGGCGCCCAGTTTCTGCAACCGGTCTTGCCATTCCGCGTAGCCCGAGAAAACTTTGGCATCACAATCGTGTAGAAATTCGGCGCTCGCGGAAGCAATGCGCACCCGTGTCTCACCCTTCAACGGCGGGCGTAAGCCGAGGAATCCTTCTGCCAAAAGAGGGGCATCGCGCAAATCGCGGAAAATCCAGCCCAGCGTGTCGAATGAAGGTGCGAGCGGGCAGCAACCGGACCAAAGTCCTTGTCTTTGCGCTAAAAGCAGAGAGGCGCGATAACTTGCCAAGCCACAGAGAGCGGCGGGCACGCGAAGGGAGCCCCCCGTGTCCGTTCCCACGGCAACAGCGGCGGAACCTTCCTGAACACTTGCCGCGGCACCGCTTGAGGAGCCACCCGTCAGGCAGGCATCTTTCTTTGGCTGGAGACAATCGCCATAGTCCCGGTTCTCGCCCGTTAGCCCGTAGGCAAGCGGGTTAAGATGCGTCTTCCCCACGATGACGGCGCCCTGTTCGCGTAGCCTCTTCGCCATGGCGGAATCTTTCAGCGCCGGCCCGCCTTTTTCGGCGTAATATCGCGAACCGCACGTTGTGGGATAACCCGCAAGGTCGAAGCAATCCTTCAGCGAGACAGGCAAACCGTAAAGAGGAGGCTTCGGTCGCTCCAGGAACTTCCTTTGAACCGATTCCGCGTCGCGGAGTGCTTGTTCCGTATCGAGCGATAGATAGACGTTCTTACCGGAGTTGCTGTTTGCCTGGGACAGCGCCTGTTCAACGACAACCCCCGGCGTCGTGGCTCCCTTGATGAGGGCGCTACGGATCCCCATAAGCGTGGTGTGGGCGGCTGTCACGGGTAGATTTTAGCCGTTTCTATTGTGCCAAATGTGCTGTGCCTTTTATTCATCGTATTCGAATTTCCGCTTATTGACAGGCTCTGGCGGTGTGCTAGATTGCGCCATGGTCAGCCAGTCCGGGAAACGCACCGGCGCGCTGGAGCTCGATGAAGCGCGCATGCGTGAGATTTTTCAATTCACTGCCCGCACGTTTGATACGCCTTACCCCGCTCCCTTTGGAGCGCTGATCGTGAGTACTAAAACTGGACGGCGGCTGATGCGCGCGACCAATGCTGCTAGGCGCGAGAACGACCCCTCCGCCCATGCCGAATTGCGTGCCGTGCGTTTAGCCTGCAAGAAGCTCAAGCGGACCTCTCTTGTGGGTTTCACGATGTACTCCACTTGCGAACCGTGTCCCATGTGCATGAGCAACGCCTTGTGGGCGGGGCTCGATCGTGTTGTTTATGGCGCCACAATCGTCGACGCGAACCGGCATTGTCTGCAGATTCAGATTCCGGCAAAAGAGGTTGCGCGTCGTTCGGACATGCACTGTGTTGTCGAGGGTCCCGTTCTGCGCGAACTCTGCAACACCCTGTTCACACACCCCAAAATGCAGAAGGCATTTCGCTCTTGGAACACCCGCAAGCCTGGCTCGCCAAGACGCTGACAGGAGAGAGGAACAGCTTTCATGGACCTTGACCATGCCGCACAATTGGAGACGCTTCTCGGAGACCCCTCGCGCATCATTCGTCAGAAGGAGGTAGTGGAACAACTCTCGCGTGATTTCTACTGGTATTCGCCGGTTCTTCGCAAGCAACTTGACGGCAAGGTTGGTGACTTCGTCGTTCAACCCCTCAGTGCAATCGAAATTCAAGAAATACTCCGCTACTGTTACGCCCACAATCTCCCCGTCACTGTTCGAGGCGCAGGTACCGGCAAC
>Ga0187801_10000122_pt1 | contig 17735 bp, 17 predicted proteins | sample NC_wetland_sal_i_10_FD_132465 | JGI IMG/M metagenome (GOLD analysis project Ga0187801, IMG submission 132465) | Wetland sediment microbial communities from Neuse River Estuary, North Carolina, USA - Control_1 | ecosystem: Environmental > Aquatic > Freshwater > Wetlands > Sediment | place: USA...
CGGTCCGTCCGGGCCCAGTCGGTCTGGGCCCGGTCCGTCCGGACCTGCTCCATTGCTTGCCACGCGCGTCCGCCCATCCGACAAAAGATAACGTTTCGATAACATCTTACCTCTAATGGGTTTCGGCCACATTGCCATCGGTAGCTGAGTAAGCGCTTAACCAGAGCAACCGCTTACTCGCCGACGCACAGAGGACGTGAGCATGGCCGACCGGTTGACGATTTATGAAGTCGCGAGGCGCAGCGGCGTATCGACCGCCACGGTGTCGAGGGTCATGGCCGACGGCAAGGGCTTCTCGGCGGCCACCAGGGAGCGGGTCCGGGCCACGGCCGCCGAGCTGGGCTGGGTGCCGAGCGGAACGGCCCGCGGCCTGGCGTCGCGGCGGAACGGGATCGTCGGCCTGCTGTTCCCCGACCTCGGCAACTGCGGAGAGCTGGCGGAGGAGTCACCACTGTACGTGGACCAGGTGATCCGCGGCGCGGAGCGGGCGGCGACCTCCGCCGCTCATGCGGTCCTGATCGCGGCCACCCACACCACAGCGGGCCGCGAACTGGCGTTCATGGTGGCGGGGAAGGTCGACGGCCTGGTGATCATGGCGCGCTGCCTTTCCGAGCCGGACATCGCGGTCCTCTCCAACAGCCTGCCGGTCGTCGTGCTGGCCAACCGCTACTCCGGCGACGGGCCCGACTTCGTCGGCGCCGATAACCGCAGTGGCTCCAGGGCCATCACCACGCACCTGATCCACGTCCACGCCCACACCGACCTGGCGTTCTTGGCCGGGCCGGCCGACTCGCCGGACTCCGGCGAGCGCTTTGCGGGTTTCTGCGAGGCGCTTGACGAGGCTGACCTGCCCGTCCCGGACGCCCCGATCGCCAGCGGTGGGTTTACCGAGACCGGCGGCGGGGCGGCCGTGGCGGCGCTGATCGCCGAGGGGCCCAGGCCCCGGGCGATCGTGTGCGGCAACGACGAGATGGCCATCGGCGCGCTGAGAGTGCTGCGGGCCGCCAAGCTGCGCGTGCCGGCGGACCTTGCAGTGACCGGGTTCGACGACATCGGCGTCGCCCAGCACGTGCGCCCCGCCCTCACCACCGTCCGCCAGCCGATGCGCGCACTCGGCGAGGAGGCGGTCCGGATCCTGCTCGACCGAATCCACAACAGGGCCACGCCGCGGGCCTCGGTCGTCCTGCCGACCGAGCTCGTGATCCGCCGCAGTTGCGGTTGCCGCGTGAGGCCGACTTCCGCCGAGGGCGGAACCCGAAGATGAGGAGAACCACCATGAACCTGAGATCGCTCGCGGCCTGCGCGTGTGCCGCGGCCCTGCTCGCGGCCGGCGCCAGCGCGTGCTCGTCGCACTCGGCCGGCACCGGCACCAGCACCAGCACCAGTAGCGAGGGCGGCACCCTGACCATCCAGGGCGACTCCGGCAACCCGACGCTGGTCGAGAACTTCAACCCGTTCCAGCCCAGCACCGAGCTGCACGGCACGTACCTGATCTACGCGCCGCTGGAGACCGTCAGCTCGATCAACGGCAGCTACACGCCGTTCCTGGCCACCGGGTATAAGTTCACTAGCCCCACGACGCTGGTGTACACGATCCGATCGGGGGTCAAGTGGAGCGACGGCACCGCGTTCACCCCGGCCGACGTGGTCTTCACGTTCAACCTGCTGAAGAAGTACGCGGCGCTGGACACCAACGGGGTCTGGTCACAGATCAGCGCGGTATCCGCATCGGGCAACGACGTCACGTTCACCTTCAAGGCGCCCAACGTCCCGTTCGCGGCGACGATCGCGCAGACCCCGATCGTGCCCGAGCACGTCTGGTCGTCGATCTCCAACCCGGTCACCTTCACCAACACGCACCCGGTGGGCACCGGTCCTTACACCCTCAAGACCTTCGCACCGACCCAGTACACGCTGACCAAGAACGCGCTGTACTGGGACGCGTCGAAGATCGCGCCGACCTCGGTCGTGTTCCCCGCCCAGGCGACCAGCCAGAGCACCAACCAGCTCGAAGTAAGCGAGGGCCAGTTCGACTGGTCTTACACGTACCTGCCCGACGTCAAGGCGACCTACGTGGACCGCGACCCGTCCACCAACCAGTACTGGTTCCCGCCCGGCGGGACCATCGGCCTGTTCCTCAACCTGACCCAGGCGCCGTACAACAACGTCAACTTCCGCCAGGGCATCTCGCTGGCGCTCAACCGCGCCACGATCGCGCAGAAGGCGGTCAACGGCTACATGAAGCCGGCCAGCACGAGCGGGATCATCCTGCCGAACGAACAACAGTGGCTCGACCCGAGCCTGCCGGGCCAGGGCGTGGTCAGCCAGAACCATGGCGCCGCCATGGCCGCGTTCGCCAGGGCCGGTTACACCTCCCAAGGCGGCAAGCTGATGGGGCCGAACGGCCAGGCCACGATGACCATCGTGCTGCCGAACAGCTTCACCGACTGGGCCGCGGCGGCCACCGAGATCAGCAGCGAGCTCGGGCAGATCGGCATCAAGGTCAACCTGGACGAGCCGCAGTACGCGCAGTACGCGCAGACCACGCAGGCCGGGACGTTCAACGCCGCCATCGGCGGCTTCGGCGGCACCGGCATCCCGTTCAACGACTACAACCTGACGCTGAACAGCGCTTACGCCGCTCCAGTGCACACGCCCACGGTGAACAACTTCGAGCGGTTCAACAACGCCGGGGTCAACCGGGCGCTGGCCACGCTGGCCGCGGCCACCAACCCGTCCGCGCAGCAGCAGGCCACCGACCGCCTCGAGACGATGATGTACCAGACCGTCCCGGTCGTTCTGCTGTACTACGGCGGCAGCTGGGGCCTGTTCTCCACCAAGCACTTCACCGGCTGGCCGTCGGCCAGCGACCCCTACACCCTGCCGACCAACTACAACTACTCGCTGCTGACGGTCGTGACCCACCTGGTCAAGGCCTGAGGCACGGCAGGGTGAATAGGAGCGCACGGTGCGGTACATCCTGCGCAAGGTGACGCTGTTCATCGTCACGCTGTGGGCGGCGATCACCCTGAACTTCATCCTGCCGCGGCTGATGCCCGGCTCACCGGTCGACGCGGCGCTCGGCAAGCTCGCGTCGGCCGGGGTGCCGATCACCAACGCGGAAAAGGCGGCCGTCGAGGCCCAGCTCGGCGCGCCGCACACGAGCATCTTCGTCCAGTACGGGGACTACCTGCGAAACATCGCGACGCTGCGGTTCGGCACGTCGTTCTCGTTCCCCAGCCAGACGGTCGCGCTGACCATCGGCAAGGCCCTGCCCTGGACGGTGGTGCTGGTCGGCGCGACGACGGTCTTCGCGTTCGTCATCGGGACCCTCCTCGGGGTCTACGCCGGGTGGCACCGCGGCAGGTTCGCCGACTCGTCGGTGACGATCGGGGCCACCTTCTTCGGCGCGTTCCCGCCGTTCTGGCTCGGCCTGCTGCTGCTGTACTGGCTGGCGTTCAAGTTCGGCTGGTTCCCGCTCAAGGGCGGCTACTCCCCCGGCACGACGCCGAACTGGAGCCTGTCGTTCCTGGGTGACGCGCTGGACCACAGCGTGCTGCCCGCGCTGACGCTGGCTATCACGACGCTGTCGGGCTGGGTGTTCGGCATGCGCAACAACATGATCAACACCCTGGGCGAGGACTACGTGACCTTCGCCGAGGCCAACGGCCTGCGCTCGCGGACGGTCGCGCTGCTGTACGCGGCGCGCAACGCGCTGCTGCCCAACGTCACGGCGTTCGGGCTGATGCTGGGCGCGGTCGTCGGCGGGTCGGTCCTGGTGGAGGGCATCTACAGCTACCCGGGCGTCGGCAACCTGCTCTACCTCGCCGTCACCAACCACGACTATCCGCTCATGCAGGCGCTGCTGCTGGTCTTCACCCTCAGCATGCTGGTCGCGATCTTCGTCGTCGACCTGCTCTACCCGCGCCTCGACCCGCGAGTCCGGAGTGCGACATGACCATCATCACCTCGGTGCCGCCCCCGCAGGCTCCGGGCACTGCTGGCGAGGTACGGATCGGCGCCGCGAGCGCGGTACCCGGACCGCTGCGCTTCATCGGGCGGGCGCTGCGCACCCTGTGGAGCAACGGCAAGGCGCGGACCGGAATGATCATCCTCGGCCTGATCGTCCTGGCGGCGATCTTCGCCCCGCTGATCGCGCCGCATTCGCCCACGGCGACCAACTTCCAGCCGTACCTGGGCCCGAGCGCGACCAACTTGCTCGGCACGACGGGCAACGGCCAGGACGTGTTCTCGCAGCTCATCTTCGGCGCGCGGGTCTCGCTGATCGTCGGCGTGTGCGCCGGGGCGCTGGCCACCCTGGTGGCGGTGACGATCGGCCTGATCTCGGGCTACCGGCCCGGCGTGATCGACGAGGTGCTCAGCTTCGTCACCAACCTCGCGCTGGTGATCCCCGCGCTGCCGCTGATGATCATCCTGGCGGCTTACCTGCAGGGCCGTTCGGTGTGGACGATCGTGCTGGTCGTCGCGTTCACCAGCTGGGCCACCGGCGCCCGGGTGATCCGCAGCCAGACCAAGACGCTGCGCACGCGCGACTTCGTCACGTCGGCGGTGTTCTCCGGCGAGCGGCTCCCCCGGATCGTGTTCCGCGACATCCTGCCGAACATGACGTCCCTGGTCGCGGCCAGCTTCCTGGCCGCGGCCACCGCCGCGGTCCTGGCCGAGGCCAGCCTGGAGTTCCTCGGCCTGGGCAACCCGTCCACGGTCAGCTGGGGCACCATCTTGTTCGCCGCCCAGCAGCAGAACGCGCTGCTCACCGGGCAGTGGCTGATGGTTTTCGCGCCCGGCCTGGCCATCGTCTTGCTGATGGTGTCGTTCACGCTGATCAACTTCGGCGTCGACGCGCTGTCCAACCCACGGCTGCGGGAGAAGTGATGGCCCTACTGGAAGCGCGCGGCGTCAACGTCGTCTACTCACCGGCCCGCGGCCAGCGGATCTGGTCGGTGCGTGACGTGGACCTCACCATCGCCCACGGCGAGTTCGTCGGGCTGGTCGGCGAGTCCGGATGCGGCAAGTCGACCCTCGGCTTCGCCCTGACCCGGATGCTGCGCCCGCCGGCCCACCTGTCGGGCGGCGTCATCCGCTTCGACGGCACCGACGTCGCCAGCCTGACCGGCGAGCGGCTGCGCCGGGCGCGGCGCGACGGGTTCGCGCTGGTCCGGCAGAGCGGCATGAACGCGCTGAATCCGGTCCGGACCATCGCGCACCACTTCGGCGACGTCCTGTTGGCGAACGCGCGGCCGGGTGATGAGTTGTCGGGCGACCGCATCTGGCGGCGGGCCGCGGAGTTGCTGGAGGCCGTGCGCCTCGAGCCGGCGGTGCTGAGCCGCTACCCGCACGAACTGTCGGGCGGGATGCGGCAGCGGGTCTCGATCGCGCTGGCGCTGTCCCTGCAGCCGCGGCTGATCGTCTTCGACGAGCCGACCACGGCGCTGGACGTGATCGTCCAGCAGGCGGTGATGGACACGATCAAGGACTTGCAGCGGGAACGCGGCTTCTCCGCCATCTTGATCAGCCACGACCTCGGCGTCGTGCTCGAGGCCACGGACCGGGTCATGGTCATGTACGCGGGCCGGATCGTCGAGGACCAGCCGTCTCGGGTCATGGCCCACGGGCTGCACCACCCCTACACCGAGGCGCTGCTGAACTGCTACGGCGACCCGCGCGCCGAGGTCGTCCAGCTCGGCGGGATCCCCGGGACCCCGCCGGACCTGTCGGTGCCGAACACCGGATGCTCGTTCGCGCCGCGCTGCCCGCTCACCGAGGACATCTGCCGCACCCAGGATCCCCCGCTGCTCTCGCTGGCGCCGGGCTGGGCCGCGTGTCACGTGCGGGCCCGCGCGGCGCACGTCGAAGAGGAGGTCGGCAGTGTCCGCTAGCGATGTCCCTGCGCTGACCGTCAGCGGCGTGTCGAAGGTATTCCACGTCCGCGGGCGCGGGCGCCGGACGGTTACCGCGGTCGACGACGTGTCCTTCGCGGTCGCCCCGGGCGCGGCCGTGGGCCTGGTCGGGGCCAGCGGCAGCGGCAAGAGCACGCTCGCCAAGATGATCACCGGCTCGGAGCGGCCGACGTCCGGGGAGATCACGTTCGGCGACACCTCGGTCGGAAAGCTGCATGCGGGCGGCCTGCGCCAGCTTCACCGCCGGGTGCAGATGGTGTTCCAGGACCCGTACGGCGCGCTAACCCGCTGCACACCGTGGAGTACACGGTGATGCGCCCGGGCCAGAACTTCCTCGGCATGTCCCACGCGCAGGCCAGGGGCCGGGTCGCCGAACTGCTCGAGACGGTGGGCCTGGTCCCGGCCGCCCAGTACGCGGCCAAGCTCCCCCACCAGCTCTCCGGCGGCCAGCGTCAGCGCGTGCTCATCGCGCGCGCACTCGGCAGCGACCCCGACCTGATCGTGGCCGACGAGCCCGTCTCGATGCTCGACGTCTCGCTGCGGGCCGGGGTGCTCAAGCTGCTGGCCGAGCTGCGCCGGACGCGCGGGCTGAGCCTGCTCTACATCACCCACGACTTGCTGTCCGCCCGCCTGATCACCGACGAGATCCTCGTGCTGAACCAGGGCCGGGTCGTCGAGCGCGGCCAGACCAAGCAGGTCCTGCAGCACCCGACGGACAAGTACACGATCCAGCTGCTGAACGCCGTGGCGAACCCCTTCGCGGCGAATGGATCAGAGCAGAACAGATCAGAGCAGAGCAGAAAGGGTGCGGGGGGTTCGATAACAGGCAATGGTGCGGGGGGCCCGACAACAGGCAGGAGTACGACATGATCTCCTCGTGGCGGCACGCGTTGTCGAAGCGCTGGCTGGCCGGCGCGGCGGTCGGCATCGCGGTGATCATCGCCGGGCTGCTGGCTCCTGCGCAGCTGGCTCACGCCGGCGGCGCGGACGGCGCGCCGGTGGCGAATTACGGCGGGCTCAGCCCGGCGCAGCGGGCCAACCTGCAGTCCATCGCCACTGACACCTGGAAGTTCTACGACGTGGACGTCGACTCGGCGACCAACCTGCCGATGGACAACATCACCTTCGCGGGCGGTTCGGCCACCCCGACGTCGTACGGCAGGTACACCTCGGCGGCCAACATCGGGGTGTACCTGTGGGCGGTCGTCTCGGCCAGGGACCTCGGCCTGATCAGCGAGGGGCAGGCGCGGGCCAGGGTCGAGGCCACCCTGACCGAGGTGTCGCAACTGCAACGATACGACGGCTTCCTGTACCAGTGGTACGACACGACCAACGGCGACGTGCTTTCCAACCCCGGCCAGCCGGACTGCGCCGCCGGCGCGGCCCCGGCGTACACCAACTGCTTCTTCGTCTCCAACGTCGATAACGGGTGGTACGCCTCGGGGCTCATCATCGTGCGGGAGGCCATGCCGGAGATGGCGCACCTCGCGGACAGCCTGATGGCACCGATGAACTTCGGGATCTTCTACGACAACCGGGCCGAGACGCACTGCAACGTCAACCCGGCCATCGCGGGGAACCAGCCGACCGGGCAGATGTTCGGCGGGTACTACGTCGGAAACCCGCCGTACACCGGCGACAACTGGACGCACTACTACCACAACGGCGCGTTCTACAGCGACCCGCGGATCTCCGCCTACATCGGCATGGGCCTGCGCCAGATGCCGGGCAACGTGTGGTGGCGCAGCTGGCGCGAACTGCCGCCGCCTGCCCCGTTCTCCGACTGCCAGTCCAGCGACCCCGACTTCTCCTGGCAGGGGCAGTGGCCGATGGGCGGCTCCTGGCAGACCTACACCGACCCGCAGTCCGGTCAGCAGTTCACGGTCTGGGAGGGGCATTACACCTACCCGGGCAGCAACCTGACCTTCATTCCCACCTATTCGGGCGGGATGTTCGAGGCCATGATGCCGAACATCGTCGTGCCCGAGACCAGCTGGGGCCCGAACAGCTTCGGCGCCGCCGACGCCCAAACCGTGCGGGTGCAGATCAAGTACGCGACCCAGCAGCTGGGATACCAGGTCTGGGGCATGTCGCCGTCCAGCACGGCGGATGACACCGGCGATTACAACGGGTACGGCGTGGAGGGCCTGGCCTTCCCGTACTACGGGACCGGGGCCACCGCCAGCAACCCGAACGAAGGGCTATCGCAATGCCACGGCTGCGCCACCGAGGACGTCGTGACCCCGCATGCGTCGTTCATCGCGCTGGACGTCGCGCCGCAGCAGGCCTACGACAACATCCAGGAGCTGCGTACGCTGTACCCCGGCATCTACGGCCCTGTCGGCTTCTTCGACGCGGTCAACCCCACTACCGGGGCGGTCGGTCACCGCGACCTCGTGCTCGACCAGTCGATGATCATGGCCTCGCTAGACAACGCGCTCAACAACCGCGCGATCCAGCGCGACTTCGCCAGCGATCCGGTCTCCTGGGCCGCTCGCGAGTACCTGTCCCTCGAGAACTTCAACCTCGGGGACTGACCGCGGACCGGGGGGGAACCAACGGCCGTTCGGGATAAATAGGAGGAATTTATGGGGGCGCGCGCCGACTGGGAGCGTCGCATCGGACGACGGGGGTTGCCCGGGCGCGATGCCCGCGCGGGCCGCCTGCCGCGGCCGGGCGGCCTGCGCGCGGAGGCGGGCCGGGGGCACGTCACGCTGGACTGGGATCCGGTGCCCGGGGTGGCCGGGTACCTCGTCTACTACGCCGACCGGTCCGGCGGCCCGTTCGAGCCGCTGGATCACGGCGGCGGGGACGTGCTCGCCGTCCCGGCCGGGCCCTATGCCGATACGTCGGGCGAGGCGGGCCGGGTCAGGTACTACGCGGTGGCGGCGGTGGCCGACGGGGAGTCCGCCGGGCCGATGTCGGCGCCGGCCGCCGCGGCACCGGGCTCGGGATCCGGCACGGTGCGGATCGACGTGGGTGAGGTTGCTGTTGGGGGGCTGGACCGGCCGTGGGAACCGATGATCGGCTCGGAGCACCTCAGCTACCTGCTGCGGGAGGACCGCACCGGCGGCCGGGTGATCGGCGCCGAACTCCGGGAGGCGCTGCGGATCGCCCGTGACGAGTTCGGCGTGCGGGCCGTCCGCGCGCACGGCATCCTGTGCGACGACCTCGGCGTGTACACCGAATCGCTCGGCCGTCCGGTCTGCTCCTTCGAGGGGGTGGACCGGGTGTACGACCGCTTGATGGAGGCCGGCCTGCGGCCCGTCGTCGAGCTGTCCTTCATGCCCGCGGCCCTGGCCCGGGACCCGAGCAAGACCGTGTTCAACTACGAGGGGATCATCTCCCCGCCGCGGAGCTTGAGCCGCTGGAGGGACCTGGTCCGGTCTTTGGCCGAGCACCTGCTCGAGCGGTACGGCGAGGATGAGGTCACGCGCCACTGGGCGTTCGAGGTGTGGAACGAGCCGAACATCGGGGTGTTCTGGTCCGGCACGCCCGAGGAGTACTTCCGGCTGTACGACGCCTCCGCCGGCGCGGTCAAGTCCGTCCACCCGGTGCTGCGCGTCGGCGGGCCTTCCTCGGCGGCGGCGGGCTGGGTCCGGCAGCTACTCGCGCACGTGGGCGGCTCCGGCGCGCCGCTCGATTTCGTGTCCACCCACGTGTACGGGAACGTGCCGCTGGACCTGCGGCCCGCGCTCGCGGCGGCGGGCCGGGAGGGCACGCCGATCTGGTGGACCGAGTGGGGGACGACCCCGAACCATTTCAACCGCGTCGGTGACACCGTGTTCGCCGCGGCCTTCCTGCTGCGGGGCATGGCGTCCGCGCTCGGCCGGGTCGGGGCGCTGTCGCACTGGGTCGCGTCCGACCACTTCGAGGAGCTCGGGCCGCCGCAGGAGCTGTTCCACGGGGGGTTCGGGCTGCTGTCGGTGGGGAACCTGCGCAAGCCCCGGTTCTGGGCGCTCGCGCTGCTGGCCCGGCTCGGGCCGCACCGGTTGGCGGTGGACGTTCGCGGGGATGGGGCCTTGGGGCTCGTGGACGCGCTGGCGGCCCGCCACGACGACGGGCGCATCGGGGTCCTGGCCTGGAACGGCACGCTGGACCAGGGGAAGGTCTTTGGTGATCCTGCCTTGGATCGCGCGGTGCGGCTGCGCGTGTCGGTCCCGGCTTTGCCCTCGTACACGGTGCGGCACTACCGGATCGACGCCGGGCACTCCAACATCGTCCCGGTCTGGGAGTCGGTTCGCGACGGGGCCGCCTGGCCGGGTGAGGCCCAATGGCCGGTGCTGCATTCGGCGAACCGGCTCGAGGAGCTGGTCCCGCCATCACGGGTCGAGGCGGCGGGCGGGGTCGTGGAGCTGGCCTTCTCGTTGCCGATGCCGGGGATTTCGTACGTGGAGCTGGTTCCGTAGCCCTGGTTGAGCGTGTGTACCGCCCCAGGTCGTTAAGGATGGGGTGCGAGCGGGTGGTGAGGCCAGTGCGAGCGGTGGTGCGCGGGGCCTCGGGCCCTCGACAAGATGGGGGAGGATTCGGGTTCTGGGGAGGATTTGGTGCATCCCAGTCCCCCGGATCCTCCCACAAGCCCGGATCCTCCCCGCAAATCCGGGACATACCGCGCCTCTGATCGGCGAGTCGGTGTCCATGCGCGTGATGGTAACAAGGGCCCCCGTCATTCCCGGGGCGTGGTTGACACGGGTGAACCAGCCATCTAGTGTCTTAGTTGACTAGTACTTTAGAGAGGTAACACATGATCAGCTTCCGCGTTGACGCCCACTCGGTGGTGCCGCCTTACCTGCAGATCGTCCAGCAGGTCAGGCAGGCGCTGCGGATGGGGCTGCTCGATGTGGGCGACCAGCTCCCGCCGGTGCGGGAAGTGGTCAGCGCGACGGCGATCAACCCCAACACCGTGCTGAAGGCCTACCGGGACCTGGAACGCGAGGGCCTGGTCGAGGCGCGGGCGGGCCACGGCACGTTCGTCCGGCGCCGCCCGCCCGGTCCACCGCCCGGCACGCATTCGCGGCTGGGCCGCAGCCTGGCCCGGTGGGTGCGCGAGGCGCGCGAGGCCGGGCTGGACGACGAATCGATCGAATCGCTGCTGCACGTGACGCTGCGGGCAGCGGCGGAGGAGGAAACGGCATGACTCCGATGGAGAAAGTCCTGGGCCCGGTCGGCCCGGGGCCCGGGGGGTACGGAGGCTCCCCCGGGCCCATCGCCGTCCAGACCGGCGGGCTCACCAAGCACTACGGCAAGGTGACCGCGCTGAACGACTGCACGATCGCCGTCCCCGAGGGCCGGATTTCCGCGCTGATCGGGCCGAACGGCGCGGGCAAGACCACGCTGCTGCGCTTGCTCGCCGGGCTGGCCCGGCCGACCTCGGGCCGGGTCATCGTGAACGGGGTAACTCCGCACCAGGATCCGGCGTTCCTGGCCGACATCGGCTACCTGGCCCAGGAGATCCCGTTGTACCGGCGGCTGACGGCCGAGGATCACATCCGTGCGGGCGCTCACCTGAACCCGCGCTGGGATGCCGAATCGGTCCGGGAGCGGCTGACCGGGCTGAAGATCCCGCTGAACCGGCCGGTGGGCAAGCTGTCCGGAGGTCAGCGCGCGCAGGTCGCCCTGGCCCTGATCCTGGCCAAGCGGCCCAGGGTCCTGCTGCTCGACGAGCCGGTCGCGGCGCTCGATCCGCTGGCCAGGAAGAACTTCCTCGGCCTGCTGGCCGACGGGGTAGCGGCGGGCGGCCTCACCGTGATCCTGTCCTCGCACCTGGTGGCCGACCTGGAGCGGGTCAGCGACCACCTCATCATGCTGGCCGCTTCCCGGGTCCAGCTGTGCGGCGACATCGATGACCTGCTGGCCGAGCACCGCATCCTGGTCGGCCCGCGCAAGGACACCACGGCCCTCGAGCGCGCTCACCGAGTCGTGCAGGTCACCCGTACGCCGCGGCAGACCACGCTGCTGGTCCGGCTGAACGGCCCGGTCGTCGACCCGGCGTTCCAGGCCAGCGAGGTCAGCCTGGAAGAACTCGTACTTGGCTACATGGGCGAGGACGCCCCGCCGGCGCTCGCGAACGTCACCACGGTTGGAGAAGAACAATGACCTGGCTTGTCTGGCGCCAGCACCGCATCCAGTTCTACGTGGGTGCCGCCCTGCTGGCCGCGTTTGCCGTCATCATCGTGATCACCGGCGTCCAGGTGGCGGATCAGTTCCGTTCGGCGCAGCTTGCGTGCGCCCTGCACCAGGGATGCCGGCACCTGGGCGGGCTGTTCATGGGCAGCCACGTCGTGGGCTTCATGGTCATCGCCACGCTGGGCGCACCGGTCCTGGTCGGGCTGTTCTGGGGCGCGCCTCTGGTGGCGGCCGAGGCCGAGGCCGGCACGACCCAGTTCGCCTGGATGCAGAGCGTCACCCGCAGGCACTGGCTCGCGGTCAAGATCGGCTGGATGCTGCTGGCGGCGGCGATCTGGGGCGGCGTCATCTCGGTCCTGGTGACCTGGTGGTCCAGCCCGAACAACGCCGAGCAGCTCAATCAGTTCAATCCCGGCCGGTTCGACATCATGGACCTGGTCCCGGTGGCCTACTCGCTGTTCGCGATGGCGCTCGGGATCGCGGCCGGGGCGCTGCTGCGCCGGGTCCTGCCGGCCATGGCCGTCACCCTGGCCGGGTTCATCGGGGTGCGCGTGGTGGTCGCGCTGTGGCTGCGCCCGCACTACCTGAGCGCGGTCACCGTGTTCTACAAGGTGACCAGCGGCCTCAACCCGCCGGGGGCCTTCTGGCAGATCGCGCAGGGCGTCGTCGGCCCGAACGGCCAGTCGCTCGGGCAGCCGAACAACACGCCCTACGTCGACGGCGTGCCGATAACCGCCCTTCCGGGTTCGTGCGCGGCGGTGGCCAACAGCGCGGGCCCGGCTAACCCCTCGGCGTCCTGCGTGCAAGCGCTGTCCCACTACCGCGCGTACCTCACCTACCAGCCCGCCGACCGCTTCTGGACGTTCCAGGGCATCGAAACCGGCATCTTCCTCGCCCTGGCCTTCGTCCTGGTCGCGGTCACCGCGGTGGTGCTGCTCCGCCGGGACGCGTAGGGGAAACCCGGGAGGCAGACAGCAGGAGCGGGAGGGCGGCCAGCAAGCTCAGGCCGCAGAGGACACCCGCGACGACGTAAGGGGCGCGCAGGCCGGCGGCGTGAGCGACGAAGCCGCCGGCCAGCGCGCCCACCGGCATCAGGCCCCAGCCGAGCATGCGGTAGACGCTGTTGACCCGGCCGAGCAGGTCCGAGGGCACGATCTGCTGGCGCAGGCTGACGGTCACGACGTTCCACAGGGTGACGCCGAAGCCCTGGCCGGCCAGCATGACCGCGGCCACGGCCGCGTCCGGGGCCAGCCCGACGCCGACGAAGACGGCGGCGTCGATCGCTCCCCCGAGGACCAGCGAGGGCAGCAGGCCCAGCCTTTTGGCCAGCATGGGGCATACCAGCCCGCCGATCACGCTGCCGACGGCGCACGCCGCCAGCAGGAATCCGTAGCCGCGGGTACCGAGGTGCAGGGTCTGCGTGGCCAGCAGGACCAAGATGGCCTGGCCCATCTGGTTCGCGAAGTTGTAGACGCCAAGCAGGACGGCGACCACGCGCAGCAGGCGGTGCCGGATGAGCCAGCGCAGGCCTTCGGCGACCTGCACGCGGATGGTGGGCCGGGTTTTGTCCTGGCCTTCCTTTGCTTTGGGCAGGGTGGCCACCAGGGCGGCCGAGCCGGCGAACGAGGCGGCGTCCAGGCCGAACGGCAACGCCGCGGCCGCGGCGAACAGCAGGCTGCCGGCTGGCGGCCCGAGGAACGACTCCCCCACGGTCTGGCTGATCTGCTGGCTGCCGTTGGCCTTCGGGATTAGTTCGGGCGGCACCAGGGCGGGGAGCACCGCTTGCGCGGCGTTGCTGAAGATGACCTCGGCGCAGCCGAGGCCGAATCCCGCCAGGCCGAGGAGCGCGATGTTCGCCTGGTGGAAGACGATGCCGATCGTGATGGCGGCGACGATGACCGCCTGGACGGCCTGGGACCGCCACATCAGCGTGGCCCGGTCGTAGCGGTCGACGATGGCCCCGGCCGGGAGGGAGAACAGCATCCAGGGCAGGTACGTGGCGGCCGTGACGACCGAGACGAGCCGCGGGTCCCTGGTGATGGTCACGGCCAGCAGCGGCAGCGCCGCCGTGAAGGCCCCGTCGCCGGTGGTGCTGATCGCGCTGGCCCACCACATGCGCCAGTAGGGCCGGCCCAGCTTGGGCCGCGGGCTGGACCCTTGGCTGGCTCCGGTTTGCGCTAGCTGCGTCATGCTGGCCAGAGTGGTTCTTGTCGGCGGGGGTGGGCTACGGTTTAGTGGTCGGCTAAATCCTGACGGTTTTACGGAGCTGGCATCCTCGTCAAGCTGGAACTCGATGTGGCGGACCTCGCGGCGACCAGGTTCGCGACGTCTCCGCTGTTCGAGACGCTTCGGGCGCTCCCGTTGCTGGCCCGTCCGGGCCGCGCCTCGGTGAACCTGCCCTGGGTGCGCTGGGCCCGGGCGGAGCTGGAGCGCCGCCCGCTGCGGCTGCCCCGGGTGTGGCCGCTGCTCGTGAGCGACCGGCCCTGGTGGCCGGAATTCCTGTTCCCGGCGCCGGCCGGCAAGTCCCCCGCGCTCACCGAGGAGCTGGCCCGCGTGTGCGCGACGCCGACCGAGGCGGTGCACGTGAGCCTGCGGAACGTGTTCGGCGATGACGACTGGCCGGAGGCGGCGACGGATCTGTTCGAGCGGCCGCAGGAGACCCTGGCCGAGATAGCAGCCGAGGTGGCCGAGTGTCATGACCGCCTGATCGCCCCGCACTGGGAGCGGCTGCGCTCGGTGCTCGACGCCGACGTCGCGTACCGGGGCGGAATGCTCGCGGCCGGGGGCGCCCGGTCGCTGTTCTCCGACCTCCATCCGAACGTGTGCTGGTCCGCGGGCCGACTGATCCTGTCCGACTCGGAAACCTGGGAGTCGGAATCAGAGGCCCAGGTCACGCTGGGATCAGACGGCCTGGTGCTGATGCCGAGCGTGTTCATCTGGCCGGACTGGTCGGTGAGCAGGGCCACCAGCACCCAGACCACCCTGCTATACCCGGCGCGAGGGGCCGCCACGGTGTGGCAGGCCGACGCGGGGTCGGGTCCGGCCTTGGCCGAGCTCGGGGCGGTCGAGGCGCTGCTCGGCGCGCCCCGGGCCAGGCTGCTCGGCGCGCTGCGGTCACCGGCCACGACCAGCGCGCTGGCCCGCCGCTTCGGGGTCACCCCTTCGGCGGTTTCGCAGCACCTGGCGGTGTTGCACCGCGGCGGCCTGATCGACCGGCAGCGCAGCGGGCGGACGGTGTTGTACCAGGCCTCGGAACTGGGGGTCAGCCTGCTCGACCAAGCGCTGCTACGTGCGGGCGGCGGCTCGTGAGGGCGGTCGTGTACCCCGGGTACGGGGTCATGCCGTCGGTGACGGAGGTGGCCGATCCGGTCTGTCCCGCGGACGGGGTGGTCATCGCCGTGGGCGCGACCGGCGTGTGCCGGTCGGACTGGCACGCCTGGCGGGGGCACGATCCGGTGGCGCTGCCGCACATCGGGGGGCACGAGTTCGCCGGGGTCGTCGCGGCCGCCGGGCCGGAGGTGACGCGGTGGCGGGCCGGGGACCGGGTGACGGTGCCGTTCGTATGCGGGTGCGGGAGGTGTGAGTTCTGCCTGGCCGGCGAGGCGCAGGTGTGCCCGCGGCAGACCCAGCCGGGGTTCACCGGGCCCGGATCGTTCGCGGAGCTGGTGGCGGTCCACGCGGCGGACGCGAACCTGGTTTTGCTGCCGGAGTCCGTGGATTTCGTGACCGCGGCGTGCCTCGGCTGCCGGTTCGCGACGGCGTTCCGCGCTGTGACGGCGCACGGGCGGGTGCTGGCCGGGGAATGGCTCGTCGTGCACGGCTGTGGGGGGCTCGGGCTGTCGGCGGTGCTCATCGGGGCGGCGCTGGGGGCGCAGGTGGTGGCGGTAGACGTCGTCCCGGCGGCGCTGGACCGGGCGCGCGAGCTCGGGGCGGAGGTGGTGGTGGATGCTTCGGGCGCTTTGGATCCGGTCGCCATGATCGGCGAGGTCACCGGGGGCGGGGCACACGTCTCGATCGACGCGCTCGGCTCGCCGGCTACGGCGGCCAATTCCATCCGGTCGCTGCGCCGGCGCGGGCGGCACGTCCAGGCCGGACTGCTGCTGTCCGGGCCGACGCCCCTGCCGATGGACGTGGTCATCGGGCGGGAGCTGGAGATCTACGGCTCGCACGGGATGGCCGCCCGTGACTACCCGCCGATGATGGCGATGGTGGCGAACGGGACGCTGCGCCCGGGGCTGCTGGTCGGGGCCGTGATCGGACTGGAAGAAGTCGGTCGGGCGCTGGCGGCGATGGACAGGCTCAGCGCCACGGCCGGGATGACGGTGGTGGGGAGGATGACTACTTAGCGAAGGGGTCGAGAACCTGGACTCCGGCCAACTCAAAGTCCTTGACGTTGCGGGTGACCACAGTCAGGCCATGCACTCGCGCCGTCGCCGCAATGAGCGCGTCGATCACCGGGAGGGGCTGCGTGTACTGCTGGCGACCCCAGGCGGCGGCGATCGGCAGGGTGATCGGGAGAACTCGGTCTTCGAACCCGGCCTGGACGTCCCTGAGCCAGCGTTCGAGGGCGAAAGCCTGATGACGGTCCCCCCGGCCGCGAACTCTCGCGATTGCCTGCTCGATCTCGCCCAGAGTCAGCACCGACACGTGCAGCCGGTCTGGCGGCGTGGCTGCGATCCAGTCGGCGACACGCGCCGCAGGCTGACGCTTGCGCGTTTCAGACAGCACGTTAGTGTCAAGAAGGTAGGTCACGTGCCTGCCTCGAGATCGACCGCACGCCCGAGATCGGCTTGGCGCTCGGCCTCGACCTCCGCGAAGACCTCGGCCAGGCCGTCATCGAGCTTCGGACCGCCAAGCAGAATGCCCGCCAGGTCCACCGCAGGCCGGGTTAGCCTGCGGTACTCACTGATCTCCACGACTACCGCGACGTCTTCACCGTGCCTGGTGATGACCTGCGGCCCCCTGCTGGTAACCGCGCGGATCATCTCGCTGAAGCGCTGCTTCGCATCTTGGATTTGCCAGTGATCCGGAGTCGGGGGCGTAATGACCACCCTCCCAATCCTGTCTAGTCCTGTCTAGTCCTGTCTAGACAGGATACCGCCAACTAGTGCGCTACGTCGTCGCCTTGGCTGCGATCGGAACGAACCGGGCACGGGCAATTGGATAGAGGCGACGGAACTCTCCGGTTAGGTAGTGCCCCATTAGAGGGGCGTTTGATAATTGGTGGCTCGAGTCCGGAGGGTTCGGCCGGGCGGTTCTCCGCTCGCGTGGCTGGCGATGCCCCCGTGTACTCCTGGTGCGTCCACCCGGGATTTCCGGGGAGGATCCGGGTTCCGGGGAGGATCTGGTGCACTATGATCCCCCGGATCCTCCCATAAGCCCGGATCCTCCCGCAAAAAGTTAAGAATCTCGAGTTCACGAGCGACCAGTGCACCTGGCGTGGTCCATGAGGCCAGCGGGAATCCCTGGGCCGCACCGGCGCCCCTGAGCACTGGATGGCCCGGCGCCACAGCGTCGAGGCCTCGGGTTCGACGCTGCTCGCCCTATCTATCAAACGGTCACTTAGCCCAGATGGGCGGCTAGCCAGTCGGCCATCGCGGACCTGGACTCGAAGGCGTGGTTGGTCAGGCCGTGGCTGCCGTCGGGGTTCAGCATGAGCTCGGCGCCCGGGGCCTCGCGGGCCAGGCGTTC
>Ga0187801_10000124_pt1 | contig 17700 bp, 13 predicted proteins | sample NC_wetland_sal_i_10_FD_132465 | JGI IMG/M metagenome (GOLD analysis project Ga0187801, IMG submission 132465) | Wetland sediment microbial communities from Neuse River Estuary, North Carolina, USA - Control_1 | ecosystem: Environmental > Aquatic > Freshwater > Wetlands > Sediment | place: USA...
GCCAGCCTGCTGCCCCAGAATTCGTCCAGCATGGCCCGCAACTCCGCGAGCCGATCCGCCCGGACCCGGTACAGCCTCCGGTTCCCATCCGACCGCACGCTGACCAGATCCGCCTCCCGCAGCACCCGCAGGTGCTGCGACGCCGCCGGCCGCGACAACTCGCACCGTCTCGCCAGATCGCTGGAACTGCACTCCCGATCCCAGACCAGCGCCAGCATCCGCCGTCGCCGAGGATCGGCGAGGGCCCGCAAGCCCGCCTCGCTATCGAAGCCCACCATCGCCAGCCACCCTAGTTGCATATTAATGCAATATGCAATACCCAAGGATTCCTTTATCCCGAACGAGCGATGGTTCCCCTCCCCGCGGCCTGCTAGGGCCGCCTCCCCTTATATGCATTGACAGTTATATACTCGCACAGTTATATTAGGTGCATGTTCGAGGTGCTGGCCGACCGTCACCGGCGGCGCATCCTGGATCTGCTGCGCGAAGGGGAGCGGACGGTCGGCGGCTTGACCTCAGCCCTGGGGATCACCCAGCCCGGCGTATCGAAGCACCTGCGCGTGCTACGCGAGGCGGGCCTGGTCGAGGTGAGAGCCGACGCCCAGCGGCGCCTGTACCGGCTGCGGACCGAGCCGCTCCGGGAGGTCGATGAGTGGCTGGCCCCGTACCGGGCCGCGTGGCGTGACCATCTCGACGCGCTGGAAGCCCATCTCGACGACATGGAGGACTAAGGCATGCACACCGAAGAGGGCGCGGAGGGTCGAGGCACCCTAACCCGCCACGGCGATCGCTGGAGCCTGGTGTTTACCCGCAGGCTGGCGCATCCCCGCGAGAAGGTGTGGCGCGCCGTGACCGAGCCGGAGCACCTGGCCGCCTGGTTCCCCCAGGAGATCATTGGCGAGCAAAGGCCCGGCGCTCCGCTCCGCTTCGTCAGCTCCGGCGGCGGGAGCTTCGCCGGCCAGATGACGGTCTTCGACCCGCCCGAGGTCGTGGAGTTCACCTGGGGCACGGACGTCCTCCGGATCGAGCTGAGCCAGGACGGCGCGGGCACCCTGCTCACGCTCACGGACACCTTCGATGACGTGGGCAAGGCCGCGCGCGACGCGGCTGGGTGGCACGAGTGCCTCGACCGGCTGGTCAGCGACCTCGACGGCACCGCACAGCCGCCGAAGGGGGAGCGGTGGCGCCAGATCCACCCGGTCTACGTGGCCGAGCTGGGACCGGAAGCCTCGACCATCGGCCCGCCCGCGGGGCTACCCTAGTGCCCGTCCCCTAACCAGGCGCGGCAGGCGCGGCAGGCCCGGCAGGCCGCGGGAGGAATCGCATGACGGAACCTGATTACCGTGCCTACGCGAAAGCCGGGATGAGCGCGCTGCACCAGTGGTACAACCCGTCGACCGGCCAGTGGAAGAGCGCCGGCTGGTGGAACGCCGCTAACGCGCTGACGGCCGTGGTCGCGTACACCAAGCTCACCGGGGACACTGCGTACGAGGGCATCATCGGGACGACGTTCACCGCGGCCCAGCGCCAGCACGCGAACTTCATCAACGACTACTACGACGACAACGCGTGGTGGGCGCTGGCCTGGATCGGGGCCTTCGACCTGACCAGGAACACCCGCTACCTCCAGGCCGCCAAGACGATCTTCTCGCACAACACCGCGGGCTGGGATGACACGTGCGGCGGCGGCCTGTGGTGGACGACGGCCAAGACCTACAAGAACGCCATCACGAACGAGCTGTTCCTCACCCTGGCGGCCCAGCTCCACCTGCGCACCCCGGGTGACAGCGAGTACCTGACCTGGGCGCAGCGGGCCTGGGACTGGTTCAACGCCAGCGGCCTCATCGGCACCACCGGACTGATCAACGACGGGCTCACCTCGGCCTGCCAGAACAACGGCGGCCCGATCTGGACCTATAACCAGGGCGTGATCCTCGGCGGGCTCGGCGCGCTATTCGAGATCACCGGCGATCGCCTGTACCTGGAGCAAGCCGAGATCATCGCCAGCGTGACGCTGCGGACGCTGATCACCACGCCGTCCACCGGACCCCAGTCCGGCCAGGCCATACTCACCGAGTCCTGCGAGGCCGCCTTCGGGGGCTGCAGCGCCGATCAGGTGCAGTTCAAGGGCATCTTCGTGCGCAACCTGCTCGACCTCTGGCAACGAACCAGCCAGCCGAACTACCGGGCGTTCATCGTCGCCAACGCCGGCTCGATCTGGGACAACAACAAGAACGCCGCCAACGAGTTCGGTGCGCGCTGGACGGGGCCGTTCGATCAGGCCGACGCCGCTCGGCAGAGTTCGGCCCTGGACAGCCTCATCGCCGCGGCCGCGTTCGGCTAGCAGACCGCTCGCGATCAGAAGCGGCCCTCAGTCGGCGAAACCCACCCGGGCTGCCGCCGCGTCACCAGCCCATCCGACAGGCCCGGCGCCAGCCAGGACAAGGCCGGAGAACTTATCGAGGTGCTCTTGTCTCCCCGCCCGTGGCGGGTACAAGGTGACCTTGAGGCGGAGCCACGACACAGGGACGAGACGCGGAGGTGGTTACCGTGCCGGTGGGCGCGAACCAGTTGGCCTACAACAGCCTGTGGCAGCTCAGGACGGACACCTGGTCCAGCCTGGAGGAGGCCACCGCCCAGCTGGCGCTGGCGTGCGCCCAGCAGCGTCCCCTCGACCCGCTGGTCAAGACCATCACCGAGCTGTCCAACGTCCTCGGGCCCATCGAGCGCTTCTGGGCCTTCCCGGGCACCCAGACCTTCGCCAGGCTCCGGCGGCTGTTCGTCCAGGGAAAGTACGACCGCCTGGCCGCGGTGGTGGCCGGGATCAACCGCGTCCTGGCCACCGACAGCTACCGCAGCAGCCTGGCCTGGGACCTAGCCGCCGACGAAGACGTATACGAGCGCGACGCCCGCACCCCCACGGAGCAGTCCAAATCCGAACGACCCTACTTCGAGGTCCTCATCGTCGAGGACATGACCGATGAGCAGGAGCGCGCGCTGCGCGAGGAGCTCAGGCGGTGGCGCCGCCCGGACGACCAGTTCTTCTACGAGATCGTGGTGGCGTCCAGCTTCGAGGAGGCGATCATGGCGGCGCGCCTCAACTTCAGGCTGCAGGCCTGCGTGGTCCGAAGAAGGTTCGCCCACCGGTCAAGGCACGACCTGTCCTCGCTCGGCCAGTTCGTCAGCCTCTACGCGTCAGACGATGAGGCGGAGCACTCGCTCGACGAGCGGGCCCAGGTCCTGGCCCGGTCGCTGGCCAGGATCAGGCCGGAACTCGACCTGTACCTGATGACGGAGATCTCGGTCGAGGACCTCGCGGGCAGGCTCAGCCACCACTTCCGGCGCATCTTCCACACCAGGGAGGGCTCGCTGGAGCTGCACCTGTCCATCCTGGACGGCGTGGCGGCGCGGTACCGCGCGCCGTTTTTCAGCGCGCTGCGCAGCTACAGCCACCGCCCGACCGGAGTGTTCCACGCGCTGCCGGTCAGCCACGGCAAGTCGATCGTCAACTCGCACTGGATCCAGGACATGGTTGACTTCTACGGCCTGGAGATCTTCCTGGCCGAGACGTCGGCGACCTGCGGCGGGCTCGACTCGCTGCTCGAGCCGACCGGGCCGCTGCGCGAGGCCCAGCAGCTCGCCTCCAAGACCTTCGGCTCGCGGCAGACCTACTTCGTCACCAACGGCACCTCGACCGCCAACAAGGTCGTCGTGCAGGCCCTGGTCCAGCCCGGCGACATCGTCCTCGTCGACCGGAACTGCCACCAGTCCCACCACTACGGGCTCATGCTGGCCGGCGCCATGGTCACCTACCTGGACGCCTACCGGCTCAACCAGTACTCGATGTACGGCGCCGTCCCGGTCCGCGAGATTAAGAAACAGCTCCTGGCCCTCAGAAGGGCCGGCAAGCTCGACCGGGTCAAGATGCTGCTGCTGACCAACTGCACGTTCGACGGGGTGGTCTACGACGTCCAGCGGGTGATGCAGGAATGCCTGGCCATCAAGCCCGACCTGGTCTTCCTGTGGGACGAGGCCTGGTTCGCCTTCGCCAGGTTCCACCCGGTCTACCGGCCGCGCACCGCGATGCGCGCCGCCCGCACGCTGGCCGACCTCCTCCGTCAGCCCGACTACAAGGCGGAGTACCAAGCATTCCAAGAGGAGGTCGGCGCCATCGACGCCGCACCCGACGACGTGCTCCTCGACCGGCGGCTTCTCCCGGATCCGGCCCGCGCCCGGGTCCGGGTCTACTCCACCCAGTCCACGCACAAGACGCTGACCTCGCTGCGCCAGGGCTCGATGATCCACGTCTGGGACCAGGACTTCAGCCAGAAGGTCGAGGAGACCTTCCACGAGGCCTATATGACGCACACCTCCACCAGCCCGAACTACCAGATCCTCGCCTCCCTGGACCTGGGGCGCCGGCAGGCGGCGCTGGAGGGCTTCGAGCTGGTGCAAAAGCAGATCGAGAACGCCATGCGCCTGCGCGACGCGGTCGATAACCACCCGCTGCTGTCCAAGTACATGCACTGCCTGACCACCGCGGACCTGATCCCGGGCGAGTTCCGCGCCTCAGGCATCGACCAGCCGCTGCGGTCCGGCCTGCCGAACATGATCAAGGCCTGGGAGACCGACGAGTTCGTCCTCGACCCGTCCAGGATCACCATCTACATCGGCAACACCGGCATCGAAGGCGACGCGTTCAAGCGGAGCCAGCTCATGGACCGGTACGGCGTCCAGATCAACAAGACCTCGCGGAACACCGTCCTGTTCATGACCACGATCGGCACCACCAGGAGCTCGGTGGCCTACCTGATCGAGGTCCTGGTGACCATCGCCCGCGAGCTGGAAGCCAGCCTGGCCGACATGAGCCCGGCCGAGCGCGCCGCCCACGAGCGCGCCGTCCTGCGGCTGACCGCGCCGTCGGCGCCACTCCCCGACTTCAGCGGGTTCCACCCCGCCTTCCAGGACGCGACCGGCCAGGTCACCCCCGAAGGCGACGTGCGGCGCGCCTTCTACCTGTCCTATAACGACAGCTACTGCGAGTACCTCAAGCCCGACGAGGTGGAACAGCGCATGGAGAACGGCGAGCCGGTCGTGTCCACCACGTACGTCACCCCCTACCCGCCGGGCTTCCCCGTGCTCGTCCCGGGCCAGGTGTTCAGCCCGCCGATCCTGTCGTTCATGCGCAGCCTGGACACTCCCGAGGTGCACGGCTACCGCCCGGACCTCGGCTACCGCGTCTACGTCGACAAGGCCCTGGAGATCGCCGCGACCGCCCGGCTGCCCCAGCCGCCCGAACCCATGCACCCCGCCGCGCCCGTGCCCGAACCCCCGGCCGACCCGCCTCGCCCCTCACGAAACAGCCGCGCCAAACCTGCCTAGATTTATCCCGAACGACGTCAGTACGGGCTCCCTCCGTGACAGCGGTCGCAGGCTAGGGCGCGCCCGACCACCTGATGCTGAAGCGCGTGAGCGTGTAACCGAGTGCGTGCACGGTCGGCTGGATGAAGTTGTACCGGATGATCTGGGCCGCCTCGGTCTTCGCCGCACTGATCAACGGGCGCGTGACCTGCGGGTTATGCGTGGCCTGGTGGAAGGCCAGGTTCTGCGCCTGGGCGTAGAGCACGGACTCCGCAAACTGCGGCTTGATCAGCGCGCCACAGCCGAGCCCGGGATACGTCCAGCTGTGCTGCGTGTCGATCGGATGCGAGAAGGTGTCGTCGACCGTGATGTCGTGTACGGACTGCGGTAGCTGCGGCGGCGGCAAGACCAGGGTGACCGCGACCGTGCCGGCCGCGCCCGGCACCGGCCTGCTGAGCACCCGCAAGACAAAGTGCCCGGTGGACGGCGCCCACCAGCCCGCCCCCGGATTGAGATCGACGGTGGCCGAGGCGCGGCCCGACGCGGCAAACGTGCCGGAGTACCAGCACGGCCAAAAGCCGATGCTCTTGGTCACCTTGTGCGTGAACGTGAAGGAGAAGTTCTCCGTGCCGAGCGCGGGCTTGGCGATCCCCTCGATGCTCTGCAGCACCCACGGGCCCACCGCGACATCGGTGCTGGAGCCCGCGCTGATCGACTGCCACGGCCAGCCGAACCTGATGTGGGGCAGGTGGACGTCGAGCCCCACCAGGTGCAGGAGTCCCGATAGCGCCGCAATCACCAGCCAGGCCAGGGCCTTGCGGAAGATCAGCCCGGCCACCACCACCGCACCCACCGTCAGCCAGCGCGCCACGCGACGCCGCCTGCGGCTCCGCCACCCCAAGCGCCGCACCGCAGGTCCGACGTCATCGTCTTCCGCTTCCGGGTCATCAGCCAGAAACGCCCGGCCGCGGGTCGTGACAAAGCGCACCATGCGTCCCACCTATCCTCGAGAGCCGGGAGGCATCAGGCCACCGCGGGGTAGTTGAGCTTCAGGACCACGGGCACGGCCCCGAACGGCATCTTGAATCGGGCCCCGGGCTTGTCCGGAGCGTTCGGCTCGCTGATGTCCGGCCAGCGCAGGTCCAGGTGCTGCACGGTCAGGCCCTCTACCGAGTACGGGAACTCCATCGCGGAGACCCGGTGCGACTTGAGCAGCCCACCCCACCGGAACGCCGCAAACACCTGGGCCAGCTCGAGGACCGACAGGATCGCAGTCGCGGTCAGGTCGATCTGGTACACGGCGTCGGCCAGCACGATGAGATCGGCGGCGCACTGCTCGAGCGCCTCCGACTTCGTGCGAAAACGGGTCCCGTCGGGATTCTTGCTGCCGAGCCGTTCGCCCCTGACCGGTGAGTACTGGGTCTGGGCCTTGCACTGCATCCAGTCGCAAGCCGCCAGCAGCTCCCACCGGATGCGATTGCTACGCGCCACGTCCTGGTAGAGCGGCCTGGACCGGGCCAGCGGATGCTTCGCCATCGTGACGAAGTCGGTCGTCACCACTGAAGGAATCTGCGCCTCATACCGCTGGGCGCGCGTCCGGCCACCGAGTCGTCCCTCCGTCCGGCCGGCGGACCGGGCCGACGACGCGGCCGCGATGTGCACCGCCCGCACCGCGTCGGTCCGAGCCGACGCCGACGATGCCGCCGGTACACGAACGCTCCGAACGGCACCGGTGCCAACAGAAGCCGACGCTGCGGCGGATACGCGCGCTGCCCGCACCGCATTGGTCCGAGCCGAGGCCGATGATCCGCCCGGGATGCGCGCGGCCCGCACCGCGTCGGTCCCAGCCGAAGCCGACGCCACCGGCGTAGCTGGGTAGTCATCGGTCAACCCGGGAATCCGCGCCCCGCCCATTCCCTGACCGCCGCCCGTCGCCCGGCCGAGCCCATGACCGATCGCCCCGCCGAGTCCCTGGCGGCCGCTCGTCGTTCCGGCAAATCCTTGCGCGCTGCTCGTCGTGGCGCCGCGTCCCTGGCCACCGCTAGTCGTCCCGCCGCTTCCCCGACCGCTGCCCGTCGCGCTGCCGACTCCCTGCCTGCTGCCGGCCGAGCTACCCTCGGTCAACCCGCTCCGACTCGGTGTGCCGGATCGGCCTCCGCTCCGGCCCGCCGCGTCGACGGCCACCCCGCCCGGTCCCGTCGTTACCCGCGGACGCCCGCCCTGCGGCCCGTCCGAGCCCCGGCCACCGAGCGGCCGACCTGGCCCGGCCGTCCCGACCTGCGTCCCGCCGCGGGGATGGGGCGCAGCGTGCTCCGCCGCCCCGCCGCTCAGGGTTCCGAGCCCTGCCGCCCCGCCGAACGACGGGTCGACCTGCTCGAGCCCCGGCACGTTCGCGGTGTGATCAACGGCCGCGACCGGCGTCGTCACCGGGGGAGCGGTGACTACCGGGGTCGGCGAGGCGGACGGGGTGGGGTCGTAACGGTAGAGGTTGTACAGGCGCATGATGGCGATGAGGTTCGAGCCGTAGTTGGGGTCGGTCGCGTAGACCCCCGTGAGGTCGTTGGCGAAGGCATCGGGAGCGTGACGATTGGCCATGGCCTGCTGGTAGCTCTCCCCGGTGGCCAGGAGCTTGCTGTGGTCAGCGATGCTCTGGGCCACGTTGTGATAGACGCGGAACGACGCGGTCGTAGCTACCCAACTCCCGTCCTGGTATTCCTCCGTCGGCCGCACTACCGAGCCCGCCGGGCCGATGCCCTTGATCCCGAACAGGTTGTGGTCGGCCGCAGCCAGTTGGCTCTGACCCCACCCGGACTCGTCGATCGCCTGCGCGATCGTGACGGCGGCGGGGATTCCGTACCTGCGCTGCGCCGCGACCGCTCCGGGCGCGACCTCGCTGATGAACGCCTGCTGCGTGGCCGTGTCGGGCACCGCAGTGGTCGAGGCCTGGTTCCTCCCGTGGGTCGGTCTCGGTTGAGCGTGCGGACCGGCTCCGAGGATTCCGGTCAGATCCTCAAGTCCGGGAATCACCGCGGAGCCCAGGGTGGCCGCCTGCGGCGCCCGCCCTCCGGCCGACTGCTGCTGGGCCGCCGATGAGGACTGTTGCGCGGCACCGCCGGAGCTGAGCACTTCGGCCATCAGTCCGGGGATAGCCGTCTGCCCCAGGTCCGCCTGCTCCTGGTCGGCGGCCGGTCCGGACTGGCTGGTGGTGGTCACGAGCTCGCCGTTGTTGACGAAGCCGATCACACCCTGCGCGGCCAGGGGATCGCTGTACTGATGGGCGTTGACGGACAGGTCCGGCAGGGAGTCACCGCCGATCGTGTACAGGACTCCGCCCGCGTAGTTGGTCACCACCTCGACGTGACCGTCGAACAGCACCCAGTCGCCCGGCTGGGGCGTGTACCCGTCGCCCAGCGGGTGCCACCGGTCATGCGCCTCCGCGTCCTGCTGGATGGACATCACGTTCGGTGAGTTCGGGTTCAGCTCGACGCGGACGTCAGCCCAGCCGTGCAGCGCGTATGGGTACGTTCCACCGCCCGATACCCAGCTTTCCTGACCGGTGGCCTGCGCGCCCATTTCGAGCACCAGGCTCGCGAAGGCCGCGCACGATTCGCCGTGGTCGGCACCGCCGATGCTGGCCTTCTGCCAGATCAGGGACTGAATTTCGGCCGGGCTCTTATCCCGGGCCAGGCGGAGATAGTACGTGGCCGCCTTGACGATGGCCGACCGCAGCGCGCTCTCGGTCGTGGGCTCCGCCTGGGCCGGCCTCGTGGCGGCCAGCAAATGAACGGGCATGCTGGTCGGCGAGGTGAGATCGGCGACCGTCCCGTGGGCGAAGGCGAACCCGGTCATGGCGCCGCAGGTGCTGAGGCTCATCAGCGCAGTCGCCTGCTGCCACCTCGGTTTCCTGACGGATTGCATGGGGATCACCTTCTTTCGCTCTGCTGGTTGGCCGCGGTCCGCAGACCTAGGCCGGATCGCCGATCAGCTTGTCGCGCTGGCCCCGGGCAAGGACCTCAGAATGGCCTGGACTTGCGGGTTTCCTGGGTCCGTGGCGTTCTGGAACAGGATGCTGGCCTCCTGGGAGTCGACGGACGGGGCGCCGACGAGCCACTGGCTGTAGACGTCCGCCACCAGCGCCGCCTGGCCGGCCGCCGTGTTCACCGGGCTGGCGCAGACGTCGGGGAAGCCGGCCCGCGCGATGACCGCCGCCGATCCGGTGTACTTGGCGCAGTTCGTCGGGTTACTCAGCAGACCGGGCTGGACCACGGGCTTGCCGTTGCTGGAGGTCAGGCTGGCCCCGCCCACGATGTTGTTAATCGCCCGCGCGGCCACCTCGAGGCTGTCGATCGAACTGAACGGATCGTACGGGTGGTGCAGGTCGAGCGACCAGGCGACCTCGCCGCCGTCCGACTCGGTGATGGGTTCAAGGCCCTTTCGGCCCGACTTCGGGTCGGCGAAATTCGGGTTGTTCCCGCTCGTCATCAGCGCGAACACCCAGAGCACCTGGGACGTACCTTTCCCGCAGGCGAAATTGACCTGGTTGGGCTCAGACGCCACGTTGGGGTTCTGGCAGGCGGTGGTGATCTCGCTCTGCACGATGGACACGCTGGCCGGCCACGACGCACCCTTCCTGAACACCATCATCGACAGCACGATCGCGAGCACCACGCCGATGGTCACGCCGATCGTGATATTGCGAGCACGAACCAGCCGTGCCCGGGCGCCACGCCGACCCTGGGCGATCAGAACCTGGGTGCGATCGTCAACGAAGCGACCGTGGCCAGGGGAGCCGGGTCGGGCACGCTGGCCCGACCGCTTCGTCGGCCGGGGGATCGTGGGCGCGGAGCGGTAGTCCTCGTCCGGATCCACCGTGTACCTGGCCGCCCGCGGGACGACCCGGTCGTCGTCCTCGAGGAGATCCGGATCGACGGCGCGCCTGGTCGCCCGCGGCCTCGCTGGGACAGGTTCGTCCGCGACATCCCGAGGTACGGACCGCCGCGCCGCCCTGGGCCTGGTCCGGCCGCCGTCATCCTGCGAATCGTCGTCAACGGCACGCCTGGTTACCCTGGGGGCCGCCGAACTGCGGTCGACGCGAGCCCGGCCGCCCGGCTCGCTCGCGCGCCGGGTGGCCTGGCGACTTGGCGCCGGCTCGTCCTCCAACGGCAGTTCGGCCTCGCGCGATACCGGCCGCCGCGCGTCCCGCGGCCAGCCCGGCGAGGGCACCTGCCTCGGGACCCGCTCCGGGCGCGCACGCTGACGCGGCTCCTGCCAGTCGGAGCCGTCGTCCTCCGAGTCGATGGCCGTCGTATCTTGTTCCGAGAGCCAATCATCGCCATCATAGTAGTCGTCTACATATTCGAACTCCGCATCCGTCGCACTCACCTCCAACTCAGGTCAGGAAGGGGTCCGCATGGCCGGGCGCCCCCGAGGATCAGCTCACCGCCGGGACCGGCCCCCGGGATGGCAGCCCGGCCCGGTGTCGCCGCCAGGCCAGCCCGACGGCAGGTCTGCCAGGTGGGTCAGATCCATAGAGCTATTAAAACATAGTTTCGAGAGTTTGGAAATAGGTTCGAATGCGCAGGTCAGTCTATTCGATACAGGCCCGCCCGGCGCGTGGTTGGGCGGCCCGCTCTCCCGGGATCGCCGCGAACCGGGGCCGAGCCGGATCCGCCTTGACAGACCTACTCGCTAGCCTCGGAACGTGACCGTCCACGAGCTCTCCGCACCGATGCGCGTCGCATCGCGGTACGCGCGCAGCTGCTCGACAGTTCGCAGCCTGCGGAGCTGCTTGATGTGGTGCGGCATCTGACCCTGCTGCAGATCGACCCGGTCGCCGCCATCGCGCCGGGCGCGGAGCTGGTGGCGTTCAGTCGCCTCGGGTCGGCGTTCCCTCGGGCGGGGCTTCGCGTCGAGTCGGACAATCGGACGCTGCTGGAGTTGCAGGCGACCATCCGTCCGTCCGAGGACCTCGCGCTCGACCGTGCGGACATGGCCGCCTGGGAGTCGGCCGAGCGAGCGAATCCGCCCGGGTGGCGCTCGTTCATGTCGGGGAGCCGGCCGTGGTTGAGGGCGTCAAGGGCACCTGGCGGGTCGATCCGTCCCAGCTCGGCCAGCCGTTCTCGGGGCGCGCGGCGTTGCTGTCTGCGTTCGACCGGCTGATCCACGACCGTAAGCGCGCCGTCGAGCTGTTTGAGTTCGACTACCAGCTGGAGATGTACAAGCCCGCGGCCAAGCGCCGGTGGGGGTACTTCGCGCTGCCGATCGTGTATGGCGACCGCCTGGTGGGCAAATCGGTCGCTATTTCCCAGATGGACTTTTTCATGATAAGTCCAATTTGGCCACAATTACCCTGATGTCGACCAATGGACAATCACTAAAAGCGTTCGTTGTGCCGCGCAGTGTGCTATATAACAGGTCATTAGTGGCTTACCCCGTCTGCCGGAGAACGGGGAAGGGGTGTGACGGTGGCGAAATTAGTCCGTATTCGGGACGAAAACATCGCATTGACGCGCGGTATCTTGCCGAACGACGTACCTGCCGCCCGGACGGCGCTGCCGCCCGGAGTGGTACCGGTTCAGCAGTCGGCCGGCCCGCGGCAGGCGACCCGCCGGTCCAGGACCGCGGAGCTGCCGCCCGCCCGCCGCACCCCGCTGTCGATCCGGTCCGCCGAACGCCGGCGCTGGTTGGCCGACCTGGACAGCCCGGAGGTGGCCGGACTCGTCCTGCACGGCATCGGCGGCATCGGCAAGTCGACCCTCGCGAGCCAGATCGCCTCGCGATTGGGCCATCTGGCGCCGGAGCAGGCGATCGCCGCCGTCAGCGGTGAGGTGTCCGCCGTCAGCCTGGCCTGCGAGTCGCAGCCGGGCCGGCTCACCCTGCTCGACAACTTCGACGACAACTTGTCGGAGGAGCCAAACGGCTGGCGGGTCGCAGACCCCGCGCTGGCCGACCTGCTAGCCGGCTGGACCGGGAAGCTCATCATCACCAGCCGCCTGCCGTTCACCCTGCCCTGGGCGGAGACCGAGCGCTTCTCGTTCCGGCACGTCGGGCCGCTGACCCGATCCGGCGCCGGTGAGCTGGCGATGGCGCTCCCCGCGCTCGGCGAGCTCACCGAATCGGAACGCGAGCGGGCGTGGCGGCTGAGCGCGGGCCACCCGCTGACCATGGAGTACCTGGACGCGGTGCTCGCGCGTGGCGCCCGCTTCGGCGAGGTGGCCGAACGGATCGCGGCCGCGGTCGAGGCGAAGGCCAGCCAGTTGAGCCGGGCCGCGTGGCCCGAACCGACCCAGCTCTCCGGGTCGGCCGCGGAGATGATCGCCCTGGCCGTGAGTGACCAGCTGTTCGGCGAGTTGTTTGACCGGCTGAGCACCGGGGCCCGGGCCCTGCTGGTCCGGGCGTCCGTGTTCCGCAGGCCCGTCCCGGCCGGCGTCCTCGCCGGCCGGCCGGGATACATCGCCGAGTGCGAGGCCGCTGGCCTGCTGACCGCCGGTCCCGGCCGTGACCTGTTCGTGCACCGCTGGACCGCGAGCGAGCTGCACCGCCGCCTGGGTGAGATCGGCCTCACCGAGCAGCTCGCCGACGCCCACAGCCAGGCGGCCGGATACTGGCGGTCTCGCGCCGCTGCCTGCCCGGCCGTAGACGGCGCGGAGCTCGAGGCGCGTTACCACCTGAACCGTGTCGGCGACCTATCGTGCGACCCGGTCCCGTCGGCGCCGCCAGCAGCAGAGGCCTCATCCGCGCCGCCCCGCTGGCCGGCCGCGGACCATGACGCCGGGGCCAGCCGCCGTCGCCTCCGGCGGATCGGCCTGACGTCGGCGGCCGCGGCCATGGCGGTATTCCTGGCCGTCGAGGCCACGAACGGATCGGGGGCATCGCGTTCGGCCGCCCCGGCCGCCCCAGAACGCCCGGCCGTACCCGGGCCGGTGACGCAGGCGGCCGACGTCCGCAACCAGGCCGCGGCCTGGGTCGCCCGGCAGGTCAGTGCGGGCGCGATCGTGGCCTGCGACCCCGCGATGTGCTCGGCGCTCGTCCAGCAGGGCATCCCGGCGCCGAACCTGCTGGTCCTCGGGCCCGAGTCGGCTGACCCGCTCGGCTCTACCGTCGTCCTGGCCACCGCGGCGGTCCGCAGCATGTTCGGCACCCGGCTGGCGACCGTCTACGCGCCGCAGACGCTCGCGAGCTTCGGGACCGGCCAGGCCCGGATCGACGTGCGAGCCATGGCCCCGGACGGGGCCGGCGCCTACCGGGGCGCGCTCGCCGCCGACCTGCGCGCCCGCCGGGCGGCCGGCGCGCAACTGCTCGCCAATCCCAGGATCGTCCTGCCGCCGGCGGCGCGGTCCGAACTCGCCGGGGGAGAGGTAGACGCGCGCCTGCTGATCATCCTGGCCGCCATGGCCGTGAACGGCCCGGTCCACGTCCTGGCCTTCGGTGACCTGGGTCCCGGAGCCAGCATGGGCACGCCGCTCCGGTCGGCCCAGATCCTGGCCACGGGGGCATCCGGGCCGGCCATGCTCGCGTTCGTCCGCGCCCAGCGCCCGCCTTACCTCCCGGCGCAGTCAGGCCTCACCCCGGCGCCCGGCGGCGGGACCGAGCTCACGATCGCGTTCACCGCACCCGGCCCGCTCGGACTGCTGCAACCCGGCCCGTGAGCCCGCCACCATCAGCGCGCCCGAATCGGCGCGCTGCCGCCCCCATGAGCCACCACCATCAGCGCCCCGGAAAACGGCCCGGCCGCGGGTTAATCAAGTATTTCCTATTTGATCCGTAATTGGCCGTTGGCTCCGACCCAATTTCTTTCTAATTTCCAATCGGCAACGGGTTCACATAATCACACCGCTGAATTATTCTTTGATCATGTCAGAGCCATATCAATCAGCGACCGAACAGGGCGCTTTCCCGCCCCCGACGGTGCCGTCGTTTCCGCAGGCGCCGCCCGTTCCCATGCCGGGATCCGAATACGGCTACGGCAACGGTCAATTTGCCGGGCAGCCATTGCCGACGGGAACGCACCTCGACCAGCGGTCTGGTCTTGTCCTGCCGGATGGCGTCGAGCTGGCCAGTACCGGCCGCCGCATCGGCGCCTACTTCCTCGCCATTCCGCTAGCCATCATCACGCTCGGAATCGGCTACGTCGTCTGGGGCCTCATCATCTGGCGCAAGGGCCAGACTCCGGCACTTCAGGTGCTGGGCATGCGATGCTGGCGACCGGAAACCCAGCAGGTGCCCGGCTTCTGGTGGATGGCGCTGCGTGAGGTGGTCGGGCGCCTGGCCGACGGCATCCTGGGGCCCATTACCGAGATCGTCTCGTTCGTCCTCATGATGTCGAGCCAGGACCGCAAGAGCCTGCACGACATGATCGCGGGCACCGTGGTCCTGCACGACCCGAACAAGGTGCTTTCCAGCTAACCCTGACGCGGCGATTCTCGGCTACCGTGAGCGAGTGCCGCAGCGTGCGAACGGGATCAGCCAGGTAACGGCCCGCACGCGAACCCGGCAGGGTACTCGGCTCGACGTAGCCGACGGCACCTCGGTGACCTGCGCCGAGGTGCCGGGCGCCCTGGGGGAGGTGCGGGCCGTCGAGCCCCTGCGGCACGGGCTGGGCAACGCGGCCACCGGGGGCATCTGGCGGGTCCTGGGTACGGCCGGGTCGGCCGTCCTGAAGGTGGCCCGGCTGCCCGCGTCGCCGGACCCGGCCAAGTCGTACCCGACCGGCGACGAGCCGGCGCACTGGAACTACTGGCGGCGCGAGTCGCTGGCCTACGAGACTCACCTGGCCGCAACCGCCTACGCCAGCGCGGGCATCACGGTCCCGGCCCTGCTGGCGGTCAGCCCGCGCGCCGACGGCGGGGTCGAGTTGTGGCTGGCCGACGTCATCGGGACCGCGGGCTTCGACTGGCCGGTGCCGCGCCTGGCGCGCTTCGCCTACGAACTCGGCGCGGCGCAGGCCCGCTGGGCCGGCCGGGTCCCCGGCACGCCGTGGCTGTCGCGCCGCTGGCTGACGCAGTACCTCGCGGAAGGCCCGCCCCGCCGGGTCAGCGTCGAGGCCGCCGACTGGGACCACCCACGAATGACCGTCTGGCCGGCCTGGGTCCGCAGTGAGCTCCAGCGGCTCTGGGCCAGCCCGCAGCGAGCCCTCGCCGCCGCGCAGGCGGCCGAGCGGACCCTGTGCCATCTCGACGTCTGGCCGGCCAACCTGATCGACGACGCGGGCGCCTCGGTCCTGTTCGACTGGTCGTTCGTCGGCGAGGGGGCCATCGGCGAGGACGCCGCCAACCTGATCCTGGACAGCTGCAGCGACGGGCTGATGGACGCGGCGCTGCTGCCCGAGATCGCCGCCGGCGTCACCGACGGGTACCTGCGTGGCCTGCGCGACGCCGGCTGGCCGGGCTCTGCCGATTCCGTCCGTGCCGCCATCGCCGCCTCCGGTGCCGCCAAGTACAGCTGGTTCGGCCCGTGGTGGGTGAGCCGGGCCGTCCGCGATGACCTCGGTCCGTCCTCGTACGGGCAGGACCGCTCCGCCGCGGCGGGGGTCAACCGGGTTACCGGGCTGGTCACGCTCATCGCCGAATGGGCCAGCGCCACGGCGGCCGCGTTCTCGGCGCCGTAGCCGTGGGTAATTGTTCGGATTTGTCACGGCATAGGAAACGGGCCTGGTGGGGCGGCCAGTCGTCACGGTTGGGGCGCCGCTGAGTCATTATGCGTTATCGCTGACCGGCGGGCAGCACGCCAACTACGGTAATCGGCATGGAGGACCCTGAGGTTGTCGCAGCCATCGTGGCTGGCGACCCCGGAGGAATCGCCGCGGCCTACGACCGGTACGCGGTAGCGCTGTACGCCTACTGCCGTTCCCTGCTGCGCGAGCCCGAGGACGCGGCCGACGTCGTGCAGGACACGTTCCTCATCGCCACCTCCAAGCTCGGCGCGCTCAGGGACCCCGGCAAGCTCCGCCCGTGGCTGTACGCGGTCGCGCGCAACGAATGCCTCCGCCGCCTGCGTTCCGGGGAGGCGACGGCCCCGCTGGACGAGGCCGCGGACACGCCCACCGAAACGCCCGGCGTCGGCGACGCCGCCGAGCAGGAGGAACTGCGCCAGCTGATCATGGCCGCGATCGACGGGCTGAACCGCGGTGAGCGGGACGTCATCGAGCTGAGCCTGCTGCACGAACTGGACGGGGACGACCTCGCGGACGCGCTCGGGGTGACCCGTAACCATGCGCACGCGCTGCTGTCTCGCGCCCGCAGCCAGCTGGAGCGATCCCTGGGCGCCCTGGTGGTGGCGCGCACCGGGCGGGAGGCATGCGCCGAACTCGACGCCGCCCTGGCCGGGTGGGACGGGCAGATGAACGTGCTGGTGCGCAAGCGCGTCAGCCGGCACATCGAGCGGTGCCAGATCTGCGGCGAGCGCAAGCGCCGCGAGCTGAGCCCGGCGCTGTTCGTCGGCGCGCTGCCGCTGGCCGCGCTCATGCCGGGGTTCCGTGAGCGGGTCCTGCGGGTCTGCGCCGACCGAACCCTGGCCGGACAGGTGCACCGGGCGACCGTCGTCGGCCGGGCCGGCTCGTTCGGCCCGAACGGGTTCCCCAAGTCGGTCAAGCCGCCGGTCCCCGATGGCTGGCACCAGGTCCTGCAGCATTCCCACGCGGTGGCGGCCGGCACCGCGACGGCCGCCGCGGTGGGGGTGGGCGCGGTGCTGATCTTCAGCACTCCGCACCACGGCGGCGGGTCGGCGCCCGGACCCGGCGCCGCCGCGCCCACGTCGGCCTCGGCGGCCGCAGGGACCCGGTCATCCCCGCATCACCGCGCCTCACCGGGCCCGGGACCGGGGGCCTCCCAGGCCGGCCGCGGCAGCGGGTCCGCCCCCGCGGCGGCCGCCGCCACCCAGCCTGGCGCCACGGGAGGCAGCAGCGGCGCCACGGCTGCGGCCTCTAGTCCGGGGTCTTCACCGTCGTCGTCTCAGTCCGCGCTGGCCTCCCCGTCGGTCGTCGTCCAGGGCAGCCTGCTGGTGTCGCTGTCCGAGCTCAAGCTGGTGGCCGTCACGGGCCTGCCGACCGGCACGTTCACGCTCACCGCCCAGGGCGGCCCCGTCAGCAATTACTCGGTATCCGGCGGAGGGGGCCAGCTCACCATCTCGCCCTCGTCGGGCTCGATCGGGGCGGGCGGCAGCGTGACCATCACGGTGACCGCGACCAGCCTGATCGCGATAGACACCACGCTCACGATCAACCCGGGCGGGCAAACTGTCACCATCCTGGTGACCCTTTCGCTGTAGGCCGCCCGCAGCGCTAGCCGCCGGGCGCGAGTAATGTGATGTGCCGTGGCAGGTGACACCGTGGCCGAGCCCGCC
>Ga0187801_10000126_pt1 | contig 17514 bp, 17 predicted proteins | sample NC_wetland_sal_i_10_FD_132465 | JGI IMG/M metagenome (GOLD analysis project Ga0187801, IMG submission 132465) | Wetland sediment microbial communities from Neuse River Estuary, North Carolina, USA - Control_1 | ecosystem: Environmental > Aquatic > Freshwater > Wetlands > Sediment | place: USA...
AATCCAGCGGGAGGTCGGCCCGGGAGCGAGCGGATCGGCGAGCCGCGCCCGGCTCCTGCTCTGCGGCTCGGCGGTGTCGGTGATCGGCGGGCTGCTTCTGGGCCGGCGCCGCTACGAGGGCGGGCGGGTCTTGAGCTGATCGTCCAACCCTTCGGCTACCGGGATGCCGCGCGGTTCAGGGAAATTACCGACCGCAGGCTGGCCGTGCTCGTGCATTCGGTGGTCGGCGGAACTCCCGCTTACCGACGGGAACTCCCTCGCGAAGACACCCCGGCCGACCTCGGCGACTTTGATGCCTGGGGGATCCGGACGGTCCTCAATCCCCAGACCCCGCTATTCCGGGAAGTCCGCTACCTGCTCGCCGAGGAGACGGAGATCCGCGACCCGTCGCTGTACCACTCGGTGCTCGCCGCCGTCGCCGAGGGGAACGCCACCTCCGGCGGAATCGCCAGCTATATCGGCCGGAAGTCCAACGAGGTCGCTCATCCCTCCGGGTGCTGGAGGATTCCCGGCTGCTGGTCAGGGAGGCCGACCTGTTCAGGTCGGGCCGGGCGAAATACCGGATCGCCGAGCCGCTTATCGCCTTCTACCAGGCCATCATGAGCCGGGAATGGGCACGTCTCGAACTCGGCGGTGCGCCAATCGTCTGGACCGGGGCTCGCGCGCGTTTCCTGTCGCAGCTGACCGGGCCGCATTTCGAAACGATCTGCCGCGACTACGCGATCGCGGCCGATCCCGACTTCTTCGGCGGCCCGCCGGGCAAGGTGAGATCCGGGGTAGTCCCGGACCCCGCCAACCGGACGCAGATCGAGATCGACGTCGCGGTGCTTGCTCCCGCCGAGCCCGGGCGTCCGCGCAAGGTTCTCTCCCTGGGCGAGGCGAAGTGGGACCGCGTCATGGACCTCCGCCACGTCGAGCGCCTGGGCCGGGCCCGGGACCTGCTCGCGGTCAAGGGATTCGACACCCGGGACACCGTGCTCACCGGTTATCGGGTGCGGGCTTCGAGCGTGAACTGCAGGCTAGCCAGCGGCACGACATCCGTCTCGTTGGCTTGGACCGGCTCTACGCAGATTAGGGTGCGCCGGATGCGGAGCGGGGGCCCGGTGCACCGCGGGGGGGAGACGGCGCTGCCGGGGCCCCACCCCTGGCCCGGCTCGCTGCGTGCCCCAAGGGCATCCGCGGTCGGGCTGCTCCAACAGCATGCCCGAGTCGGAGCATGTTCAAAGGGGAAATTTTGTATGTTCTTAGCAAGAAGCGTGACCGGGAGCAGACCACGGCCGTTCCCGACGGCGTGAAGATCGTCGGCCGGAGCGATGATCCGGCTCGTGACCAGGACTTTTCGGTAATCCCGACGGGCTCCTCGGGCGCGGCGCCGGGCGGACGTGGCGCGAGAGAGCAACTCGCCGGAAGGCGCGCGGCCGCGGGGAAAGCTGCGGCCGGCAACTGGCCGGGCGTAATCGTGGCGTGCGCTGGGCAAACAGAGGCAAAATAGCCAGGTGACTTCCGGTCGGCCCACGACGTCGGAAATCCTTCCCCTGCGCGACTCGGATCCGCATGAGGTGGGTGGCTACCGGTTGCTCGGCCGCCTTGGCGAAGGCGGCCAGGGCGTTGTGTTCCTGGCGGTTGGTCCTGCTGATAGTCGGGTGGCGGTCAAGCTCCTGCCGTCAACGACGGACCCACAGGTCCGGAATCGCTTTCTGAAAGAGTTCGCGGCCGCGCAGCGGGTCGCCCGGTTCTCCACGGCGCAAGTGCTTGACGCGGGATTCTTCGAGCGGCGGCCGTTCATTGTCAGTGAGTACGTCGACGGGCCATCGCTGGTAGAGGTCGTCGAGCAGGACGGGCCCCGCGCCGGCCCGGCCCTCGAGCGCATCGCCGTGGCCACGCTGACCGCGCTCGGCGCGGTGCACGCCGTCGGGATGGTGCATCGCGACTTCAAGCCGGGCAATGTCCTGCTCGGGCCCGACGGGCCGGTGGTGATCGACTTCGGGCTGGCGGCCGTGCCCGGGATGACGACCACGGGCCCTTCCGGTCAGGTCGCCCTGGGAACACCGGCGTTCATGGCCCCTGAGGCGCTGGCCGGGACTCGGGTGACCGCGGCCGCCGACATGTGGTCGTGGGCCGTGACCATGGCGTTCGCGGGTACCGGCGAGTTGCCCTTCAGGGGCGAGTCGCTGACGGCTGTGGCGTTCGGCATTCTTCATTCCGAGCCAACGGTGGGACTGCTGCCCGAACCGCTGTACTCGCTCGTTCACCACTGCCTCAGCAAGGACCCAGCCGCCCGGCCGTCCGCCCGCGACGCCCTCGTCGAGTTGGTGGCCGCCGGAGTGCGGCTCGTGGGGCCGATGCCGCCGGTGGCCACCGCTCCGGCCACAGACGAGGCGACACCCCGCTCGCAGCCTGCCTATGGCGGAACGACGGGGCCGCCGCGGCGCCAGGGCGATGGTTTGCTGAGCGGGGCGCCGACCGGGCCACGGTCGGCGCGGCACGGGACTAGTCGCACCCGGCGGCGGCGTCGGCGGGCGGTTGTGATTCTGGCCGCGATCGTGCTGGTGGCCGGGATCGGCGCGCTGGCCCTCAATCTTCCCCGGCACGGCGCATCGCCTGGGCGGCTAACGGGCCAGTCTGGGATCAATCAGGAAATTATCGCTGAGACTGCGGCCAGGACGCGGGCCATCGACTGGATCATGCAGCAGGTCAACCGGGCCGACATCGTCGGATGCGATCAACAGTTTTGCCAGGATCTGCTCGGCAAAGACCCGTCCGCGCACGTGTTGACGCTTGGGCCGGGGGCGAACGATCCTCTCGGCTCTACCCTGGTGGTCGCCACTGCCGCTATCCGAGCCCAGTTCGGCGGCCGGCTTGAGTCCGTCTACGCCCCGGCCGTCATCGCGACCTTCGGCACGGGGCCCGCCAAGATTGAGATCCTGTGGGTCTATCCCAGCGGCACTGCTAAGTACTACTCCGACCTGCAGACGGGCCTGAGCTACAGAAAGGCGGCCGGCGCCCAGCTGCTGACCAACAGGCAGATCACGATGTCACCTGCCGCCAAGACACAACTTCTCGGCGGCGACATTGATCCGCGGCTCCTGCAGCTCCTCGCCGTCATGGCCGATATTCACCCGGTGGACATCGTGGGCTTCGTCGATCAATCGCCTGGTGGCGGACCTGCCAGCCTGATGCGGGCGGTGGACTTGGCCACGGTGGACAGCAAGGCGCACCTGACACCCACCGCATACCTCGGCTGGATAAAGAGCTTCGTCCAAGCCCAGCGAACCCAATACCTCCCGGTCTGGGAGCAACAGGGCACACCGGGTACTGGCCAAATGCTGCAGATCGCGTACGGAGCACCGAGCCCGCTTAGCTAACGGCGGGACAGACGTCTGGCTGCGCGGCCGGAGCGCCCTTGCGCTCCCCTCCAAGTTGCGCGAGGACGCCACCGGCCCGCAGCGACGTGCTGGGCTCACCGCCTCCGGCAGCGGTGCGGCCCGTTGAGACTCCAGGTCCGGGTCAGCGTTCCGGCTCCGCTTGATCCCGAAAGTGAAGATCTCGGTAGGTTTAGGAAGAAGTAAGAACCCTTCTTCCGATACAGGTACCATAGAGCAGCACAGGCAGGAAGTAAAGAGAATCAACAAGATGAAGCATGAAGAGAGACGCAGCCCTCTGTAGGTAAACGCCCGCAAAAGAGCTAGACTCTTCTAACTTCTTCTGATGGGATGAGCACGTGGCCGGGGGCGGAATGAGCACCGGCCTGGGGGAGGACGCTCACATGGCCGGTGAGGACTGGTGGCGGCTCGCCGATTACGTCATCGCACGCCGGGTCGAGCTAGGCATGCGGGACCGGCGAGCCTTTGCCGAGGCGAGCGGGGTGACCGAGCGGACGCTCGGAAAGCTCGAGAACGGCCAGCACGTATCCCCCAGCACCCTCGCCATGGTCGAGATCCGGCTCGGCTGGGCACCAGGTTCGTATCGACGGATCCTGGCCGGCGGGGAACCTATCGTGGGGGCGTCAGACCTCGGCCAGGGCGAGAATCAGGACGCAACACTGCATCACCTCGCGAGCACCCCGGGTCTGCCTGCCGAGGTGGTTCGCGGCCTCGTCGCCATGGCTCGGGAATACCGGCAGGGTGACGGCGGTACGGACGAACAGGCCCAGCGCGGCTCTTTAGCGCCAACCGTCCGTGCTATCGCGAGCGGCCCCGCCGATGTCGTATCCCGGCGGGACGGTCGGCGTGTCAATGGTCGCCCCGCCGCCGCCTAGCGCCGCGATGACTCCGAGCAGCGCACCGAATAGCGCGCCCAGCAGCAAGTCGTAGCGCAGCCGGGTCAGCGGCGCCGTCCCGGTGGCCTTCGTCGCTGGTTCGAAGATTTGCGCGGCGGCCTGCTCGCCCGGGTAGCTCAGCGATTGGGCGTAAGCGAAGTAACTGCGGGCGGCGGTGTTGGTGGCCGCCTCGGCCTGGGCGGCGGTTCGGGCGGTGGCGCTCACCCATAGGCCGTTCGCCGCCACGGGCTTGACCTGGACACCACTCGGGAGGTTCTGGAGCAACTTGGCCCCGATGTCGGCGGGCCGGTCGGGCGCAAACAGAGGCCCGCCGCAGATGGCCCCGGCCGGGCAGTCCGACGCCGGAAATATGACGAGCGCCTGACTGGTGAACACCGGGGGGTTGAGCGCGGCGAAGACCGCGCCACCCAGAACGCCAAGTACGGCCATGAGGGCGATGAGGGCCCGGTACCGCCCCAGGATCTGAACGAACTTCGGCAAGTCCGGAGCCTGCTGGTTCATGTGGCCTCCGTATGAAACCGCTGGCGGCCGATCCAGCGTGGTCGCTAATGCGAACATGATACGACTCGGCCGTGAAAACGAACATGGTGAATGACGGGTCGGCGGCTAGCCGGAAGCCGCCTGGCTGGAGGCTGACGCGGCGGAGAAGGCGCTGATGCCGGTGATCCGGAAGTCGGCGGGCAAGGCACCGAAGCGGAATTGAGCGGCGAGTTCCCCGGCCTGGGCTCGAGTGAAGGCCCCGGGGAGCCGGAGGTGGCTGCCTGAAGTCGAGTACACCGGGCATGGCGATGGCCTTGAGTTGGGCCTGCCGAGCGCGCTCATCCACCGGGCATCTCCCTCCTGTACCCCTAAAGACACCGCCCGGCCCCCGCGGCTATGCCGCCGCCGGCAATTTGCCGGATGGTGCCGCTTGACCTTTCCCTTGGGTCAAGCCGCATGCTCGTGGAGCCGGGCAGGTGACCCGGCCCTGGAGGAGACCGATGGACCTGATGACGATCGGTACCTTTGCCGAACGGACCCGGCTGTCGCCCAAGGCGCTGCGCCTGTACGACCGGCTCGGGTTGCTGCCGCCGGTGCGGACCGATCCCGTCAGCGGTTACCGCTTCTACAGCGAGGAGCAGGTCGCGGGGGCCCGGCTCGTCGCGCTACTGCGACGCCTCGGCATGCCGCTGCCCGTCATCGCGGACATCGCGGCGAAGCCGCCCGGCGAAGCGGCGGAGGCGGTCATGAGGTACTGGGCGGGCGTCGAGTCGGTCATGGCCGACCGCCGGGTCCTGGTCTCCTACATCCAGGCCAGACTCACGGGAGACGACATGGCCAGCTACGACATCCAGACCCGCAACATTCCCGAGCGCACGGTCCTTTCCATCAGCCGGCATCTGCACGCATCCGAGACCGACGCGTTCTTCAGCGAGGCCTTCGCCCGGCTGCGGTCAGCCGCTCCCGGCGTCGAGGGCATCGCTGGCTGCCCCTTCCTCGTGTTCTACGGCGAGGTCAGCGATGACAGCGACGGGCCGCTGGAACTGTGCCGGCCGGTGGCCTCTTTTGGCTCCGTGGATCCGGTTGCGGCAGACGTCCAGGTTCGGGTGGAGCCAGCCCACGATGAGGTCTACATCCGCGTGGCCCTCCAGGACATGGGGTGGCCAGCGCTGGTGCCGGCGGTCGACGCGCTGGAAGCCTGGGTGCGCGGACAGCGACGCGAGCCGGCGGGGGCGCTGCGCCAGGTCCTGATCGCCGACCAGCGGACCGCCGCTCCCGATACTCCCGTCTGCGACCTTAGCGTCCCGCTGCGGTGAACGGCGCGCCGCTACGGTGTTCTTATGGCGGTGAAGCTGGCGGTGGTCGTCAGGGCCGATCTGGATATGGGGCGCGGCAAGATCGCCGCTCAGGTGGCCCACGCGGCGGTCGCGGCCGTGCTCGCGAACCTGGGGACGGACGACCTGGCGGGCTGGCTGCGGGACGGCCAGCCCAAGGTCGTGCTCAAGGTCACGAGCGCGGGGCAGCTAGAGGACGTGATCGACCAGGCCAAGGCGGCCGGGCTACCGATCGAGCTCGTCCACGATGCCGGCCGCACTCAGGTAGCTCCCGGGACGCTGACGTGTTGCGCGGTCGGGCCGGCCGAAGGCCAGCGGATCGATGCGATCACCGCGGGACTGCCGCTGCTGTGAGGACACCATTGGCCTAGAGTGACGCTGTGCCCAGCACCCTGTACCGTGACGCAGCACTGGCCGACGGCCGATCCCCGCAGCTACAGGTAGGCGTCAGCCTGCTGGAGGAGGACGGCCGGGTCCGCTGGATCCGGCCTTCCGGCGAGGAGGGCCAGTACCCGCCCGGGTGCGAGGTGGTCGACGCGGGCGGTACGACGATCGTGCCGGGCCTGGTGGACGGCCACAGCCACCTAACGCTGCCCGGTGGCTCGCACTGGATCGACCGGAGTGCGGACCCGACCGAGACGCTCCTGGCCGTGGCCGAAGCCAACGGCGAGCTCCAGTACCGTTCCGGCGTCCGGTGGGCGCGTGACGTCGGCTCTCCCCGGCGCGGGTACGACGGCCGCGACCGGGGGCTGAGTATCGGCGTCCGGGATCGGTGGCACGGGCGGCGGGACCGGCCGTACGTGCGCGCGGCAGGCACGTGGATTACGGTCGCCGGGCTGCTACCGGACGGGCTGTCGGTGGAGGCCCGCGACGGTGACGAGTTGCTGGCCGCGGCGGTCGGCCAGCTCGACGACGGCGCGGACTTCGTCAAGCTCTACCTCGACGGGCCCGATCCGCAGGTCGCACCCTGGACCGCGGACGAGGTGGGCCGGGTCGCCGGAGCCGTGCACGCGCGCGGCGCGAAGGTGACCGCGCACTCGACGACGCTGCCCGGCGCACGGGTGTGCGCCGAGGCGGGTGTGGATTCGATCGAGCACGGATTCGAGCTCGATGGGGACGTCGTTCGGCTCATGGCCGAGCGCGGTGTCGCGCTGGTCACGACGATGACGGTGCTGAAGTCATGGCTGACGTTCAGCACGACCACGGCGATCCCCCGGTTCGCCGGGCCGGAGAGCCGGGCTCGGATCATGGACCGGCTGGATCAAGCCAGGGACAGCGTGCGGCTGGCTCATGTAGCGGGGGTCGCCATCGTGGGCGGGACCGACTTCGGCGGCGGTTCGGCGCGCGCGAACCAGTTGCCGTGGGAGGTCGAGTGCCTGGTCGAGGCCGGGCTTGAGCCGTGGGAGGCCCTGGCCGCGGTGACCTGGCGCGGCGGCGAGCTGCTCGGCGAGCCAGAGGCGGGAGTGATCCGGGTGGGCGGGCCCGCCGACTTCTCGCTCGTGCACGGCGACCCGCTGAGCGACCCGACGGCGCTGTGGCGCGTCTGGCGCGTGGCCTGAGTTTTCGTCCTCAGCCGGATTGGCGGGTCACGATCTGCTCGACCGTGCCCTGCTCCACGGCGGTCCGGCCGGCGCGGGTGCTGCGGTAACCGAAATACCAGATGTTGCCGCTGTACCAGAAGGCTGGCGCGATGAGGTTCGCGTGCTCGAGGAGCTGGATCGCCTCGACCGCGATGTCGTTGAGAATCCGCACGCCGTCCGGGGTCGGATCGCCGAACTTGGAGCCGGAGTTCGGCGGGATCAGGGGACCCGCGACGGTGTCGAGGTCGACCCACCGGCCCGGGTGGTACTCCGACCCGAACAGTTCGGCCATCAGGTAGGCGGCGAGCTTGGGCAACGGCTGCCCCGCCGCCGCGAGCACGGCGTTATCGAGGGCCTGGCCCAGCTCGATAAGGCGCGGGAGGTGCTCCGGGTCACCGACCACAGCGTCCCTTTCTGGCCGTCGTTGCCATCGTTGTCGTTGTCGTCGTTACGGCAACTGCAAATATCCAGGGGTACCGTACTAGCTTGCTGACCATTGCGCAGTCACTCGAGTCACTTGTGGATCCGGGGCCTGCGGGGCCTGCATCCGTGGTGGCCTCGGGGACCGTGGTGGCCTCGGGGAGCAGCGACATCGCGCTCCTGGGCGTCCTGATACCGGTTGTCTTGGTGCTGTAGATCTCCGCGGTTCCGGCGTGCTTCGCCATGGCGGCCTGGCGGCCTGGCGGCCGAATTGAGTAGCCGTTACTCAGGCGCCCAACGGGAGGGCGGCCCTACAACGGTACTAGCGGGCTGGCCTGCGGCCCGATTGACCCAACTGAGGAAGGGGCTTGTTTCGTGACTGCATCCGTACTGGCGTCGGGGAGCAGCGACATCGCGCTCCTGGGCGTCCTGATACCGGTTGTCTTGGTGCTGTTGATCTCCGCTGTACCGGTGTACTTCGCCATGAGCGAGCGGGGCCGTCGCCGCCAGGGCGCACAGCAAATTCAGCAGCAGCGTCAGCAGCACGACCTCGCGGCCGAGGTCGAGCAGATGCGGCGGGGGCAGGCCGGGGAATAAGGGCAGCGAACCCGGCCGCCTTGGTCAGCACTTTATGACGGGTGCGCCGAGGGATTTCATGATCGCGAAGAGTTTGTACCCTGCGGAGGGTCAAAAGTCTTCGTGATCATGGGTGAGGCATTTAGGGTGGTTGTATAGTGGGTCTGTGAGTCATGATCGGATCATTCTACTCAGTTATGATGATGTTACGCCACACAACGTCATATCCTTCCGGCGCGCCGCCGCTGAACGGCATATAAGGCTTTGCGAATGGATCCCGCACCGCATATCTATCTGGTGCGGCGACGGGCGCGTGGAGCCCCTGTACGAGAATGCCCCGCAAGATCCGGGCGTGATCATCCACCGGACCGTCTCCCGACTTCGAGGGATCATAGTGCCCGCGTTGCGACTGTGGGAAAGCGGCGGAAGCAGGATACTCAATGACCTATCGGCCTCAGCCGTGGCGCGGGACAAACTCGCGACAGCTCTAAAGCTGACCGAGTCAGGCCTACCCGTGGTACCGAGCCTGGCATTTTTTCCGTGGGAAGAAACCGCATTCAGCCGCCTGCCACCCGGCAGCACCGTGATAAAACCCGCGCACGGACGCCAGGGGCGAGGGGTATCGTTCTTCGCCACGAGGGACGAGGCGGAAGTTGAAGCACGAGCGATACAGTGGGGCGATGCTCGCGAGATCCTTTCGGAACACTCCCTGGCCCAGCCGGTTATCGGACCCGTTGGCCAAGACATACGCGCCTACGTGGTCAACGGTATCTGCGTGGCCGTGGCGAGGCGGACCGCTAGTGACCCACGCGAGCGTAGAGCCAACCTGACGCTGGGAGCAGTGGCGACACCCCTCCCGCTAGGACATGCGGCCGCTTCCCTCGCGGTGGCCGCCACTGCGGCCGTCGGCCTCGATTACGCTGGCGTGGACATGGTGGAAGACGCGGACAGGGGACTGCAGATCCTCGAGGTCGACGCTTGGGCCGGATTCGCGGGTCTTGAACAGGCCACCGGTGCCGATATTTCCGGTCGCATACTCGACCTGGCCATGGAGAGGCTCGGGAACGGCACTACATGACCACTTGCTTTGGCGTGACCTGGAATCCGCTAGCGCCCAATGTACCTAACGCTCTGACGGCGGCATGCCGGCAGCTCGGTGTCCCATTCCGGATAATTGATCTCACATCATTGGCCACCGACCTGCATGCGGAACTTGCCGTCTATGACAAGGACGGTCCGGTTAGCGTTGGCTATATCTCCCCGACCCTATTTTACTGGCAGGAACAGGCTACCGTCGCTCTTGACGTGCTCATGATGCAGGGTTGCCGGATGCTCAACAGTGTTGCCGCTTCCCTGACCGCTGACGATAAGGCCGCCACCGCCCTCGCGTTGACGAGGGCAGGGGTCGCGCAAGTTGCCACTACCGCCGTTGCGGCGGATTTCGGGCACGTGCAGGCCGCGGCGGAGAGTTACGGTTATCCCGTAGTCATAAAACGTACGCATGGCGGTCAGGGGCGGTGGGTTCGCCTGGCGCATGACAGCCAGGAACTGGAGCGCGCTACAGCGGAGCTACAGGAGGAAGGGCCGGGGATGATATTGGTCCAGCCCGTCGGTGCAGAGCGACTCGGCGAGAGTGTCCGCGTCATCGTGACGGCTGGAGTCGTCCGCGCCGCCACGGTGCGCCATTCGGCTGGCCCTGAATGGCGGTCAAACATCTCCGCTGGCGGTACGCAGGCCCCCGCGAAACTCAGTACAGCCGAATGTGATCTCGCGCTGGCGGCGACCCATGCGGTCGGGCTCGGGCACGCTGGAGTTGACCTGCTTCGCTCATCCGCGGGTGCGGTAGTACTGGAAGTCAATTCCTGCCCAGATTTCACCAGCATGACACCGTATGTGGAAGACGATTTGGCCGCTATCGTGGTCGAGCAGACGCTGGAATTGGGTGATACTGCGTTATCACTCGGCAGCGATGGCCGGCGCATGCGGGTCGGACACCTGCTGCTCCGCGACCAGGCGCCATGCGGCATTGTGCGTGCCGAACTGCGGATGCTGTCCTCCTGGCCGCACGGTAAACCCGAGGGCCTGATAGTCCCGCACGGCCGCGTCCAGGTCAGGTACCCAGTGGATTAGATGATCGAACGGCATGACCCCATGTTCCACTGGCGCACCTGGTCAGATAAGAGCCGGGTTCGTGACTTTGGCTGATGGGCTGGCGGCTGGGCTCGGCGTCGCGGCCTGGGCCCGCTGAGGCAGGAACAGGCAGAGTGCCGCGACGAAGGCCAGAATCTTCGACAGCACGTTGAACACGAAGGGGATCGGCGCGGAGGGGTACGCGAATCCGGTCAGCCCCCAGGCCGCGAAGACCGCCAGCATCAGCGCGAAGGAAAACAGGGCGGCCCTGGATACCTTGACCATCGGGGAAAACGTCAGCAGCGACAGGGTGGTGGCCTCGACGAGGAACAGCGGAGCGAAGAACAGGGCCCGGTACAGGGCCGGGTCGGGAGGAATCGCCGGGTTGGTCCTGGCCATGACGATGAGGTCAAACGGGAACTCGAAGATCATCGGAGCGGCCATGGCAGCGATGGCGGCGCTGGTCAGCATGACCCGCTGACCATGCGAGCGGCCGACGAGGAAAACGGCGATGGAGATGGCGACGACGCAGATGGCGGTGACGGGAGTGATGGGATCGGCTGGCGCGGCGTGAACCAGATGTTCCTGGCGCGCCTGCTCGGCGTAGCTGATCACACCGACCAGGAACGCCACAATCGCAAACACCCAGGTTGCGAGCATAAGGAGTCTGGCTGTCCGGCCCGGCTGGGCGGGCCGGAACGGGAGACGCAGCCGGGCTCCCGCGTACGCCACGCCCACCGCGGCGGCTAGCAGCACTAGGGCGAGGATGATCCTGGCGTTACCGGCGTAGCCGACCCAGGTACCTGATTGAGCTATGGCGGCGTGTGCCGACGCGGATGGCATCTTCATGACCAGCCCCTTCGTTTACTTTGTACTGCAAAGCTAGAGTGCTTTGCACCGCAAAGTCAAGGGGCTGATTGGCGCTGGAGGCTAGTTGTCAGGGGTGGAACTGGAACTGGCTCACTTAGCGGCGCTGCCCGGCCAGTTCGCGTTCGAGGGGGGAGCTAGTTCCAGTGGATATTGCGGACGGTGGTCGCGTAGCGATGCAGCCAGGCTCGCAGCGGGCCGTCGGTGGACGGCGTGATCGCCAGTCCTGCTGACCTGGCGATACTGTCCGCCACCTGCACAACGGTCTGGCGATCGGTGTGGATCTGCTGGGCGAACTGGGGCTGGGCGAGCACGTGCAGCCACTCGGTCAGGTGATCAACTTCCCAGGGCGCTCGCCTCGGCTCTAGGCCGAGGCTGCGGCTGCGCAGCCGTCGTATCACCGTCGCCGGGTCGGCCAGCAAGGCGAAATGGTGCACGTCGAAGCCTTCATCGCGGAGGCTGCCGATGATCTCCTGGAAGTAGCCGGGGTTGACCAGCGTCATAGGAACGATGACCGGCACGTCGCATTCGCGCAGTGTCCGGCTGAGCAGTTCTTTCACGGCGGTCCGCCACGCGGGGATGTCCTGGAAGTTGCCGCGCAGAGACGGCGGCAGCATGCGGCGCATACCGAAGCCGACGTGCGCGGGATCGCATACGACGCTGCCGGGCAGCCGCCGGTTCAGCTCATAGGCGGTCGCGGTCTTGCCCACTCCGAAGGGGCCATTGATCCAGACGAGCATGGCCAGGACAGTACCCGGCGCGCATCGGCCGCTGGGTCGGTCCCGGTACCGGGAGGAGACGGACAGCTCAGCCTTCGCGATACTGATAGGTGTGTATCCGGGTGAAGGCGCGAGACGCTCGGCAAGTAGACGGTTTGCCGGGCCAATTGAGACAATTGCGCAGGGAGTTGCGCAGCGCGTCATCGATCTCGTCATCGAGACGCTGGACGTGAACGCGCTGATCGAGCGGATCAACCTGAACGCCGTGCTGGCGCGGGTGGAACTGAACGACTTGCTCCGCCGCGTGGACCTCAACGACGTGCTCGATCAGGTGGACCTGAACCGGGTGATCGACCGGGTGGACGTCAACCAGGTCCTCGACCGGGTGGACGTGGACCGGCTGGTGGCGCGCCTGGATATGAATGCGCTCATCGAGCGGGTGGACGTCAACGAGATCGCCGGCCGCATCGACATCGAGGCGCTGGTGAAGAACACCGATCTCGGTGCCGTCATGGTCAGCTCATCTACCTCGCTCCTCACCGAGGCCGTCGACCTGGGACGAAGCCATGCAGTCAGCCTGGACGATACTCTCGCTCGCTGGGTGAGCCGGCTATGGCGGAACCACACCGAACGACCAGGGCCGCCCGCGTTGGTGAACCCGCAGGAGGAGTCGTGACCGGGCCCGCCGAGGTCGGCCTGCCGGTGACGACGCCTAGTAGCGCTCCGGCACGGCATGTGCCGCTGACTACCCGGCAACACCTGAGGGGGCACTACGCAGGTTTCGCCTCGCGCTTTATCTCGTTCGTATTCGACTGCGCCATCAGCATCGGGGCGTTCGAGCTGACCCTCGTGGCTGCCTCATTCGCCGCCAGCGTGCTGGCCGGGACCTCCATCCACTGGAGCAGGGGCAACATCTGGGTGATCGTCGGCTTCTTTGCCTGGGAGTTCTTCTACTACGCCTACTTCTGGACGGCGAGCGGCAAGACGCCCGGCATGGTGCTGCTCGGCGTGCAGGTGGTCGGCGAGGAGGGCGGCCACGCAGGCACCCGGCGCGGGGTCATCCGGGCGCTGGCTTTTCCGCTCAGCTTCATCTTGGCGGGGTGCGGCTTCCTCGGCATCCTGCTCGGCCGTGATCGCCGCGCGCTGCACGACGTCATCGCCGGCACCGCGGTCGTCTACTGCTGGGACGCGCGGGAAGCGCGGCTCCGGTCCCTCGCCCGTCGCAGCAGCGCCCGGCGCTCGTAGGGTGGCCAGCCGACCGGAAGCGGGCGAATGTCGCCTCGCCTCCGGCCGGGATGGTTTTGCGTATGTTGGGCCGAAGTGGTTTGTGCCACGGGTGGGGTCAGGGTGACCCCGGCACCTCCGCGGCCGGGCCCGGTCCGGGCTCGGCGTGAAGCGGGACAGACGCGGAATCGGTAGGTGCCGCAGTGGGCGTGGACTCGCCGTGACTAGGGGCGGCCTCTGACTCTGCGGGTGCGGGCTCGGCGTGCGCTTGGGTGGGCGCGGACTGCTCGTGAGCGGTACCGAGGATGCGCTCGGCCATGTTCACTATGCGGTCGGCGCCCTCGCGGACCTGGTCGAAGCGGTCGAGGAATCGCTCGATCCGGTCCTGGAGCCGCTCGACGGGATCACGGCGCGGATCGATGTGCTCCGGGCCGCGGTGAGCGCGGGGCGGCTGGGGGGGTCGCGGAGGCCGGGGCGGGCGCGGGGGCTCGTGGCGGCGATGCTCGCGGTGGCGGTATTGATGAGTCTCGTCGGCGAGTGCTTCTGCCTCGCTGGCCGCTACCTCGGCGGCGTCGGCGGCTTGCTCGGCGGTGTAGGCGGCTTCCTCCGCCGCTTGGACCTGCCGCTCGGCCGATTCGGCTCGGCTACGAGCGTGTTCGGCGGCGGCCCTGGCCTCATCTGCCCGCCGCAGGGCTCGGTCGATCTCCGTTTCGTCCGCCCACTCTTGCGTCATCTCGGCGGCTTCCTGGGTCAGGTCGGCGGCCTCTTCCGCCGCGGTGGCGGCTTCCTCCGCCCGGTCGGCGCGGTCGCGGGCCCGCTCGGCGCGGTCGCGCGCCTGGTCCGCTAGGCGCCGGGCCTGATCGGCCGCCTCCTGGGCGTCGGACTCGGCGTCGCCGGAATCTGTGTGGTCGAAATCGGCTTCCGCGGCCGGGCGGGCGGACCGGTCGATAGCGTCCGCGGGTGCGTCGTCCACGGGAGGACCGTTGTGCTCTTCTTCGACGGCGCGCCGGGCCACGTTATAGGGCTCACCGGTCTCGGCCATGCGCTGGCGGGTGACGGCCTTCCTGGCCTTGTCCTCAGTCATGATCATTTCTTCCCGACGGGTCTGCCCGCGTCCGCCCGCCATGATGAAAGGTCATGACTAGGAGAAATGCACGCGAGTCGTGGACCCTTGTCCTCTTCGCCGCCGACGGCGCGGGCCGGTGGGTGGCTCGGAAGCGGGCAGGCGGTGCGCTGCCACTGAAAACAGCGTACCTCGCGATATAACGCGTTGCAAGGGTGGCCGGGAGATTTGTGCGCGTGAGGCAGGGCAGAGACTCGAATCTGGGCCCATCCGGCCAGCGTGAGCGGGTCTGTCTAATCGCGACCACGGCGAGAGTTCACCGTTTGCTCACGGTCCGGCGGTCGCGGTTTAAAACGGGCGGACATTAGCGTGTTGGACGCTGTCTGTGCATTTTTGTCGCCGTCCGAAGGAGAATGACGTGTCATCGTTGTTCCGCCCGCCGCCGCGAGTGCGGCGCTTCGCGGTGTTGGCGTCCGCGTTCGCTGTGGTAGCCGTGATGGCGACGCAGGCTGCGGTGCCCACTGCCGAAGCCTCTGCTCCGTCGTCGACGGTGCTCACCCCCGGTGACTTGCTCGTGGCCACCAGCGTCTTCCAGAACGACCCGAACATCGTCGCCGGCACGACCCAGCTGCCCCCGGGATGCGGCGGGACGTCGTTTGACCCGTGCGGGACGGCCGTGGCGAACGGCGACTACCCGTACGTTTTCAACAACGACGCCTCTGATGGCAGCTTCGGCGTGGCCTCGCCGATTACGTTGCAGGAGCTCACGACCTCGGGCGCGCTGGTGAAGTCGATCCAGGTACCCAACAGCACCCAGCCCGGCATTACCTCGAGCAGCGACCAGCTGGTGACCAGCTTCTCGTCCAAGTCCGAGCTCGCGGTGAACCTTTCGACGGACGGCAAGTACGTCACGTTCGTGGGCTACAACGCCCCGGTCGACGCGGTCGACGTCTCCAACGGCAGCACGCCTGGCGACATTGACCCGACGGTCGCCGACCCGGTGACCACCTACCGTGAGGTCGCCCAGCTCGGCGCTAACGGCCAGTTCCAGTTCACCGAGACCAACGCCTTCAGCGGCGACAACGGCCGGGCCGCGATCCTGAACGACGAGCAGGGCGCGGGCCTGTACTACGCGGGCGGCAACGCCGGAAATGGCGCCAACCCGGAGCCGGCGCAGGTGATCACCGGCGCGGGCGCCCAGCTGATCCAGCCGTCGAACCAGCCCACCTCGGCACAAAACCCACCCCAGCCCACCGCGGTCGGGAGCTTCAACATCGCCCAGCTCGGCGATAAGGCGGACAAGTCCGGTAAGGACGACAACTACCGTGGCCTGACCGTCTACAACAACGTGCTGTACTACACCAAGGGCAGCGGCGGTAACGGCGTCGACACCATCTACTTCGTCGACCCCACCGGCCAGGCGTGCCCCTCGGGATCCGGCCTGCCTGAGCCGGGTGCGTCCCTGCCCACGACGTCGAACTTCACCTACAACACCAACGACCCGGCACTCGGCCTCACGGCGAAGAACCCAGGTCTGACCCCAGAGAACATGTGTATCCTCAAGGGTTTCCCGACCGTGCTGGCGAAGGGCGCCACGGACGCGAGCGACTACCCGTTCGGCGTGTGGTTCGCCAACCCATACACCATCTACCTCGCCGACGAGGGCTCTGGTGACAACACCTACGACTCCTCGAGCAACACCTACACCGCCGCCGCGGCGTCGACCACCGCCGGGCTCCAGAAGTGGGAGTTCGACCCCACCACTCAGCAGTGGAACTACGCCTACACCCTGCAGAGCGGCCTGAACCTCGGCGTGCCCTACACCGTGCCCGGCGGCTACCCGACCGGTGACAACACCGGACCGGGCGGGACCGGCCTGCCGTGGGCGCCGGCGACCGACGGGCTGCGCAACATCACCGGCCAGGTAAATCCCGACGGCACGGTATCGATCTGGGGCGAGACCTCGACCGTGAGCGGCAGCGGCGACCAGGGAGCCGACCCGAACGAGCTCGTAAAGATCACCGACAATCTCGGGGCCACCACGCTGCCGGCCAGCGAGAGCTTCCAGACGGTCATCGCCCCCGCTAACGCGACGGTGGTCCGCGGCGTCGCTTTCACCCCTGGTACCACGGCGCCGTCGGGGAACATCACCTGCTCCGGGGAGACCTACAGCGACACGACTATCTCCGGCAACGTCACCGTGCCGTCGGGCAGCACCTGCACGCTCACCGACGTGACGGTCGAGGGCAACGTGCAGGTCGGCCACGGCGGCAGCCTGCTGGACACCGCTGCCACGATCGACGGCAACGTGCAGGCCAATCAGGCCGCCTGGATTGACGTCCGGGGAGGCACCATCAACGGCAACCTGCAGGTCCAGCAGACGACCGGCACGCCCGACGTCGGCGACGCGGGCACCGTTAACGACCTGTGCGGCGCCACTGTGCGTGGCAACGTGCAGGTCTCCGGCAACGCCGCAGGCGCGCCGTTCGACATCGGTGCGGCGCCTGACTGCGCTGCACCGCTCACGATCTCCGGCAACCTGCAGGTCGTCAACAACGCCGGGCAGGTGACGATCGGCGCGGCCGGAAATGGCCAGGGCAACAGTGCGCAAGGCAATATCCAGGTCCGCGGGAACACCGGCGGCGGGTCCCTCCAGAACAACAACGCCGGTGGAAACTGCCAGCTCGCCAGCGACACCCCGGGCATCACCGGCGCTGGTAACACCGCCTCGGGCCACAACACCTGCAACGCCACGGCGTAGCGCTGAGTTATTGACCATGGGCTAGCCATTCCGGTGGCTAGCCCAATCATGTGGGCCTCAGGTCGGGACGGCGCGCTCGCG
>Ga0187801_10000127_pt1 | contig 17497 bp, 11 predicted proteins | sample NC_wetland_sal_i_10_FD_132465 | JGI IMG/M metagenome (GOLD analysis project Ga0187801, IMG submission 132465) | Wetland sediment microbial communities from Neuse River Estuary, North Carolina, USA - Control_1 | ecosystem: Environmental > Aquatic > Freshwater > Wetlands > Sediment | place: USA...
CCGCCTTCGGCCGGCTCGACATGAGCGAGATCGAAGCGCGACAGATAGCTCACCGCGAGCTCGCGGAACACGTAGTCCAAAATCGAGGTCGCGTATTTGATCGAGTCGTTGCCCTGCACCGGGCCGGAGGGCTCGAAGCGGGTGAACGTGAAGGCATCGACATATTCGTCGAGCGGCACGCCATATTGCAGGCCGAGCGACACCGCGATGGCGAAGTTGTTCAGAAGCGAGCGCAGCGCCGCGCCCTCCTTGTGCATGTCGATGAAGATTTCGCCGATCCGGCCGTCGTCATATTCGCCGGTGCGCAGATAAACTTTGTGGCCGCCGACTACGGCTTTTTGCGTGTACCCCTTGCGCCGATCGGGCATGCGCTCACGCTCGCGCATGATGACGATGCGTTCGACCACTTTCTCGACGATCTTCTCGGCGAGGCCTGAGGCGCGCGCTGCCGCCGGCTTGTCGAGGAATGCCGAAAGAACGTTATCTTGGACGTCGTCTTCCTCGCTCTCGTCGGCGATCAACTGGCTCTGCAGCGGCTGCGAGAGCTTCGAGCCGTCGCGATAGAGCGCATTGGCTTTGAGCCCGAGCTTCCACGACAGAATATAGGCCGCCTTGCAGTCCTCGACCGTCGCCTCGGTCGGCATGTTGATGGTCTTGGAGATGGCGCCGGAGATGAACGGCTGCGCCGCCGCCAGCATGCGGATGTGACTGTCGACCGACAGGAAGCGCTTGCCGGTGCGGCCGCACGGATTGGCGCAGTCGAACACGGCGTAATGTTCGGGTTTGAGATGCGGCGCGCCCTCGACCGTCATGGCGCCGCAGACATAAATGTTCGCCGCCTCGATCTCGCGCTTGGTAAAGCCGAGATGCGCGAGGAGGTCGAAATTCGGCGCGGCGAGGTCGGCCGGCGCGACGCCGAGTTCGCCAAGGAAATCAGCGCCGAGCGTCCATTTGTTGAAGACGAACTTGATGTCGAAAGCGGTCGGCAGGACCTTGTCCACTTTCTCGATCGCTTCACTGGTGAAGCCCTTGGCTTTGAGCGTGTCGTGATTGATCGCCGGCGCGTCGGCGAGCGTGCCGCGGCCGACCGCATAGGCGATGATCTCGGCGATCTCGCTCGCGCCATAGCCGAGAACGCGCAAGGCTTCCGGCACGGCGCGGTTGATGATCTTGAAATAACCGCCGCCGGCGAGCTTCTTGAATTTGACCAGCGCAAAATCGGGCTCGATGCCGGTGGTGTCGCAGTCCATCACGAGCCCGATCGTGCCGGTCGGGGCGACGACCGTCGCCTGCGCATTGCGATAGCCGTGCGCCTCGCCAAGCGTGAGCGCGCGATCCCAAGCGCGCTTGGCGTGTTCGGCCAGCGCCGGGTCCAGACAGGCTTTGTGATCGAGCGGCACCGGCGGATTGGTCATCTGCTCGTAGCCGGTGCGCTCGCCGTAAGCGGCGCGGCGATGATTGCGCATCACCCGCAGCATCGTTTCGCGATTTTCGGCAAAGCGCGGGAAAGCGCCGAGCTCGGCCGCCATTTCGGCGGACGTCGCATAGGAAATGCCGGTCATGATCGCCGACAAAGCAGCGCAGATGGCGCGGCCGGCCTCGGAGTCGTAGGGAATGCCGGACGACATCAACAGCCCGCCGACATTGGCGTAGCCGAGCCCAAGCGTGCGGAAGTCGTAGGAGCGTTGCGCGATCTCGCGCGAGGGGAATTGCGCCATCAGCACCGAGATTTCCAGCACGACGGTCCACAGCCGCACCGCGTGCTCGTAACCCTCGATGTCGTAGCGGAGGACAGAAGAGTCGGTCTTCGCTCCGTCGTCAGTCGTCTGATGGTGGAACGCAAGCAGATTTAACGACGCCAGATTGCACGCCGTGTCGTCGAGGAACATGTATTCCGAGCACGGATTCGACGCGATGATCGGCCCCGACGCGGCGCAGGTGTGCCAGTCATTGATCGTGGTGTGGAATTGCAAGCCGGGATCGGCGCTCGCCCAGGCGGCATAGCCGATCTTCTCCCACAATTCGCGCGCTTTGACCGTTTTGGAAATCTTGCCGGGCTTGGTGCGCCAGAACAAATCCCAATCGCGGTTCGCTTCGACAGCCTTGAGGAACTCGTCGGTGACCCGCACCGTATTGTTGGAGTTCTGCCCGGACACCGTCAGATAGGCATCCGAATCCCAATCGGTGTCATAGATCGGGAAGTGCAGATCGGTATAGCCCTGCTTGGCGAACTGGATAACGCGGCGGATGTAATTGTCCGGCACGTGGTTCTTGCGCGCCGCCTTGATCTCGCGGCGCAGCACCGGATTCTTTTCCGGGTCGAAGCAATCGTCGCCGGAGCCCTCGCAGTTCACGCACGCTTTGAGGATCGCGCGCAAATGCTTCTGGTTGATCTTGGAGCCGGTGACGAGATTGGCGACCTTCTGCTCCTCGATCACCTTCCAGTCGATGAACTGTTCGACGTCGGGATGATCGACGTCCAGAATCACCATCTTGGCGGCGCGCCGCGTGGTGCCGCCGGACTTGATCGCGCCCGCGGCGCGATCGCCGATCTTGAGGAAGCTCATCAGCCCTGACGATTTGCCGCCGCCGGAGAGCTTTTCGCCTTCGCCGCGCAGCTTCGAGAAATTCGAACCGGTGCCGGAGCCGTATTTGAACAGGCGCGCCTCGCGCACCCACAAATCCATGATGCCGCCTTCGTTTACCAGGTCGTCGTTGATCGACTGGATGAAGCAGGCATGTGGCTGCGGATGCTCGTAAGCCGTGGCCGATTGGGTGAGCTGGCCGGTTCTGTGATCGACGTAGAAATGCCCTTGGCTGGGCCCGTCGATGCCATAGGCCCAATGCAGGCCGGTGTTGAACCATTGCGGCGAGTTCGGCGCCACCATCTGCATCGCCAGCATGTAGCGGTGCTCGTCGAAAAAGGCGCGCGCGTCGCCTTCCGAGGAAAAATAACCGCCCTTCCAGCCCCAATAGGTCCAGGTCCCGGCGAGCCGGTCGAAGACCTGCTTGCAGGACTGCTCGCCGGTGGAACGCTCGGCGTCCGGCAGGTCCTTCAAGGCTTCGTCATCGGCGGTGCTGCGCCACAGCCAAGACGGGACCGTCTCCTCCTCGACCTTTTTCAGGCGAGTCGGCACGCCGGCTTTGCGAAAATATTTCTGCGCCAATACGTCGGAGGCGACTTGCGACCACTGTTCCGGAACTTCGACGTTTTCGGCGTGAAACACGACCGAACCGTCCGGATTGCGGATTTCGCTCGTGGTGAGACGAAAAGCGATGTCCGCGTAAGGTGATTGTCCCTCTTTCGTGTAGCGCCGCTCGATCCGCATTTTTTTGCCCCTTGATCTTGGTGCTTTCGGTCGCGGTGGCCCACACGCTCAATATAGGTCACCGGCTGTTTCCCCGCGACGCGACGGAGGATCTTCCATCGCGCCAAGTCCCGTTTCCTGTTTCCACCCGACGCCACTTCGTCCCGGCTTTGCCGTTCCGGGATTTCCCCTGGCTGGTCCGGCTTTCAGGTTGCGGCAGTGTTGTTTGTCGCAACCTTTCGCAGCCTTTGCCCAAGCCGTGTCCCAAGCCCAGTCCGGCGGGCCGTTTGTCGACACCGCCGGACGCCCCTCACGCAAAATCGGCAACACCCATCCACGCACGCGCCGCACGCGGCGCGAAGCAGTCCCGCAAACCCCTTTTTGGAGAGCCCGGCGGACTCCGGTACTCGCGCGCCGAACTTGCAAAGGCTAAGACAAGCCGGTGACGCGCGTCAAGACTTAGTACGAATTTCTGAATCAACTACTAAATGTGGGGATTACGGGGAAGAATCGGCAGGGGATGCAGAAGTATCGAAGATTCGCGGGGAATCTGAAAGGCCGTTGTGCGCGTAGTCCCGCTTTCACTCGCGAGCAGCGCCGAATCTTGCCGCGCGGACGCTTCTGTCCAGGCGCGGATGCGCGTGTGGATCGGGACTGAGCCGACTGAGGTCGGCGAGAACCGTCACGCATTCGTCACGTAACCACGGGGATTTTCCGGCGATTCTGAGTGAAATAACGCGTAAATCCTGCCACTTCTGCGTAAAGGCGCGGAACCTCGCATCGTAAGCTATTGAATTTGCAGAGCGACTCGTTGCGACACAAGCGCGGTCGTGCGCGCCAACCAAACCGTAGCGAGCCGGCGCGCTCTGGTTGTCGTCTTTTTGGTCTCGCGCATGAGGCCCGTTCACATTAACCTTAAAGAAGTCTTACTTTTCAGGCCGGCTTAGCTTTGCTTGCGGGGCAGGAGGGGCTGCGACTAACCTTTTGTGGATGTTTGGGGCGTGGTTGCAGGGTGCGATCCGCGCGGGGCGCGTCATTGCGTGTGCGGCCCTGCTGACGGCGTGCGCCTCGGCGATCCAAAACGATCCGGTCAATCAGCGTCTTGCCGCCAATCCCCGCGAGGTCGAGGCCGAACTCGCGACCGGCGTCGAAACCAATTACGACGACATGGTCGTCGCGCTGTCGTTTTCCGGCGGTGGCATGCGTGCCGCCGCTTTTTCTTATGGCGTGCTGGAGGGGTTCGATCAGACGCGGGTGCCGACGCGGACCGGCGCGGCGTCGCTGCTCGACCGACTTGATTTTCTCTCCGGCGTGTCCGGCGGATCAATCCTTGCGGCTTACTATGGGCTGAGAGGGCGCGCGGCGATCGCCGATTTCCGTCAGCGCTTTCTCCTGGTCAATGCCGAGGAGTCGCTGCAAACCGATCTGAGCCTCGGCAATATCGCGCGCGGGCTCAACGGCGGCGTCAACGACACCACCAAATTCCCGGTCTGGCTCGACGCCCATCTCTATGGCCAGGCGACGTTCAGGGATCTCTTACGGCGGCAGCGTCCGCGGGTGTGGATCAATGCCGCGGACATCTATGACCGCACCGCTTTCATCTTCGCTCCGGTGACGTTCAGTGCGCTGTGCAGTGATCTCGGCAGTTATCCGGTGTCGCTTGCGGTTGCGGCTTCCGCCGCAGTGCCCGTGGTATTCGCGCCGATCGTCGTGCAGAATTTCCACGGCACCTGTCCGACGCCGCTGCCGGCCTGGGTGGCGCGCGTGCACAGCGATCCGAATGCGCCCCCGCTGATCAAATCCTACGCCGACGCGCTGGAGCGCTATCGTTCCGGCGCGATCAATTACATCAAGCTGCTCGATGGCGGGCTCGTCGACAATTATGGGCTCGCCGGTTTCACCGTGGCGCGGCTTGCGGCCAATACGCCGTTTGGTCCGCTCGCTCCGCAGCAGGCGGTCAAGCTGCGTCGCCTGTTGTTCCTGGTCGTCGATTCCGGCCGCGCACCTTCCGGGCAATGGGCGCAAACCGTGCCAGGACCCAAGGGCGTCGATCTCATCATGGCGACCTCAGACACCGCCACCGAATCCGGCGCGATCGGCAGCTATTCGGCGTTCGATGCCACCATGTCCGACTGGCGCAAGACGCTGGTAAGTTGGCGCTGCGGCCTCTCCGAAGCCGATCGGCACCGTTTTGGCGCGCCACCCGGCTGGAATTGCCGCGACCTCGATTTTTTCATCAGCAAAATATCGTTTGACGCGCTGGGTCCGGATCGCGCCGCCGCGCTCAACCGGGTCGAGACGCGCTTTCAGCTGCCGCCCGACCAGATCGACATGCTGATCACCGCCGGCCGCGACGCGCTCAACGCCAATCCGAAATTCCGCGGGTTTCTGACCTCATTGGGCCGCACGCCGCCGCCGGCGCCGCCGGCCGCGCCGGTCGCGACATCGGGTGAGGGTGCGCAGCACGCTTTGGCGGAGTGATTTGCGCCGCGCCGTTACTCCGCCGCCGCTTTCGAGTGCCCGAGCCGCTGATTGAGCGTCGAGAGTAAGCTTTCGGCGGCTTCGGCAATCACCGTCCCGGGTGGGAAGATCGCTTCGGCACCGGCGGCCTTCAGCGCCGCATAATCCTGCGGCGGCACCACCCCGCCGACGACAATCATGATGTCGCCGCGGCCGAGCTTCTCGAGCTCGGCCTTAAGCTCGGGCACGAGCGTGAGATGCGCGGCCGCAAGCGAGGAAACGCCAATGATATGGACGTCGTTCTCGACCGCTTGGTGCGCCGCCTCGACCGGCGTCGCGAACAACGCGCCGATATCGACATCGAAACCGAGATCGGCGAAGGCCGTGGCGATGACTTTTTGCCCGCGATCGTGGCCGTCCTGGCCGATCTTGGCGACCAGGATGCGCGGGCGGCGGCCTTCATTGTCTTCGAACTCGGCGACGAGTTTCTGCACGCGTTCGACGGCATCCGCCACTCTTCCGTCAGCCATGCCGACCTCCCGTCCATAGACGCCGGAAATCGCTCTGATCTCGGCCTGGTGACGCCCGAACGCTTTTTCCAGCGCCTGTGAGATCTCGCCCACGGTCGCCTTGGCGCGCGCCGCGTCGATCGCGAGCGCCAACAGATTGCCGTTGCCGCCGGCGGCGCTGCGGGTCAACGCCTCGAGCGCCTGCTTAAGCGCTTCGGAGTCGCGCTCGCGCTTAAGCCGCTTGAGCTTGTCGATCTGCAATTGGCGCACTGCGGCATTGTCCACTTTGAGAACATCGATCGGCTTTTCGTCGCGCGGCCGGAATTTGTTGACCCCGATGACCGCTTGCGCGCCGGAATCAATGCGCGCTTGCGTGCGGGCCGCCGCCTCCTCGATGCGCAGCTTCGGCAAGCCGGATTCGATGGCGCGCGTCATGCCGCCGAGTTCTTCGACTTCATGGATGTGACCCCAGGTCCGCGCCGCGAGATCGCTGGTGAGTCGTTCGACAAAGAACGAACCGCCCCACGGATCGATCACGCGCGTGGTGCCGCTTTCCTTCTCCAACACAATTTGCGTGTTGCGCGCGATGCGCGCTGAAAAATCCGTCGGCAGCGCCAGCGCCTCGTCGAGCGCATTGGTGTGCAGCGACTGCGTGCCGCCCTGGGTCGCCGCCATCGCCTCAATGCAGGTGCGCGCCACATTGTTAAAGACATCCTGCGCCGCGAGCGACCAGCCCGAGGTCTGACAATGGGTGCGCAGCGACAGCGAGCGCTCGTCTTGCGGCTCGAACTCTTTCATCAGCTTCGCCCACAGTATCCGCGCCGCGCGCAGCTTCGCCACTTCCATGAAAAAATTCATGCCGATGCCGAAGAAAAACGACAGCCGCGGCGCAAAGCGATCGACCGGCAGATTGGCGGCGAGCCCGGCGCGCACATATTCGACGCCGTCGGCGAGCGTGTAGGCGAGTTCGAGATCCGCGGTCGCGCCAGCCTCTTGCATGTGATAGCCGGAAATCGAAATCGAATTGAATTTCGGCATATGCGCCGAAGTGTGGGAGAAGATATCGGAGATGATCCGCAGCGACGGTTGCGGCGGGTAAATATAGGTGTTGCGCACCATGAATTCTTTGAGGATGTCGTTCTGAATCGTGCCGGCGAGCTTTTGCGGCGGCACGCCTTGCTCTTCGGCGGCGACAATATAGAGCGCAAGCACCGGCAGCACCGCGCCGTTCATCGTCATCGACACCGACATCTGGTCGAGCGGAATGCCTGCAAACAGCGTGCGCATGTCGTAGATCGAATCGATCGCCACGCCGGCCATGCCGACGTCGCCGGCAACGCGCGGATGATCGCTGTCATAGCCGCGGTGGGTGGCGAGATCGAAGGCGATCGAAAGGCCTTTCTGGCCGGCGGCAAGGTTGCGCCGGTAGAAGGCATTGGAATCCTCCGCGGTCGAGAAGCCGGCATATTGCCGGATCGTCCACGGCTGCGTGACATACATGGTCGGGTAGGGGCCCCGGAGATAAGGCGGGATGCCGGGAAAGCCGTCGAGACCGATGAGTCCTTCGAGATCGCCTGCGGCATAGGCGGACTTAACCGCGATGCCCTCGGGCGTGAGCCAAGGCGCGCTGCCGGCGGATGCCGGAGCCGCCGCATCTGCGAAAGCCACCTTAGAAAAATCTGGAATTCGGGTCATGCGCAGCGCTAAAATTCAGTGATCCTTTTGTTGAAGAATATCGTAAGCCGCAATCAATGTCGCCAGGGCGTCGGAACCTTCGTCGATGAACGTTTGCACGCCGGCGGCCCGCAGCATGTCCTCCTGCGCGGCAACCCGCCCCGTGAAATAGATGTGGCGAGCGCCGCTTCGTTTAATCGCTGCGGCAGCCGATGCCAATTCCTGCTCGGAAGCCTTGCCGGACGGACAGAGACAGGCGATCGCGGCCTGTGCGGCGCGATAGTCGCGGGAAGAGCCGCTGACAGCCTCAAATCCACCGGCCTCGAAAAAGTTCTTGGCAAAATTTACGCGTGCGGTGAATTCCGCCGGCGCGCCAAGCGTGGCGAGGAAAACTTTCGGCCGCGCCCCGGTTGCGGCGAGAATACGATCGGATTTGTCGCGCAACGCTTCGAATGGCTCGGCGAGCCGCAGTCGCGGCAGCGATGGTGCGGTTACGTTTGCGGGTTCGTCGCTCGCCGCACGCGGCGCCACGGCGAGTACGGCCGGTGGCGCTTCGGCGATATCGGGATAGGCATTGGTGCCGGTCAGAATCTCCTTTCCACGCGCCAATGCTTGCTGGCGCGCCGCCCGCACGGCGGCAACGTTTCGCTGGAGGAGCCCGCTTTCCAGCGACGGCCATGCGCCGCCCGCGTGTTCGATCTCCTGAAATTGCGTCCAGGCGGCAAAACAAAGCTGCTCAGTCAAAGCTTCGAAGGCGCCGGATCCCGCCGCCGGGTCGGCAACCCGCGCCAAGTTAGATTCCTGCAACAGGATAAGCTGCATGTTGCGCGCCACGCGGCGCGCGAAGGCGTCCGGCAAACCAAGCGTCGCAGTATGCGGTAGAACGGTGATTGCATCGGCGCCGCCAAACCCGGCGGCGGCAACGGCGATCGTCGACCGCAATATGTTGCCGTAGGTATCGCGGCGCGTAAGCATCCGCCACGCGGTTTCGGCCGTGACAATCGCCGGCTTCGCCGAAATCCCCGCAGCGGTCGCGATGCGCGCCCATAATTTTCGCATCGCGCGAAATTTGGCCGTGGTCAGAAACTGAGCGGCGTCCGCGGCGAGTCGGAAATAGATCGCGTCATAGGCGGCTTGCAGCGCCATGCCGCTTTGTTCGAGCGCGCGCAAATAGGTCACCGCGTTGGCGAGCGCAAAAGCAAGCTCCTGCACTTCCGACCCACCGGCATTGTGGATCACGCGACCGTCGGCGACGGCGAACGGTCCGCGAAACCCATCGTTCGCCAATGCGGCGATCGTTGCGGCAAAAGACGGCGCGAGCTCTTGCCAACCTTGCGCGCTGTGCCCGGCCGCGGCGAAACCACCGATTGGATTGATGCTGAATCGCAGATCGATCGCACTTGGCGCAATGCCGCGGTTCTTAATCAGCGTCGCGACTTCGCGGGCCATGCCGCGCGTCGGCGGACTTAAGTTCAAGTCCAACACTATGCCGCGAGGATCGATGCCGTCGAGCACGCGTGTGAGCGCGGCCGAGTTTGCCTCAAGACCAAAACCATTGGCGCTCACCGAACCGGCAAAAACCAGCACCAAGCCGGCCGCGCCGCCGTCCAAATCCTCGCGCGCCTGCACGTTTGCCGCCGCCGGATCGGGATGATCGACCCGTTGCATGACGGCCCATGCGGTGCCGCCCGGGCGCCCCGCGATGACGCTTGCTTCACGCGCGGATGAATAAAGCGGCTCGATGGTCAGCCCGTCATAGGTCCGGCTCTTGAGCCGCTCGAACGATCCGCCCTTGAGCACGGCGTCGACAAGCTCGCGCCAGTCCGCCTCCGTCGCGGCAGGAAAATCGGTGGCCGATATGGGGGCCTTGGGGTTTGCCATAACCGGAAAATGCCACGCGCGGGCGCGGCGGCCAACCGGCCAGAGGGCAGTTCAGCGCGGCGCGTGCGCTTCCCTTGGCGGCAGCTTCTCGATGCCCGCGACATCCGCGCCAGCGAGCACATCGCCAACCCGTCGCCCGGCGATGACGCGGTCGGCCGCAATTTCAGCAAGCGGCAAGAGAACAAATGCGCGTTCGAACCAATGCGGATGTGGCAGCGTCAAATCTGGCTCGCGCAACACAACGTCGTCATAGGCGAGAATGTCAATATCGATCGGGCGCGGCCCCCATCGCCGTTCGCTTGTCCGGTCGCGGCCGAGCGCGCGCTCGACCGCAAGCGCGCGCGCAAGCAGCACCCGCGGCTCGAGCGAGGTTGCCACGATGATCGCGGCATTGATGAAGGGCGGCTGGTCCGTAACGCCCCATGGCGGGGTACGATAATCGGAAGAGCGCGCGATAAGCCGCACCGCGCCGTCGCTGCACAGCATGGTGATGGCGCGATCGAAAGTTCCACGCACATTGCCGATATTGCCGCCGAGCGCGAGCAGGGCCTCGGCCGAGGATTGGTTCATGATTTGCGTTTGCGCGTGCGTTCGATCGTCACGCCGACATCCTCGAATGTCGCGGCGACCGGCGCGTGCGGCTTGTGCACCGTGACGCGCACGCTACGCACTTGCGGGCAGCGCGCCAACACGGCGTCGGCCACCGCGCCAGCGGCCGCTTCCACCAGGCGGTAGCGGCGGCCGCAGAATGCCTCGGCGACGGTCTTGATGACGAAGTCGTAGGAAACCGTGTCTTTCAGCTTGTCGGTTCGCGACGCGTTGCCGAGCTCAAGGTCGAGTTGCAGATCGACATAAAAAGTTTGCCCGACCTTGGCTTCGTGCTGCATCACGCCGTGATAGGCGTGCAGCGCCAATCCTTTGACAAAAATCGTGTCGCTCATCGTCCTCGCCTGATCGCAGCGGCCACCGCAAGTGCCTGGACCGTCGGTGCAACATCGTGCGCGCGAATGATCGCCGCGCCGTTTTCGGCAGCGATCAGATGCGCGGCCAGCGACCCGCCCAGCCGCTCGCTCGGTTCGGCAGGCACGATCGCGTTGATAAAGCGCTTGCGCGAAGCTCCGACCAAAATTGGCAGGTTAAATCCGCGCCAGGCGTCAAGCCGCGCGATGCAGGCAAGGCTCTGCTCGGGGGTCTTGCCGAAGCCGATCCCCGGATCGAGCACGATCTGCTCGCGGGCTATGCCGGCCTGCCATGCGATTTCGAGCGAGCGCGAGAAGAATTCGGTCACCGCGGCGATGATGTCGATTGCCGGATCGGCTTTGTCGCGGTTGTGCATGACGATGACCGGGGCGCCATGATTGGCGATGACGCGCGCCATGTCAGGGTCGCGCTGCAGCCCCCAGACATCGTTGACGATTGCGGCTCCGGTCTCGAGCGCCCAGGCTGCGACCGGTGCTTTCATCGTATCGATCGAAACCGGCACGCCCAGCCCAATGATTGCCGGCAGCACCGCGGCGAGACGGTGGCGCTCCTCGTCGAGTGAAACCGGGATGGCGCCGCCATAGGGCCGTGTCGATTCCGCGCCGACATCGATGATGTCGGCGCCTTCGTCAACAAGCCGTCGCGCCTGCGCGAGTGCGGCTGTCGGCTCCAGGAAGCGGCCTCCGTCGGAGAATGAATCGGGCGTGACATTAAGCACGCCCATCACCAGCGGGCGGCCCTTGGCGAGAAGCCCGATGAGCACATTGTCGGCGGGCGCTGTGCCCGAGACCGATGGAGCGCCACGCGTGACATTTGCGGCCGTGGTTCTCGCTGCCATGGCCTCTCTGTCCTTAAGTTTATTCGGCGGCCTAGCGCCGCTGATGGCGGTGGCTTTGCGCGGCCACTCGCGCGAAGTCAAGCACCGGCGGAAGCTCAGTCTGGCGGTCTCAGAAAGGGCGGCCGGCCGTCGGCTGTAATCAATAACGGATCAGCGGCGGCAGTTTTTTGGCATCCTCGATCCAGCGCGCCACCGTATTCACTGATGGCAGAACGCGGACCAATTTGCGCTTGGTATTGACCTCCGCCATCGCTTCCGCGAGCTTTTGCGGATTGCGGTAGCGAAGCTCATTGACTGTCCGCACGCCGGCAGCCCGCAGCAGTTCCGCATATTCCCAGCCCACGCCCTTGATCCGCATGCGATCGGCGGCGGTGACCCAGTCCAGTACGTTTTTCTCCGGCGCTCCGATCTTGAGCGCCAGCTTTAACCTTTGCTTCGGCGTCTTGGCCAAGCGCAGCAGCGTGACAGTGGTGCGAATCCCATCCGATTTCAAAATGGCGGCAACGTCGGTTCCGATCCCCTGAATTTCGGAAATAGGATACGGCATCGATGCCCCCTCAGCGCAATTTGATCGCAACAAACACATTGGTACTCAAACAAACTGCGCGAGCCCGGGGATTGCAGCGACGATCTCGCCGACCGCATCCTCGCCTGCTTTCTCTCGCGTATACGCAATCACCGCGCGGGTTACGCTCTGCACCTGACCCATGCTTAAACCGGCCGACATCATGCGCATGCCCGCGCCCATGACTCCACCCATTGCCCCAGCCATCATGCCGCCAGAGTCGCTTTCGCCCGCGGCCTTTTGCATCACCGCCTCGGCTCCCGGGAGTTTGGCCAGCAGTGGTCGGACTTTGTCAGCTGGGCCCTCCTTGACCAGAAATTCGAGGATGATGCCGACGGCTTTTTCTGCAGTCGCACGATCTATGCCGATGTCAGCGACGAGACGTGCGATCAGTTCGTCCATTACTTCCTCGCCAGCCCCGAAAGGTCCGCCGGGCGCGAGACATATTGCAGGGTCAAAGGCGGGCGTGACAAGCAGGCGCGGTTTGAACGTGTCCGAGCGTTGCAAACTTGCAACGCGTCACAATCGAGAGCGGATGACAAGGACCGCGGTCGAGGACTATAAAATTTCTAGCGTATAGGGGGCGCCGTTTACGGCAACGTCCCAAGCATCGATCAATTATGACAGTCAGAAGAACATGAGTGCAAATAATACTGTGTCCGCGGTCTTAACGCATGTCGATCGCGAGCTCGATTCCAGTCTCGATCGGCTGTTCGCGTTGTTGCGCATTCAGTCGATCTCGACGGACCCCGCTTACGCCGCGCAGTGCCGTAAGGCCGCGGAACACGTTGCGACCGATCTCGGCAGTCTCGGTTTCAACACCAGTCTGCGTCCAACCGCCGGCCATCCGGTGGTGATCGGCAAAAGCGCCGACGGCCCCAATCCACGGCCTCGGGTCTTGTTCTACGGCCATTATGACGTGCAGCCGGTCGACCCGCTCGATCTGTGGCAGACGCCGCCGTTCGAACCGCGCATTGCGACGGAGCAGGGGCGCAAAATCATCGTGGCGCGCGGCGCCTGCGACGATAAAGGTCAGGCGATGACCTTCATCGAGGCGTGCCGCGCATTCAAGGCGGTAACCGGCAAAGTTCCACTCGACATTACGATCATGATGGAAGGCGAGGAGGAGTGCGGCTCGAAACATCTGTTCGGATTTGTGCGCGACAACGCCGAGGAGTTCAGGCGCGATCTTGCGCTGGTATGCGATACCGGGATGTGGGACGCCGAAACGCCGTCGATCACGACCTCGCTGCGCGGCCTGGTCTATGAAGAGGTCCGGCTGACCTGCGCGGATCGCGATCTGCATTCTGGCTTGTTCGGCGGCGCCGCGCGCAATCCAATCCATGTGCTGGCCGACATTCTTTCCGCCCTGCACCGGCCCGATGGGTCAGTCGCTATTCCCGGATTCTATGACGGCGTGCCGGAACTGCCGGCTGACATCAAAGCGGACCTCGCGGGGCTCGAACTGACTCCGGAAAAATTTCTGACGCCCATCGGCCTGAAAATTCCGGCCGGTGAAAAGGACCGCATGCTGATCGAGCAAATCTCGACGCGGCCGACCGCCGAAGTGAACGGCATTATCAGCGGCTATACCGGGGAGGGGGCCAAGACCGTTATTCCGGGCAAGGCGATGGCCAAGGTGTCGTTCCGCCTCGTCGGGGCCCAGGACCCGGAGAAAATCCGCCTCGCCTTCCGCGAATTCGTGCGCGCGCGTGTGCCGGCCGACTGCACCGTGGAATTTGGCAATTTCAGCAGCGCGCCGGCTTTCAATGTCGCGTTCGATAATCCGGCGCTCGCCAAAGCGCGCGAGGCGCTGGCACAGGAATGGGGAAAGAAAGCGGTCACTGTCGGCGCCGGCGGCTCGATTCCAATCGTCAACGATTTCAAGACCGTGCTCGGGATGGATACGCTGATGGTCGGCTTTGCGCTCGACGACGACCGCGTTCACTCGCCCAACGAAAAGTACGATCTCAAGAGCTTTCACAAGGGCATTCGCAGCTGGGTGCGCATTCTGGCGGCGCTGGCCGGCGCATGAGCGGCGGGTGCCGCCGCGCGCACATAACGTGACGCGCCGCGTCCTATTCGGTCGCCGCGGCGATCAGGCGAGGCGTGACAAAATGCTCCAACCGTGCCGAATGTGGGCGCAGTTCCGCCCAGTCGTCAATCGGCAGGTCTATCACGACCAGCCCTGACGTCGGCAATTTTTCGCGTAATTGTTCGCGGGCTTCCACGTCACCGGATGCGATCAATTGCAGCGCGAATTCGTGCAGGCTCGGATTGTGGCCGACGATGAGAAGCTTGCTCGCCTTGCGCGGTTCGGCGACGACGTGGAGAAGCTTACGCGGACTGGCGCTATAGATGCGATCGTCGACTTCTTGACGCGGCGGCTTGTCAAAAGCGTCAGCGACCAGATCCCAGGTTTCCTGGGCGCGCGCCGCCGGCGAGACCAGCGCCAAGTCCGGGATCAGATCGTGGTGGATCATGTAAGCACCGAGCGTCGGCGCATCGGCACGGCCGCGTTTCATGAGTTTGCGATCGCGATCACGCTGGCCGGGCTCGGCGCGCTCGGTCTTGGCGTGGCGGAGCAGCATCAAACGGCGCATGGCGGTACTGTCGCCGTCTCAACTTAAGGTGTCCAGTAGGCGCCCAGCACGACACTGGCCTCGGTCGCCCGAAAGCCTTAAATAGCGGCAGCGATGCTCAATCCCACCCCCCACAGGAACGCCGCGGCGGGCGAAATCTACGGCGATAGCTGGTACGCCGCGACCATGGTGGATGCGCCGCGGCGGCCGGCGCTGTATTCCGATCTCGACGTCGACGTCTGCGTGATCGGCGGTGGGCTTGCCGGCCTGACCACCGCGCGCGAAGTGGCGCGCAAAGGCTGGTCCGTCGTGTTGCTCGAGGCCAACCGGCTCGCGGCCAAAGCCTCGGGGCGCAATACCGGCTTTGTCTTGCCGGGCTTCGGCGCCGATGCCGACAAGCTCATTGCGCGCGTCGGTTTCGAGCGCACCAAAGATCTTTGGACACTGGCGCAGGCCGGCCTCGATTACGTGCGCGATACCATCCGCGCCGAACACGCGCCCGGTGTCGATCCGGAAGACGGCTGGCTCCATGTGTCGAAGCGAGACGATAGCGACGAGTTTGTAAAATACGTCGCCCTGCTCGGCGAACTGGGATGCGATTTTGAGGGCTGGCCGACCGAGCGCGTGCGTGAAGTGCTGCGCAGCGAACGTTATTTTTACGCCATCAATTATCTGCGCGCGCTTGCCATTCATCCGCTCAACTACGCGCTCGCGCTTGCCGCTGCCGCAGAGCGCGACGGCGCGCGGATTTTCGAGAACACGCCGGCTCTGTCGATCGACCCGAGCGGGGTGCGCAAACGCATCGTGACGCCGGGGGCGCGGCTGCGCGCCAATCACGTGGTGCTGTGCGGCAATATCGGGCTCAAATCACTGATGCCGCGGCTCGCCGCGACGATGGTGCCGCTGACGACCTATGTGATCACGACCGCGCCACTTGGGGATCGTCTTGCCGAAGCGGTGCGCTATCGCGGCGGCGTGAGCGACAGCGATGCTGCCGACAATCACTATCGCGTCGTCGGCGGCGATCGGCTGATGCTGTCGGGTCGTGCCACGACGTGGGCCCGCAACCCGCGCCGTTACCTCAGAGCGCTGAAAGCCGACATCAAACACACCTATCCACAACTTGGCGATGTCGAGATCGACTATGCCTGGGCCGGCACTTTGGGGATTACCGTGCACCGCATGCCGCAGATCGGCGAGGTCGGTCCGGGCGTCTGGCTGGCCAGCGGTTTCGGCGGGCACGGTCTCAATACCACGGCGATGGGCGGCAATCTCATCGCGCGCGCGATCGTCGATGGCGATCAGACCTGGCGCCAGTTTACGCCGTTCGAACTGGTCTGGGCCGGTGGCGTAGTCGGTCGGGCGGCGGGGCAGATCCGCGTCTGGGTCAAACGCCTGCGCGCCGCCGTCGAAGAGCGGCGCGCCAAGGCGCGCGAATTGGCGCACTGGCAGGCGCGGCTGAACGCGGCCGAGTCAGCGCAGCGGCCGGACAGCCCTGTTGTTTCGGAACCTGCTGTTTCGGAACATGAGTCCGCGGCTTCTGTCCCGGATCAAAGCGACAGCGATATGGCTGTCGCCGCGCACTCTGAAACCCTACTGCCTGAAAAAAACCCGCCGGAAACCACACCGCCTGACAGCGCGCCGCCCGAAACCGTCGGTCCCGCGCCGGAGCCCGCGAACATTGAACCAGCGGCCCCGCGCGCGGGCCGGCGCCGAAAACGCTCGCGAACAAGCGCCGGCCGGGCGGTTGAACACGATGCCGAAGCCTAGCGGGCGGCGCACGACCGATCGGCAACAGGTGTGCACTAAATTTACCTTTGGGCCACCCCGCCGCTTCGTCCTTAGCTGCCCCTACTGTATCATAGCGAACTTAAGGGAAAATGGGGCGGGCCCGCACGGCATGACAAGGGTTTGGCACTTGAGCGGTTGGTGGGCCGCCTGCATTGCTATGGGCGCGGTCATCGCGCCGACCATTGGCTTTGCGGCCGACCTGCCGACGCCGGCTGCGGCACAAGCTGTCAATGTGCCCGCCGTGCCGGACTGGATCGTGACCATCGGCGGCGAGTTGCGCATCGGGCCGAAATGGGCAGGCGCATCGGACGGCACGTTCCGACCAACCGGCGGCCCACTGTTCAGCATTCGCAAAGTTGGAACGCCGCCGGATTATTTCGGGCCACGCGACAGTTTTGGATTTCCGATTCTCGATCTTGGCCAGTTCAAGGTCGGTCCGGCCGTACAAATCGTCTGGCAGCGGAAAGCGTCCAGTGATACGGCGCTCAATGGCTTGGGTGATATCGATTTTGCGGTGCAGGCGGGCGCCTTCGCCGAATATTGGCCGGCGCAATGGCTACGCCTGCATGGCGAAGTGCGGCAGGGCTTTGGGGGTGAAAAGGGCGTCACTGGCGACTTGTTTCTTGACGGGGTGGTTCCGGCGGGACAGTGGCGCTTTTCGGCAGGGCCGCGTTTGACGTTGCAGTCGACCGCTGCCGTCAGTCCCTATTTTAGCATCACACCGGCTCAATCCGCCGGCTCAACCGTCGCCGGCCTGCCGGCGCTGCCGGTCTATCATTCTGGCGGTGGTTTTTATTCGTATGGTGCCGGGACTCAGTCGGAATATTTCTTCATCCCTAAATGGACAACTCATGTCTTCGTCGAATATCATCGGCTGCCTGGCTCCGCCGCCGATTCGCCTTTAGTCG
>Ga0187801_10000128_pt1 | contig 17439 bp, 21 predicted proteins | sample NC_wetland_sal_i_10_FD_132465 | JGI IMG/M metagenome (GOLD analysis project Ga0187801, IMG submission 132465) | Wetland sediment microbial communities from Neuse River Estuary, North Carolina, USA - Control_1 | ecosystem: Environmental > Aquatic > Freshwater > Wetlands > Sediment | place: USA...
TCATGGCATCGTGCACCCCACGGACGCGTATCTTGGCACGGGTCCTGAGGCCGTCTGCATGCGATGCCATACACCGGGCGACAAGTGTGATCAAGCAAGGACAGCACTACAGAGTGGCCTGAATCGATTGGATGACGCTATCAAAGGCGCGGACCAGGTTCTCGGTGTTGCCGAGTCTTCTGGCATGGAGGTGAGCGAGGCTCGACTGGGACAGGACCAGGCGCGGGATTCGCTCACCAAGGCTCGAGTCACGATTCATAGCTTCCGGACGGATTTGGTAGATCAGGATATTCAAGCCGGCATGAAAATCGCCGCCAGGGACTTCCAAGCTGGCAAGGAAGCCATGGCCGAGCGTGACCGCCGCCGCGTTGGACTTGGAATATCACTCATCGCGATCGGAATAGCGTTGACTGGACTTTGGCTGTACATCAAGAAGATAGAGAGTTAGACGGACAGGTACGCTTTCACTGAAACGATTTGCATCAGGGAGGCTCGAGCGCCACATCAGGAAATTGGAGCAGATGTGAACCGCATCGTCCCGCGATTCATCAGTCCTCGACGGCCCTGCAATTCGGGCAGAACGCGATGCGTTTGCAGTCTCACTGGACGGACGTGAGAGAGGAGTGCTGGGTATGGCACTGCTAAATCGAGGCAACCGGCTTCTCATTGTAATTCCTGCAGCTCTGATCGTCGTCGCCGTGATCGTGGCCCTGTTCCTACAGGTGCGCCCGCCGGCCAATACTCGCCGTGCACTGTACATCATTGGCAATCCCGTGAAGGGTGCGGCGCTTTTTTGGGGGGACAAGGAATGTGGTATTTGCCATGCCGTCAATGGATCTGGGGGACGCGTTGCCCCGGATCTTTCGGGAGAACACCCCGGCGCTCCCGCAATGGGGTGGCTGGTGACTGTATTGTGGAACCACGGACCCAGCATGTGGCGGCAGATCCGCCAAGAAAACGAACCTTATCCCCAGCTGGACGCGCAAGAAATGGCCGACATATTCGCGTTCTTGTACCAGGCGAGCAGCATTGACCGCCCCGGGGACCCAAGCGCCGGCCAACGTGTATTCAAGGAGAAGGGCTGCATCCATTGTCATTCAGTGGGCGGGACGGGTGGTCAGGCGGCACCCGAGCTGTCCAAGATGGCTGCGGGGCTCGACTCGAACGCCTGGACGGGCGCAATGTTGAACCACGTCGGATCAATGATTGGTCCTGTTACCAGTGCCCTGGGGCAATGGCCCCAGTTTACCGGGAACGAGATGAACGACCTGATCGCGTACGTGAGGTCGAGCGCTCCCCAGCCAGCAGTGAAAGCACCGGAAATACCCGGCAACGCTGAGCGCGGCTGGGCCGTGTTCCAGAACCGGTGCATACGGTGCCATTCTGTACGCGGGCAGGGTGGAGGCGTAGGTCCAGAGCTGGGGCCAGAGCGTGATTTTCCACTCACGACAGGGCAGTTTGCCGGCGTTTTGTGGAATCACGCGCCAGCGATGCTCCAACAGGCCCGTCAAAACAACTTCCCTCCTCCGGTTCTTCAGGGAACCGAGATGGCGGACCTGCGGATGTTCCTTGCGAGCCTCCGATACTTCGAGCCAACTGGATCTCCGCTGGTTGGTGAGCGCGTCTTTTCCGAGCGCGGCTGCGCCGCATGCCACGGCCAGGTGGCGGAAGGCACCAAGTTTGGGCCCGGGCTCAAGTCGGGAAAAGAAGCTTTCACCACGATTTCGTTTACCGCCGCTCTCTGGCGGCATGGCCCGCAAATGATTGATCGTGCCGAGGAATTGGGCATACCCTGGCCGACCTTGAAGGCCACCGACATCGGAAATCTGGTGAGCTTCCTTAATGCACCTGCGCCTCCGAAGTGACTCGAGCTCCGAGGTTATTCCCGGTTCACCGCAAACCGGAAACTATCCAGAAACGCTCTTCGCGGAGATCTCCCCTAAGCAAAGGACTGAGCTGTGCTCAGATAGGAACGGAAGGAACTGGAGGTGAGCGATGATAGGTGGGCTGGAGGCTGCGGCAAGCTACGGCCCGAAGTCGGCATTGGTGCTTGATGAGCCCGTCCTCGAAGCATGGGTCTGAGGCTGCGGATAGGTTAGTGATGACGTCTGCGGAGCAGTGCAGCGATCTCGATCAGGAGACTGCTAGGATTCGCACCTCGGGCCGCATTCTCCAGCTACAAGGAGAAGACCATGGCAAAGCGAAAAGAAAAGCAAGAGCGCAGATCGGTGGTATTGGAGCCGGATGCGGCCGGCATCGATATTGGCGCGGAGGAGATTTACGTCGCGGTACCACCGGATCGGGATGAGCAGTCGACGCGCCGGTTCAGCAGCTTCACCGGTGACCTGTATGCCCTTGCCGATTGGCTCGGTCGGTGCCGGATTAAGAGCGTGGCGATGGAGTCGACCGGGGTGTACTGGATCCCGCTGTTTCAGATCTTGGAGGCGCGCGGGTTCAAGGTCTATTTGGTCAACGCGCACGAACTGAAGAGTGTGCCCGGACGCAAGAGCGACGTATCCGACTGCCAGTGGATCCAGTATCTGCACTCGGTCGGGTTGCTGCGGGCCAGCTTCCGGCCACCCGAGGCGATCTGTGCCCTACGAACCCTGTGGCGGCACCGTGGCAGCCTACTCGAAATGGCTGCTGAGCACATTTTGCACATGCAGAAGACGCTCAGTCAGATGAACCTGCAACTCCACCATGTGCTCAGCGACATCACCGGCACCAGTGGCCAAGCCATTCTCGATGCCATCCTCGCGGGCCAGCGCGATCCCGTCGCCCTGGCGCAACTCTGTCATAGTCGGGTGCAGAGCCCGCGCGACAAGGTGGCGCAGGCTCTAGTTGGAGACTATCGGCCGGAACATCTGTTCACCCTGAAGCAGTCGCTGGCGGGATACCGCTACTACCAGAAGGTGATCCTGGAGTTGGATCAGGAGACGGCACGTTTGATGCAGGCGGGGCGGGTGCGAACTGGGATTATGCCAGGAGACGCTGGCATTGTTGGCTGCCCCGGCGATTCCACCGACGCGCGGATTTTACGACGAATGCCTGAAGGGCGACGTGCAGTTCTCGCTGGGGTTCATGAAGCCAAGCCCCGTGTGGCCGTTCGGCAGCGCCAGCTCGTTCGGGTCACCGGGTGCCGGCGGTTCTCTTGGCTTTGCCGACCCAAGTGTTGGCGTCGGCTATGCCTACGTGACAAGCCAGATGGGGACGCGATTGACCGGGGACCCACGGGATTTGGCCCTCAGAGAAGCGCTCTACTCCGCTATTAGGACCTCGTCGGGCGCGGTCGGAAAGCGAGCCGCATAGCAACGAAACGCGAGGAGTCCCAGAGCCTGGATTCGTCGTGAAAAACAGTTTCAGCCGGGTCAAAAGATACGGCCATTGGGGATCTTTGTCATCACACCGTCGGTCAATTTGTCGGATCTGGCGGGGCAGCACCAGAAAGACATACCCGCTCTGGTCCATTACTTTGTATCGAGTTTGGGACGAGACGCGGCTTCCTGTGCGGATCTGATGAGTTACCTGCTGTTCACGCCCAGCTACACGCGAGACCTCATTGCGATTGGTTACCATGACGCTAGCGAACGAATCGATGAAATCGAAGACTTTCTCTATTCGTCCCACGAGGGAGACGCTGAAAACGAGCTGGCCGGTGTAACCAGAGGGAACGTGCCCAAGGCAGGCTCGGCAGCCAAACGTAACGGAAACTCGGCCAGATCCCGCGGCTGATCATCCTCCCCAATGCGACTGCACTTCCCGACGTGCCGTAGATCACAGACAAATGTGCGGCGCAACGGTGAAAAAGAAAAGGAAACGTTCGGTGGTGCAACAGACGTGGAACTTCGCGAGTACGAGGAGCGGGAGAACCGGATTGATGAACTGTGCGAGAAGCTACGCTACTTACACCCTGCCGCATAGGAAACGCCTTGGCATAGGTGATAACGGACCTATAGCATATCTGTGATCGGGGGGCTCCTGCTCATCCGTTGGGGTCGCGAATTTCTCCACGTAACACGACTCGTGGACGGTTTGCCCGTTCTCATCCGCGGCCGTATCGAACGTAAGTTCTACGGGCTGGCCACAGATGTGGCAGAGTATTGCGGAATCGGCTTTCTCGTTCACGGCCAGCCTCCATTTACGTGGAGAGAGCGGTCTCAACAGCGCGCAGTGGTTCCCTTACCCATAGCCAGGATTAAGCCAGACCCGAGGATGTCGCGTGTGAAGAAGTAAAGCACGTAACTTGCCGAAGTTTCCTTGGGCGCAACCAATTGAGCAGCGACGACTTAGGCTTGCTACGGTCTCGGGTCGGGTTAAGAAACAGCGGAAAAATTTACGTGGACCGAATTTCAATCACTAAGATTCAGCGGCAGCCGGTCAGAGTTCACTGCAGGGTTTCTGATGTCGCTGGACGTAGAATTGGATCTCCGCTTGCCCAACGCATCCAAAGGAGACTGCCTTGCATTGCAGCGACGAGGCCTCTCAGTTCAAAGAACACTATTGTAGGGACGGCGTGCTCAATTGTGAACATTATTGGGTCGTCCGAGATCGCGTCAAGAAAAAGGCCGAACGCTGGGGTCGTCCGGCCCGAAAGTGGATTGGCGAAGTAGAGCGGTTCGTGAGGGTCGAATGTCACACCAGGATTGACTGCACTTTCCCCTCCAGTTGGCCGGTCATTCAATTGTCAAACGCAAAGCCGCGAGCCGCTGGGATAGTTTTCGGTGGTAGCAGTTGAGGTGTTCCCAGAGACGGTCACCGCTTTTCGCGCTCGGACACTCGCAAGTGCCTGATGAAGGGATAGTAGAGTTCCAACTGAGCCATTGCATCGTCGGGAGGATCCACTGGTGTTCGGGAAAAAGCCAAGAGCAATTCGTGCATAGCATCGGAGGACGGTTGGTCATCTGCAAGCAACGGAATCACGGTGAGCAGCGCCCGAATTTCTTTGTCGACCCGCTCAAGATCCTGCTCTTTCTCACGCAAAACGCTATGGGGATCTTTCATGGTCCCATCCGAAAGATGTGCCAGTTTAGAACGAAGATCGTGCGTCAGCAATCTGTGGAAAAATTGTCGGTCGGCCCAGAGGGCTGGACGAATGCCACCTGCTGCGCAGTCCGAGACTGGAACACAATATGCCAGTACGGGGCCACGGACTCTCCAAGTATGTTGTTGTATATCTCTTTCGGTTTGTGGCATTTCTCAAGGTCACTTTGGAATGGTGACCTCGGTACATAGCTGCCCACGCCCGGCTTAGCCTAGTATCTCAGAGAATCAGCCGTGACTCTGAACGAACGTTGCACCGCTGGCAATGCGTCAGGAACGAGGGACCGTGAGAACTGGATCTGTTAATCGGACCCAGCTACTAAAGCGTCGAAGCAGTCGCATGGCGCTCAATGCTCGAACGAGTGAACAATATTTGAACAATATTCCGCCCGGTTGTTACCCGGGCGCAGCGAACTAACACTAACTTGTTGTCCATTGCCGCTCCTCCGTTCCAAAAACATCAGTTTCTTAACCGCTGCGGATGAGACCTGAAGTTCTGGATTTTCAATGTCAGAATGAGGCTCGCGGCGGTGGGGTTTTTTAATCGCCCTGCATTAACCTGGTACGGACCGTGCCTGGAGACGCGCCGACTGTCTCCGCAATCTCCCGAAAGCTCGCACCCTGGTCTCGCAGCCGGGCCATCTCGTCGCCGTTGACAATCCGGCGCGGCCTTCCCAACGTCTTTCCCCTGAGCTTCGCGTTCCGCAGCCCAGCACGGACACGCTCTTGAATGAGGGAGCGTTCGAACTCTGCCATTGCTCCGATGATCTGAAACATCAGCCGTCCGGAGGGGGTGGACAGATCCAGATTGTCCCGCAGGCTGACAAAAGCAATACCGTAGCTGTCAAGGTCTGCGAGGGCGTTAACGAGGTGCTTGAGCGAGCGCCCGAAGCGGTCAGCCTTCCAGCACAGCACGACGTCGAAGTGCCGCCTGTGAGCATCGGCCATAAGTCGATTTAATTCGGGCCGAGACTCTTTGGCTCCCGACACCCCGTTATCAACGTACTCCGCGAACACTTCCCATCCGCGCCGGGAAGCGTACTCCCGCAAATCTGATAACTGCATTTCCGGGCTTTGCCCGTTTGTTGTGCTGACTCGCGCATAAATCGCAACTCGCATCGATCTCCTCCTCACGGCAAGTGACCGCTGTGCCGCTTTGTTCTTTGACTCTACCGACTGGCGGCTCGGTAGAGTTAAAGGCGTCCCTACCTGACTGGCAAAACAGGAACGTAAGTTACAAAGCATGCTGACAGCAAGAAAAGTGACCCTCCGAGTCAATGGAGTACGAGTTGCAAACGCAAGAGTTCGTCGCGGGCAAACGAAGCCGAAGTTGGTCATCACCGACTCACGCCTCGGGGAGTTTGCCGCTGACGAAACCTTCACCATGGAACTGCTGGAACTTCTGCACCCGCCAGAAATCCGACGCAAGCTGCCAAACGGTGGCTGGAGGAAAGTGGCGCTAAGGATATTCGTTGCGCTGCTGGAGAGTGGGGTGATTCGGGTGATAGAGGAGAGCCAAAGCTGATAGGCCATGCCTAGGGGTTTCGCTCCATCCGGGAGCAGGTGCGGACCTAACGAGCCCTGGTTTTCACCAGCTGCGCGCCGCCACTCTCTTAGCCCACTTTCACCGCAAGCATCGAAACTGACCCGCCATCTACGCCCTCAACGGGAAACGTGACCGGATCGGATGACGTACGAGTGCCGGCAACGTATAGCAGAGGCAGATAATGATCTGGCGTAGGCACCGCCAATTCCGATTCGCTGCCGAGTTGGTGCTCGTAATTCACGAGCGGCTTGTACTCTCCCGCGAGGAGCAGCTGGCGCACTCGTGTTTCAAACGAGATCGCCCAATCGTACGGCTCCGGTGCGTGCCTTCCCCAAGCATAGGCATGCAAATTGTGCACGAGGTTGCCACTTCCGAAAATGAGAATACCTTCTTCCCGCAAAGGCGCCAGACGCTTGCCAATTTCATAATGGAATGACGGCGGTTGCGTCTCATCAATGCTGAGCTGAACCACTGGAATATCGGCTTGTGGATAGACGTGGAGCAGAACCGACCAGGTGCCGTGGTCAAGACCCCAACGATCGTCGCGTCGCACCGGCGTAGGTGCAAGCAATTTCTGGACGCGCGCAGCAAGGTCGGGATCACCTGGCGCGGGGTAATGCAATTGATAGAGCTCGCGCGGAAAGCCGCCAAAGTCGTGGATCGTCCTCGGAGCAGTGCTCACGGTGACGGCCGCATCTTCGATGTACCAGTGCGCGGACACCGAGAGTATCGCCTTCGGCCTCGACAGGGTCGCACCGATGCCCGCCCACCTCTGCGTATAGGGGTTTGCCAGCAGCGCATTCATCGGATTCCCGTGCCCAATGAACAACGCTGGCATCCGCCCGCCCATTTTGGAATCGCTCTTCGTTACGCCGCCTTTTGCGCTTGGCCCGGCATCACGCCTATTTGTTTCAGCATGCCCATGAGATCGTAAAAAAGATTCTCTTCCACGATCTGGTCATGTTCGTTCCAGCGCGCGACGGTACAGAAATCAATGTGAAAGCTCTTGCCCGTGGGCTGAATCACGGTTCCATCAGGCATCGTCATCGGACCTTTCATGGTGCCGGTGAAATCAGCGACCGTGCATGTCCATTCACCCTGCGCCAGCATGATCTTGTAAGGATTGTTGATGAGGTGCTGGTCGGGAAACATCTTGAAAAATGCAATTGCCTCCTGCTCGTGCGCATCAACGCCGTGCGTTGGCGGCTGGTTCGGCCAGCGCACGATGCAGTCCTTGGTGTGATAACGGCGGAACGTCGCAAGGTCTTGTGCGTTCCAGGAATCATCCAGCTTCTTCATGTTCTGCAGGTTTTTGCTAGCATCCATAACGTCACCTCAAATTTCTAGACTGTTCTGTGAACACTCGTCTCAGTTCTTTCAAGCCGCAACCCTGTTCTCGACGTTTGCGCACAGTTGCTCGCTGTTCACGGCTGCCCGGATGATCTCCGGACCGTCATGGTGGTCGGTTTTGTCACCTAGGTCGTCGAGCAGCACGAGGCGATGTTGCTTTCGATCCGGGCCAGCGAGGTCGCATCCGCAGTTACGCGCACACCGGCGCGCTTCGATCTCTCCATCTAAATCGCAAACACCAAGTTACAATCACTCGCAGTCGGAGAACTGCCGGCCGATCACCGGCAGTGACGGCGGGGCACCTTCCAGCCCCGCCTCCGTGTCACGGAAGGGTGGCAGATGGCAAGGGGTCTCGGCGGCCGTCGAAGGCTGACCAAAAGAAAGCTCTAGAACGATCTCTAGAACAGAGCAAATCAACGATCGTCTTTGAGCTGACCAGCCACCCGTTGCGTCAACCCGTAAATCCTAGATTTTACCCCTATTACCTGCGCGTTTTGAACGGGGACATGGCTGCAATTCTGGATTATTGTGATCGGGAGTGGCCTGTGGATTCTTATTACGAGCTGATTGGCCGGCTCGTAACGCTACAATCCGATGGCGCAGTCAAGCAAATTGTTGCCGAAATCGCGCGGCGCGGCAATCCTTTCTACCCTAACGAAGAAGACGCGTATGAGCACTGGTATAACACCCTAAAACGCGATTGCAAACGAGCTCGTGCATTCATCCGTCACAAGTATCGAGCCGACGCGTCGGTAAAACGGGAACAACTTTGGAATCCATACGTCAATCAGTGCTATATCAGCAGGCGCGATCGCAAAGGCGCAGCCCGGTCTGAAGAAATCAGAAAATTGAAAGAATGGGCTGAGACGGGGGACTCGCATCGGCGAGAACCTCCATCACTCAACGATATGGTAGACCGTTTCTCCATAAACCGTCTGGTTCCAAAGCAGATTTTCTTTGAACTCGCAGAGTCCTACAGAATCTCCTGGGATCGTGCTGGGCAGGATAAGCGTTGTCGAAACCGGCGATTTCGTTGGACTCCATCGTTCATTGCCCGCAAACACGCCTGTGAGATGGTCGGCATCTCTCCGAATACCGTGAGTCACAAAAATAGACGCAAGTAAAACGGGTTCTTTTGCGCTCGCCTATTTCCCTATTTTGATGGATTCCAAGCGCCCCACCAACTACGAGTAGCAGGTTTTCAGCGAGCCGAATCCCGCATGAAGATTGGCTTTGCTACTCCGCCTTCCGTTCTTTATATGTCGCCTCTGGACGACTCTGGCTTTCCCTGACAGAGTTAATTTCGGATACCGGAAAAGCTTGTTGGATAAGACGTCGATGAAATTCCCGAATCGAAGCGTTGCTAGACAACTGCCGCCAGCTGGGCCCGAATCATGCCCAACTGCAGGGACGCGGGGTGAACTCGTTAATGGCAAGAGAGCGAGACGGATTACCAGATATGGCATTTATAAGGCGTCAGATTCCGATCGTCGAAGTGGCCACATCGCTGGGTATGCGGGTCGTAGGACAAAACGCTGCCCATTGTTGGCGGGTCGGTGCACACCGAAACGGCGATCGGACTCCAAGCTTTTCATTCCATCGTAACCGCGCCAAATGTCACGTTTGCGACGTGGATGCACTGTCAACAATCGATCTCGTCATCAAGTATCAGGAGTGTTCCCTTTACGAAGCTGTCACTTGGATCTCCGCACGATGGACTATTCCGACCATCGCAAAGAACAAGAAATTATCGCGGCCAGAGCGTTGGAAGACGTCGTCTCGCGTCGGCTTCTCTGCTTTTCCACTGGAGGACATGGTTCGCAGCGGATTTTGGGCAACACTCGATGATGCGGCCCGAGCACTGCTTCCAGTTTTGTTTTGCTTCTCCGATACCACGACCAGTGAAGTTGCGATTTCCTATCGCGGCTTGTGTCGGTACAGCGGCAAGAGTTCCCACACAACAATCGCCAAAGTGCTTCGACGCTTCGAAAAGATAGGTCTCCTGAAAGCATTGCCCAAGACCCCTGGCAACTTTCGCGAGGTTCGATGTTATCGACTCACCATCGAGAGCCCAGAATTTCAGACCTCGCTTGTGGATCTTCATGAGCACCTGAAAACGGAGCGTGACCTCGAAAGGAAGTTGCGTTCCGAGATGAAGCGAGTCCGATGACCTCGACCTCACACCCCGCCCGCGCACCATACCCAGGTACTACTGTGTCCAGCGTAGTGGACTGCGGGCAAGGTGCACGCTACACCGCAGTGGACTGTGGACTCAAAGAACTCAATGGCTCAGAAGCATCGATGCAATCGATTCAACTTGGCCGTGGCTTTGAAAATAAAGCAACTTGGGAAACTCCACGGTTCACTGTAGTGGACTGTGAACTTGTAATCGCGGAGCGCGTGGCACTGAATCCGATTGTGGCCCGCATGAAGCAAGTGTTCAACGTCCGAATTGTGGAGATTGTCGATTTGAAGCAACAGGCAGCAAATGGATAATGATTCCAAAACGGCCCAGATTGGTCTGGCGAGACGCTAAGGCCGGAAGCGATTAAGGCGCAGAGGGAGCGCTGTTGCTGCTTTCTCGGAAGCTGACAGCATCGCGGACGCTGCCAGTCGGTCCAGAGTCGCGAAGAGCACTTTATACCGCCGGATGACAGAGCGCGCGATCAACCAGCTGCGAAGACTGGCCCGAACGGGTCCGAATTTCCGACTAAACGCAAAATGTCGCGTCAGTCAGTAGTTTTTCATTTCTGCTTAAGAATTGAGGTATGAGGCAACGTAGATTATGGCCACCGCAACCCAACCGCCGAAACTCAGCACAGTGGCAGGGCCACCGGCGAACTTCGAAATCATCGATGCAAAGGAACTTGCCAAACGCTGGGCGCTGCCCTGCACGTGGATCCGTGAGCAAACGCGTTCTCGCACGAATGACGCCATTCCGCATCTACGCCTGGGCCGATACGTGCGCTTTGAATGGAATAGCCCGGCGCTGAACCTGTGGCTGGCGAAACGGCGACCCGGAGGGCGGAGTGAAAGTGTCTCCTGCGCCTAGAAGAAATTGCCGCGCTCGCGTCATTCGATGCCCTTCTATCCGCAGGGTAAGACACTCAATTCGTGAAAGGACTCCGATGATTGCATACTCGCAGCAACAGTCGGATTCTCTGGGCAGCCTCTTAGAGCAACGGAGGAGGCTGAGAGAGAATTCGCAGCTCGAATCGAGCCTAAGGAGTTTTTTCCAAGCAGCGTGGCATGTCATTGAGCCGGAAACGCCGCTGTGCTGGTCCTGGCATTATGCCTTGGTATCCGAGTGGCTGGAACTGATTTCGAGCGGTCATTTCAAGGAAATCTATCCGGACCAATTTGGATTGATCATAAACTTGCCGCCCCGCACGTCCAAGTCTTCGCTGATCACGATTGTTTGGCCGGTCTGGGCCTGGATCTTGTACCCGGCAACGCGCTTTTTGTGTGCGTCTTATAGCGACAAACTTGCGGGCGACCACAGTATCAAACGCCGCAATCTGATCACGTCCCAATGGTTCCAAGAAAGATTCGGATCCAGGTTCAGGTTGAAGGACGACCGGAACCGAATCGATCACTACGACAATGACAAGACCGGCTATCACATTGCCACGTCGGTGGGGGGCTCAGGAACGGGTTTTGGCGGCGACATCTGCCTCGGCGACGACCTATTGAATGCACAGGAGGCGTTCAGCGAAGCTGCCAGGGACAGTACAAATCGCTGGATCGATTCTACATTCAGCACGCGATTGAACCAACCCGGCAACGGGCGTCTTCGTTCACGTCAGTCAACGCCTTGCAGACGACGATCCGACGGGGCATCTCCTCGAGCAGCAACCGGGGAAATGGGTACACATAAAAGTGCCGCTCGAGGCTGAGGAAGACGAGAAGTACACATTTCCGCGGAGCGGCCGGGTCGTGGAGCGCACGCGCGGCGACGTGCTGCACCCCGAGCGCTTCACCTCGGCGGTGGTTGAAGGTCTAAGAAGGAAGTCACGCGAGTGGGCTGGACAATACCAGCAACGTCCGGCGCCAAGCTCGGGGATCATCTTCCAGCCAAATTGGTGGCGCTACTACCCGACCGGCGACCGCCTGCCCAGCTTCGACCAAGTCGCCATCAGTGTGGATTGCGCTTTCAAGTCGGCGGCGCACAACGATTACGTTTCGATTCAAAAATGGGGAGCGGTCGGCCCGCGGTCCTATCTTCTGGAGTGCAACACCGAGCATCTGGGCTACACGGCTACTAAGGCCGCCATCAAGGCAATGAGCTCTCACGGCCGGCGCGCAAGCGTGATCCTGATTGAGGATAAGGCGAACGGATCAGCCGTCATCGAAGAACTGTGCCGCCAGGATTTAGGTGCGTCGATCGTTGCGGTGAACCCTGAAGGCGGGAAAGAAAGTCGAGCTTACGCGGCCAGTGCCGACTGTGAAGCTGGCAACGTGTTTTTGCCCGAGGAAGCACCCTGGTTATCAGAATTTCTTCATGTAGCGGCTCATTTTCCCGCGGTCAAGCATGACGATTGCATAGACGCCATGACGCAATACTTGAACTGGCGCCGCGCGAAAATCTGGCGTCTCCCTCTCCTAGACTATTACGAGCGACAACAAGCTCAAGCGTTGGGCCTTGCGGAAGTGCTCAGATGCGAGTGGACGGACGAACTTGGCAGAACCATGATCTTGGAGTGGGACGACCTTCGGCATTTGTGGGTGGATCCGAAGACAGATGCCACATACCCACCGGGCGACGAAGAGGCGGAGGGGGATGAAGTCTAGATCAGCCCTGATGACCATCTGGTTCCAAGTGGGCAACCAAAGACACAGAAAGTTCGGCCGGACTTTTTGCTCAATGGACGCAACGATGGTCGCGATCATTCAGAGCGGTCGGGGTTCTGCGCTGCTGGCGTTGACGCGATTTGAACGTGCTATACTTCAGGCGCGTCGAGCCGGTGCGCAAACACCAGCCCGACGCTGACCAACGTCGCCTAATAAGGAGGCAAACGTGGCTGAGAATAAACGTAACACCCATGCTTCTCTATCTCAACCCACTCAGGAGATGACCAGTTTCGACGGTGCTGCAGGCGTTAGAAGCCGGTTTTTTCCTACCCGGACAAAAGCGCAGAAGGGTTATGTTTGGAGAGAAGGGAACTGGTGGTGGTTGCGCTACCGGGACTCAGTAGTTAGAGAAGGCCATCTGGAGCGCAAGCAATTTGCCAGGAGGCTTACGCCGGTAAAAGTCGAACACAGGCGATTGAAGCGAGCGCCGGCCTACGTACTTGAACTTGCACAAGCCTTTCTCCAGCCCTTGAACAGTTCGAGTTATGACCCTAGGAAGAATGTAACGCTCAAGGATTTCGTCAATAACGTTTGGTTTCCCCACACTGAAAACCGACACGCGGCGTCCACTGTGCATTCCAGGCGCTACTATTGGGAACATCTACTGGCTCCGCGATGCGCGGAAACGCCATTGCGGGATTCCACGCCGTCCGCGCAAGGGCTACTGGACGAAATTGGTCGTCAGAACCCCAAAATGAAAAAGGCCACCTTGCACAAGCTCAAGTCCATCTTGAGCGCCATTTTCAAGTTGGCGATTCAGCAGGGCTACCGTTCCGGTCCGAATCCGGTTCGGGAAACGTCGCTGCCGCACGCCCCCGAGGCGGAGGACACGGTTGCATACAACTTAACTACCGTTCTGGATATGCTGCGCGTTGTGCCCGAACCTTCACGAACGGTCATTGCCGTGGCCGCATTTGCCGGGCTGCGCAGGGGTGAGATTGAAGGCTTGTTGTGGGAGTTTTACACCGGGGAGAGCTTGGCGGTCACGCGCGCTATGTGGCAGGGGATTGCTGGCGAACCTAAGAGCAAGAAGTCGAAGGCCAGCGTTCCGGTCATCGCCCCGCTGCGCTGGTTTCTGGACCAGCACCGGCTGCGCAGCGGAAACCCCGATGCTGGTATCATGTTCAAGACGAAAAACGGCACGCCTTTAAGCATGAATAACCTCCTGAATGACCAGATTCGTCCAGCTCTCGAGCGCTGCTCTAGATGTGGCAAGAGCAAGAGTCAGCACGCTAGAGCCGACCACGATCATAGCCGTGATTCCTCGCTGCCTGAATGGCACGGTTTCCACGCTTTTCGGCGGGGGCTGGCGACGAACCTACATGATCTTGGCGTGGACGATCTGACGATTCAGCGGATTCTCCGCCACAGCGATGTCTCGGTCACACAGCGCTGTTACATCGAGACGCTGCCTGAGCAGAGCGTTGCGGCGATGAAAAAGCTGGAGACTTTGATTGACGACTCTGGTCTATTGTGCAGTGATCGTGCAGTAAAAGTCTCGGAGGCGCAGTTGGTGCATTCGTAATTTCAACAAGATGGGCGCGTAGCTCAGTTGGCAGAGCAATGCCCTTTTAAGGCATGGGTCGATGGTTCGAATCCATCCGCGCTCACCATATGAATTGTCTATTCTTTGTATCGAGCGTTTTTCCTGCCGCTTCGGAAAAGCGTCCGGGCTGACGAACTTCGCGCCGCTCAAAAGAAAAAGGCCGACACTCCTCGTGTCCGGCCTTGAGATGTGCTGGGTCTCGGATGCAGCAGCGGTCGTGAGGGTCCAAACGTCAGCCTCGCTGACACTAACCCATGACCGCTAAGGTTCACCGCGAACCAATATCAAAATAACCCACGCCACGGGCGTCGGCAATACAGCGAACGCTGTAGTTAAGGAAACGCCAGCACTTCCCTGGAAACACACTACACCCCGTTGCAATGACACAAACCGTGTAAATTCTCTATACAATCCGATAACTGGTCTCCCTACAGGAGACCGCAAATGCTTCAGAATCCAGAGCCTAGGATTACAGAATACTCACAAGCGGCGTGGACGTTTCGGCAGCATACCTGCCATAGCATTTAGACGATGATGAACAAAACCGAGAGCGACCGGATTCACGAATTATGTTCCCTGATCGCCGTGGAACAGGATCGCCGCAAGTTCCTGGAACTTGTCGAGGAGCTAAATCGAATTCTCGAAGTAAACGACCAACGCCTCAAAGGCAGTGAGGTCGGGAATTGAAAACAGCAGCGCTCTTCAAACTACTCTTCGAATAGGCGTGGATTCCAAGTCACCAATTCTTCAATCCACCGTCCCGAACTTTTTCAAGTCTTCCGGTCCATCCGTTAGCGCCACCGGTTCTTTACCCTGCACCAATTCGCGGACCTTTTCCACCACGTCAGGATTGGCCAGCGTGGTGATGTCGCCGGTGTTCAAGTTGTTCGAAATGGCGGCCAGCACACGGCGCATAAGTTTACCCGAACGAGTCTTGGGCATATCGGGGACGATATAAACTCTCTTCGGTCGGGCGATCTTGCCAATGATGGTTTCAATGGCTTTTGTGACCTTGTCGAGGATCTCCTGACTTGCCTGGATGCCCGGCTGCAGCGCCACGTAGACTTCTGGGACGCGGCCCTTGATCTCATCCACCACCGGCACAACTGCAGCTTCGGCAACCTCAGGGACGGTCAAGCATGCGGATTCGATTTCTTTGGTGCCCAAGCGGTGCCCGGCCACATTGATAACGTCATCCACTCTGCCTAGAATGCGGAAATATCCGTCAATGGCCAGCACTGCTCCGTCGGCGGCGAAATACGGCCAGTCACGCCAATCTTTGCTGTTAGGGTTCTTGCAATATTTCTTGTAGTACTGGGTGACGAAGCGGTCGCGGTCACCCCAAATGGTTTGCATGATTCCGGGCCAGGGATTCCGAATGCAGATGTTTCCCGCCTTGCCCGATCCGGCGCTCACTTCGTGACCTTCTTCGTCCAGAATCTGGGGATAAATTCCCGGCATACCTGGGCCCGCGCTGCCAGGCTTCATGGGATCTAGCGCCGGCTTGGTGCTGCACAGGAATCCGCCGTTTTCCGTTTGCCACCAGGTATCGACAATGACCGCTTCACCCTTGCCGACCTCCTCGTAGTACCATCGCCAGACCTCCGGCTCGATTGGTTCTCCCACCGTAGTCATGTGCTTGAAGTGATAGTGATATTTCTTGGGCTCGTCATGTCCGGCCTTGCGCAGCATGCGGATGGCGGTGGGCGAGGTGTGGAAAATGTTCACATCCAGGCGCTCGGCGATTCTCCAGACCCTGCCCGCGTCGGGATAGGTTGGGATACCTTCGTAGATGACGCTTGTGGCAGCCAGCGCCAGCGGACCGTAAACAATATAAGAGTGGCCTGTGATCCAGCCGATGTCGGCCATGCACCAGTAAACATCCTCGGGATGAATGTCCTGGATGTACTTGGAAGTTCCGGTCACATAGGCGAGGTAACCGCCGGTGCGGTGTTGGCAGCCTTTGGGCTTGCCGGTGCTGCCACTGGTGTACATAAGAAACAGCGGCGCTTCCGCATCCATGGGAACGGGAGCCACGATTTCACCCGCGTAGTTGGGAAGGATCTCGTCGACGAAGAAATCGCGATTCTTCACAAACGCTGAAGCGGACGCATTCTTGCCAGCGTGCCGCCTCCAGACCAGGACCTTGTCCACCACATGGCCTTCCTTCTTGGAAACTTCGAGCGAGATCTCGGAGGCCACTTTGTGGTCAATCAGCTTGCCATTGCGATAGTAACCATCCATCGTGATCAGGACGTGGCTGCTCGAGTCGGCCACGCGCATGCCACAAGCCTCGCCGCTGAAGCCCCCAAACACCACCGAGTGAATTACCCCCAGGCGGGCGCATGCCAGCATGGTAATCGGCAACTCGGGCACCATCGGCATATGGATGGTGACGCGATCTCCCGCCTTCAGACCGCAGAAATCGCGCAGCAGGGCGGCGAATTCGTTCACTCGCACATAAAGCTCGCGGTAGGTGACGGATACCGGCGCTTCGGATTCCGGCTCCGGCACAAAGATCAATGCAGCTTTATTCTTGTACTTGGCGAGGTGCCGGTCCACGCAGTTGTACGAGGCGTTGATCTTGCCGCCCACGAACCACTTCCAGAACGGCGGATCACTGGTGTCGAGCGTGGTGTGCCAGTACTGGTCCCAGCTCAACAGGTCGGCGTACTCCCGGAAGCATTCCGGGAAATTTTTCTCGCTGAAGCGTTCGCTGATGTTGGGATCGGTCAGATTTGCCTGGCCGACAAATTTCGCGGAAGGATAGTAGTATTCCTCCTCTCGCCAGTGGACCGCAATCTGAGCCTCGCTGGTCTCCGTAACCACCCTGTGCTTCTCAATTCCAGGCATATCAATCACCCCTAATCCTTCGTCTCACACCAAGGGCAGGAATAAGACAACCGGAGGATTTTACCTCGCACAGCCTCGATTGTCTGCCGCAAAGATCACGCCTGACAGCTACGCTCGGGATGGCCCCAACAAGAACGGCTATATCAGCTCCGCCCCATCTCGGGGACGTATTCCTCCACCGTTCCCTTCTCCAGCAAGTAAGCACCGGGCCCCTGCTGCCCCCGGACAGTGCGGCAGAATTCGGCCACGAAGA
>Ga0187801_10000129_pt1 | contig 17415 bp, 15 predicted proteins | sample NC_wetland_sal_i_10_FD_132465 | JGI IMG/M metagenome (GOLD analysis project Ga0187801, IMG submission 132465) | Wetland sediment microbial communities from Neuse River Estuary, North Carolina, USA - Control_1 | ecosystem: Environmental > Aquatic > Freshwater > Wetlands > Sediment | place: USA...
CGGGGAAGGTTTTCGACCGCCCTCAAGATATTGAGGTGCTGCAATTAGGTCTGTCCGGCAAGAAAATCGATCCTACCGACATGTACTAACCCCGCCGAGTCCACGGCCGTTCCAGGTCCCTGTTCAGCCGGCGCTCCTTGTCGTAACATGGAAAAGCTCTCTTTATGACTACGAAAACGCAAACAGGCCGCGCAGTGCGCTTTATAGGGGAAGTCGGGTTTCCCTGGGCAATGTCTTCCCTGTCCGGAATCTGCCTTTGCGCACTGCTGCTGGCGGGCTGTGGAGCGAAGTCCGAGGCAGGCGGCTCGGCGGCCAGCGCAGCACCTCAGGCGATGCCCGTGCAGGTCGTTATCGCAGAACCGCGACGGATAGCGGACTCGACGGAGTATCTGGCTATTCTCAAGTCCCGCCATTCCGCAATCATCAACCCGCAAGTGGAAGGACAAGTCACAAAAATCTTCGTGAAGTCCGGCGATCGCGTCGCAGCAGGAACCCCTCTTTTGCAGATTGATCCCCTGAAACAGGAAGCCACGGTCAACGGCCAGGAAGCTTCGCGAGCAGCACAAGAAGCCAACGTGCGCTTCGCTAAAATCTCTCTCGAACGGGCGCAGAAGTTGTTCGACGCGGGGGTCGTCAGCAAGCAGGACTTTGATAACGCACAGACCAATTACGATGCGGCTGTGGCGCAATTGAAGTCGCTGGAACATATGGTCCAACAGCAAAAAGTGGAGTTGCACTACTACGGCGTGAGTGCACCGATGGACGGGATCGTGGGTGATATTCCCGTGCGTGTCGGCGACCGCGTCACGGTTTCCACTCTCTTGACAACCGTCGATGAGCCGGGAGCGCTGGAAGCCTACATTTATGTTCCTGCTGCGCGAGCCCGAGACCTGCGCCTCGGCCTGCCCGTAAAATTGTTGGACGAGAACGGGGCCGTGCTCGCCGAGACGCAGATTACGTTCGTCTCCCCGCAAGTGGATACCGAGACACAAACCGTCCTGGCCAAGGCTGCCCTGGGCAACGCCAAAGCGAATCTTCGTATCGCGCAGCAGGTGCGGGCACAAATCACCTGGGGCACTCGCGAAGGCCAAGTGGTGCCAATTCTTGCCGTGCAACGGATCAATGGACAGTTCTTCGCGTTTGCCGCGGTGAAGGAGGACAAGGGAACAGTGGCGCGGCAGAGGCTCCTGAAGCTGGGCGATATCGTCGGGAATGACTACGCGATCCTCGATGGCATTAATCGCGGAGAGCACATCATCGTCTCTGGATTACAATTCCTGCAAGATGGAGCGCCCGTGGCCGAGCAGGTGGCAGAAAACAAGACCGGCCCGAGTGAAGGAACTGCGTCCGGTTCAAAAAGCAAATAGACAACGCTTTGTAAAGCGAAACCAAACCTCCTTCGAGAGAAAGGCAGCGACGGGACTTGTTTGTTGATTTTTTCATCCGGCGGCCCGTGTTCGCCACTGTTTGCGCCCTGCTGATCATCCTGGGCGGCGCCATCTCCATTCCCTCTTTGCCGATCGCCCAATTTCCCCAGTTGGCCCCGCCGGAGGTTTCGGTCTCGAGCACTTATATTGGGGCCAATGCGCAAACCGTGGAATCCGCGGTGACCATTCCCCTGGAGCAGGCCATCAACGGCGTTCCGGGAATGAAGTACATCAGCTCTTCCAGCGGCAATGATGGAAGCAGCGTGATCACGGTCACCTTCGACTCCACCCGTGACGTGGATCTGGCCGCGGTCGACGTGCAGAACCGCGTCAACCAGGCTCTCGGCCGCCTCCCAAATGAAGTCAAAAACACCGGCATCATCATCACCAAGCAGTTCTCCGGATTCGTGCTTGCCGCAGGGGTGTACGCCGATCAGGGGCAGTACGATAGCCTCTTCATCAGCAATTACCTCGACGTCTATGTGAAAGACGCTTTGAAACGCGTGCCGGGCGTTGGTGACACCGTGATTTTCGGCGAACGCAAGTACGCGATGCGCCTCTGGCTCGACCCCTCACGTCTCGCGGCCCGTGGATTGACGGCCACAAACGTCCTGGCCGCGTTGCAGGAACAAAACGTCCAGGTTGCGGCCGGTCAGGTTGGACAGCCTCCCGCACGCACCGGTCAGGACTATCAAATCAGCGTTCGAGCCGTCGGCCGGCTCTCCGAAACCAAAGAATTTGACAATATTATCCTGAAAACTGGGACCGACGGCACACTGGTTCGCTTGAAGGATGTCGGCCGCGCGGAACTGGGCGCCGAAGACTATGGCACTATTTTGCGATTTAACGGTCACGACTCCATGGGCATTGCGGTTACGCAGCTTCCTGGCGCGAACGCTCTGGACGTCGACCGCGGTGCGAAACTCGAACTGGCTCGTCTTTCCCGGAATTTTCCCCCGGGGCTCAAGTACGCCATCGCGTTTGACACCACCGAGGTGATCGGGCAATCCATCAAGGACGTGCTGATCACGCTTCTCGAGGCAATCGTCCTCGTGGTGCTGGTCATCTACGTTTTCCTCCAGGATTGGCGGAGTACGTTTATCCCCGCGATCACGATTCCGGTGTCCCTCATCGGCACCTTTATATTCGTCAAGGTGCTCGGATTTTCCATTAACACGCTCACACTTTTCGGCATCACTCTGGCAACAGGTCTAGTGGTCGATGACGCAATTGTGGTCATCGAAAATGTTGAACGGCATATTATCGAAGGCATCTCCGAGCCTCACAACGCCGCAAGTGTGGCTATGAAGGAAGTTGCCGGGGCGGTCATCGCGACATCCCTGGTGCTGGTTTCCGTCTTCGTGCCCGTGGCGCTGTTTCCCGGCACCACGGGTATCCTGTTCCGCCAGTTTGCCTTGACGATCGCTTTCTCCGTCTCCATTTCGGCGTTCAATGCGTTGACGCTTACACCAGCTCTCTCTGCGATTTTCCTTGGCCACCACCGCGAACGGGCGAAGGGTGCCTTCTTCCGCGTTTTCAATTCTGTGTTCCAGGCGGGTGCGGACTTTTACAAGCGCGCCGTTCATGCCGCCGCCAGGTGGAAGGTAGTTACGCTGGGAGCTTTTGCGCTGGCGCTTCTCAGCGTGTATGGGCTGTATACTCACGTACCGCGCGGATTTATTCCCGAAGAAGACCAAGGATATCTGGTCGTGATGATCCAGGCACCACAGGGAGCTTCGCTCGATTACACGCGTGACCTCTCCGGCCAGGCCGAAGCCATCCTGGCCAAAGTCCCTGAAATCAATGGCGCCTTTACCGTGGTGGGGTACGGCATCTCCGGGAGCGCGCCCAATCGCGCGATGATATTTGCCAATCTGAAAGATTTCCGCGAGAGAAAAGGCCGCGAACATTCGGGGGCCGTGATCGTCGACAAGCTACGCGGAGAAATGATGGCCATTCCCGGCGGGCTGGTTGTCCCGTTCAACCCACCGGCGGTCGAAGGCGCCAGTGAAGTGGGCGGCTTTACTTTCGAATTGGAAGATCTGGGAAGGAACACACTGCAAACTCTCGCGAATACCGCGAACCAGGTGATTGCCGCAGGAAATCAGGACAAGGACCTGGCGGGCCTCTTCACGAGTTTCACTGCGAACGACCCGCAGATTCTCGTCAAAATCGATCGTGACAAGGCCAAAAGCCTGCAGATTCCCATCAGCCAGATCACGGACGCGCTGCAAGTCTTCATGGGCTCTGTCTACGTGAACGATTTTGATTTCAACAACCGCTCCTATCGCGTGTACCTGCAGGCGGACCAGAAGTTCCGTTCCGATCCCAAGGATATGCGTTCCTACTACCTGCGTTCGGATAGTGGGAAGATGATTCCCCTGGACAATGTCGTCGAAGTCCAGCAGGCCGCAAACCCGCAGGTCATTACGCACTTCAATCTCTTCCGGTCCGCCGAGATCTCTGGTAGTGCCGCGCCCGGTGTGAGCTCGGGCCAGGGACTGGCCGCCATGGAAGCGGTTGCAAAGAAAAACATGCTTCGCGGAATGGCTTACGAATGGAGTGGCCTTTCTCTGGAAGAAATACAGTCGAGTGGAAAAGCCGGCATTCTCTTCGCGCTGGGGCTTATTTTTGTGTACCTCACGCTTGCTGCTCAATATGAGAGTTACGTTCTTCCGTTCATCATTCTGTTGGGAGTGCCTGTGGCCCTTTTGGGGGCGTTGGGCGCCATGGCGCTACGCGGATTAACGAACGATGTGTATTGTCAGATCGGCCTGGTGATGCTGATCGGGCTGGCGAGCAAGAACGCCATCTTGATCGTAGAGTTCGCGGAACAGTTGCAGGAAGAAGGCCTCTCCACACTGGATGCGGCAGTCGAGGCAGCCCGCATCCGGTTGCGGCCCATCTTGATGACCTCACTTGCCTTCATCCTTGGCGTTGTACCGCTTATGCTGGCCGAGGGTGCTGGGGCGGCCGGCCGCGTGTCGGTGGGCACCACGGTTTTTGGCGGAATGATCGCCGCGACGACTCTGAACCTGATCTTTATCCCGATCCTTTACGTGGTTGTGCGAAGCATCGTGCCACGCAAGGTGAACGCGTAATCCGAACCAATTGGCAGACTGAGGCTGAACATCTAGAGTGCAGCTTCCATTGTTCCGCGACCGCGCACGACCGAGCGGCACGCGGCGCAAAAGTGGCTGGTCTTCAAATCGATCCATTCCACGCCGTGCGAGGAAGACATCACACACTGATAGTCATCGCAGTGCGAGAGCGTCAGGGTGTGCCCGAGTTCATGCGCGGCTTCCTTGAGCAATCGGTCATGAAACAAGACAGGGTTCGTGGGGAGCCCGTAAAACTCCTGGCGCAATCTGTGCGCGGATACAAGGGCGCACTTTCCTTGCAATTGCGCTTCACCGAACACAAACGTGAGGATCGGGATGTAAAGATCGACAAGAGTTACGCCCAGAAGCCGCCAGGTGTCCGGCGCCTTCCGTGCGATCATGGACGCGAGAATTTCAGTGGAATGATACTGCTGGCGCGTCACGTTAAAGGCAAAGCGCGGGTCGGGTTCCGCTGGCAGGATCTCGCATTGCACGGCAAATTCGCGGCTCAAACCATCACGGAGTTCCGCCATAAGCTCAGCCGGAACCGAACCGAACGGCAAGAGCTGAATTCCGTTCACAATGCCGACGCCGCCTCTCGTTTCCAGCCGTACTTCTTGAGCTTGTTATGAAGCGTCACGCGGTCGATATCAAGAACCTCAGCGGCAACCGTCTGATTGCCCTTGCATTCCTGGAGGACGGAAAGAATGTGGTCCCGCTCTACGTCTTCGAGGGTGCGTGGAGCATGTTCCGCAACGGGCAGTCGTAAAGCAAAATCTTCCTCGCGGATTTCCGGCTCCTGGGCCACCACCATGGCGCGTTCGATGGCATTTTCCAGTTCCCGGACGTTACCGGGCCAATTGTAGTGGTCCAAGAGGGCCATTGCGGCTGGGGCGACACGCGTAATTTTCTTGTTCATCGAAGCCGAGAACTTGCGAATGAAATGCTCGACCAGCACCGGAATATCCCCCTTGCGTTCCCGAAGGGAGGGCAACTGAATCTGGAAGACATTCAAGCGATAGAAGAGATCAGGCCGGAAACTCCCCTCCTCCACGAGCTTATTCAAATCTTTATTGGTGGCGGCAATGCACCGGAAATCCACGTGAATCGGGTGGGTGCTTCCCACACGCGTGATTTCCCTTTCCTGCAGCACGCGGAGCAGATCGGTCTGCGTCTTCAAGCTGATGTCGCCGATTTCATCGAGAAAGACGCTGCCGCCGTCGGCGACTTCGAAGCTGCCCTTTTTCCGGTACTGGGCGCCGGTGAAGGCGCCTTTCTCGTGGCCGAAAAGTTCGCTTTCGAGTAGCGTCTCCGTAAGCGCGCCGCAATGGATCACCACGAGCGGGTTGTAGTGGCGCGGGCTGGCTGCATGAATGGCGCGCGCACACAGTTCTTTCCCGGTGCCGCTCTCGCCAGTGATCAGCACGGTAGCGTCCGTTGGTCCCACGGTCTGAATCGCCTCGAAGACGCGGACCATTGACGAACTCTGTCCGACAATTTCCTGAGGCCGAACGACGGAGGCGACGGTTTCACGAAGCCGGGCGTTTTCCTGCTGGGCGCGCTGATGGGAGAGCGCATTGTGCACGGTGTGTGCAATGTCATCCGGATCGAAGGGTTTGGATACATAGTCGTAAGCGCCGTTCTTCAGCGCGGCGACCGCGGTTTCTACCGATGCGTATCCCGTCATGATAATAACCATCATGTCCGGATCGATCTCATGCATCCGGCGCTGAAGTTCCACACCGTCCGTTCCGGGCATCTTGATATCAACGAGCGCCAGATCAAATCGTTTTGAGGCCATTTTGGCCAACGCGTCATGCGCACTCTCCGCTACAGCAACGTCGTAGCCTTCTTCGCGGAACCATTTGTCCAGTGAGTCCCGGACGATTAGTTCGTCATCAACGACGAGTAAATTGGCTTTTGTGGCCATGGCTTATACTCCTTAACCCGCTACCCCAACGGGGTGGCCGGTCGGGACGACGTCGGACTGCAAGGGCAATGTGATCGTAAACGCAGTCCCGTGACCCGGTTCGGATGCAACCTGGATACGGCCCCCATGCCGGTCGACAATATTCCGGCTGATTGCCAGGCCCAGACCCAGACCGCGCCCGTGCTCCTTGGTGGTAAAAAAGGGCTCAAACATTTTGGCAAGAACATCGCGAGGCATCCCCACGCCGTCATCGCGGACTTCAATCTGAACTCCGCTGGCATTCGCCGTTTTTTGTGAGGTCACTGTCAGATTCCCGCCATTCGGCATGGCGTCAATCGCATTCATAACCAGCGCCAGAATGACTTGTTCGATCTGCCCAGGATCGCAGCGAACCGGGGTCAGTTCCTTGTTCACATTCAGGTGGAGTTCAATATTTTTTAGCTTTAGCTGATGTTGAACCAGTCGCAAGCAGCGGTCGATGATCGCATTTAGGTCGGATGGTTCCAGATTCATCGAAGTGGGGCGGGCAAATGTCATGAGGTTCTTGACAATTTCTCCGCATCGGCGGCTTTCGGACTCCACCAGGTCGAGCATGCTGATGGTTTCCGCGTTAGGCACGGGCTGCCGGCTTTCGCGCTTTTTCAGTAGCTTTGCGTACGTGAGGATTCCGGCCAGTGGGTTGTTTATCTCATGTGCCACCACGGCGGCGAGCTTACCGATGGATGCCATTCGCTCTACGCGGAGCATTTCCTCCTGTGCCCCGCTCAACTCACGGGTCTTCTGTTCGACACGCTCTTCCAGTGTCCGCGTCCACGCATTGATCTCCTCATGAGCCTCTTGGAGCTGGCAGCTCATGGTATTGAATGAGTTCGCTAGTTCCTGCAACTCCCCGCTGGCCTGGAGATGAATCTGGTAGCCAAGATCACCCGAGCCCAGGCGGTGGGTTCCCACGGTTAACGCTCGCAAAGGTCCACCAAGCATGTGGCGAACGAAGGCAGAAATCAGGACGGCGACGCCAAGAACCGCGAGGATGGTATAGATGAGAACCTGATGCGTGCTTTCCGCCACGCTCCGCTCGCTGCTTGCCAGCGAGATATTCGTGTCCAAAATGCCCAGCGTCTTCACTTCCGCAGGGTGCGCATGACATTCGGCGTTGCTGCATGCGGGTGAATTTTCGATCGGATCGATCACGCCGAGGGCGCGCTCCTTGTTTGGCAAGCGATAGGTGCGGAAGCTCTGTTTCAGGTTTGACATCTGGATCGCGGCGCTGCCGGAGGGCGCGACGTCCTGCGCCTTCATGGTGCGATCCACGAATTTGGTTATCTCAGACGGGTCCGAAGAGAAACTGATGCGACCTTGATCATTTATGATGCGGATGCGGACCATTCCAGGCTCATCCGCCATCTCCGTGATGATGTGATAAAGGCCGTCACGCTGGTTCCGGAGCATGTAGTAGGACGTGTTGCGCTTGATGACGCTGCTGGTGCGCGCGGCGTCCGCCAGGGCATCCCGCTCCAGGTGGCGGCGATGGAGTTCAATATTCAGATAGCCGAGAACCCCAAAGACAAGCGCCATGGAAGAGACGAGCAGTACCAGGAGTTTTCCGCTCAAGCTACCCGCGAACCTCATCCAGCGTCCTTTGACGCCCCTAATATCGTCAGAGTTGGGCATTTGAGAGCTCTGGCACCTCTGCCTGGACTCCTTCCCGCTCCGCGATTGGTGCGCACTCCACTTCGTGACTGAAAATGGGCAAATAGTTCACTGCGACAGCAAAGACAAGAAATCCAAAGCCAATCATGGCGAGCGTAACCGCGATTTCCGTCCACTTCGGAAAGTAGTGTTGTCCTGACGCGGCTTCCATCCCGGTGATGGCCACGTTCATCCGGTTGGTTACAAATCCGAGAAGACAGAGCACCGCGGCCAGGTACAACCCTTTGGGGTTTTCCCTGACCTTCGGGAACAGAAGCAAGCCGATTGGCACAACGGAACAGAGCAGCATCTCCAGAATGAAGAGCCTTGCTTCCCAGCCGCCTCTGCTGAGCAGGCTCAGAGCTCCACGGTGGATTAGATCTTGAAAACGCACGACCATGTAGACGCTGAGGACCACCAGGAGTGTCCGCCCCAGTGCCTGGATCAAAGGCAATTCCAGTTGCTTTCCGAAGTGCTTGGCGCTCATGGAGGATTCAAAGATGGTCATGGCCAGACCAACGCAGATGGAGGACAGGAAAAAGAGCACGGGCAGTAGAGGCGTATACCAGAACGGATGCAGCTTGTTTGGCACAATCAGATACAAGCTACCCAAGGAGGATTGGTGCAGAGTCGAAAGCAACACGCCCAGAATGACTAGTGGAATCAGGACCATTTTCTGGATACGCATCAAGTTATGGAGATGGAAGCGCTCGAAGAGCACGCCGGAAAATTCAAGCGATAATACGATCGTGTACAGCGTGACGCACCAAGCCACTTCGAACATGACGGATCGCGGGTTCCACATCACGAGCGGATGCCAGATGCGATAGCCGCGGCCCAGATCGAACAGAAGGGCCACACACACCAGTGCGTACCCCAGGAACGCCGTGAGCACAGTCGGCCGGACGATGGGCTTGAATTTTTTCATGTTGAACAGATAGACAGATGCAGTCAGCGTGAACCCACCCGCCGCCAACATCACGCCGCACATCACGTCGAATCCAATCCATAAACCCCACGGAAAGGCGTCGCTCAGGTGGGTAGAGGCCCCTAGACCACGAGTAAATCGAAGTATCGTGGCGTAAGTAGCGGCAAGCAGCACGATTGCGAGTACCACCCTCCAGAACGTGACTTTCGCCTTGAACATGAATGTTCTCCCTTTACGCTTTGCCGGGGGCCCGGCGGCCCTCTGCCTGTGCTACTTCTTCCATGCGGTTACAGAGCCACCAGATCCCTCCAAGCGTTACCGCGCCGAGAGTGACCACATCCGGAAGGCGTGAGAGGACGCGGCCCGTGAGCAGAGGCAATGCTTCTGTGCCGATGTCTGTCGTATACCCAAAATTCTCGAACGGCACGCTGGACAATAAGAGTATGGACGTGCCACCGACCTCCTTGAGGCCGTAGATGCGATCCACATACTGTCCTTGTCCCTTGGCGATTCGGTCCTTGGCTTCGGCAATCAATTCATCACGTTCCCCAAATTTCGTGGCTCCGGTGGGACAAACCTCCGCACAGGCAGTTGGAAGGCCGTTGGCCAGCCGGTCCGCACACATATTGCACTTGCGTACCAGCGGCCACGCTTTGCTCCATTCGTATTTGGGCACGGAAAACGGGCAGGCCAGCATGCAGTAACGACACCCAATGCAACGCGAGGCGTCATAGGTAACTGGCCCAAGCGTGCTTTTGCGAAGCGCACCCACAGGGCAAACCGAAGCGCACGTGGGATCTAGGCAATTCATGCATAAACGCCGCATGAACTTGTCATTCTGACTCAGTACAACCGTGTATTTGTGGTCGGACTGTTTCGCCTCGGCAGCAACATCATCGTTGTAAGGAAGGCCGTTGTGCTCTGCACACGCCTTCTCACACATCTTGCAGCCGATGCACAAAGTTGCATCGTACAAAATGCCTTTGCTCATAATTGAGATGCTCCCTTGAGCGACCTTCACCCCTTATGAAGGACATGCGCGAAGCAACCGGGGTTTGGAATCTTGTGCTCATTGCTGCCCAGGACCGAATTGGAGCATTCGGTACCTTTGCCGCGAGAAGGCCAGAGCGCTGGCGGAGAGTCATCCGGACATCCGGGTCAAACGGTGCAATTTGATGTCCGAGGACTGCTAAGAAGTTCAGCAGCGATGGCCACGCCAGAGATGAATCCTTCCGCGTAGTCGTTTGCCCACTGGCAGTTTGCCTGAGAAATGAGCTGATTCCCGTGATGCGTAGCACTTCCAAATGTGACCAATGTCACTCGCTACTGTAAGTTCTTTCAGCTGTTCATTTTTGAAACACCGAAGACACCCCAAAACGGCTAAGGCCCCGATCTCGGCTGACCGGGGCCCAGGATTTATCAGTTGGATTGGGAAGGAGGTTGAGCTAATCAAGTCAGGAAGAATTCGCGCGTGATTTCCGCCCATTTCGCTGTCGGCAGTTGAACGGTCAAATCATGCACCGCAACTCCACCGTCCTGGGAAACGGCGCCAGCCAGAGCCGGAATCCGCATCTGCAGGCGGCTGGCCGCTTCTGCCATCCACTTGCGTGCCAACGTGCCGTTCAGCAGGTTCCGGAAACTCGTTGGAAGATCCGGAGAAAGCACGGAAACAAACCAGCCCTGCCCGTAGGGATCGCTGTTCAGGAGGGCGGCATCCGCAAGGAGCGCTTCATTGATGCTGGTCACTTCTCCCTCGACCGGGGATACCAGTTCCGTTTTCTGTCCATCGCGCAGCAGGGTCACGAACTTCTGGCCTTGCCGGATCCATTGGCCACGCTTCGGCAGGTTAATTCCGTCAATCTTGCCGGCAAGACGAGCCCCAAAATCATCGATTCCCACGCGAACCAGTGTCTGGCTTTCTTGTAATGCCCAAGTGTGCCCCTGATGATACCGACGGTTCTCAGGCAGATCGAATCCCGCCACAATCGTGGGCAACACACGCGGCGAAACCGATGCAGCTTCCTCTCTGGCTTCCGCCGTCTCCGTTGCTTCCTTGCCCTTCCTCAGATAGTCGATGGTGAGGAAGATTGCGAACATCGCGAGCATCAAAATGACTGTCATGGCCGTCTCCTGTTTGGTGCTTACTCTCAATTTCCACTATTAGAAAGGGCAATCGGCTGGCCAAAGCGCGGCGGTCTCTACGCTGCGACAATAAAGCCTTCAGAAAGAGGGAGTAACAGCGAAGTGACGGAAAAATTGGGGCAGTTCAACTGGCGCGGTTGCTACAGCTATAGATGAATTCCTCATCTGCAAGAACGACGTGGAATTTGGCTCGACTCGCTAAACCATAGAGCGGAAAACACATAGCGGTAGAATAGATAGCGTTGCAAAAAACAACGGCTCTGCTGCGATATTCAGCAGAGCCCATACGGAATTCTTCTGCTCCTGTCGTTCTTCGCTCTTCTTATGTCTGGCGGACGTAGAATTTCTCGATCGCCTGCACAACCATGTCCTGTTGTGCATCCGTCAATTCCGGGAAGACCGGCAGGGAAAGCACTTCACCGCTGACTTTTTCGGCCACGGGCATCTGCCCCGACTGGTACCCCAGATTAGCGAAAGCGCCCTGAAGATGCAGGCAGAGTGGGTAGTAGATTTCGCTCGGAATGCCGGCGCTCCGCAGGGACTCCTTGAGCTCATCCCGGTGCTGCGCACGAACCGTGAATTGATTGTAGACGTGGTGAAACCGCGCGGGCGGCAGCGGCGGATAGTTCAGGAATCGCGTCAGCCCCTTTTCTTCGAAGAGAAGCCGGTAGCGGTTTGCGCGGTTCTGGCGGCCTGCAGCCCACTGATCGAGGTGCCGCAACTTTACCCGAAGGATGGCGGCCTGTAAGGTATCCAGCCGGCTGTTGGTGCCCTGCACGTCATGGAAATATTTCCTCTTGCTCCCATGAACACGAATCATCCGCAAACGCTCGGCCATGGCGGAATCATTGGTAGTGACCAATCCACCATCTCCAGCCCCGCCCAGGTTTTTTGATGGAAAGAAACTGAAGCAACCAAAGTCGCCGATGGTTCCCACGAACCGACCGTTATAGCGCGAACCAATCGCCTGCGCCGCATCCTCAATCACCAACAGCTTCTTCGGCTTGGCGAGCGCCATTATGGGGTCAAGGTCCGCAGGCAGCCCAAAGAGATGTACCGGCATGATGGCGCGGGTTTTCGAGGTTATTGCCGCTTCCAACTTTTGGGGGTCGATATTAAAGGTTACCGGATCAATATCGACAAACACAGGCTTGGCCCCAACTTGAGCAATGGATCCGGCGGTTGCTACAAAACTGAACGGCGTGGTGATCACCTCATCGCGAGGGCCGATCCCCGCAGCCATCAGAGCAATAATCAACGCATCTGTTCCAGAAGCGCAGCCAATGGCATGTTTAGCGCCGAGCATAGCGGCAATCTCATCCTCAAAGAGCTTCACTTCTGGGCCCAGGATGAACTGCTGGCTCTCCATCACCTTCGTAATAGCGGCCATTACCTCCTCTCGGATGGAGGCAAATTGGGCTTTCAGGTCCAGAAGAGGAAAAGCGGGCGTGACTGCATCAGCCGCACTGGCCGTCGCCTTGTTGTCAACCACTGTTGGTGCCATATCCGTTCTCATATCGAAGGATCGAAGTAGTCCCACCCTGTGAATTAATAGTGTAAGCCTAAACTTAGCTAGATGGTGGTTGATTAAGAGCGGTTACCCGCCGGAAAACTCATTGTAGGGGATGGGCTCGAAAGTATTCATCCAGGCCTGCCTGCACTTCCTGAACACTGTGCTGAATATTCTTGTCCATCGCCTCCACAAACGCCGCCACGGTTTTCTCTGATGCCGGCTCGTCGTGGATATAAGTATGATTCCACACCATTGTTCCACTCTTGCGGTCTCGCAGGCGAACTTCGAAGCTGAGCCGGGCCACCATCGGGTTTGCGTCTACTTCTTTGAAATCGTATAAATGGCCCGCGAGAATGAAGCGCCCGTTGGGGTCCGCGCGAATGGTGTATACAGCTTGAAACCGGCCCGAGGCACGCAATCCTCGCACCAGTGCATTCTCAAGAATTTCCACGGGCGGTTCTGCCCACCGCTGATACTCATATGTGCCCATTTCCGGTGAGTCCAACCCGTATACAATCTTGTCGTCAAGGTAGAGGTGCGAGGCTTCAAAGGTGCGTATCATCAGCGTGGTGTTGACTGCATCTTCGGCCACGAACGATTTCGTGGGATAGCTCACCTGATAGTACTTGATCGGCCGCGCGCTCCCGCAGCTTGCCAAGCAGATCCCCAGCGCGATAACCACCGGCATCGCCACGAGACGCTGAAGCAAACCTGAAGTGGAGTCCGGCAGATTCGTCCTTTTTAGAAGGCTGGACAGGGGATTTTTCATCGCGTTTCTCCAGGCTTACGGTCTTTCGGCCTACCAGGACTGATTAGCGTCGAGGGACGCGTCTTGATGGTATCCGTGAACTCCTTCAGGTTTTGCGATACGATGCGCAAGTTATTCAACAGCTGATCAATGTTGTAGTCATTGTTGTCCAACATCTCTTGCAACTGCCCGGTGAGGGACGAGACGTGTTCGAGCGATTCCCTGAGCTTGATGACGGAAGCCCGAATATCCTCTCGGTTGTCTCCAATCATTCCATCCACTTTTTTCAAGGTTCCATCCGCCTGGTCGACGGTCTTGTGGAGCTGATCGATGAGTGGGCCAATTTTCTGGCTGGCGGCATTCACATTATTCAATGTGCTCTTGATCTGCGGCCGGTCCTCCGCGAGCATGCCGTGGAGTTCGGATAGAGTCGCCGAGACATTCTCGCGGTTCTTGTCGCTCAAAAGATCATTGACGCGATCGATGGTCACCTTCAGCTGCGTGACTCGCTCATTCAAATTGGCCAGAAGATCCTGAGCCTGGGGCGCCATCTTGTTAATCTGCGCGGTCAAGTCATTGAATCCCACGTACGGATCGGCCGGGAGCAAGGCACCATCGGGCGCTCGCTGGGCACTCGGCGATCCTGCCCTCACTTCCAGGTGGTTGTCCCCCAACGGGCTGAAACTCAAAATCGCTACCCGGCTGTCCGTTTTTACGGGAATGTCACTCTTGACGCTGAATTCCATGTCCATCAGGGACGGATCGCTGGAATCAATCTTTAGCTTTTCCACCCGCCCGACTTTTGGTCCGCCTTCATAGCGGACCGTGGCGCCAGGCTCCAGTCCGGCCGCGTTATGGAACTTCGCATGGAAAGTCCTGGTGGAACTTGCAAATACACCTGTCAAGCTGAACACCGTCACCACCAGCAGCGCCGCTGCGATGACGACAAATAGTCCGACAAATGCTTGCTCGCGTCTTGCTTCCATCTCTACCTGCTCTTCCCCTGACCCCCTTCACCTTGTTTCGATGAGGGTTCCGTCAGCATCTGCAGATAATCGAGTTCCTGAGCTACCGCTGGTTCGGGAACGCGATCCAGGAACTGCCGCACCTTGGGATGCTTGCTGTTCTGCATCTCCTGAACCGTTCCCATAGCCACTACGTCTCCCCTGTTGATCAAGACAACCCGGTCAGCGATCAGATACGCGCTGGCGAGTTCGTGGGTGACCACGATAATTGTCATGTGAAACGCTTTTTTCAACTCCAGAATCAACTGGTCGATGCCCGCCGCGATGATCGGGTCCAGCCCCGCCGAAGGTTCGTCAAAAAATAGGATTTCCGGATCCATTGCCAACGCTCGGGCGACGGCTGCCCTTTTTTTCATGCCTCCACTCAGCTGCGAAGGCAGGTAATCCTCGAACCCGGACAAACCCACTTGGTCCAGCTTCATCCGCACCATGATTTCCACGGTGGACGATTCCAACTTCGTGTGCTCGCGCAGGGGCAACGCCACGTTTTCGCCGACAGTCATCGATCCGAACAATGCGCCACCTTGAAAGGACATTCCTAATCGCCTTCGGATCTCGTCCCGTTCGGCGTCTGAAATCGCGGCGAAATTTTTCCCATTGATCCACACTTCTCCCGAACTCGGCTCTTCCAAACCCACCAGCGTCCTGAGCAACGTGCTCTTTCCAGATCCAGATCCCCCAAGGATGACCAGCGTTTCTCCCCGCTGCACGTCAAAAGTGATTCCGTGCAGAATTTCCCTTCCCCCGTAACTCACGCGCAGATCCCGGAGGGAGATCATCGGGCCGGGTAAAGTCTCACCCACGTGCGCGGGTTGCAATGTTTGGGCCATAGCTCCTAGTCCTGCGCCAGAAAGAAGAACAGCATTGTAAAGATCAGATCCACCAAAATCACAAGGAAAATGGAGACCACCACCGCCTTCGTGGTTGAGCGGCCCACCTGCTCGGCGCCGCCCCCCGTGTTAAACCCTTCCTGGCAACCAACCGCGGTAATGGTAATGCCAAACATGAAGCTCTTGATGAGGCCGGTGATGACGTCTCGCAAATAAAGCGCATCAAGGGATGCGCTGATGTATCGCTGGAAAGTAAAGTCCGCCTGCAAAACACCAAATAACGAGCCCCCGAGAATGCCCATGAAATTTGCCCAGATCGTCAGGCAGGGCAACATCAGGATCATGGCCACAAATTTCGGCGCCACCAGGAAGCTGATCGGGTTGATCGCCATGGTCTCCAGCGCATCGATCTCTTCCGTCACTTTCATAGTTCCGATTTCGGCAGCGAAGGCAGAGCCAGACCGCCCAATCACAATGACCGCGGTAATGAGGGGACCCAATTCGCGCGTCATGGAAAGCGCCACCGCGCTGGCAACAAAGCTTATGGCCCCGAATCGCCTTAATTCATAGGCCGCCTGTAATGCCAGAATCAAGCCGATGAAAAATGTGATCAAAGACAGAATGGGCAAAGCCCGCACGCCGGCTTCCATCGCCTGCGACACAGCTCGCTGGAACCGCACCGGTTTTCCGTAGAATGGTCCGATGAAAGTGAAATACGCGGCCCGGCCCGCCAGCATCGTCAGAGAACCGACATAGGCAAGACCGTCAAGAACTGAGGCACCGACTTTTCGAGTAAGTTCCACGTAAGCAGCCGACCTGTTCGCGGAGAAATTTGGTGCCCTCAGGAAGAAAGCGCCTGTTCTTCGTTCTCGTAGATTTCAAAGATCTTCTGCAAGCGTGAGAGTTCCATCACCTCTCTCACCGACTTGCTCAATCCGTACAAAATCATCCGCGAACCATAATCCCGGGAAGCCTTCAGACCCTCCACCAGCGAGGCTATTCCGGAGCTGTCGATATACCGCACGTTCTTCAGATTAAGAAACACTTTGGCGGTGTGTTTCTCTTTGATCTCCCCCAAGAGTACCTTTCGCATCGCCGGCGAATGCGCCAGATCGATGTCTCCTGAAAGATCGAAAATGACCCAGCCTTCGGATTGTCTGGCGGAGATCTGCACGGTCTATTCTCCTTCTGGCTTTTCTTCCGGCTTGGACGGAGCCAGATATTTCACCATACGCAGTAGATTCTTACCATTCTTCCGGCTGAATTCTACTACGTCCATACTCTCTTTCATGAAGTGAAGCCCCAAACCACCTGGCCGAACCTCTTCCAGCGGCCTGCCCTGCAGTTTCTTCGGGTCGGCCGCAACTCCCGAATCCGTCAAGACAATTTCCAATCCGCACGGCATCGTGGCATCCGTCTCATCCCACAAACGCCGGCAGGTGACTTCAATGGGCAATCCCCCTCGTCCTTCATAGGCATGACGAATTACGTTTGCCAACGCCTCGTCCACAGAACGCACGATGGCCCGGCAATCCGCCTCGTGAAAGTGCATGCCCTCGGTGGCACACTGCAATGTCGCGCGCACCAGGCAGAGTGCCTGCGGGTTGCTTTCAAGCTGCAACCGCAGCATCAATTCCGCACGCGGTTGCGCTTCCCTCACGCTGCGCTTCTTTTGTGTCTTGGGGGCAAGCACCCGCCCGCCTATCTCCGTAGCCTTCAAGAACCTGGCCCGTTCCCCAGGCGAGGAGACGATGCCATTTTCTTGGGCGGCTGACAACCAATTTGTTCGGAACAACCAGGGCATGAACGGCGGGAGACGCGCCTTGTGGTGGACTTAGTGAGCGACCCGGGACATAGGTAGCAGATCGTACCGGACACATAGGTTACACTTCTTCCCCTTTTGGGGAGGAAAGAGTGGATGCCGTGGAAGGAGTGTTTGGTGACGGACGAAAGGCTTACGACTTAGGATACTTCGATCTGGAGACTCGGGTGCTCGAACCGCTCGAAAATCCCTTCGGTCCAAAAGTGTTACCTATGTCTTAGGTACGTTGTGTCACCCATGTGTCCGGGCTGGACCAGGGA
>Ga0187801_10000133_pt1 | contig 17216 bp, 36 predicted proteins | sample NC_wetland_sal_i_10_FD_132465 | JGI IMG/M metagenome (GOLD analysis project Ga0187801, IMG submission 132465) | Wetland sediment microbial communities from Neuse River Estuary, North Carolina, USA - Control_1 | ecosystem: Environmental > Aquatic > Freshwater > Wetlands > Sediment | place: USA...
ACCCACCACGGTGATGGGAGCGGCAGGTGTGGGAGACACTCCACGAGCAGCCAGATCTACTACCATATCGTGCGTCAGGTATCTTCGGGTAGGAGGGAGCTGGCTGTAGCACTTCTCTGGATGACCTGTATTATCTTTGAGATGAAAGTCGGATGGTTGGACGCGACCGGTAGTGGAACACTGCCAACCAAAGTGCTGGGACCACAACATCCCACAATTGACGCAAGGCGGACCGCGTCGGGCGGGTTGGTCATCCAGATCTTGGGGAGATGGTAATACAGTAGCAGGTGAGGTAGTAGATGCTGCATTGACGATCATGTCCGAGGTCAGATACCTTTTATTAGACGGTAGTTTGCTGTATCTTACCTCCAGCGCAACTGCTGCACCTGGACACCGCCATCCGTTGTGGTAGCCCCAATCTTTCCCACAGTTGAGGCAATTCCCGGTCCGCTGGCGTGGGCACCAGTCGGTATCATTGGGATCGGGCAAGCTCACGAGATCACCTGTCCAATCTTGGGACGAGTGGGCAACTTGCGCCGCACCACCGAGATGGCTGCCCAGGGATGATGTTGTCGGATAGTGGCAGCTTGAGCTTGCGCCTCGGTTTCCAAAGCCGATCCGAAGATCCCTAGCACCACATTGTCAGCATTCCGGACCAAGAAACACTCCCACGGCGCATCCGGTTTGATCTTGGGTTTGGTGGTCGGCATGATTATACTCTCCTACTTTTCCAGAGACCACAGAACACCAATGAAAAGTATATGACCCCCATGATAGTCAGTCCGATGAAAACCAAAAACAGCATGTTGTCCTCCTTTGACTTACAGTTTGATCTGAATGTCGGTGCTGTTCCAAAAAGGTGGGAGGGTGCGCTCTCGCAGACGGCTCCTCTGCCGTTGGATGGCTCGGACACCCACCCCATGCACATTACGCGCCGCCAACACTTCATCGCTCACCGTGTCAGGCACCCACAAGGTATGCACTTCGGGAGTGTAGTAGAAGCTTTCTGCGCCCAAGTAATAGGGACTGATTTCAGCGGCAGAAAGATTGGTGTTATCCACCAAGATACACGAATACAGCAGATCGCTTTGCAGGTAGGTGATGAACCGACGGAAGCAATCGGCGTGTGCTGCTCCCAGCTGGGTGGGGTCGAAGTGGTAGCTGCCGTCCGGGCGAGTGAAGTAGTGGTCAGCACTCACCTTGATACCTTGCGTCTCGTTGAGGAGGCGTTCGGCGTAGGTTGATTTACCTGCGCCGGACACTCCCGATAATATCACAACTTGTCGCATGTTATGCTCCTCGCCGGAGGTCGTCCAGATCCTCGTTGATTTCCTGCATGATGCGAATATGTCGGAGAGAAGTCGCCAAGGCTTCGGCGGTCTTCTCCTCGTCCGTGAAGGGCGTTTTATCCCCATGGAAGAGCTGTCGGTGCTTGGCGGCGCCGGTGGTCGCCATGGCTTGCCAATAGGTGGCATAGCTCTGATGGATGAGGAATTGCTTCTCGGCGAAGGCGATGCGCTGTTGTCGTTCGATGGGATCCATAGGATTACCTCGTGGGTTCTCGAAAACCTTCACACTCGGTTTCCACACACTCATATGGAGCAAACTGGTCGTGCAAAAACCGTGGCACACCGCAACCCGCACACTTGCGGGGACAATCCATACAGTGGTCGGGCACCGACTCATCATTGCCACCACAACAGGGGAAGGAAGTCATATAGAGACTCTTCAATACCTCAAACCGATGCTTGCCCGCCTCTCGCACCGCCAACTTCTTGGTGCTACCCTCAATCTCGATGGACTGGTAGTAAGCATCGGCAGAGGTGAGGTCGGCAAACAAGCTCTCATGGGAGACGGTGCCGTCTGTCTTGACTACACTGACCCGCCACTTACTCTGTTGTATGGTATCGGAGCGAGACATGCTACCTCTTGACCGCCTTATACCCGATGATTAGCCCGGCGCAAAACAGGACCATCGTCCAGGAAAAACTTACCCCTGCTAACGAAAAAGCTTGCGTGCTGATATCGACCCACTTTTGCAGACCCCAGCAGAGAGCTAGAGAGAAAACAGCAACGACGAACAGTTTCATGACACTTCCTCCGTTTGAAGGGATTGATGTATCCCAATGGCGGCACGACAAGGGCTCGGGATCCCCGACATTCGCTCACCAACACCAATGTCTCGGGCGGATACATGTCAGAGACGACCCTCTTTCGGAGGCGTAGCTCTGACCGTTATCACCAGGGAGCGCTTATTACCGTTTTAGTCGTGCAGCCATTGCGACACACCAAGCTGGATGTCGCAAAAGGTATCAGGTCAGCATCGACCTAACTTCACCTTTATTACTGTAATGCTCACTTTCATACACTTCGATGTCGGTGCCTTCCCGACACATGCTGTCCAGGAAGACTGAGAAAGTTTCTACGCCGGTGAGACCACCTTTGGTGCTATCGAAGTGTTCGTGAGCATAGATGTAGGGTCGGGAGAGATAGGCGATCTCTCCATCCACCCCCACAATGGTGGCACCATTATAGCAGGTGTCGGATAATCTAGTTATCCGAACAATAACTCCCCTGCGGATATCTTCACGCCGTATCTTACGCCAGCCCATGTCAGTCTTCCTCCTCGTCCCACTCTTCTGAAGGGGACAGGGTGAGAATAAAGTCTCCCACCTGATTGCCGTTGTAATCCAACACCCCACGCGACAGCTGCGTCCCCTCTCGACGACAGGTCTCCACATACTCCTGGGTGTCGATGCGAGAGGCGACATGTCGCAGCACCTCCGCCAATTCGTTGGAGCTGTTCATGGCATCGTTGCCCAGCTCAATCGTCAGAGGAAAAATCACTGTCTCCTCCTTGTCAGATGATGGAGCCGAGTATGCCACCGAAGAGCTATCCAGGTAAGGTCGCGGCGTGGGGGTATGTCATGACCTTCTTTGGTCATGTTGCTAATTACCTGCTTGGCTGGGCGCAGCCCTCCGAAGGGCTGCTTTTGCCCTTCGGGCGTCCGTCCCTTCGATGGCATAGGCGGACCCATCATAGGTCCTGTTATCTTACTGATCCTTGGCAGTTAGCCTCCACTCTCCCACCACATTGCCGCCCAGATCCACGATGGTGTCGGTCATCTCCACTCGACGCTTGATCGACAGAGAGTCCAGCTGCATCCCGACACGATGTAGGGCATCTTTGATCTGGGTGGCATTCTTCATCAGATCGTGGTTCAAGGTAATCTCTACGGTGAATTTCATCACACTTCTCCTTTTACCGATGATAGTCGCACATCTCTTTCGGCATCCCGCAAGCACACTCCTGCGGAGCTCGATTGACATCGCGCCATTGCTGCCAGGTTGGAGTAGATGATGCTACCTTTGCCGACTGGGCAACCACGGTGGTAGGAGCAACGACAGCTGACTTACTGGCTTTGCAATAAGCACACTCACCACCTCCGGGTGGGATGGTGAAGTTGCCACAGCCAGGAGAATGAGTGCCGTATCCCATCTTATCACGACAATACCGACAGGTGCCCATCACTCTGCCAGAAGCAGTATCGATCCTGTTTCCACACTTGGAACACTTGATATCGTCAGTCATCGCACGCTCCAAAAGTGAGCGATGTCGCCGGGGGTCAGATAGTCGGTTTGGTCCTTGTCATACAGGTAATACATCAGGTGCCCTGGACCGAGGTGGTAAGGACCGCAAAACGCATGTCCTAACTCATGCGCCGCGTTGTGTCGCATGGCTTGATCCAAGGAAGTCGCCGCTCCCTCTTGCACCACCATGGGGTAGCTATTGATCCACAACTGGATCCAAGCCCCTCCACCCAAGGTGGGGTGGGTAAAGCCAATCTGCCAGTTGCCGTCCGACACTTGATTGGGAGTAGCATCGTTGGGTACTACACACACCTGGTGGTCGGTGTCGGTGCATTTGCCGACATAAACGGTGATGTCGATCTTGGGACCCAAAGCCGTCTGCCACATGCCCGCCGCTTCCACGATATCCTGTTGATAGGAAGGCGAAAAGGCAGGGTCAATCATCACTTGGTAGTGATCCTTGGGGGAGAAGGTATCGCACCCCATCAGACAAGTAGCTCCCAATACTACTCCACACACAATAGCTTTCATCATATCCTCCTATATTTCACTGGTGTGCTTGCACCCACTTGACGAAACGCCGGATATGCTGCGCCACCTGATGGGCGGAAGCACCTTCCCGGGGAGCCTTGTCCAGCTGATCGTATAGCTCCTCCGTCGGTTCCTCATCCGGTGTGAAAAGATACTCTGCCTGCCACTCCTGCAGACCGAAGGCTAACATGGCTGACTGAATGGAAGTGTAGTAGTGAGAATGATGTCTCACGATGGTGGGATCCAGATCCACATGGATTACTCGAGCCACGGAAGAGTGAATGCGTTCCAAGTGTAGGATATTGGGAAACAAGACCGTGCTCCATCCTAATGCACAAGCGCTCGTCCCGCACGACAGGTCAGGTTTCCCCGCCCAATCATATCCCACCCAACAAGTATAGTTGAAGTGAGCGGAAGGGGTAGGTTGCTTCAGAAAGTCCGCCAGTTGCAACAGCATGTCGGTTCGAACTTGCATCATATCCTCCATTGGCATCATACTACCTACATACTACTCTGGCTTACCACCCCCGACCACACACCCAGCCCAATGTAGTTGATTCCACCGCTCCGTAGGAGCAAAGGCACTTCGTGCCGCTTACCTGGGCGCGGGTCGGTTCCTCTGGGCTTCATATGTAGGCAGTAGGATGCCGGCGACCCCACAGAGGAGGTCGCCTATCCTTTTTCAGCCGTTGTCGTCGGACAGACTGGGCTCGGCTTTGATCTGGTCCTGACACAGGGACCACATGTGGGCAATGAGCCAACTGACCGATCGGTCAAGACGACTCGCCTCTGCTCGGATCTGGGACAAGGTCGTCCCGGGTAGATACACGCTGGTCCGCTGCTCCGAATAATCGGAGTTGCTCGCACCTTCGCCCCGTTCGCCTCGTCGGCTCAATCGTTCCTCGCTCATGACACTATCTTCCTTTCTATGTAATTGTGAGTTCTTGTGGTGAATGCCGTTGATCCTTCGATGCGGCACCCCTATCCCTAATGATAAGGATGCCGCCGCAAAGGCGCAAGCTGGTATAAGGTTTGCTTATCGAGACGCCCACAACCTGGCTTGACGGATGGCATAGTCAGGGTCATGACAGGGACCCATGTCCCATCCCCAATACCGACACAGAGCTACCACCAGCCAGGCATTGGTGATGGCTTTGAAGTCTTGATACTGACGCATGATCTCCTACCTTTCTACCAGGGAGAGAACGAGATCGTCTAACTCCTTTTGAGCGCGTTGTGCCACCTTCATTCTCCTGGCAAGTTCTGGGGAGAAGCGGTGGGCGATATGCAGCCAGCGTAGGGAAGCAGGCTCTTGCAGCTGGTGGGCTTGGGCACGGTCCCGCAATACCACCAACAATGCCTTGGCTCCGATATCCACTTACTTCCTCTTCCCCCAGTAGTGGTCCTGGATGCGTTGTGCTTCTTGCTGCGACAGGGTGGGGAAGTGGCGGTCGTAGTCGATAGTGCTGATACCATATTCCAGCACCCCACTCTCTTGCATGACTTGCTCGTACAAGGTGCGAGCTCGTGCCCAGGCTTGATCCAAGTCCAGCACCGGGCTTCCCCCATAATACAGCACCCGGTAGGCATCGGTCAGCTGTTGTGGGAACTGTGAGTGATCCTCGCAGTTGTCGATGGCTTGAGCGTGGATGACGCGGTATTCCTTACCGCCATCCACGGTGGGAAAGGAACCGATATAGATACCATTGTCGGCACTCATGCGGAGACCTCCGTGGTGGAAGCCGCTTCGGCGACCTTGGCAGGCTGCTTGAAGGAGACACTTTCCCAACGATTATTCTCTCCGCGCTGAATGGGATGCTCGTTCCCTTGCGTCCTGACCAAGACGCCGGGCGTCCCACTATGGCGCCACTTGGGATCGCTGTGCGCCACTCCCCACATGTCGCGGGGATGGCTGGCGCCCTTGAAACTCATGCTGCTCTTTTCGCTCATGATATCCTCCTTGTTTGCACAAGATACCAAGGCTGCCAACATCTCCGAGGAGAGGTAGGCAGGATCGTACCGTGTACTTCAATCGACGATACATGCAGACAGAGGTCGCGCATTGGGCTTGCGCTTCGCACGTTGCGGTCCTTTGCCGGTGTTGTATGTAGTATTCCTACCACCAGGGCTGTTAGCGTCGCGCTGGGGTCGTCCATTCACACCACGGTCGACGAGAACCGGAAGAGTGTACGACTCCCCTACCACGAATCCAACATTACAAGCATCGCCCTTGTCGAATTGTTCCCGCGCCCTCTCTGCTTCGGGAGAAAGACCAAAACGTATGGAAAAGAGTTTGCCGTGCGGATCTTTCATGATAACATGGGTTCGCGTACCAATGACGCACACATGGTAGAAGAAAGCGCCGTACAGTCGCCGCAGCATTCGTGCCAACACACATTCCTGTGGGTTGCCGCACACCGCCCCGCGAATGTCCTGTTTCAGGCAGACGAGGGTAATTGCCTGCAACGCGTCCTTGAATGGGATTCGCTGCCACTTATCATGACCATCTTTGAGTAAAGTATACTTGACCTTCATGATCTTCTCCTTGGTTTAGTTGCAATGTGTGAGAAAACTGAATATCGAGGTCGAAGGTGGGTTATTTCATCCTACTACCAGAGACTATGTATTCTCTGGTAAAGTGCTCACCATAAAGACTGAACTTTTTGCTCCAACTATGGTAAAACTTTATCGTCCCGCTCACCTGATTGTGATCAATAGTAAGATCATACCATGTATTAGTATCCTCGACATCATCTTCTTTGACGCAGTGTGCGACTAAATGTTTATCAAACACCTTACCACTGCAAGCGTCATCCAACCCAATAGAGGCTACATGATCACCTTTATCAATCACATAAAGTCTGCGCGGAGCCCACCCATCATACATAGCTATACTGCTATCTGGACAGTATACTGTTTTTAGGTTGTCAGTCATCCTTGAACACCCATTATACTTCGATGTAGTGTCTACGGTCAACTCTAATGCATATGCTCCACTCAAGTTTACATCGGCGGGACAAATGGGTGTTGGTGGACAAACAGGGCATATATCTGTTTTGGTCTGGGTATTGCACCCAATTGTCACCACTATCATTGCGCATAACGCGGGCTTCCAATTCATGACCTGTCCTCCTCTTTGGGTTATCTGCTTACTGCTACCCCTCTCGGTTAGGAAAGGGGTAGGATGTAAGAAGACAAGCATCAATGAAAGTGATGCGCCACTTGGGTCGCCGCATCTGCGTCAATGTAAGAGATGCCACTGTAAGTTCGGGACATGAGGCACACCTTGCCACCCAAGCAGTTGCTGTCCCGATCTTCCGCACCCAAGGCGTGGGCAAGTTCGTGCAGAATGGTATCGTGCGGATATCGGACCTTGTCGGTGGCAAGGTAGATAAGAGCACCTGGTGCCATACCGTATGGATATGTGACGGCAATAACGCGGGAGACATTGCCGCCCGGCACATGCGCCCGTTGGATCATGGGGTGGGAGAACTCCACCCCCAGGATCAAGATGTCGTTATGTTGCCGAGAATACTCTTCGGTATAGGCTTGCAAGGGAATACCCGAGACCACCTGTAAGTGGAGATGACCACCCAGTGCCACATTCCACTCCTCTACGGCTTGCCTCGCCTGTTGTTGGATAGAATCGGACAGGGTGGCATCCAAGAAGACATGCACGGGTTGTGGGACCATCTGGGCACCGGGCTCCCATGGCACCGGGGTAGGAGCAGGTAGGGTGGCAGCGCATCCCGTAGTGAGACAGACTGCCAACAGGATGCTAATGCTGCGCATGTAGGTTATCCTTCGAGGTTAGAGGGAGAGCTGGGAGACACCCACATACTTACAACTCGCGAATTGGTCGACGCCTCCGAACCAGCACCTCTCGTTATCATCACATTGTGCGTCCGAGGTGCAGGCTTTGGCACCAGCAGGAAGGTAAGGCTTCTGCGACAACATCGCCTGGCATCCCGTCAGCACCACACACGCCACCACCATGACACTCATCAGCTTTTTCATGACACAATTCCTCCGGTTGAACAGGCAGGTTATCTGCCTACGACTACCCACCTAATGCAGATGAGTAGGATGTAGGAAGCTAAACTCTATTTCCATTCTTATCCTGACCAGGAGGTATGTGCATGCCCCTCAACTGATCAAGGCAACTTTGGTGGGCAGCCATCAAGTCGCTGATGGCAATACCAGGTGGTATCTCATGTCTGCCCTGCGCACAAGAGGCGCAGAAACCGACCTGATCCAGTGGGATAGGAGTGCCACCTATCTTATTATAGAAGGGAAGGTCGTCGCCTCCCTCTCCGTTCTGACATCCACACCCACAAGGGCATCGACACTCGGGAGCGTCGTCATGACATCCGGTTTCCATGGCACACCCTTCCTTTCATCGGTAGGGAAGTAGAATACTAAACTCAAAGGCTACCCATGTCAGTATGATATAGTAAGGAAACAGCTCATCTCCCTCATGTAGCAGACAGCGGCACAACAGACACTGACTCCAATGTCCGCAGGTAAGAAGATGCTTGAGCCGCCAGAATACATCGCGCGGGGTAATCATCTTATTCCTCCGTTACCACCCTTGTAGGTGGTATCCTGCGACCAGGGCTGGGTATGCAACTGTGTGCCCTCCATCCTACCTCTCCTTCCTTTTGACCAAAGAGATGACGGGGTCGGTGGGTTCCTCCTCCGAGAACATGTCCTCCCCATACAGGTGAGGTGTGGTGGGGATGTCGTCTTCCGAGGGAGCCCGGGAAGGCATCTCTTTGAACACCTCCACCTGACTAATTCCACCAGGACCGGTCAGATGTATGACACCATACTGGGTGGTGAGATCCAAGAAGCCCATCGCCCACTCCTCCCACCCCCAGGTGCCAGTGGGGATGAAGAAGGGCAAACTGCGAGCCGCCCCACCAGCACGCCAGGCAGGGTTGCGCCGATGGGTGGCATGGTAGTTGGAGAAGGTCTCCAAGGCGACCCCACCCTGGGGTTGATGAGTGTGTCGGGAATAGGCACACAGCCGAGCTACCACTGCCATTGCCTTACCCCACCAGCGCTTGGATGACCAGGTAATACCAGACGCCCAGGGTGAGCAACAGACCCACTCCCTGCGCCCAACTGTTGAACTTGTACATGTTCTTACCTCTCCTTTCAATCGTAGAACTTGTGCTGCCCATCAGACATGTCAGAGCGTCTGCGTAGGCAGGGGAAGTTATACAATTGTGTCAGCTAGGTGCGCACCACTAGGTTGATTAGCCCCATTATCGCCACCACCCGATCTCGTAGGTCGGTGTCGGATGCCAGCTCCTGTCGTCCCCTGGACCAATCAGTGGGAATGGAGAGGAGATAGTGGAGGGCGGTGCGAGCTTGTGCCAGCTTGTGGGTGCGAGTGATTGCCATGCCTGACGCTGTATGAGTTACCACGTAGCGTGTAGGTTCCTGGGTGTCCAACTCCCGAGTGACCACCAGCGGTCCCCTTTTGGAGTAGAGGGCGGTTTCCTTCCTACCATGGTCCAGATCGGGACCCCATTGCACTTGGATGGTGCGCTGGTATGGCTTGCCCCGCGGACAGATAGGCGCGTCTCGCCGAATCTTTTTCACGACTTTCATGACATGATCCTTTCTTCGCCCAGCTTATGGGAGTCGAACCCATATGATTACACCCTCACCTTGATAGGCGCACTCCCGTGCCTTTGTGTGGTGAAGCTGGATAGTATATCAGTTCTCCTGTTCCGCCCAAGCCATACACTGTCCCTCAAAAGGCGCTTCCTGTCTCGCCCCAGGGCGTCTCGTTGCCTGCATTATCCCACACGTTGCACCTGGAACAGGTCTGCCCCGAAGGGGTGCCGTGATCGCACGGACCGTCTGCTAGGATCAAGTCTCGCAGTTGCTGTATCTCGGTGTGGGTGAGTGGGTAATGCTGCTCCAGCAACTTCCACACCGGACTTTGGAAGACCCCTTGGGCATCCATCACACATACCTGACTTTGCGGGGTCGCACCCGAGTGCGTCGCACCTTGGGGGTGTCGTCCTCCGAGTCGTCCTCTTCCTGCTCTGATTGAACACCCTGTAGGTGAGCTGCCTCCAGCAGGGACAGAGCTTCGCCGTCATCATCCAACGGTGTCAGATACGAGGCGATCGATAACTTCATCTTCATACCCTCCTACCTATTCACCTGCTTGTAAGGCAGAGAAACAGATAGCAAGACATGATGAGATGCAAACACTCTATGTGCATGATATATAAGGAGATATGAAACAATGTAAGGGCTGCTCGCGGTATAAGCTATTAGAGAACTTTCCCTCTCGCACCATTCAAGGTAAGGTCTTCTATCAACGTAATTGTTGGGAATGTGAATATCGTTGGAAGCGATGTGAGAAACGTAGGAAAGGTGGCAATTATGAATCGCCGCCTGTCGAGATATCTGATGAAGTGTCTATCGAACCTACCGTCCCCCTTGCGTTGGAAGTAATCCCTTGGAGTAAGACGGCGAAAGGAAAAGAGTATCAACGTAAGTATAGGCGTCAATATCGTCAGAAAAAGAAGGGAACTGTCGGTTATAAGCTACGAGCTAACATCTCTCGCACTATCTCGCGTTCTCTGCGCCAGCGTGGCGCGACCAAAGAGGGTAGCTCTTTCTTACAGTGTGTATCGTGGAGTGTGCAGGAACTCAAAGCTCACCTTGAAAGTGGATGGGAGCCGTGGATGACTTGGGATAACTATGGAGTTTATGTGGCTTCATCCTGGGATGATAATGATCCATCTACCTGGAAGTGGAATATTGACCACATTATCCCACAATCGGAAACGCCGTATGTCTCTATGCGAGACGAGAACTTTGCCAAGTGCTGGGCGTTAGAGAACTTGCGCCCTATGTCGGCAAAGCAAAACCTTTTGGACGGGGTGCGGCGTAGGCGTCATCTAAAGTAAGACGCCGTCTTCATTCTCCTACCTACCAATAGGTAGGACGAATCTTCTCCTACTTGTAATCTTATAAGTTCCTATAAGCTGCCAAGGGGCAGGAATGGCTCGATGCCTATCCCTGCCCGCCCGACAACGCTATAAGTTCGGGTAGGTGCCTTGGCGCCCTATTCCCGCCAAGTAGCCTCGACCCATCCAAGGTAAGCAGATAGGCGTCCGGAATGACCATACATGACAATATGTGCCATTATGTAGCACTATGTTGCCATACATGACCATATGTTTTACAGACGCTCGCGCCTATTCATCTCTCCTACTACCGCCCGCATCAAGTCACTATCCTGCACATAGTGTCGGATCAGGAAGGACAGGGTCTCATCCGTGGCTTCACCCACTTGCACCCCGATAGTCGCCACCAGGTACTCTGCCGTATCATACAGCCACGGATACCGAGTAGGCTGGAAGGAGACAATGGGACCGCTTGCCCACTTGGCGGTGATGGGACCCGAGCACTGCACACATGTGTTCCTGCCGCACTGACAGTATATATCAGCACTCATGTATGATAACCTCCTCGCTGTCTCCCACACATGTAGATATGTAAGAGACAGAGGGGAACCTATCAGTGGTCGCTGGGATACTGGCACTCTTGGTGCCCCGTCATCTTACCCAAGTCCCCGCAATCCTGGCAACGCTGGTGATGTGGGTAATAGTGCTCCACGGTAATGATTCCTGCCTCATGTAGCAGTTGGGCTGCTATAATGGCAGAGACGGCACCCAAGTCATCCACTTCCCCATTGGCAACTGCGTCCTGATACCAGGTAAGAATCTTCTCCGCAGAGACCACACGCCGCTCGGGATACAGTATCCGGAATTGATACATGTAGTTATCCTCCACATAGCCCCTCACCCATGTGGGAGGCTATATGTAGGAGACCTACAGCTTCCTACTTGTGCGACAGCGCACTATGCGCCGTGGCGGCAATCTGCGAAACCGCATGATCCGCTTGCATGTTCGCTTTGGCAGCGAATTGTGCGTTATCCCGGTAATGCATGGAAAACGCACCCAGACCCACACCCACCGCAAAAACCAGAATGACCTTCATTGTATGATAACCTCCCGCCTATCCCCCTTTATGTGGGAGATAGGAGGCAGCATATCACACCGCCCGATTACACAAGCTACCGTTACGCACATACCACCTTTGGACCCACACTCTGACCAACTGTCGGAGATCCCAGGCAGCCGCCATGTAGGTTTCTTCCTCCAGTGTCAGATAGGTATACATGACACTTCTCCTTCTGTTCAGAGGTCAGGTCGGACTACCTGCCCGCTGGTAATCAACTCTCGCCCTTGGGGCGTCAAGTGAGCCTGTTTCCCCAGCCTCCACACTGCTACCTACCCAGGAGACCCCGAGTAGGTAGCAGAAGCAGGATGTGAGATTGTGTAAGCTATCAGCTTACTTGCCCTGCGTCCCTTCCGGTTTGATGGCAGTCACCCGGACCACGAAGGCGCCGTTGACCTTCACCAACGTATAACCGAGCTCTTTCAGCTGGGAAACATGTCGTGCGCTGTCGGTGCCTTCCAGCGCCGTCGAGAACTCCGAGACGGGGATATCCACCGTGGTGGGGAACTCGCGCACCAGCGACCGCATGACTTTCGGCATCGTTTCGAGAGCCGACAGATACTCACCATGTGCCTCACGGTGGGCGTTGATGAGAGGCGACACTACCTCACGGACCGCGGCGCGAACGGCGCGAAGTGCCTCTTCCTTCAGAAAGGCATTGCGAGCCTTGATAGCGGCAAGGGCGCGCGCGGCAGAGCGCTCCCAACCGTCCAGCCCTGCCACGTCGAAGGACGGGGCAATGGTCTGACCGTATGAGTTTACGCTGGCGAAGAGTGCCTCGAAAGCCGAGGTAATCTCGTTCGCCTGATCTTCGCTGATAATCGGCTTGGTAGCCACGTTCGGGGTATTCATGATATTGACTCCTGTTTGGATGCGTTGTGGTATCTGTCGTGCCTTGCGGCACATTGTGTGCGTTGCGGTTATGCCGTTGGCACGGCGCTAAACCCGCATTCCCAACCTAAGCACTATCGAGGTAGCGTCAAGGGTGGCTTGTGCAGGCTTAGCGCCATGAGTGAGAGGCAAACACTTTCGCGCTCTAACCTCTCACTATGGCTCAACACTTTTTTATCCTACCACGTGGTAGGATGTATGTTGTGTGTTTTCCTCTGCCGTTCTCCACGGTATAGGTACTAAACCGGCGGTAGGCTTCCGATTGCCTCAAGTAAGGCAATGCCGCTCTACCGTACACCCTGTAGGTGCCAGTCGTTCCCTGGTCATTCCGCCCCACGCTGTCGTATCTTGCGCCACCTTATCGCCTTGGTACTCGGTCTAGGTAGAATGTAGTGAGCTATCCGAGACTAGGAGCCGCACTATAGGTGCGCCGCTAATCTATAATGGATCCGCTATCTTACCTAGTAGCCTTTCCGTTAGCTTACGATGCGCCGATCGTACACTGTCGTTCGACGGGAATCAGAGGTAGGAGAGAGACACACCGTCTCACCCGAAGGGTGCGAGAACCTCTTTCGAGGTAGGTGCCCAGTGTCTCCTAGGTGCCCACTAGTCGCACATTGTGTGCGTCTTACTCGTCCGGCGTGTTCAGTGCGGCTCGCTAGCGCCCTATCAGCGGTTTATACTCTCCGAACGGTTCGCCATGTCGCACCATTCAAGGTGCCTGGCTACATCACGCCCAGTGAGCCGCGGGCTAACTACCTCATCGCACTTCGCGCGCTATATGCGGCGACGTGGTACACTCTGCTAGATTGTCAGAGAACAGTGCCCTCATCCTACTTGATAGCAGGATGTCCTACCTAGTGTGCTGCGATGCCAGGCAGGCAAGGGGCGCGCGCCGCGCGGGGCAGGATGTCTCTCCTACCCTCTGCCGCGTTGCGATGCCCTATAATGCAGGCTCCGTGCCAGGCAGGAAGAGAGTGTAGTCCGCAGTAGGAGCTCGTAGGGAGCTAATGATTCCAGCTACTTAGGGCAGGGTGCGCCGAGCTCAAGAAGCGTGCCAGGCTGGCAGCTATGCAAGGAGTGAAGGTAGGATAACTACTTTGCGGGGTGCTGGGAAAAGGCGAAGGGTTTCCAGTAGTTAGCGGAGGGTAGGGTAAGGTGGGAGATAGCAAAGATTGCGAGGTAGCTCTCGGCAAGAGTTATGCCAGCGGTAGCTCGAGGAGGGGAGGTAGGTTGAGGTGGGGTAAGGTCGGGTTAGGTGGGAGCTCGAGGGGCGTGGCAGGGTCGTTGCACTCTGCACAACCGATGCCAATCGGGGTAAATTCGGCAGGATCGTGGGTGATGTGGGTGGTGCGTGGCTTGCAAGGAGCAAAGGCGATGCCAAAAAGAAAAAGAAGGATAACGCATGACAAGTAATAAAAGAAACTACTTGTCGCAGAGAAGATACTAATAAAAGAGAATGTAAGAGATGTAGTTGGTATGTGGAATGCAGAGAGCAAAGAACTAGCCAAGTAGCAGGTAGGTAGGAAACCTATAGGAGTGGTGCGGTCGGGCGGCGTATGCCCTCCCCAGAGGGGGTATTTAGACACCAAAACCATCAACACAGCTAAATACCCCCTAAAACAAGCTCTATTAAATAACCCTTTATCTAACTATTCGATATCATTACCTTAAAAATTAGCCATTTCCCCTTCAAAATAATTTACCCATTTCTGGGAGCATCTTTTGCCATTTAAGATACCCATTTTCACATATGGTCACCTAATCTCACATATTGCTAGATAGGGCAACATATGATCACCGTATAATGACCATATGTATATGGTCATTTAGCCAGCTGATATAAATAATCGCATGAAACTTCAAAACAGCCTCAAAGTCGCCGAGCGCCGCTACCTCAACAACCACCGCTGTGGTATTAACAATCAACCGCCCAAGCCTCGCCTCCCTTCACGTCTAATCGCCCGTGCCAGGACTCGCTCTCCCTTCCATGTATTTTTACACCGTCGGGAGGCAAATCTTAAAAGCATAATTCATTAACGCATTGCGATAAATAAATAATATCATTGTCCACACTTGTTTCTATTATTACTTTGGTATATCTTACTTGTACGGGCGGTGCAAGTTTACCACATACCGCTCCCCAAGGACCTGCATGCCTCGCTTTTTTGCTCTTGTGTCCGCCCTCTTGTTCTTTTGTTGTTTTTCCACTGCCGGTTGTTCCCAACCTGCCCTCGCCCCCAGCGGACCTCAGCAAGCCCAACTGGATAGCCAGATGAGTGTGGCGTTAGTCAGCGATTTTGGCGCCCAAGATTCGGAGCATTTACCTTTCTGTAGCGGAGTGTGGGTTTCTCCCACCACCATCCTGACCGCTGCCCACTGCGTGCAAGGCTACGCCTACATGAAGCATCGCATGCTGGTAGCCCAGGCGTTGATCGATTCGGGTATGCCACCCATGCTGGCTAGATTGTTATCTAGTATTGACTTGGAAGATGTAAATCCTAATGATCCAGAAATTCCAGCCATACTGTCCCAAGCTTTGAAAATTATGGCCACCATCCCACCCGTCCCAGAGCCAGGTTTGGACGTCCCCTATGTAGTCGCCAGCCAAGTGGTCGATAACGGAACTGCCCCCACCGGTTTCCAGCACACCTCCGCCGTCTTCATCGATCATCAAGCCGACCTGGCTCTGCTCAAGACAGTGGGTTTTGTTCCTCCGCATCTCAGCGCCCAGGCAGCTGCACATTTCCCGTTGGTGGGAGCCGACGTCACCAGTATCGGTACCGTGCGTGGTAACTACTTTACCTTTCGTAAGGAAACGGTAGCCGCTTATCGCCACTCTGAGAAAAACGATGGCATGAAAGATATCGATGGACCTTTTCTACAATTATCTGGCGCCAAAATTAGCCATGGCGATTCTGGCTCCGGTATTTTCAATACCCAGGGTCAGTTAGTGGGTCTTGTTAGCTTTGTGGATGCAGAAGCCGATGCGACTTATTGCATTCACTTAGAGACCATTCGTCGCGTCATGATTGGTCAACGCTTGCTTCAGGGTAAGATCGATGTCACGGCTCAGGATCCCGATCTAACAGAAGCTCCTCTCAACCTGGAATAACCTCTCCTGAAAAAGTTGGAAACATGACTGCGAAAAAATTATGGCAGTTTGCCTTTTTGATTATTGCCGGACTGATTTTTTTTCTCCCCAGTTGCACTACCCATCTGCAGTTGGGAGGATATCAGTACACTCACTTTCCCACCGCTGCCGTTGCACCTCAACTTTTTCCGGTGTATGTCGATCAAGATTTTGGGGAAGCCGATAAGTTGGATATCGCTCAAGCTTTGGATCAGTGGAATTTTGTCTTCAACGGACATGCCAAGTTTGTCTTGGTGGACACCCATTTCCAAGCACCCTCCATCTTGCCCGTGGTTCCAGAGGGTGCTTTTTTCATTCTCAAAGTTACCGCCAGTAACCCATTGACTCAACAAGCCGATCATGTGGTAGGGATCGAGCCCAATGGTACGCCACATGGATATTCTTTAGGCTTTACTTATCGAGTCTGCGATCATCATGTCTATGTGGTGCGCGATCGTTTGGACAATGGGGATGTCTTTTATATCGTCATGCACGAGCTGGGTCATGCTTTGTGTGCGGAACATAGCTCCGACGGTTTGATGTATCCACATTATAGCCGAGAGAGATTTCAATGTGTGGATCAAGAAGCCGCCGAGCAAGTGGCTCGCGCTCAAGGATGGCCTAATGATCTTAATTATTGTGTGCCGACCGTCGACAAACATGCGGTTAGTCGTTCCTCAGGAGGAGAGCAACAAAATTGGGAGCCGACCATCGATATTATCGGGCGTTAAATTATGAGAACACCAGTAAGGTTCGGATTTTTTGATCGATATTATCTGGAGTGATGTGCTCCGGCAGGAAGTCCAAGTGGATGATGAGGGCACTGCCCTTCTTCAGTTCCCACTGCTCGCCCTGGGGTAATTTATAACTTTCCACTGACAGCTCCTTGTCCCGATGCCAGCAGGTGAAGTACCAAGCGTAATAGGTGGCGTCAGGCAGAGCGATGTATTCCACCGGATGCGCGTGTCGAGCGCAACGCCAACCTTTCAACTGTCCGTCAGGGCTTAGTTGATG
>Ga0187801_10000134_pt1 | contig 17180 bp, 16 predicted proteins | sample NC_wetland_sal_i_10_FD_132465 | JGI IMG/M metagenome (GOLD analysis project Ga0187801, IMG submission 132465) | Wetland sediment microbial communities from Neuse River Estuary, North Carolina, USA - Control_1 | ecosystem: Environmental > Aquatic > Freshwater > Wetlands > Sediment | place: USA...
ACTGGCATGTTGACCGGCGGGCTTCTGCGCCGCGAGCCAATCCGGACTGCCGCCGCCGGTCCGTGAACCGGCAATGTCGTACATGTCCTTGACGACGGCCGTCAGTCCGGCGAGCGGTCCGGTTTCCGCGCCAACAATCGGCGCATCGAGATTATGCGGAACAAAGAAAGCGTCTTTCACGCGGCTTGCTTCTTGTACCAATCGAGTATTCGCACACCATCCCACGCCGCCACGCCGGACTTGCTCAATACCTCTTCGAAGGCGCGGCGGACATAGGCGATCCGATGCGGCACTCCAGACAGATAACAATGCATGGCGATAGCCATGATTTTCGGCCGCTCTGCGGATTCCGCGTAAAGGGTTTCAAACTGATCCATGACGCGGCGATGCATCTGCTCGGATGTCTGATGCTGAAGCGCCATCAGAACAATGTCGTGCAGCTCGAAATTATACGGCAATGCCACAACGGGATTGTGCGCGGTCTTAAGCGTCACCGGCTCATCGTCGAGCACCCAGTCGCCGATATATTCGATGCCCGCCGCGGATAAGTAATCGAGCGTATCGAAGGTTTGTGTCAGACCCGGTCCAAACCAGCCGCGCGGCGCTTTACCCCAAAATTTTGTAATAATCGCCACCGACTTGTCGATCACCGCTTTCTGATCCTCAAGCCTGTGCATCGGCACCTGATCGTAGCCGTGCGCATTGAGTTCCCAGCCTGCCTCGATGCAGGCCCGGACGACCGCGGGATACGTCTCACAAACCCGGGCGTTGAGCGTAACCGTCGGCATAATTTTGAGCGAATCGAGCACGCGTTTGATACGCCAGAAACCGACGCGCATACCATATTCGTGCCAGGTCCAGTTCGGAATGTCCGGCTGCATCGGTTGGCTTTGCGGCGGCGAGATCACCATGCGCGCCATGGGCCGCGCCAGGTCCCATTCCTCCAGCGCCAACACCGGCCAGACGATCAATCTCAGCCCATCCGGCAGCCGTAATGGCCTGCGGCCCTCGATGGCCGAGTATGGAAGGCGTTCTCGTGGATGCATGTCTCGGTCTTCCGGTTCGCGCAAATCTATACTTTATGCTGGCTACATTCCTTTGCCGCTGCGCCAGACTGGCCTACGGCTGCAATGCTGGCTAGCGGATCATCCGAACCGGCCGGAGAGGCAAAGCTATGAAGCCGTGACTTGTCCCGCGCGCGGCGGCGTGCATCTGTTCAACCCGGCCAGCGGCAGAACCATCGATGACGACGAAAAAAGTCCGGAGTGAGAGGCGAGCACGCAAAGGTCGCTCGATGCCCTACGAACACTCCTAGTCAGTTTCTCTGCCCTAACCTCTGTTTAGTGGCATCGCGACTCCCAGTCTCTCTCTCGGCCTAATTTTTTCTGGTGCCGCTTTCGTAGCCGCACTTCGGGGCCGCCGTCGTTGTCGTCGATGAATTCGGTCGGAGGGGTGCTCCGTCTTCTGGTAATGGTCTGATCTACAAAAGGATTCTCGTTTCATTTTGCAAGATATACCACTATAACGTGCATATTAGTTTTTCATTCAACCGCGCGCCCGCTTTGCTGCCGGAGGCACATTCAAACCGCCGGCCGCAATATGAACTCGATATTTTCGGAGTGCCGCGTGACGAGCCTTTCTCATCACCTATTGAGAGGCGCTCCTTGCGGCGATTTTTTTTGGTTGTTCGTCTTCTCGCGCGGCGGTGGCTTGGCGAGGCATTTGCTTCATGCCCTTTGTTACTGTGAGATGTTTGATCTGTCGCGCAATCATCGCGTTGAGCCGCTCGCGTAAATTAATTTGACCGGCAGTGCTCCATGACCCCATAGAGGCAGATCGAGAATCCAGCCAGTCGCAAAAGCGACTGACAAGCCGCATACGTCAATTATACTGCGTTCGATCGCTCCGGACGCGACTTGATATCGTAAACAAATCGACGACCGATTCGCATCAGCAAACATGCCGGACAAAGAAACTGACTCGGGTGAACTGCACGAAGCCACTCGCGGCGGCGAACATATCGTGATCCGCCGGGCCAAACCCGAAGACAAAGCACTTTATTTCGATTTTTTGCGCGACGTGAGCGCGGAGGATCTGCGTCTTCGATTCTTTGCGCATATCCGTGAACTTACCGCTGCCGAAGCCGACAAGCTCGGCCACCTCGACTACAGCCATGAGATGGTCTTTATCACGCTCGACGAAAGCACAGGCCAAATGCTCGGTCTGGTACGCTTGAAGGATGAGCTTGATGAACAGACTGCGGAGTTTGCGATTTTGGTTCGCTCGCAGCTGAAAGGCCATGGCGTCGGCTGGTTGCTGATGCAGCGCGTCATCGATTACGCAAAAGAGAAAGGCCTGCGGCGTGTATATGGCGATGTGTTAGCGGAAAACGCAAGCATGCTGCAGATGAGTGCAGAGCTCGGTTTCCATGCGGAGGATATCGGATCGGGCCTCAAGCGCGTAGTGCTCAATCTTAAAAAATAGCCGCTCGGCGGCTATTCTTGGGCTCGGGAAACTGGTGGTGCTGTCGCTGTTTGCTTTAATGGGAAACCTGCGCAGCCGCAGCCTGCCCGGTAAGACGTCCCAAGACCGTCGCGCTCAGTAGACCGTTCCCGGACAGATAGCCAGCCGCCGTGGTGCCTGAAATTCCGACCGCGGCGCCACCGGCGGCAAAAAGGTTCGGGAAAAGGCTTCCGTCCTTGCATTTGACGCGACCGGTCGTGTCGATCAGGAGCCCGCCCTGGGTATGAAAGAGCGCGCCGACGGCCTTCACCGCGAAAAATGGCGGCACCAGTTCCTGCTCTGCGGAGAAACGGCGTCCATAGCGATCCATTGCGCCGCGCGTTTTTAGTGTTTCAACGTTGCGCCATTCCTCGGCAAAGATCTCCGCAGGAACCCGCATCTTGGCCGCGAGTTCGTCGACACTCTCCGCGATAAGCATCGCACCGGCGCGTTCCGCCGCTTGAAAGTCCTCGAATTGCCGCGCGACGGCGGCAATGCGTGCGTCGAAGATATCCCAGGCTATTCCACCCGGCTGGCGGAGCACTTCCGCGGCCTGTTCGGAATAGCCGCAAGTTTCATCACAGAACCGTCGGCCCTGCGCATTGACCTGAAAACCACCCTCCATGATCACGGCCCAAGTGATCAAGATATTGTGCGGGGTCGCGACCGAGCCATGGCCTTGATAGGCGCCAAGACATGCAAGCTCGGCGCCGAGCGCCTCTCCCCACAGAACGGCGTCGCCGCGATTGCCGTGGTGTCCAAAATAGAGCGCGTCCGCCATCTCCGGTATGAAGCGGCGTACCAGATCGGGGTTGCCACCGTAACCGTTGCAGGCGAGGATCAGTGCGTCGCAGCCGATGCGCTCGCGGCTTCCGTCGCCGCGCACGATCTCGAGGCCGCGCACCCGCCCATCTTTTTCTGCGAATAATGTCTGGGCAATGCATCCCGTCAACACGACAATATCGCTCAATTCGGCGGCATTGCGCAGGCGATCGATCAGCTCGCGGCCGGTGCGGCTCGGCAAGCCGTGCATACGGAGCGCGGAATGGCCTGGATAATTGAAATTCTGGATCAGCTCGAACGGCAGCGCATGGCGCTCCGTCAACCATTCGATCAGCGGAGCGGAGCCGCGCGCGACAGTTTCGACCAACGCCGCGGGGGCTTCGCCATGGGCCTTGCGCTGGATGTCGGCAGCCAGCCGATCTGGACTATCGGCAACGCCTTTGGCGCGCTGAAAGCGCGTGCCGGCGGCAGGAATGAGCCCAGCCGACAGCGCGGTCGAGCCGCTCGGGACCTGATCGCGCTCAATCACGACCGCATTGACGCCGGCCTCGTTAGCGGCCAGAGCTGCGCAAAGCCCCGCAGCGCCGGCGCCAATGATCAGGAGGGGAACGTGCGCGCTCCATTCTGCAACAGAATCGAACTCGACTGTGCTCATGGCGTCGCGTGAACGATTACGTTGGCGGAAATAACCGAGATCGATACCAACCCACTGATGGTACACACGAAGTGCGAGGGCGCGACGGCACTCGATGCTTTGATCGTTGTGGGGTGCTGAATCGAGTTATCACGATGTCTACTTGGCGGATCCCGACGAATTCGCGCGGGGTGGTAGGCCGAGCATTAGCCGTGTCGTGGCATCAACCCGCCACAATTCGCGGTTCGCAGCTAAGCGTTCGTTCAGATAGTTTTCCGCCTGGTCAAGCCGCTCCACGAACGCTGCCGGTTTGTCGGAAGCCCCATGCCAGAAATCATTGAAGAATATCCTCACCAGGTTGCGTCGACGCTCGATTTCCAGCTGGTCGGGCGCAAAATGAGCGACCGCATTGATCTCAGGCGCGCTGTTGGCGTTCACGTCGGCGGCAAGAGTAGCATTGGCGACTTCGGCTCCCACCGCGCCGCTTTCCGCCTCTTCTTCAGCCGATCCAGGACGGCTCGGTCGAAAAAAGTTCGCGGCGGAATCTCCGCAAAGCGTCGCAAGATATTTGCCAGCACTCCCCCCGTAGAGACTGGCGTCGATCTGCTCGATTGCGCCGGCTCGGCGGAAATCATCCGCGCTTCCGTCATATACGATTCCCCTTTTTAGGGAGCGTCCTTAATAGCAGAGTCGCTCATGCGCGTAATCGAAAAACGCACAATGATCTTCAGTGTTAGGCCGCGGGATTTGCAAGTGAATTGGTAACCTGCAGACAAAACGGAATGAGAGAATCGGTGCTGTGATCCGCAAGCGGCCTGTGTTCCGGCAAATTGTTGCGAAAATTCAAAATTCCAAGCGCGTCGATCAAGCCGAGATATTGAGAGTAACCGTTTGCACGAAACGTCCTCGGAAATTACGCACCCAAATGTATGAACCGTTATCTTTCGTCCGATCGGGGCAGGTTTCGCAATGACACTCAACGAGCGTTGGAAAAGTTATCGAAATGAATGGATCCGATAACGGGCCCTTTCGGAGAATCTAAGCGGCCTTCTGAGTTAGGTGGAACCCAAACAATACGATTATCAAGCCAGTTAATTGCAGGAAACTCGGCATCTCGCCGAGCGCTAGCCATCCGATGAGCAACACAAATGGCGGCACCAGCAAGAAAAATATGGCTGCCCGCCCAGCTCCAATGAGCGCGATCGAGTTGACAAATAAATACAAAGCTGCCGGCCCCGCTAACACGCCCTGCAATACTGCTTGAAAGAGATTTTCGCGCCATCCCAACGAGATCATGTGGGCAAGGCCGTAATGCAACCAATAGACGGGCATTCCGAATAACGACAGCACGCCGATTGCCGCCGCAGCCGGCATTGGGGCGATACGCCACAGCCGGAGCAGCGTGCTGAAGCCCGCAGACATAAATCCCGCCAATACAAAGAGAAGATCCCCAGCCACTCCCTGTTCGCCGAACGTGACTGCTCCTTCACCGCCAATCACCACAAGACCGCCAATAATGATCAACGCGCCGATCAGCCGCGAAGCTATGAGCTCTTCTCGAAGTACCAAAGTGGCGAGAAGCAAACCGCCTAATGCTCCGCACGACGGTTGAATCACACCTCCGTGCCCGAGTGGCACGAACAGAAAACCCGCATATCCGATAATCGCGAAGACAGGTCCGCCCAGTAACGTAAGCAAAATTCCACGGCCCCACCCAATACCATTCAGATCCCCGACGCGGGCTCGCACCACGACTGGTAGAAGTGCAAGGCCCGACCAGAGATAGCGGTGAACGGCGATATCCGCTGGGGAAAATCCGACGTTTAGTCCGTGGCGCACTCCGGCAAATCCGGCCGCCCAGAATACGGATGCCACAATGCCGCAAATTACGCCAATAGCAGTTGGGTTCGACCGACTCTTTGGCTCCAAGCACCCTCCGATTCCCACCACGCTCGCTCACATGAGCGCGCTCGCGATGCTGGAGAAATGTTGCATTGGCAAGCGATCCCTTATTACCGAAGGCGGCGATGCTTCGGCGTTTATCTAGATCGAGCGATTGATGCCGCCATCGACGACGATCGTCTGACCGGTGAGGTAGCCGGCTTGCGACGAGCAGAGATAAGCACAGAGATCACCGATTTCATTAGGCTTTCCCATTCTCCGCACCGGAATTGTTTCGGAGAAGAGCTTGAATTGTTCGTCGACTGTAATGCCCAAGGCCTTGGCTCTAGCGGAAAGTATCTCGATGAGGCGATCGGTCATTATGGGACCGGGCGCTATATTGTTGACGGTGATACCGTACGGGGCGAGGTCAGACGCAAGGGTTTTGGCCATGACCGTGACGCCGGCACGAACCGAATCCGAGACAACAAGATCGGTCAGGGGCTCTTTTACGCCGTACCCAGTCAGGTTGACGATGCGGCCCCGAGCGGAGACCTTCAGTGCCGGCAATGCTTCACGAATGAGGCGAACGGCGCTCATCAAATTGAGCTTGTAGGCGGTATCCCAGTCATCATCGCCAGCCTTTTCGAAGGAAGCGGTTGGTGGACCGCCGGCATTAGTAACAAGGCAATCCAAACCACCCAATGCGGTGACAGCCTCGGCCATAACGCGCTTCACCTCTGCAGGGAGGGAAACATCGGCGGCGGAATAACCGGCCGCGCCAAATTCGGACGCAGCTCGCTTGAGCTCTTCCTTATTGCGAGCACAGATGAAGACGCGGGCACCTTCGTCGGCCAGCGCTTTGGCGCAAGCCTTGCCGAGTCCCTTGCTGGCGCCGGCAATGAAGGCCTTGCAGTCTTTCAAACCAAGATTCATCGGGGAGGCCTTTCGAGGGCTGACTGAACTAGACGAAAAATTCAGTCGGACTGAGGAGTGTGCCTAGCGCTTGCCAAATAGGCGTGCTCTAGCCGCAGCGGCAAATCAGCTTCACCAGTTCTGGCTTCCAGAACGATTGATCCACGCGCGAGCGCATAAACGCGATTGGCAAGGGCCAGCGCCTTCTCGATCAACTGCTCTACTAGAAGTACTGCGGTTCCGGCCTCGCGCAGCCGCCGCACCACCACAAGGACGCGATCCACCAATACCGGCGACAGGCCGGCTGAGGGTTCATCCAACATTAAAAGTTGCGGTCGTCGAATCAAACCCTGCGCTACTGCCAGGATCTGCTGCTGACCACCAGAGAGCGAAGCGGCGCGTTCGTGGCGCTTTGCGGCGACTTCGGGGAAGAGCTCGAGCACTTCCTCAACGCGAGCGGCGCGCTCGCCGCGCGGCAGGTCGTAGCCCGCAAGCAGCAGGTTGTCGAGCACTGCAAGCTGCGTGAATACTCGATGTCCTTCGATGACATGCGCGAGCCCTGCTTTGACGACATCGCGCGGACTGGCCCCTGTAAGATCGCGACCGGCGAAGCGCACGTGTCCCGACCAAGGCAGTAGCCCCGACAGTGCGCGCAATATCGTCGTTTTGCCCGCTCCGTTGGGGCCAAGCAGCGCTACTATTTCACCCGCGCCCACCGTGAGGTCGATGCTGCGCAGTACTCGGATTTTACCGTAACCGGCGGAAAGGCCGGAGGTTTGGAGTAGCGGATCAGCCGCCAAGGTAGGCATTGAGTACCTCCCGATGCGACCGGATTTCGGCTGGCGTTCCGGCTGCTAGCAACCTACCGAGATTGAGCACGGTGACCTGGTGGCATATGTCGAAGATCAGATCGGGATGATGCTCAACCACGAGCACACCGGTGCCCGCCTGGGCGATTGCCAGGAGCAAAGCGCCAAGCCGCTCGATCTCCTCCGCCGTGAGACCAGCTGCTGGCTCGTCAAGTAATAGGAAAGCGGGGCGTAGCATCAACGCGCGAGCGATCTCAGTGAAGCGCAATTCGCTGTGTTGCAACCGGTCAGCTCGCACCGGCGCTAGCCGGTCCAGTCCGACCGTCGCTAAGGCCAGCATTGCCGTGGCGCGCAGCATATCTTCATCGCGCCGATGGCGCGGCAGTGACAGCAAAGATTCGACGAATGTGCCTTCGCCTTCGATGGTGCCGCCAATCATGACGTTCTGCAGTACCGACGCGGAGCCGACAATGCGGGGAGTCTGAAATGTTCGCGCAATCCTCATGCGCGCGCGTTGGTGGCGCGCCAACGCCGGCAATGCAGCCCCGTTCAACCTGACAGCGCCGTGTTGCTGCGCGTAATAACCAGAGATAACATTCAAGATTGTGGTCTTTCCGCTCCCATTGGGGCCGATCAGTCCATGCACTTGCCCAGGCCGGATCTCAAGGTCGAGACCGTCGATTGCTTTCACCCCGCCAAAGCTCATCACCAGCTGTTCAAGCGTCAAGGTGCCGGCATCGCGCGCTTCGTTGAATAACTGCTCGATCAGATCTGGTCGAGGGATAATTGCGCGGCCGCTCGCGAGCGGGCGACGGTTCTTGAAATCTAGGATCTCGGCAATTCCGCCCGGTATTGCAAGCACGATGACGAGCAGTAACACCGCATAGAGAAACGTTGACCAGGCAACCAGCGGCGCGGCTAATTCCGGCAGCACCGTCAAAAGAATCGTGCCGAGCAGCGGCCCGAAAATAGAGCCGCGCCCACCAATCAAAATGGCGATGAAAAACAAAACTGACAGGTCGAGCGTAAAGGCGTCCGGCGTAATGTAAGATTGCAATGAGGCGAATAGCCCGCCGGCCACCGCAGCAACGGCACCGCTGAATAAAAATACTGGCACTAGCAATGCGGGTTTTGAGATGCCGCTCGCTTCCGCCGCGACCTCGGCGTCGCGGATCGCGGTTAGTGCGCGGCCGAATCGGCTAGCCGCCACATTCGCTGTCATCCAGGTGCAGATCGCCGCGAGACCAAAGCAAAAATAATAGAAGCCCCACTGGGAGGAGAACGGTTCTGGGAAAATCGGCCCAGGAACACCCACCCCGCCGCCAGTGACGCTCTGCCAAGCAAGAGCCACCTGCGTTACGATCGTCGCAAAGCCTAGTGTCGTGATGGCGAAGTAGAATGTGCGCAGGCGTAGCGCCGGCAGCCCAATGATCAAGCCGAAGATGGCGCCTACCGCGGCCGCAATCGTCAACGCGAGATAAGGCGGAAAAGCCGGCGTGGCGTTGCCAGCTGCGAGCACGCTGGTGGTATAGGCCCCAAGCGTCAGCAGTGCTACCCAGCCGATTGCAATCTGGCCCGCGAATCCGACGACGAGATTGAGCCCCGATACCAGGATCCAATACACGCAGGCGCGGGTCGCAATCACGCCCCAGTAACCGCCACCGAACAATGGCAAACCGATGCCGACCAGTAACAGCACCAGGAGGGGCAGCGCCGTGCCAAACGTATTTGCGGAGCCAAGCACATTTGCACGGCTCGGGCGCAATTTTTCCTCCGCGTCCATCAGACCCGGCGCTGAACAGACGCGCCCGCGAGGCCCTCAGGACGTGCCAGCAGAACAATGATGAACACTGTGAATACTGCCACCGAGGCGAAGATGCCGCCCACCAGAAAATTTGCAGCTTGCTGGAACAGCCCGAGCAAGAGACCAGCGACCACGGCTCCGCGATTGTTGCCCATACCGCCTAGCGCCACCGGAACGAAGCCATAGAACGTGAGAATCGGCGCATTGCCAAAGAAAGCGAGAAGCATTTCTCCGCCGGCAAATCCCGCCAGCGTGCCAATCATTCCGGCAAGCGCAAAACTTGCCATGCGCAAGCCGCGTTCCGGTAGCCCAAGCGCGCGCGCTGCATAGTTGTCCTCGGAGATCGCCAGAAAGGCGCGGCCGACCAGCGTATAGCGATAGAGCAATTCCAAGCCGATGATCACCGCGGCACAGGCGAGTATCGGCAACCAGAACTGTTGATCAAAGCCGCCACGCGCAATGTCGAAGAGGCGGGGAAATGGTCGCGACTCAGTCCCCCACTCGATCGCGGTGAACTGCTGGACTATCAGAGCCAGTGCGAGCGTAGAAAGCACGTAGAGATGCTGATCCAAGCTCTTAAGTACCGGCCGCACCGCGACGATTTCGGTGATGATCCCGGAAAGCGCGCCGGCGGCGAGCACAAGGAGAAAACCGGCAATCAAAGGCAGGCCCATCTGGGCGATGACGAGTGAGCCCAGCACTCCACCCAACATCCCGAGCGTGCCCGCAGTAAAGCTGAACACGCGCGAGGCAGAAAACATCACGTTATAAGTGATGCCGATCAGTGCGTAGATGCAGCCGATCGCCACCCCGGTCGAGACGATCGATTCGATCATCGGCTTAAGAACTGTAGCCGGGAGCCAAGTTGAATGCGCCGTCCTTGAGCGAATTAGCTTCGACCATCACCACTTCCTCGTCCGGATAGCCGTTGTGTTGATCGGGGCTAAAAGTGATGTCGCCGTAGACCCCCGGGAATCCATTGAGCTTGTTGAGGTAACCGACAATTTGCTGTGGCTCGGTGCCAACAGCCTTCATAGCCTCGGCGATCATCCGAGGACTGTCATAGCCGAGCGCGATCCACCACAAGAGTGTGTCACCCATGTCGATCTTGGCGCTCTTTAGACGGTCTACGAAGGCGGTGGTGCGCTCCGGAAGCTTTCCGCCCTGGCCATAACAGACGTTGCGGAAATTGTTCGGGTAAACCTTCGCCCAGTATTCGGGCTTCTCCAGCAACGCTTTTGTCTGACCGGAGCCGAGTGTGGTCTGGCCAACGATCGGCACATCCCAACCCATATTGCCGCGCGTGTTGATGATGCGGGAGAGAAAGCCGGCATTCACGCTCCAGGGCGTGATCGCCTCAGCCCCTGCGGATTGCATGCGCAGAAGCTCGGGCTTTAGGTCAGGATTGGCGGCGTCAACGTTGCCCTGGTAGACGACTTCGGCACCCCGGGCCTGGAGCATCGGCACATAGGCGTTGACCGACGCGGTGCCATAACCAGTGGTGTCGCTGATCACCGCGACCTTTTTGCGCTTGAGCACGTCCACGACATAGCGATTTGCGGCGGCGCCGATCTGCTGGTTGGTGGGCGCGTTACGGAAGCACATCGGATATTTCTGTGGGTCCGTCAGAGTATCAACCCAGCAAGGATGGACCTGGGGTGTGTTGGTGCGGGCGAGCAGGGGCACGACCGCGAGTGACTCGCCGGAATTGACCGGGCCGAAGACGACGCTCACATTCTGCCCGTGTGATAGCTCCGCTGCTCCATTGACGGCCTTTGTCGGGTCGCTTTGGGTATCGCGAGTAATCAATTCGACCTGCCGCCCATTTATGCCGCCAGCCGCGTTGATCTCCTGCACCGCCAACTGGGTTCCGCGATTGATGCCGATGCCGGTGGAGGACGACGGGCCAGTGAGCGCCGGCAGATAACCGATGCGGATCGGCTCATTTACCGCGATTGCGGGCTTGGCAAGGCTGCTGGCTGCAATGACGGCGCCGGCGGATCCAAGCGCTTGACGACGAGTGATCGACATTTTGATTCCTCCCTTGGCTTGCCTTGGCCTACTCCCATAGCTTGTCATGTTCTCTTGCGGCCTTACGACGTACTATATCTTCGACCTGATGGTCCGCAAAGCGGTGCCGCGACCCGTGCACGGCATTGTGGGTTGACAATTGAACGGTCGGAAAATGGCTGGGCTCTTCCCGCGGGAGTGGGATTTCTCCCAACAATTTTTTCTTCTGTATGTCCGACCTGATCAGCGTCGCGGTCGCGTACAATTTCGAGCTCTCGAGCAAGAAGTCTTTTGAAAAGGAGGCAGTGCGATGGAACTGGGCCTCGCTAACAAAACGGCGCTCGTGACTGGCGGGAGCAAGGGAATAGGCCTTGAGACGGCACGTGCGCTTGCGCGGGAGGGCGTGAAGGTTCTGATCTGCGCGCGCCGAGAGTCGGCGCTCGCCGACGCAGCGCGCGACATCATGCGGACTACCCAGGCAAAGATCGAGACACACGCGCTGGACGTGACCAAAGTTGACCAGATCGAAATGATTCCACCCATCATTAGCGACAAGCTCGGCCGTATCGACATCCTCATCAACAATGCCGGCACAGGGACCTACAAACCCTTTCTCGAAGTGACCGATGAGGAACTTGTCGACGGCATGGCGATCAATTTCTTCGCGCAATTTCGCATCTGTCAGCGCATAGTGCCGATGATGATCGCCCACGGCGGTGGCCGCATCGTCAATGTGAGCGGCCAGACCGGGATCATGACGCTGAACCCGCCATTCCTATCATCCTGCACCGGACCGGCGAAATCGGCCGAGATTCGGTTCTCCAAAGTGCTCGCCAACGAGCTTGCACCGCACAACATCCGCGTCAATTGCGTGATACCGGGGTTCATCAACACGCCCGAGCGCTTTGCCAAATGGGAACGAGAACTTGCCAAGCGCCAGCTCAGTCTCGAGGACGCCGCCCGCGAGCGATCGCTTTGGTCGAGCAATCAGGGCATGCGCGACACGCGCTGGGGTACGCCCGAGGAGATCGCCAATCTCATCGTCTTTGCCGTCTCAGACGCCGCAAGTTATATCAATGGCGCAGAACTCGTCGCCGACAACGCAATGGACAAATCCTGAAGGCAATAAACTTGATCGGGTAGGTAAGAACGATAGCTAAGTTCTGACGCGAATCATTTCAACGATAGCGACATTCGCCATTTTTGTTCAATGCAGGCTAGGAGCGGAAGCCGACGTTCCGCTCTTTGCGTCTTCGATTATCATGTCTGCGCCCTTCTCGCCGATCATAATCGTGGCCGCGTTGGTATTTCCGGAAACGACCGCAGGCATGATCGAGGCATCGACTACACGCAAACCCGTGAAACCGCGCACGCGCAACCGTTCATCGACCACGGCATTCTGATCCTGGCCCATGCGGCAGGTGCCAACGGGATGATAGGTAGTGGACCCGCGGCGCCGGATAAAATCCAGCAAATCATTGTCATTCTCACATTGCCTTCCTGGCTCGATCTCTTCAGCAATATGACGCGCCATGGCAGGCGCCTGAAAGATGCGGCGCATCGCTTTGACACCTTCCACGATGGTCTCCTGATCCTTCTGTGTCGCCAGATAGTTCGGATGAATCGCCGGGGCGTCTCGCGGATCGGCTGATCGGATACGCACATAGCCACGGCTCTCTGGCCGCAGTAGCACGCACACGCCTGTCACGCCCGGGAACGGATGCAGTTTTCCACCGATCGTGTCGGTCGAGTACAGCGCAATTGAGCACTGTGAATCGGGCGTTTCCGATGAGGGATGCGCGCGCACGAAGCATCCGGCCGAGATCGCTGGGACAGCGAGATAACCGCGGCGCGTGAATGCGTAACGCAGGCCGGCCGACGCCTTTCCGGCCCACGTGCGCACTGCATCGTTGAGCGTAATCGGTTCTTTGCAACGTAACACTATGCGGCCTGAAAAATGATCGTTGAGAGAATCGCCGACGCCTTGCGCATCGGCGATGACAGTGATCCCAAACGATTGGAGGAGCGAGGCCGGTCCGATACCCGAAAGTTGCAACAGCTGCGGCGAATTGAAGGCACCTGAAGAAACGATTACCTCAACGCTGGCCCGCGCGCAGTAGTTGTCGTTGCCGACAACATACTCAACGGCAGTCGCACGTCGACCATCGAAGAGAATTCGCGTGGCGAGCGCTTCCGAAACCACCTTGAGATTACCACGTCGTCGCGCTGACTTGAGATAGCCGGTCGCGGTCGAAGAGCGCACACCGTTGCGCATGGTGGTCTGGTAATAGCCTGCGCCTTCTTGCATCGATCCGTTGAAGTCGTCGTTGCGGGGATACCCGCATTCTAGCGTCGCCTCGACAAATGCTTTGGCGAGAGGATGGCGGTCGCATAAGTCAGAAACAGCGAGCGGCCCGCCAACTCCATGGAATTGATCCGCGCCACGTTCGTTGTCTTCTGCCTTTCGAAAATAGGGCAGTACTTCTTCGAAGCTCCAGCCGGCATTCCCGAGTTGCCGCCAAACGTTGAAGTCCTGCGCTTGCCCGCGAATATAGATCAGTCCATTGATCGAACTGGATCCACCGAGAACCCTTCCACGCGGGGCGATGACCCTGCGGTTGTGACATCCCGGTTGCGGCTCAGTTTGGTAACACCAATTGAATCGACGATTGTTGAACAGCCTGCCAAAGCCGAGCGGAATGTGAAGCCACGGGTGCCGGTTATTGGGGCCCGCCTCTACGAGAAGCACGCGATGCCGGCCGGACGCAGTAAGCCGATTGGCTAGAACGCACCCCGCACTGCCTGCCCCCACGATAACGTAGTCAAACGCCTCTGAATTCTGCACGCGTTTTCCTCAGTTCGGTCTTAAAGATTCATCCGGAGCGAACGTGATTGCCAATTAGCAGCCCCGCTTCGTGAGACATATTCAAGTGATGACCCGTTTCCGGTCCGCTAATTAATGCAAGCCAGGGCGCCGCCATCGACCGGTAACGCGACGCCGCTAATGAAATTCGCCTCGTCGGAAGCTAAAAACAGGGCGGCGTTTGCGACGTCCCAGGCGGTCCCCATCTTGTGGCGTAGAGGCACGCGCGCGTCGCGCGCGGCCACAACTTCGGCCCGGCTTTTACCGCTGACGCGAGCGCGCGTGTCAACTGCCATCGGTGTGTCCATTAATCCCGGCAATATGACATTGGCGCGCACTCCATATTCCGCATTCTGGACGGCAATTTGCTGAGTGAAAGCGATCATTCCAGCCTTAGTCGCCTTGTAGGCCACATTGGGATACTGCTCCCAGGCGGCGACCGACGAGATCGTAGTGATGACACCAGCGTGCTGCGCGCGCATCAGCGGCACGACATGTTTGCAGGCCATGATGGCGCCGCGCAGGTTGATGGTGGCGATGCGATCGAATGCTGCCTCAGTGATCTTGTCGAGCGGCGCATCTCCGCCAGCGATACTTACGCCGACATTGTAGTGAAGAACGTCGACTCGCCCCCAACGCCGCTGTGCGGCCTCGACCATCGCCGCGAGCGTCGCCTCGTTGGTGACGTCCGCTTCGAACGCGATGCATTCACCACCCGACTGTCGCGTCATCGCGACCGTTTCCTCAGCGGAGGAAAGATTGTTGTCGACTGCCATGACTTTGGCGCCTTCCTGAGCAAAACGTAAAACCGTGGCGCGGCCGTTGCCCAATCCTTCACCCGGCGATTGACCTGCGCCTACGACGATAGCGATCTTGTTCTTGAGACGCATGTGAACCTCGGTCGGAAGCGGGTTGACGCTCAGGAGACATTACGGGCGCGGGCGTACGTGGAAAAGACCTGTTTATCAAATGAGGTACAATCCGCCGTGTCGTTATGTTGCGGATTGAGTTTTCGCGCGTCAGCGCAAATCGATCGTTAGACCCCATTTCGTCGGTCTCCAATCCCATGTTGTAATCGCCCGAGCAATTGAGGAGTGCCCCCGATGACGATCATTGATTCCCAGGTCCACGCTTATGAGGCGAACACTCCGAAGCGACCTTGGCACAGTGTGCCAAACTGGCCCGATCACGTTACGGGTGACGAGATGGTGACGGCGATGGACAAGGTCGGCGTCGACGGTGCGATCTTCATTTCCGCTTTTTCCATGTACCGTTACGACGCGAGTTATGCGGTGGAGGTGCAACGGGCTCATCCCGGTCGGTTCGCCATCGTCAAGCCGGTCGACCCAGACGATCCAGCCGTGGGCGATGTCATCGCCGACTGGAAGCAGACACCGAGCGCGGTCGGTATCCGAATCATAATGACGAAGGAGACGAAGCGCGAGCCGAACGATCCCGGCCTGGCCCGGATTCTGCGCGCGGCCGTAAAGCACGATTTTCCGGTCAACATACTGTGCTGGGGCAACGTGGATGCGGGCACGGCGTTGATCGACCGCCACCCCGATACGCGCTTTATCATCGATCATCTCGCTATCCTGCAGCCCCGCACACCACCGGCCCCACCGCAGCCGTGGGCCGACTTGCCGAAGGTGCTCGACCTTGCCAAGCGCAAGAACGCGGTGATCAAAGTGAGCGGCGCCTGCACGCTATCCCGGGAACCATATCCGTTCCCGGACATCTGGGATCCGCTCGCCCGCGTGTTCGATGCCTGGGATTTCGATCGCTGCCTGTGGGGCACGGACTGGACACGCGCATATGCCGTCGTCAACTACGAGCAGGCCGTTGAGCCTTTTTTCAAAACTGATCGCCTGAACGACAGCGAACGAGCGATGCTTATGGGCGGCGCGTGCGCCAAAGCCTATCGTTGGTCGCCGAAGAAAGTTTAGGTTGATCACCATCTCCGCAAGCTGCTTAATCGGAAACCAGGAATTCATAGACGTCCTGAATGATCTTCTTCAGACCTAATCGGATGGCGCCCCCGAGAAGCCTTTGGGTCAGATTCCCGTCGCTGCCCACTCCGTCGTGATAATGGACGTGTTGGGCAATATCGCCTGTTGCGTTCGCCTTGATAAAAGCCTGTGTAATTATCTTTTTTCCACTGTCGAGCTTTGCGACGTTGGTATCTGCACCGGTACCTTCCTTGTTCCAAGTGCCGTCAATGAGATCCACTATCCTTTTCATCTACCCCCTCCCGCTAGGAGCTCCAAAGTCCGGTCGTCGGCCTGGCCACGGTAGAATTGATCCAAAGCTTCGGTGAACAGTAGGTGGTCGGAATTGTCGGAGGCCGCCTCGCGAAATAGTGTCAAACAAGATCGAAGCTTTAGATCGTCGGGAGAACGAAGGATTTCAAAAGCCGATTTGCCCTTATGGTTCATCATCAGCCGCACTGCCTCACGCAACCGCTCTCCAAGGATCGCATCAGCCAAATACCGTCTGGCCTGATCTAAATCACGTATCGCGTAATGCTGCGCCATGGCGCTTCGTCCAAGGCCCGCCAGTTGCGGAAAAATGAACCACATCCAATGGGTCTGCTTGCGGCCGTTCGTAAGCTCTTTAATCACCTGCGCGTAAATCTGATCCTGAGCGTCCAAGAAACGAATGAGGTCAAGATCAGGCATTGATGGACGTCTCGATCCGATGGTCATGAAAAATCTGACGGATACTTTTCGGCAAAGTAATGCTCGGTGGTTCGCGGCGAATGACGATTATTTGTTCGGGCCATTCCTGCTGGCGATAAACACGTCTTGGCGTGGGAATCTGCCAAACAAGTCTGGCCGTTGCCCGAAATTGGTGGCAAGCACGTCCGCTGGGTTACCCGCGATCCATTGCGACAGGTCGATCGACTGATAGATTCCAGAGTTCAGCCCTATCAGGACACGACAAGGCTTATCGCCCACATTTTCAATCGAGTGGCCGTAA
>Ga0187801_10000135_pt1 | contig 17168 bp, 12 predicted proteins | sample NC_wetland_sal_i_10_FD_132465 | JGI IMG/M metagenome (GOLD analysis project Ga0187801, IMG submission 132465) | Wetland sediment microbial communities from Neuse River Estuary, North Carolina, USA - Control_1 | ecosystem: Environmental > Aquatic > Freshwater > Wetlands > Sediment | place: USA...
GCGATCGGCGCGGGCCTGCCGATCAACGAGCCGACCGGCAACATGGTGGTCGACATCGGCGGCGGGACCACCGAGGTCGCGGTGATCTCCCTGGGCGGCATCGTCACCTCGCAGTCCATCAGGATCGGCGGCGACGAGATGGACCAGGCGATCATCACCTTCGGGAAGAAGGAGTACTCGCTCATGCTGGGCGAGCGGACCGCCGAGGAAATCAAGATTGCCCTCGGTTCGGCGTTCCCCGCCGACGACGAGCCCAGCGCCGAGATCCGGGGCCGTGACCTGGTCAGCGGCCTGCCGAAGACCGTGGTGATCTCCGCGGCCGAGGTCCGCCGCGCGATCGAGGAACCGCTCAACCTGATCATCGACGCCATCAAGAGCACGCTGGACAAGTGCCCGCCCGAACTGGCCGGCGACGTCATGGACCGGGGGATCGCGCTGACCGGCGGCGGTGCCCTGCTCCGCGGGCTAGAGTCGCGCATACGGGAGGAAACGGGGATGCCCGTGCAGGTCGCGGACAACCCGCTCGATTCCGTGGTGCTCGGCACCGGCAAGTGTGTCGAGGACTTCGAAACCCTGCGCCAGGTACTGGTGCCGGACACGAGGCGCTGATACCGACTCGTATCGGCCGGAGCGGGACGGACGAGGAGCCGCAGTGCTAGACAGCCGGCGTACACGCCTGGTTCTCGGCGTGCTCCTGCTCGTCGCCCTAGCCCTGATCACGCTGGATTTCCGGGACGGCGGCGCATCCCCGGTCCGGAACGTGGGCGCGGACGTCTTCGGGCCGATCGAGCGGGTCACGAACGACATCACCAACCCGGTGTCCAGCCTGTTCGACTCGATCACCGGCGGGCCCTCGTCGCAGGGCACGATCGCCAACCTGCAGCAGGAGAACGCGTCGCTGCGCGCTCAGCTCAGCGCGGCTCAGCTGAGCAAGTCAGAATCCAGGCAGCTGGCCCGGCTGCTGCGGATCGACGCCGGCGCGTACCGGATCGTCGCCGCCACCGTGATCGCCGCCGGGGGTGACTACTCCGACACCGTCACGCTGGACGCCGGAAGCAGTGACGGTATCAAGCGGGACGAGACCGTGCTCAACGGCTCGGGGTTCGTCGGCACCGTCACCCAGGTGAGCCTGGACACCTGCACCGTCGTGCTGGCCAGCGACGCGTCGTCGTTTATCGGCGTGCAGATCGCGGGGAGCGGCGAGATAGGCGAGGTCACCGGGACCGGCAAGTCCATGTCCGGGTCCGGCCTGCTCCGGCTCACCCTGTTCGACTCGAACGCCGTGCTGCAGCCCGGGCAGGAGATCGTCACCTACGCCTCCGTGAACGACCGGCCGGAGGTTCCCGGCGTGCCCGTCGGCACCGTCGTCTCCGTGCAGAACAGCGCCGACGCCCTCGTCCAGACGGCGCTGGTCCGGCCGTTCGTCACCTTCACCGCCCTGGGCGTCGTCGGCGTCGTCGTGGAGGTGCCCAAGCACAGCGCGGGGATCTCGATCCTGCCGCGGCCCGCCCCGACGGTTACCGTCACGATGCCGCCATCCACCCCGCCCGCCACGCCGTCCGCCTCGATCTCACCAGGAAACACCGGTCCCTCCGCCAGCGGTTCCCCGTCCGCTTCGCCCTCTGCGACGGCGACCGCGTCCGGCGGAGGCTGACGTGCGCTGGCTGATCTCCTTCCTGGCCGCCGGGCTGGCGGTCATCGCTCAGGTCACGATCGTGGACCGGATCACGTTTCCCGGCGGAACCGGGCCCGACCTGGTGCTGCTCGCGGTGGCCGCGCTGGCCCTGGCGGGCGGCCCGCTGCTCGGCTCGCTGATCGGGTTCTGCGCCGGCCTCGCGCTGGACGTGGCCCCGCCGGGTAGCCACTACGTCGGGCAAGACGCGCTCGTGTTCTGCCTGATCGGATACTTGTGCGGCCTGGTGGCGGAGACTCCGGCGTCCGAGGGGGTGCCCGAGCAGGGCCACACGGCCCTGTTCGAGATCGTGGTCACGGCGGTGGGCGCCGCCTGCGGCGAGGCCGTGATGGCGCTGCTCGGCGTCATGCTCAGCGATCCGCGCGTGACGTGGCCGGCCATCAAGCACGTGCTCCCCGTGGCCGCCGGATACGACGTGGTCCTGGCCCCGTTCGCGCTGTACGCCGCCGCCGCGGTACTGCGCCTGGCCGGAGCGCGGGCCGAGAGCAGACGGGCCGCGTTCTCGGGCTACCCGGCCAGCGGAGCGATCACGGGCGCCCCCCGGCCGGCGCCCATGCGCGAGCCGGACCTGAAGCTGGGCCACCTGCGCGGCCAGAGCGCCGCGTTGAAGCCCTCGCCCAGGTCGGCGCCGATGCGCGAGCCGGACCTGAAGCTGGGTAACCTGCGCGGCCAGAGCGCCGCCTTCAGGCCCTCGCCGAAGTCGGCGCCCATGCGCGAGCCGAGCCTGAAGCTGGGTAACCTGCGCGGCCAGAGCGCCGCCCTGAGGCCCTCGCCGAAGTCGGCGCCCATGCGCGAGCCGGACCTGAAGCTGGGCAACCTGCGCGGCCAGAACACCGCCCGCAAACCCAGGCCCAGGCGCGAGCCGAACCTGCGGCTGGGGCGCGGCGGAACCCTGAGCGGCAGCGCCCTCGGCGCGGCGTTCGCGGGCCACGGCGCCGGGGTCGCCGGCGCCCTGGGCAGCCCGGCCCGGGTCCGGTTCAGTTCCCGCTCGCCGGGGGGAGCGCTGGGCGGTTCCCTGCTCGGCGGCTCCCTGGGCGGCAGCTCCCTGGGCGGCAGCTCCCGCCTGCGCAGCTCCCGGTTCGGCAGCACGCGGATGGGCCGGTCGCTCCTGGGCGGATCGGTGTTCAGCCAGTCCAGGTCCGCGCTGGGCCGGCCTGCCGCGCAGAGCCGGCCATCGTCGCCAGGCCGGTCCGGGTTCCTCGGCCGGCCACTCCTGGGGTCATCCTGGATCGGGCGCTCGCCCGGTCGCGGCCGCTCGTCCTCACCTAGTCCTTCCTCGTTCACCGGCCGCCCGTCTTCTCGGCGCCGCGCGGGGAAGCTGATGCGGTCGTCGCCGGGCGGGTCGGCGCTGGGAGGCGCGCCCCGGTTCTCCCGGGGCAGCGCACTCACCCGGCTGTTCGGCGCGGCCCGGCCCAAGCCGGCCGTGACCCGGCGGAGCCTGGGCCCGTCGAGCCTGGGAGGCGCGGGCCTGGGGACTTCGGCCCTGGGCAGGCCGGCCAGACGGAACCTGCCCGGCCGTGGCTGGCTGCGCCGCTCGGCGCCCTATCGCAGCGGGCTACCCAGCGCCGGGCTATCCAGCGGCAGGCTAGGGCGGAACACACCGCGCTTGCGGATAAGGTCCGCGGGATCAGGGTCGTCTTCCCGGCTGCATATGCCCCGCGCGCGGATGCGGAAGCAAAAGTCATGGCGGAAGGGTGGTTACCGATGAACGCGGCGTCGCGGCACCGCCTGTGGGTGCTCTACCTGCTGGCGTTCGCCATGCTGGTCGCGCTGGGCGGCAGGCTCTATTACCTGCAGGTGATGAACAGCACCGCGTACACCAAGCAGGCCACGGCGAACCGGACCAGGGACGTGATCGTCCCCGCCGTCCGCGGCCAGATCCTCGACGACGTCGGCAGCCAGCTCGTCACCAACCAGACGTCGCTCGTCGTCTCGGTTGACATGATGAACCTGGAACAGCAGCCCGGCGGGGCCGCGCCGGTCCTGCGCCGGCTGGCTCCGCTCCTCGGCATGAAGTACACCGAGCTATACGACAAGACCAGGCTGTGCGGCCCGCACGTGGGCCAGCCCTGCTGGGCCGGCTCGCCCTACCAGCCCATCCCCGTCGACCAGAACGTCTCCGACCGGGTGGCGCTGCAGGTGGGGGAGGAGCAGAACCTGTTCCCCGACGTCACCGCCCAGGTTCAGCCGGTCATCGAATACCCCACCCCCGACGGAGCGAACCCGGCGCAGGTGCTCGGTTACCTCCAGCCCATTACCCCGCAGGAGATCGCGAGCCGGCACCTGCCCGTGACCGGTTTCTCCGGCGTGGACCTGGTCGGCCAGGCGGGACTCGAGGCCCAGTACGACAGCCAGCTCCGCGGCCAGGCCGGTATCCAGGTGGTCTCGGTCAACGCCGCGGGCGACGTCACGGGATCGGTCAGCCAGACCGCCGCCGTCACCGGCGACGACCTGGTCACCAGCCTCAACGCCCAGCTGCAGGCGGATGTCCAGCAGGCGCTGAACGGCGCGATCAACCGGTCACGGTCCGAGGGCAACGCCGCCAACCAGGGCGCGGCGGTCGTGCTGACGACCACCGGCCGGGTGGTGGCGATGGCCAGTTACCCGGACTACAACCCGAGCGTGTGGGTCGGCGGCATCTCGCAGCAGGAGTTCAGCGACCTGTTCGGCACCAAGGACGGGGAGCCGATCATCGACTGGGCCACCCAGGGCCAGTACGCCCCGGGGTCCACCTTCAAGATCACCTCGACCGCGGCCGCGGTGGCCAACGGATACCCGCTGAACGGCCTGTACAGCTGCCCCGCCAGCTTCAGCATCGGCAGCGCGAGGTACTTGAACGACGGCGAGCCCGGCCTCGGCGACATGACGTTCGCACAAGCGCTCATCTACTCCTGCGACACGGTGTACTACCAGCTCGGCTACGACATGTACCTGTCCGACGACACCAAGGCCAACGTCGTCACGTCGCCGAAGGCCCCGGTGCAGAAGATGCAGAAGATGGAGCTGGACTTCGGCTTCGGCCAGGACACGGGGATCGACCTGCCGGCCGAGTCGGCCGGCTCCATCCCCACCAGGGAGTGGCTGTACTACCTCTGGAAGGACAACGCGCATGCCGGCGAGAACTGGTGCAAGTACGGGAAGGCGAACGGCACCTACGTCCAGCAGATCGAGTACCAGGACTGCTACTACGGCAACGTGTGGGAGCCCGGCCAGGCCGCCATCGCGGCCATCGGCCAGGGCTACGTGACCGTCACCCCGCTCCAGCTCGCCAACGCCTACGCGGCCCTGGCCAACGGCGGCACCCTGTACAGCCCGCGGATCGGCGAGGCCCTGATCTCACCCGCCACCGGCCGGGTGGTCCAGATGATCAACCCGCCGGTCATCCGGCACCTCCCGGTCTCCTCTAACACGCTGGCCTACATCCGCAACGCCCTCCAGGGCGTGATCACCCAGGGCACCGCGGCGGGCGCGTTCGGCGGCTTCCCGCTGAACAAGGTCTGCGTGGCCGGCAAGACCGGTACCGCCCAGCTGTTCGGCAAGAACGCGACCTCGGTCTTCGCCTCGTTCGCCCCCTGCGACCACCCGAAGTACGTGGTCGTCGTCATGGTCCCCGACTCCGGCTACGGCGCCGACGTGGCGGCGCCCGCAGTGCGGCAGATATGGGACGATATTTATGGCCTGGAGGGGCACCAGGCGGCGGTGCCCGGCGGTCAGCTGCCGTCCTCGCTGCCGCAGATCACGTCCGCCGGGGCGATCGTCGCGCCGGCCGGATACCGCAGGGGGTCATGATGCTGGGCCGGACCAGCCCGAGCTACTCCGTACGCACCCTACGCGGGTACGGCGCGCCGCGGCTCGGGACCCTCTCTGGCCGCCCGAGGTCCCTGCTGGCCCGGGCGTTCGCCAGGAACTCCGTGCTGCGGCAGATGGACTGGATCCTGGTCGTGGTGGTAGCCGGGCTCAGCGCGATCGGCATCCTGCTGGTCTGGTCGGCCACGCAGCCGAGCCTGATCGCGGCGGGCGACGACGGGCGCACGTACCTGAAGAAGCAACTGCTGAACGTGGTGATCGGCCTCGTCCTGATGATGGTGGTGAGCTTCTGCGACTCATCGCTGCTGCGGTCGGGGGCGCCGTGGATCTTCGCCGCGACGCTGCTCGCCCTGGCGGCCGTCAAGGCCGCCGGCCGGGACATCAACGGCGCGCGGGCCTGGTTCGACCTGCCCGGCGGCTTCCAGGTCGAGCCGTCGGAGTTCGCCAAGGTCGCCCTGGTCCTGATCATCGCCGCGGTCTTCGCCCGGGCCCGGGTCGACACCCCCGGCGTCAAGTCCGTCCTGATCGCGCTGGCCTGCGCCGCGCCGATTATCGCCCTGGTGGCGATCGAGCCCGCCCTGGGCGTGGCGCTGGTGCTCGTGGTCGTGACCGCCGCCATGGTCGTGCTGTCGGGGACGCGGTTGCGCGTCCTGGCGGCCCTGGCCGTGATCGTCGGCGGCGGGATCTACGCGGCCGCCCACCTGCACGTGCTGAAGTCCTACCAGCTGACCAGGTTCACCTCCTTCCTGCACCCGTCCGCCGACCTGGCCGGCGCCGGGTACAACGCCGCCCAGGCCAAGATCGCGATCGGCTCGGGCGGGCTGCTCGGCACGGGCCTGTTCCACGGCCAGATCGTGGCGGGCAACTTCGTCCCGTCCCAGGACACGGACTTCATCTTCACCGTGGCGGGCGAGGAACTCGGCTTCGTCGGGTGCATCGTGATCGTCGTGCTGCTCGGCATCGTGATCGCCCGGGCGCTGCGGATCGCCGCCCGGGCGGACGACCTGTTCGGCGTGCTCGTGGCCTCCGGCGTCGCGATCTGGTTCGCGTGGCAGTCCTTCGTCAACATCGGCATGACCATCGGCATCATGCCGATCACCGGCCTGCCGCTGCCGTTCATCTCCTACGGCGGCTCGGCCGTCTTCGCCGACATGATCGCGATCGGCCTGCTCCAGTCGGTCCGCCGGCGCCACCGTGTTTTCGATTAGCTGGTCTTCGACCGACCGCCTCGCTGGCCCACTCGTGTCCTACCCCTGCGTGAGTTCGACCGAGGTCACGTTCTTGTGACCTAGCCCGGGCACGTTCGCCGCCTGTGTGCCGGAAGCTGCGGTGAAGTTGGTCACCGAGGCGATCGTGCCCGTGAATCCATGACCGCTGAACACGATGGCCGTGGTGCCGCCGGCCTCGCTGACACTTTCGCTGCTGGTGATCCGGTATCCGGCCTGGGGTAGCTCCGCGGTGTAGAAGGCCAGCACCTTCGCCGGGGTAATCAGGGTGAAGATGATGATGACCTGCCCGGGAAGGACGACGTTATCCGCCACCTTCGCCCCGGCCGGGACCGGGAAGGAGCCCAGCTGTCCGGTGACCTCGACCGTGCTAGCGGAAGGGGCCGCGCCCGGCGCGGACGCGGCCGCGGACGCACTCTGGCTCGGGGCGGCGGCACTGGTCGAGGGCGAACCGGCCGAACTAGCCGAACTGGCCGTACTGGCCGAGGTGACCCCGGCCGCGCAAGCCGTCAACGACAGCGTGGCCGCACCGGCCGCCAGGGCCAGCACCTTGAGGCGGAAAGCATTCATCAGTCCCTCTTCCGTAGTTCTGGTCATCACCAGTCGGAAGGCTAGACGCAAGCCTGGCCGGGCGGGCGGTTCTGTCGCAAACCCACGGCAGCAGCCGCGATTGCGGCCCGGTCATCCACGACGAACCGGATGCTCACCATCGTGCCCTCGCCCCCCGGCTGCGAGACCCGCGCCGTGCCGGGCGCCGCCACCACCGCTCGTTCGGATAATCTGATCAAATGCCCGTCGAGTCGGTGTACCCCGCGCTGGAGCCGCTGCTCCCGCGCGTGAAGAAGCCGATCCAGTACGTCGGCGGCGAGGTCGGCTCCGTCACCAAGGACTGGGACAGCGCCGAAGTCCGCTGGGCGCTGTGCTACCCGGACGCCTACGAGGTCGGGGCGGCCAACCAGGGCGTCCAGATCCTGTACGAGGTGCTGAACGAGCGCCCCGGCGTGCTGGCCGAGCGCACCTACACCGTGTGGCCCGACCTCGAGGCGCTCATGCGGGAGCACCACGTGCCGCAGTTCACGCTGGACGCGCACCGGCCGGTCAGCGCCTTCGACGTGCTCGGCGTCAGCTTCGCCACCGAGATGGCCTACACGAACCTGCTGACCGTGCTCGACCTCGCCGGTATTCCTCTTTTTTCAGCCGAACGAGCGTTGGCTCACCCCCTGGTAATCGCCGGGGGCCACGCGGCCTTCAACCCCGAGCCGGTGGCGGACTTCCTCGACGCGGTGGTCCTCGGCGACGGCGAGCAGGCCGTGCTCGCGATCACCGACCTGATTCGCGAGTGGAAGCGGGCCGGGAGGCCGGGCGGGCGGGACGGGCTGCTCGACAAGCTCGCGACCGTCGCTTACGTACCTCGTTTCTATGATGTCGCATACCACTCAGACGGAAGAATATCGAACGTAAAGCCGAATCGTCAAGGTGTTCCGGCATCAGTTTCGAAGCATACGGTGATGGACCTGGACGCCTGGCCGTACCCGCGCGCGCCGATCGTCCCGATCCATGAGACCGTGCACGAGCGGTACAGCGTGGAGATCTTCCGCGGCTGCACGCGCGGCTGCCGGTTCTGCCAGGCCGGGATGATCACCAGGCCCGTACGCGAGCGGTCGATCACCACGATCGGCTCGATGGTCGCGGGCGGCCTGGCGGCCTCCGGGTTCGACGAGGTCGGGCTGCTCTCGCTGTCTAGCGCCGACCACAGCGAGATCAACGAGATCGCCGTCGACCTGGCCGACTGCTACGAGGGAACCAACGTCGGGCTGTCGCTCCCGTCCACCCGGGTGGACGCGTTCAACGTGACGCTCGCCAACGAACTGAGCAGGAACGGCCGCCGGTCCGGCCTGACGTTCGCCCCCGAGGGCGGGTCGGAGCGGATGCGCCAGGTCATCAACAAGATGGTCACCGAGGAGGACCTGCTGCGCACCGTGACCACGGCGTACGCCAGCGGGTGGCGGCAGATCAAGCTGTACTTCATGTGCGGGCTGCCGACCGAGACCGACGAGGACGTCCTCGCCATCGCGGCGCTGGCGCGCCGGGTCATCGCCGCGGGCCGGGAGGCGTCCGGACGCCGCGACATCAGGTGCACGGTGTCCATCGGGGCCTTCGTGCCGAAGCCGCACACGCCGTTCCAGTGGGCCGCGCAGTGCGCGCCCGAGGTGGTCGACGCGCGCCTGCGCGCGCTCGGCGGTGCGCTGCGCGCCGACCGCGCCTACGGCAAGGCGATCGGGTACCGCTACCACGACGGGCAGCCGGGCATCATCGAGGGGCTGCTGTCGCGGGGTGACCGCCGGGTGAGCCGCGTGATCCTGGCCGCGTGGCGGGACGGCGCCCGGTTCGACGGGTGGAGCGAGCACTTCTCGTACGGGCAATGGCTGCGCAGTGCTGCGTCGGCCCTGGCCAGCGAGCCGGTAAATGTTGAATGGTACACTACGCGCGAACGTGATTACGGTGAGGTGCTCCCCTGGGATCACCTGGACGCGGGCCTTGACCGCGACTGGCTCTGGCAGGACTGGCAGGACTCCATAGCGCCTGGGGGCGCGGCCGAGGTGGAAGATTGCCGGTGGACTCCGTGTTATGAATGCGGGGTTTGTTCTGCGATGGGGACCGAGATCCAGGTCGGGCCGACGGGGGAGCGCCTCGACGGGAAGCGGCTGCTTCCCGTAGTGAGCAGGAGGTAGCGTGGCCGAGCCGGACCACAGGCGAGCGCAGTTGCCTGCGGTGCAGCATCTCGTGGTCCGCTATGCCAAGCGCGGGAAAATGCGTTTCGCCAGCCACAGGGACGTGGCTCGCGTTTTCGAGCGGGGAGTGCGCCGGGCCGGGCTGCCGATCGCTTACTCGGCCGGGTTCACCCCGCACCCGAAGATCTCCTATGCGGGCGGTGCCCCGACGGGTGTGGCGAGTGAGGCGGAGTACCTGAGCCTCGCCCTGACTTCCCGCGAGCCCGCGGCGCAGGTCGGCCAGCGGCTGAACGCGGCGTTGCCCGACGGGATAGATGTGATCGACGTCATCGACGGTGGCCCGGCCGGGGGCGTTGGTCCCCTGGAGGCATCGCGGTGGCAGGTAGTTCTTCCGGGCGTGGGGCAAGCGGACGCGGCGCGAGCCGTGGCCGGCTTTCTCGCGCTCGGGGAGGCGCCGGTGGAGCGCCTCACTGACAAGGGCGTCCGGACCCTGGATGCCCGCGCGGCCGTGGTCGGGCTGGATGTGCTCGAACCGGACCCGGCGACGGCCGAAGAAGGTTGTGCCATTCTTCGAATGGTTGTTCTGCATACGGCTCCCGCTGTGCGGCCCGAGGACGTGCTGACCGCGTTGCGGCAGCGATACGGCCTCGAGCCGTCCGCGCCGCCCGTGACCACACGGCTGGAACAGGGCTCTGTCGCCCTGCTGACGCCGGAGAACGTGTCATGACGGCGCTGCCGTGCTGCAGGGGAGCCTTCCCCGACAAGACCGATACGAAGGCCGGGTGCCATCGGGCTCGCGCGGTAACCGCGCGCGCTCAGGGCCGCTGTCGCGGCTCCGCCTGCGCCTACGTTGACCATGTGCCCCCGTGCGGTGTACGGGCCGGCCACGGTACGCCGCCACCAGGCGGATCGCCGCGGACCCGCGCGCCCGGGAGCCTGACTGGAGATTGCCCGAATGCTCGACAACGAGCCGAACGACAGAGAACTTCATGACCACGCGACGGACGGCCGCGGTGCCGGGGCCGGCGAACTGAGCGCAGGCCCGTCCGGCCTACCGCCCAGCGTCCCTGCGGCGCTGTTCCAGCCGCCACCGGTGGTATTCCAGCCGCCGCCGCCCCCCGCGGCGTGGGAACCTTCCCCGGCCAGCCCGCCGCCGTCCTCCGCCGCCGCCTCCTCCTCCCCTTACGCGCGCGCGGAGGGGGCTGGTGAGCAGCGCACTCCCGCGGACTCCGCGGCGGGTGAGGACGCTGCCGAAGACGGCACGGCGGCCGGCCGGAGGCGCCGGCGCAGGCCGAGCCGCAGCCGCGCCCGGGCCGGCGACCAGGACCCCGCGGGCGAGGGCGACGACGCCCCGCCGTCGGGTCAGGGCGCCCAGGAACCCGAGGGCGCCCCGGATCAGCCGGCGGCCCAGCGCCCCGCCTCCCGCTCGCGCAGCCGCCGTTCTACCGCGGCCAAGGACCCTGACCCGAAGACCGACGCGCAGGCCTCCGGGTCCCAGGGCCCGGCGGAGGGCGCGTCCCCGGCGGAGGGCGATGAGGCCGACTCCGCGGACCAGCGCGATGGGGAAGCGGGCACGGCGCGCAGGCGCCGGCGCAAGCGCCGCCGCGGCTCGCCCGAGGGAGGGGCCGCGTCCGACTCGATCACCCCCGACGACCCGCCCGACACCGTGGTACACGTCCGCGAGCCGAACGGCCCCGGCGGCGCAGCCGGCCCGGCCGGCCCTGACGACGTGCGGGCAGTGCGGGGCTCGACGAGGCTCGAGGCCAAGAAGCAGCGCCGCCGCGAGGGCCGGGACACCGGCCGCCGGCGCCCGCCAGTCATCACCGAGTCGGAGTTCCTGGCCCGCCGCGAGTCGGTCGAGCGGACCATGGTGGTCCGCCAGCGCAAGGACCGGACCCAGATCGCCGTGCTCGAGGACGGCGTGCTCGTCGAGCACTACGTGAACCGGTCCAGCCACCAGTCCTACGTCGGCAACGTCTACCTGGGCAAGGTGCAGAACGTCCTGCCGTCGATGGAGGCCGCCTTCGTCGACATCGGCAAGGGCCGCAACGCGGTGCTGTACGCGGGCGAAGTCAACTTCGACCTCAGCGGCCTGGAGGGCCAGCCCAAGCGGATCGAGTCGGCGCTGAAGGCCGGCCAGTCGGTGATCGTTCAGGTCACCAAGGACCCGGTGGGGCACAAGGGCGCCCGCCTGACCAGCATGATCAGCCTGCCCGGGCGTTACCTGGTGTACGTGCCCGGCTCGTCGATGACCGGCATCAGCCGTAAGCTCCCCGACGTCGAGCGGAATCGCCTCAAGCAGATCCTCAAGCAGGTCATGCCGGAGAACGCCGGCGTCATCGTCCGCACCGCCGCGGAGGGTGCGGCCGAAGACGAACTGTCCCGCGACGTGTCCAGGCTCGCCGCTCAGTGGGAGGCGATCGAGAAGAAGTCGAAGACGGCCAGCGCGCCCGCGCTGCTCTACGGCGAGCCCGACCTAACGATTCGCGTGATCAGGGACGTGTTCAACGAGGACTTCAGCAACTTGGTCGTAGCCGGCGACGAGGCCTGGGATATCGTCGACGAATACGTCAGTTATGTCGCCCCGCACCTGGCCGACCGGCTCTCCCGCTGGCAGAACGACCGGGAGGTGTTTGCCACCTACCGCATCGACGAGCAGCTGGCCAAGGCCCTCGAGCGCAAGGTCTGGCTGCCGAGCGGCGGATCGCTGGTCATCGACAAGACCGAGGCCATGACGGTCATCGACGTGAACACCGGGAAGTTCACCGGCCAGGGCGGGAACCTGGAGGAGACCGTCACCAGGAACAACCTGGAGGCCGCCGAGGAGATCGTCCGCCAGCTCAGGCTGCGCGACGTGGGCGGCATCGTGGTCATCGACTTCATCGACATGGTGCTGGAGAGCAACAGGGAACTCGTCCTGCGCAGGCTGCTCGAATGCCTGGCCAGGGACCGGACCAAGCACCAGGTGGCCGAGGTGACCTCGCTGGGCCTGGTCCAGATGACCAGGAAGCGCGTGGGCGCCGGCCTGCTCGAGGCGTTCTCGCAGCCGTGCGAGTGCTGCAACGGCCGCGGCGTGATCATCACCTACGACCCGGAGGCCGACGGCCAGGCCGCGCACCACGTGCACGCGCGCGGCGCGGGCAACGGCGGCAACGGTTCCAGGTCCGCCCCGGCCACCCCGGCCGCGATCGCCGCGCGTCCCCGCCCGTCCGACATCCAGCCGTCCGACTCGGTGGCCACGGACGGTCTGCCGGATGGCGTCAACCCCGACTCGGGGTCGGTCGCGGCCGAGGCCGCCCAGACGTCCAACGGTCGCGGCGAGCCGGGACGCCCCGCCGGCAGCGGCCGCCGCCGGCGCCGCCGTCCCTCGGCCACCGCCGCCGCTGCCGCCACCGCAGACGCACCAGCCGCACCCGCGGCCACCGAAGCACCCGCGGCACCCACCCCAGAACCTCAGGACGGCGCGGCCTAAGGTTCGGGCCCTCGCCCGGAGGCGGCGGGCCTCAGGATTGGTGCTCCGTACCCGGGTCGGCTCCGCTGTGCACCGACACGCTGTCCCCGTCCTGCGCCAGGGCTCCCGTCGCCTCGCCTGGCTTGCCCTCCCGGCGAGCCGGACGCCACCGGACCGGCGGCCACAGCGGCCAGAACCGGCGTTGCCTGGTGCCGGTTCCGCCCTGCTCCTCGGCGTCCCCGCGCACGGTCAGCCGTCGCCGGCGGACCAGCCTGGTACCCACGAGCAAGACCACCACCCCGAGCACGATGGCCCCCGCCAGCTCGGCGGTGCCCGCGGTGATCACCAGGGTGAAGCTGCTGGCCGGCGGCGTCCCGGTGCCCGCGGCGGAGCTGGGCACGGTAGCCGCGGCGGGGGTCGGCGAAACGGGCAGGATACCGCCGACCGGGTTGACCGGCGAGGTGCTCGCGCTGCTGGGAGTAGCGGTCGCGGACGCGGTCGTCGGCGTCGCGGCGCCCGGTGCCACCGCGGGGACGGTGGCGGGCGAGGCCGGCGATGAGGGTGTGCTGGCCGGGGAGGGGCTGGCGGGCGGCGTGCTCGCCGCCGCCGCCGGTGCGCTGACCGCGACCGCTTCGGCCGCCGACGGCAGCACGCTCATGGCCGGGCTGGTCGTAGCGTCGGCCGTGGCGGTCAGGGTCACCGATGTGACCGCGGCGCCAGCGGCGACCGGGATCTGGGCCTGCATCTGGTACGTCGACGGCGCTAGCGAGGTGGCCAGCGCCCCGATGGTGCAGGTGGCCGACCCGTCCCCACTGGGGCAGCGTCCCGTGAAATCAGGCTCGGAACCCGAGGGCGATCCGGTGAGCGTCACGGTCACGCCCGATGCGGACCCGTTCGCGGCCCAGACCTGCACCGTGTACGACGCGGCCTGACCGGTCGTGATGCCGGACTGCGAGGCCTGGACGCTGACGCATAGCTCCGGCTGGGTTGAGGCGGTAGGGGAGGGTGTCGCGGCCGAGGGTAGCGGCTGGCACTGCGAACTGCTCGCGGCGAGCGCGGCGAGCGCGGCGTCCGAGGTAGCGAGCGTGGCAGCGACCGGGATCCCGGCGACGCAGACGCCGCAGACCAGGTAAGCGGCCAACGCCCGCCTGGGCGTCAACCGCATCAGGATCGCCCCTCCGTGCGACTCCAGGAAACCGCGGACGAGCTGCGCCGCTCCGCCATCCTGCTAGGCTACAAGACCGGTCCAAGGGCTGGACCTGCATCTTCCCGAATCCTGACCACGGCTGCCGGGCCGCCGAACCAGGCCGGGAGCCGCCGAACCAGGCCCGGAGCCGCCGAACCGAGGCCCGGAGCCGCCGAACCGCGCGGCCGGAACCGTCCGTGTTCGCCCAGGCGGTCAGGTCTGGTAGCCTTAGCGGTCGGGAGTAGCCCGCCTGCGCGGGCGCCCGCGTTCGTTCAGGCGAGCCCGCCCGTCGTGACACCGGTGTGCCGGGGCACGCAAGGAAAGCGCAACGAAAGTGAGTTCTCGGTGTACGCGATTGTGCGCTGCGGCGGCAGGCAGGAGAAGGTCGCCCTTGATGAGGTCGTGACCGTCGACAAGCTGCCTGGCCAGGTCGGCTCCACCGTCACGCTGCCCGCCCTGCTGGTGGTCGACGGCGAGCGGGTCATCAGCGACCCGGCCGAGGTGGGCCGCTACCAGGTCACGGCCGACATCATCGGTGACGCCGCCGGCCCCAAGATCAACATGATCCACTACAGGAACAAGACCGGCTACCGCCGGCGTTTGGGTCACCGGCAGAAGTACACGCAGGTGCGGATCACCCACATCGGCACCGAGGCCCCCGCGCCGAAGGCGGCGCCCAAGCCGAGGTCGCGGGCCAAGGCGCAGGTCAAGGCGGAGGAGGACTGAGATGGCACACAAGAAGGGCGCGTCATCCAGCCGCAACGGCCGGGACTCGAAGGCCCAGCGCCTCGGCGTCAAGCGCTTCGGCGGCCAGCTGGTGAACGCGGGCGAGATCATCGTCCGCCAGCGCGGCACGCACTTCCACCCGGGCGACGGCGTCGGCCGCGGCGGCGATGACACGCTGTTCGCGCTGGTCCGCGGGAAGGTCGAGTTCGGCCCGCACCGCGGCCGCCGGGCCGTGAGCATCGTCCCCGAACCGTCGTCCGAGCCCCCGGAGTAGGCCCGCCGGGCAGGAGACCATACGACCAGCAGGCGGGCCGGGTAAACCTGGCCCGCCTTTTACGTGCAACGGGTGAGAGGAAGATCGTGGCGGAGTTCGCCGACCGGGTCACGCTCCAGGTGCAGGCGGGCCACGGCGGGCACGGCTGCGCCTCGGTCCACCGTGAGAAGTTCAAGCCGCTCGGCGGCCCGGACGGGGGTAACGGCGGGCGCGGCGGCGACGTGATCCTTCAGGTGAACCCCAGCGTGGCCACCCTGCTCGACTTCCACCGCCGCCCGGTCCGCCGGGCGGGGAACGGCAGGCAAGGCGAGGGCTCCAACCGCACCGGGGCCGACGGCACGGACCTGATCATCGGGGTCCCGAACGGGACCGAGGTCAAGACCGCGGACGGCGAGGTCCTCGCCGACCTGGTCGGCGTCGGCACCAGATTCGTGGCCGCGGCCGGCGGCCGCGGCGGGCTCGGCAAAGCCGCCCTGGCCTCGCCGCGGCGCAAGGCACCCGGATTCGCCCTCAAGGGCGAACCGGGGGAGCAGCGCGACCTCATCCTCGAGCTGAAGACGATCGCCGACGTCGGCCTGGTCGGCTTCCCGAACGCCGGCAAGTCCTCCCTCATCGCGGCGATGTCCGCGGCCCGGCCGAAGATCGCCGACTACCCGTTCACCACCCTGATCCCGAACCTCGGCGTGGTGGAGGCCGGTGACGTCCAGTTCGTCGTGGCCGACGTGCCCGGGCTGATCCCCGGCGCCAGCCAGGGCAAGGGGCTCGGCCACGACTTCCTGCGCCACGTGGAGCGCTGCTCGATCCTGGTCCACGTGCTCGACTGCGCCACCGAACTGCCCGGCCGCGACCCGCTCGGCGACCTGGCGGTCATCGAGGCGGAGCTAGCCGCGTACGGCGAGGCGACCGGCGTCGACCTCGCGGAAAGGCCGAGGCTCGTCGCGCTCAACAAGATCGACGTCCCGGCCGCCCGCGAGCGCGCGGACCAGGCGACACCTGAGCTCGAGGCCCGCGGGTACCCGGTCTACGAGATCTCCGCGGCCACCGGAGAGGGCCTGCGCCCGCTTGGCTTCGCGATGGCGGCCCTGGTCGCCGCCGACCGCCAGGCTCGCCCGGCCGAACAGCCCGCCGAGCGCGTCAAGGTCGCGGTCCGCGCCGCCGACGAGCCGGGCTTCGAGGTGGTCAGGCTCGGCGACAGCTTCCTGATCCGCGGCGACAAGCCCCGCCGGTGGGTCAGGCAGACCGACTTCAGCAACGACGAGGCGGTCGGCTACCTGGCCGACCGGCTGGCCCGGCTGGGCGTCGAGGAGGCGCTCGCCGAGGCGGGCGCCGAGCCCGGCGCCGAGGTCCTGATCGGCGAACCGGACGACGCGGTGGTGTTCGACTGGGAACCCGCGGCCCCCATGAGCAGTGGGTCCCCCGGCCGGTCCCGCCGGAGCGGCGGCAAGCGCCCGCTCGGCCCGCGCGGCACCGACCCCAGGCTCTCCCCGTGACCTACTCCCAGGCTCTCCCCGTGACCTACCCCAGGCTCTCCTCGTGACCGATGCCCCCCGCCTGGACCCGCACGCCGAAGGCCCGCCCCCCCGGACCTCCGCCCGTCCGGATATCGCCGCGGCGGCCCGTGTCGTGGTCAAGGTCGGCTCCTCGTCCTTGACCACACCGGACGGCGAGATCGACGGCGACGCGATCGCCGCCCTGGCCCTGGCCCTGGCCGAACGCCGCCGCGGCGCAAGCGCGGGCGGAGCCCCCGGCACCGAAGCGCAGGTCGTCCTGGTCTCGTCGGGCGCGATCGCGTCCGGGCTGGTCCCGCTCGGGCTGTCGCGCCGTCCGAGCGACCTGGCCACCCAGCAGGCCGCGGCCAGCGTCGGCCAGGGCCTGCTCATCGCCAGGTACACCGCCGCCTTCGCCGCGTACGGCATCCGCACCGGCCAGGTCCTGCTGTCCGCGGACGATCTGATGCGCAGGACCCACTACCGCAACGCGCAGCGCACCCTGGACCGCCTCCTCGAACTCGGCGTCCTGCCCGTGGTCAACGAGAACGACACGGTGGCCACCGACGAGATCAGGTTCGGCGAC
>Ga0187801_10000136_pt1 | contig 17143 bp, 14 predicted proteins | sample NC_wetland_sal_i_10_FD_132465 | JGI IMG/M metagenome (GOLD analysis project Ga0187801, IMG submission 132465) | Wetland sediment microbial communities from Neuse River Estuary, North Carolina, USA - Control_1 | ecosystem: Environmental > Aquatic > Freshwater > Wetlands > Sediment | place: USA...
CCGTCGAGGAATCACTGACGAGTACGCTCACCGTGCCGTTCTGTGGTTGAGGACTGGGATTGGGATTGCTCGGACTGGAACTGCCGGACGAGCACCCAACGGAAAAGAGCATTAATGCGGCCGAGGCCACACCAAGCATCAGTCGCGAAAAATAGGACTTCATCGTTCATCTCCTAAGGGAGGGCGAGTCTCCAATTTTTGAGTTCGCAGTCAACTTCGAGTTTGTTATTGCCACCGCGGGCCAGTGAGGACTCGACCAGCCCGAATACTGGAAGAAACCCAGGCGGGCGGGAAGAGTTGCGGGAAAGGAGAACGTTCTATTTGGTACTTTCGTACTACGGACCCCAGGGGGCAGCAGAGGCTTTAGGCGGCCAGAGCAGCCCGCGCATTCGTCTGAGGTGAAGTCTGAGCTACGTTCGGATAGAATCACAGCTATGGTTGCGACACCCGCCACCGCGGAGACACTTCCCTCAATCGACCCGGCAACAGGGAAGGTTTGTGCGAGCTTTGAGCGCACGCCGCCGTTGCTGGTGCCGCAGCTTTTGCTAAAGGCGAGAGAGGTTCAGGCGGCTTGGGCAAAAGTTTCCGTAGAAGAACGCTGCGCGCTCATTGGCGTTCTTAAGAACAAGATTTTTGAGGCGCGAGAGACTCTGGCCGACGTGGTTGTGCGCGAGTCGGGCAAACCCCGCGTGGAAGCAAAATTCGCCGACGTTTTTGTGGCTCTGGACACGGCCAAGTATTTCGCGAAACACGGCCCGGCGCTGCTTTGGCCGGAAGCGGTGCCGCATCACAACACCGTCGCAAAGTTGAAAACCGGCGCGCTTCTTTACGAGCCCCTCGGCGTGCTGGCGATTATCAGTTCGTGGAATTACCCGCTGGCAATCCCATTGAGTCAGATCATTCCCGCAGTGGCTGCCGGCAACGCCGTCCTCTGCAAGACCAGCGACTTCACACCAGAGTGCGGCGCGCTGATCGAAAAGCTCTTCCGCGATGCAGGTTTCCCTGAAGGCCTGATGACCCTGCTGCAGGGAAGCGGTGATGTCGGTCAGGCGTTGATCGATGCCCGCCCGGACAAGGTGTTTTTCACGGGCAGCGTTCACACCGGCCGACGTGTAGCGGAGGCTTGCGCGCGACACTTGATCCCGAGCGTGCTGGAACTGGGCGGAAAGGATGCGATGCTGGTCCTCGCCGACGCCGACATCGACGTCACCTCTAGTGCGACGGTCTGGGGTAGCTTTACGAATTGCGGCCAGGTCTGTCTTTCCCTCGAGCGCGTGTTTGTGGAGTCGGCAGTCAGTGAAGAATTTCTGAAAGCGTGCGTGGAGAAGACGCAGAAGCTTCGCATTGGTCCTGGGAATGATCCGCAGACCGACGTTGGTCCGTTGATTCGTCCACAGCATGCACAGCGCATGAGCGAACTGATTGCGGACGCGGTGCAACGCGGCGCCAAGGTGCTGTGCGGCGGACGAGCGCGGCCTGAGCTTGGACCAGGCTTTTTTGAGCCGACTGTGATCACGGGCGTGAATTCGTCCATGCAGCTTTTCCAGGAGGAGACTTTCGGCCCCATCCTCGCCGTTCAAGTGGTACGTGATTCGGAAGAAGCCGTTCGCCTTGCTAACGACACGGACTTTGCGCTGGCCGCAAATGTATGGACCCGCGATACCGCAAGGGGCAAAGCGATTGCGCGGCAGTTGCGCGCGGGAACTGTCATGGTGAACGATGCACTCTGCGGATTTGCCATTTCTGAAGCCCCTCATGGCGGCACGGGTCTGAGCGGCTGGGGGCGGACCCACGGCAAAGCGGGCCTGCTTGAAATGGTTCATCTGAAGTATCTGGACGTGGACGGTTTGCCAGGAATGGAGAAACCCTGGTGGTACCGCTATGGTGCCGATCTCGACAAATCCGCCGACGCAGTTCTACGCTTTGAATTCGGCGGAGGCTTGTCGGCGCGTTTGCGCAATATGCGCGCTGCGATGAAGACCATTTTCCGCAATCATGGATTTTAGAGGGAGCTGGAAGGAGAAAACTCTTGGCTGAAGAAACCACAGCTGCACCCGGAGAAGGTGTTGCTCCAGCGGCGGCAGAGGAAAAGCCGGCTGGACCGAAGGTCAAAACGCGGAAGCCGAAGCAGCGCGCCTGCGACGAGAAAGATGCCAAAGGAAAACTCTGCGCCGGGCACCTGAAGCGCTGGTTCGAATGTTCACCGGAGATTGAAGCCCTGGTTGGCAAGGGTGCGGAAATTTATCGCTGCGAGTTTTGCAAGACAATCTACCGTCCGGACCCCAAGCAATTGCCGAACAGCTACACCGTCCGGTACTAAGCAGGACAGGGAGGTCGCTCCGCCGTGTCCCAGAACGAATGGATTTATGATTGGAACCTGGCCGGCCATGTGCCCATTCGTCCCGGCACAGAGATCCTCGTAAACGATGAGACGTTGCGCGATGGCCTGCAGAATCCCTCCATTCATGACCCAACCATTGAAGACAAAATAGAAATCCTGCACTTAATGGAAGCGCTGGGCATCGATTCCGTGAATATCGGATTGCCGGGCGCCGGACCCCGCGCGGCGAGGGACGTGGAAGCGCTGGCGCAGGAAATTGCCAGGAACCACATGCGCATTAAGCCAAACTGCGCAGCACGCACTTTGGAAGCGGACATCCGGCCGATCGCGGAAATCTCCCAGCGCGTGGGGATCGCGATTGAAGCGGCGACATTTTTGGGATCAAGCCCGATCCGGAGGCTGGTGGAAGACTGGAGTGTGGATCACCTGGAGCGCACCACGGAAAAGGCCGTGAAGTTTGTTGTGGCGCAGGGGTTGCCTTCGATGTACGTCACGGAAGATACCGTACGCACGGATCCGGAAACGATTCAGCGGCTTTATACTACGGCGATTCGAAGCGGCGCGCGGGCCATCGTGCTCTGCGACACCGTGGGCCACGCCACGCCGGAGGGTGCCTACAACCTGGTGAAATTCGCGATTGAGAAAGTGGTGAAACCATCCGGTGAAAATATTCGCGTGGACTGGCACGGGCACCGCGACCGCGGCTTGGCGATTGCCAATTCGCTGGCGGCCATCGCCGCCGGGGCGCGGCAAATTCATGGCGTAGCGCTATCGCTGGGTGAACGCGTGGGCAACACACCGATGGAATTGCTGCTGGTGAATTTTCGGCTGATGGGATTGCGACACAATGACCTCACCTATTTGCGGGCCTACTGCGAAAAGATTGCCAAGGCCACACACACGACCATCCCGCCGAATTATCCGGTTTTTGGCAGGGACGCATTCCGCACGGCCACGGGCGTGCATGCGGCGGCGATCATCAAGGCCCTGCGGAATCATGACCGCAAACTAGCCGACGCGGTGTACAGCGGAGTGCCGGCACATCTCGTGGGGCTGGAGCAGATCGTGGAAATCGGGCCGATGAGCGGAAAATCAAATGTGATTTATTGGCTGGCGCGCCACGGCATCCCGGAAAACGACGAAGTGGTCAACCGGATTTATGAAGCGGCGAAACAATCGCCACGCGTGCTGACGGATGACGAGGTGCGCGCCCTCTGCATTGCTCCTATTGCGCCTGTGTAAGTGTTTCTCGCTGACTCTGCCTTTCATTGTGCGGCGTGATGTAGAATGACAGCGTGCCCGCCGATGCTGGCCGAAAATCCACTCGCTTCAAGACCGTCTCCTTTTCTGCTTTCCTCTGAGGCAGTGAAACGCGTTGCCGTTTGCGCTATTCTCATTGCCATGCCGATTCGCTCCTCGGTCGCGCCCCACTCCTCACGGTCCTCCCGTTCGAACTCCCTTGCGGATCAGCCACAGGTACAAATCGCACTCGAGTGGTTGGAGAAGAACCTCAATTGGGTTACGGACCAGCAAGTCCGCCTGACGGAGATTCCTGCGCCGTCGTTTCAGGAAGAGAAGCGCGCCGAAGAGGTGAAAGCCATTCTGGCTGGGGAGGGACTGACGGTCCACTCGGACAAGATGGGCAATGTGATCGGCGAACTGCGCGGGGCCCAAGATAAGGAGGCTGTACTCTTGTCTGCGCATCTGGACACGGTCTTTCCGGCTGGAACGGAGATTAAGGTTAAGCGCGAGGGCGATCGCCTGGTGGCTCCGGGAATCTCCGATAATGGGACCGGGCTCGCCGGCTTGTTGGCGGTGGCGCGTGCGGTCCATGCGGCGAAGATCAAGCCACAGCGCACGATCTTGTTTGCGGCGGATGTGGGCGAGGAAGGGGAAGGCAATCTGCGTGGGATGAGAGCCCTCATCGATGCCTACCGGACGAAGTTATGCGCCGTGATTGTGCTGGATGGCTCGGGCATCGATCATGTGACCACGAAGGCGCTAGCCTCCCGGCGGTTGGAAGTTGTGATTACCGGGCCCGGGGGACACAGTTGGTCCGATTTCGGCATGCCCAATCCGATCAATGCGCTCGTTCGCGGTTCGGTGCGATTCATCAACACCAAGGTGCCTACGTCCCCGCGTACTACGTTTAATCTTGGCCAGGTGGAGGGCGGCACATCGGTAAATTCGATTCCCTACGAAGCCAAACTGAAAGTCGATTTGCGCTCGGAGAGTGAAGACGAGATCGCCCGTATGGAAGCGGCGCTGCGCGAATGCACCGCGGCCGGTGTGAAAGACGAAATGGACAATTCTCGCGACCGCAGCCGCGGCAAGCTGGATTGGAAAGTGAACCTGATCGGCAGCCGCCCTGGCGGGGAGTTGGCGCCGGATTCCGCCCTGCTGGCGGCGCTGGGCTCTGCCGACGAATTTCTGGGCAATAAATCGCGCATCGAAAGGTCGTCCACGGACGCCAACATTCCGCTTTCGATGGGGATTGATGCGATTGCCATCGGCGCGGGCGGAAACGGCGGGGGCGCGCACTCCTTGCAGGAGTGGTACGAGCCGGCCGGCCGGGAAATCGGACTGAAGCGCGTATTGCTGACCTTGCTGGGAGCTAGCGGATTGGCAATGGAGAAGAGTCAATGAGGAAACCCGCTCGTGTATGCGGGAGAGCGGCATTCGTGATCGCAGGTGTATTGGTAAGCGCTGCGCTGGGAGTGCACACGAGCGGGCAATCCGCGTCGATACCACTCCACCCCACGACGTATTATCTGCACGGAAGGATTTACACCAACGACCCAAAACATCCTTGGGCCGAAGCCATGGCGGTCCGCGATGAGAAGATTCTCTGCATCGGCACGATTTCGCAGATCATGCTCGATTGTGGAGGCGCGGAATCGAATGACGTCGTGCAGTTAAAGGGGCGGTTTGTGATGCCCGGCTTCAATGATGCGCATACGCATGTGGGCGGAGCGGGCCGCGACAAACTCACGCTTGTCTTAAATGAAACCACCTCCGTTGCTGACCTTCTGAAACTCGTCAAAGCCGCCGCGGAGAAGCATCAACCCGGCGAATGGATCCTGGGCAGCGGTTGGGACCAGTCGCGCTGGCCTGACCAGAAATATCCCACTCGTTCTGATCTCGACCAGGCCGCGCCGAATAATCCGGTTTTTCTGGACCACGTCTCCGGCCACATCGCCGTGGCGAATTCTCTAGCCTTGAAGCACGCGGAAATCAACAGTGAAACCCCAAATCCTCCGGGCGGGGAGATCGAACGCTTTGCCGACGGCGAACCTACGGGCCTGCTGAAGGAGAACGCTAAGGAAATGGTTACCCAGCGCATTCCCGACCCCTCCGAAGCGGTCCGGCGGAAGGGAATTGAACTGGTGCTCGCCGAGTTGGCACAGAACGGGGTGACCTCTGTGCAGGATTTTTCTGCGTGGGAAGACTTTCTGGTGTACACCGATCTGAAGCAAGAAAAGAAGCTGACGGTGCGGATTACCGAGTGGTTGCCGTTCGAGCTTTCGACCGACGAGTTGCAGAATATGCGGGCGCAGGGCGGCACCACCGACCCGTGGTTGAAGACGGGAGCGCTAAAAGGCTTTCTGGACGGTGCATTGGGAACGCGCACCGCAGCGCTTCTGGCTCCTTATTCGGATGACCCCACGACAAGCGGGATTCTTAGAATGGACCCGGAGAAGTTGAAAGCCATGGCCATCGAGCGCGACCGGTTGGGTTTTCAGCTTGCCTTTCATGCCATCGGTGATAAGGCCAATCGCCTGGCACTGGACACCTTCGAATCGCTGCTGAGAATGAATCCTCCGCGTGACCGCAGGGATCGCATCGAGCATGCTCAGGTGGTTGCCCCCGAAGACATACAGCGGTTCGGAAAACTAAATGTGATCGCCTCCATGCAGCCTTGTCATGAAACCAATGACATGCGCTGGGCCGAGCAGCGCCTGGGCCCGGAGCGTTCCAAAGGTGCTTACGCCTGGAAGTCGCTCCAGACAGCGGGTGCGAAGCTCGCCTTTGGCACCGATTATGATGTGGAGTCCATCAATCCGCTGCGGGGCCTCTATGCCTGCGTCACGCGCGAAGCGATCGATGGCGGCCCACCGGGTGGCTGGATGCCCCAGGAGAAACTCCCGCTGCAGGATTGCATTAGCTCTTACACGTCGGGCTCCGCGTACGCGGAATTCATGGAAGGGAAGAAGGGCGAATTGAAAGTCGGCGAATTCGCTGATTTCGTCATTCTTTCGCAGGATCTCACGAAGATCCCACCGAAGGATATCTTGAAGACCGAAGTGCTGCGGACGGTCGTGGGCGGCAAAGCCGTCTATCAGAAAAATTGAATCGTATCCAACTCGCCCGTGAACTGTTTGTCCTTCAGCTTGTAAAAATAGAGCCGAACGCGACGGCCCTTCCAATTGGAACAGGCCGGTGGCTGGTCTGCGTCCCGTTTGGCGGTGGTGACCACTTGCAACGCCGCGAAGTCCGCAAAGCTAAATTTCATGACTGTCTTGTTCACGGAAAGAGTCACTTTTCCTGGCCCGCCCTCGCAATCGGCTGAGGCGATGCTTCCTTCGACGGCAAACTCTTCTCCTTTGGCGTGGCTCACCCTAGACGGAGAGGCAGGTACGCCGTTGTTGGGAGGGACCGCCGGAGGTTTCCCCAGGGTCACGACGGCGACGCCTTCTTGATGGCTTGCCCGCTCGGCAATCGCAGCGGCTTGCCGGTCGTACTCTTCCCGGCTGGCAATCGCCGACAAGAGTTCTTGAACGTTCTCACGTTCCGCGGGAGTCTTGGCGACTTCCTGAATCCGCGCCGCAAACACCTTTGCGTCGGCGGACTTTCCCGCATTCAAAAGGACATAGCCGTAACTGGTGGCAAAGGTAAGGTTGCCGGGTTCCAATTCGATGGCTTTGCGCCCCTCGACGAGAGCCTTTTCGCGCGTTTCTGGACGCATGGAATAGATCGAGGAAAGAGCCGCATAGGCGGGAGCGAATTGCGGATTCATCTGTACCGTTTTTTCGAGAAAAGCGATCAGCTTCGGCGCCCGCTCTTCCGTGGGGAGGCCGTGGCGCAATTGCGCTTCGGCCGCAAAGTAGTACGGGAAATAACTGGTGGAGTGCAATTCGATGGCCTTGGTGAATGCTTCTTCCGCCACGAGAAACTCCTGCTGGGAATATGCGAGCAAGCCTTGTGCCTCATAGGCGAGAGGAAGATTCGGGTCGGCCTGAAGAGCTTCATCGATGGCGGCCATGGCTTCTTTCGGCCGCTGTGTGTGCACGTAAAAGAGCGCGCGGTTGGCATCCAGTTCTGCTGAAGGCATGACTCGGCTGGCATAGCTTTTCGGGTCACTGTGGATCGATGTATTCACCCTGCCGACGTAAAACGTTTGCTGGCGCGCGTACCGTTCCATCGCCTTGGAGAATTCCTTCAAATCGCCGAAGGCCTTTTGCGCAGCTTCGAGCTGATTTCCGCTGGCATCCCACGCGGAAAGAAACGTGAAAAGTAGTTGACGCTTGCGCGCGTCGGGATCCAGCAGAAGGTAATGGACGATGGCCCAGGACTCCGCGTAGAACACCGAAACGCGGTTCTGTTCGTTGTAATAGGGCGATTGAGCGTCGGCCAGGAGCAGCGATTCGATAGGGATTAAGCGCTCCTGCTGAAGCACCTGAAGGTGGTACGGGGATATTTTTCCGATTTCCACGTCCTTTTCATGAATGGTGGAATTTCCGAAAAATTCCGCCAGGCCTTCACCGAGCCAAATAGGCAAGCCACGAAAATTCAGGTTCATGATGGCGTGCGTGTATTCGTGGTACACAACTTGGTACGGATTCTCAGTCTCCAGGTTCGTTCGAAGCGCGACGAAATGCCGGTCTTCGCCGGGCGCATAGAGTCCAGCCGGGTGAGCGTGGCCTTTAAGTTCCCAATAGGCTGGGAGAAGCGTTTTCAGAGAATCTTCATTCTTGACAGCGAAAATGATCAGCGGCTTGCCGAGGTCCACGCGCAATTTCGGAAAAGAATTGTGAAATACCTCGCGGAACTGCTCGAACTGGTCGGCAATCTTCCGCGCTTCCTTCTCGCCGGCATTACTGATGACGGTGAAATTCGGAGAACGAACCTCGATCCAGGTGTCTTTTGAAGCAGACGTAGCCGGGCGGGAGCAGAGAAATAAGAAGACAAGGGGCCAGACAGCAAGCCAATGGCAGCGCGGGCGGCGAAGCATGATTTCGAGAATGTACACATCCTCCGGAAGGAGTCAAGGCTGCGAAACAATTAGCCTAAGTGAGAGTGGCGTGCGCCTAAGGAGAGTTTGCGGCTACACTGGCGTGGACTTGCGGCGGAGTTCTTTGAATGGATCGCAAAGTAGAAGCCGATCTGTCGCTCATGTTTTGCTCGCTGATCTGGGGCGCCACGTTCGTAGTGGTGAAAACCAGCCTGGATCATTCCTCGCCCTTCGTGTTTCTCGCCGTGCGGTTTACGATTGCGGCGGCACTGATGGCTCTTTTTCGGCCGCGCGTCATCGCCAGAATCGATAGAGAAGAGATTTTTGCCGGGATGCGGCTGGCCTTCTTCATGTTCGCTGGCTATTGCTTTCAGACTGCCGGCCTGAAATACACAACCGCCACCAATTCCGGTTTCGTCACCGGTTCGAGCGTGGTCCTCGTACCGCTTTTGCTGGGTGTCTTCTGGGGGCGCAGCCTGACGCGGTGGATTTATGCCGGTGCCGGGGCGGCATTGATTGGATTGTACTTCCTGACGGTGCCGGCCGAAGGGATGCGGTACCTGAACCGGGGCGATGTTCTGACGTTTGTGGCTGCGGGATTCTACGCCGTGCACATCATTCTGGTGGGAGAGTACTCCCAGGAACATTCCGTTTCCGCGCTGAGTTTGATTCAGGTGGCGGGCTGCGCGGCGATGGCGTGGCCGCTGACGGGATTTGCGGCGGCGATCCATTGGCAGCCGGTGCGGTTTGACTGGGGCTGGCCCCTGTTTGTTTCGATCCTCATCTGCGCGGTCTTTGCCACGGCCGTGGCGTTCACGGTGCAATTGTGGGCGCAGCAATACACGTCGCCCGGTCACGCGGCTATTTTGTTTGCGCTCGAGCCAGTGTTCGCGGTGATCACGTCCTATCTTCTGCTGCACGAGCGGATGAGCGCCCGGTCCATGAAGGGAGCCGGTCTGGTGATCGCAGGGATAGTGCTGGCGGAATTATTGGGCGAACCGGCGGCACCGGAAGCACCGGAGCCGATTTTCGAAGGACGGATTTATTTCAAGCCGTGGTGGCGGGCGAGGTGAGGGAGGGGAAGTTTTCAGTTGTAAGTTTTCAGTATTAAGTGAAGAAAGAGTTTGCGTGGCTCTGTTGCGCACCCGCAGAGAAACGGCAGAGTTGGAGAGGAGGAAAGCTCGGAGGGGATAAGGATAACGCAGAGACGCTGAGGGCGCAGAGGTGACACGGAGAAGAGAAGAGTAACCCAAGACCCACCCTCGAAAAACGAGGATGGGGCACCCGGAAGTCTTACTTAAAACTTAGAACTGCAAACTGCAAACTGCAAACTGAAAACTGCCTCATCCGCTATGGGAATAGTGCTTCACCTCCACGGTTTCGTACATGTGGGCTTTTTCGGGATGGGTTTTTTCGTAGGCGTCGATGGCATCGGCGTGGAGCAGGGAGGTGCCAATGTCGTCGAGACCTTTCAGCAAAACTTCTTTACGCGACGGGGCGATTTCGAAGTTGAACGTGTGGCCGTAGCTGTCCTTGATCGTCTGGCTGGGCAGGTCGATGGAGAGAGTGTAGCCGGCCTCGGATTCGGTGCGCTGGAAGAGTTCGTCGACTTCGGCTTCGGTGAGAATGGCGGGGAGGATGCCATTCTTGAAGCAGTTATTGTAGAAAATATCGGCGTAGCTGGGCGCGATGATGGCGCGGAACCCGTAGTCTTTCACGCCCCATGGCGCGTGCTCGCGGCTGGAGCCACAACCAAAATTGGCACGCGCGAGAAGGATCGAGGCCCCCTTGTAGCGCGGGAAGTTCAGCACAAAATCAGGATTCGGTTTCTCTCCCGGGTGATAGCGCCAGTCATAAAACAAGATGCGGCCGAAGCCCTCGCGAGTCAGCGCTTTCAAAAACTGCTTCGGCACCATCTGGTCCGTATCGACATTAACGCGATCGAGCGGCATGACCAGGCCGGAGTGTGTGATGAATGGTTCCATGTTTTGAGGACCTCGTTGTGAATAGCTCTCGATTCTTGCGCAAACAGCATGGATATCAGATATCAGCGATCAGATATCCGGACCCGGACTGAGGCGGGGCAACTCTTGTCTCCTGATATCTGATATCTGATATCTGATTACTGATATCCGAAACGAAACGGCACAATCCGATCCCCTCAACAAACTCCAGTTAAGCCACAGTGGCCAATCTACTCCACATGCTCCACGTCAAACTCGCGGACATCGACAAAGTGGCCGGCAATCGCGGCTGCTGCTGCCATGACTGGGCTGACCAGATGCGTTCGGCTGTTGCGGCCCTGGCGGCCTTCGAAATTGCGATTGGAGGTGCTGGCGCTGCGTTCTTGCGGCGGCAGAACGTCCGCGTTCATGGCAATACACATGCTGCAGCCCGCATCGCGCCACTCAAAGCCCGCTTGTTTGAAGATTTTGTCGAGTCCTTCTTTTTCCGCCTGCGTTTTGATGCCACGCGAGCCGGGCACAACCAAAGCCTGCTTTATGTTCTTGGCCACGTGCTTGCCCGCGACCAGTTGCGCCGCCGCCCGCAAATCGTCCAGCCGGGAATTGGTGCAGGAGCCGATGAATACGCGGTCCACCGGAATGTCCACAATCGGCGTGCCAGCTTTCAGGCCCATGTATTTCAGGGCGCTCTCCGTAGCTTTTTGATGATTCAAGTCCTTAAAGTCGTGCGGATCGGGCACGCGGCCCGTCACACTGGTAACCATCCCGGGATTCGTACCCCAGGTGACTTGTGGCCCAATTTCTTCGGCGTGCAGTTCCACGGTCATGTCAAACGTTGCGCCGTGGTCGGTCTTCAGATGTTTCCAGTGCTCCACGGTTTCGTGGAATTCCTTCCCGCGCGGAACGAAAGGGCGCCCTTCCAGATAGGCAAACGTGGTTTCATCGGGAGCGATCATGCCGGCGCGCGCGCCACCCTCCACGGTCATGTTGCAGACGGTCATGCGTCCATCCATGGAAAGCGCGCGAATCGCTTCGCCGCGGTACTCCACCACGCAGCCAGTGCCGCCACCGATGCCGATCTTTCCGATGATGGCAAGGATAATGTCCTTCGCGGTGACGCCCTTGGGGCGCTTGCCGTTCACAACAATTTGCAGTGTCTTGGATTTGCTCTGCACCAGGCACTGCGTGGCCAACACATGCTCCACTTCGCTCGTGCCAATGCCGAACGCCAGCGTTCCGAAAGCGCCGTGCGTGGACGTGTGGCTGTCGCCGCAGACAATCGTTTGGCCCGGCTGCGTGATTCCAAGCTCCGGGCCGATGACGTGCACGATACCCTGGCGCTTGCTGTGCATGTCGAAGAGGCGCACGCCGGATTCGTCGCAATTGCGTTCCAGCGCCTCAAATTGCAATTTCGCGTCCTGATCCAGAATCGGCAGCGTCCGGTCCTCGGTCGAAACGGAATGATCCATCACGGCAAAGGTGAGGTCGGGGCGGCGCACTTTGCGGCCTTCCGCCTTCAGGCCCGCGAAGGCTTGCGGAGAGGTGCCTTCGTGGATCAAGTGGCGGTCGATGTAGATCAAGGAAGGCTTTCCCGGCTCTTCGTAAACGACGTGGTTATTCCAGATTTTTTCGTAGAGGGTCTTTGGTGTCATAGGAGTACCTCTATAGTCTAGCATTCTGGAAAGTGGCGGCAAGCTGGCACGGAACTTGTGGATCAGGCGGAGGTTGTGGTCGGGCGCGTTTTCTCGCAGAGCTCCACTTCGTAATGGCGCACCCTGCGGTCGTACGAGGTTAACAGGTGCAAGGCCTCTTCGGCGATCACGGCCTCTTCCCGATCCGGCCCGGCGAAGCGATCGATTGCCTCCATCGAGGACCACAGGGTTTCCACGATGAATTTCACCACCACCGTATCCGATTGTGTGAGGATGCGCGCTTCCAGAAAGCCGTCCACAGCCCGCAGGCTCGGCAAAACATTTGCGTTGAAGTGCCGCAGGTACTCTGGAAATCGCACTTACGTGGTCCGCGCTGACCAGAATCGAATTACCATTTCAACTTTCTCCTTGAGCCGCGGTTGCCGATGATGGGAGTTCGCCGCCAACCACAACCGTCCAGGGCCGCACCTCCCAATGCTTCACCAGGCCATTGGAAACGTAGGGATCTTGCTGTGCAAAGGAGGTAGCGGCTGCGGAGGTCTCGCCGCGGAAAATAAGGAGCGCGCCGTCTGCTGGCTCGGCGAGAGCACCGGCCAGGACAAGTTCGCCGCGGCCATACGCGCCATCAGCCAGGCGCAAGTGCTCCTCGCGAAAAGGAGCGCGCCGGTCAACAAAATCGTCGACTACTTCGTAGAAAAGGGCGTAATAGGCCATTCCATCCCTCCCCCCAACGCGGAATGGGCCAACACAGAAGTAGCCTACCACGGTTGGGTTCGGCGAGATGGAGGCTGCTGCGCGGGATCTGGCATCCGCCCGTTGGAGTGCGGCAGCTTGCTCCCGCTTTTGCGACGTAGAGTGTTCCCACCAAACAGTCAACAAAGAATGCGGTTCAAGCTGCCGCACTCCAAGACGTGCTAGGCTACCGTGAATTCAGACGCGGAGCACCAGCGCAAGGATAAGGAACCCACATGAAAAGGCTCCTAAAGCTTCTCGGAATGATTTTGCTTGTGCTGGTCGTCGTGGTTGTCGCCCGCACCGTCCTGATTCCCTCGAGACAAATCGGTCGTTTGCCTTACAGCCCAGAAGGAGTTGACGCACAAAAGGCTTCCCGGGAACTGGCGGGGGCAATTCCGTTCCAAACGATTTCGTGGGAGGAAGGGGCCACGGAAGAGCAGAAGAAGGCCACACAGGAAGCGTTCGTGGGGTTGCACGCATACCTGGAAAAAACTTTCCCGCAGGTCTACGCAAAACTCGATCACGAAATTGTCGGCGCCAACAACCTGCTTTTCACCTGGAAGGGTAGCGACGGATCCCTCAAGCCCATCGTTATGCTTGGCCACCAGGACGTTGTGCCCATCGAGGAGGGAACGGAGAGCAAGTGGACCCATCCACCCTTCTCCGGAGAAATTGCGGATGGATTCATCTGGGGCCGCGGCACTCTGGACGACAAGATGACCGTCGTCGGCGTTTTGGAGGCCGTCGACCTTTTATTGTCGAAAGGATTCCAACCGAAACGCACCGTCATTCTTGCTTTTGGCCAGGATGAAGAGGTTGGCGGGTTGGAAGGCGCGGAAAAGATCGCACAACTTCTGAAATCGCGAGGCGTGCGGGCGGAATTTGTCACCGACGAAGGGGGTTTCCTCTCCAAGGGCATGATGCCAGGCGTGAGCGCGCCGGTGGCTATGATTGGGACGTCAGAGAAAGGTTATTTGAGCTTGGAACTTTCGGTGGAAACCGCGGGAGGACACTCTTCCGTTCCACCGAGAGAATCCAGCATCGGCATCCTCAGCAAGGCCATTCACAAAATCGAATCCCATCCCATGCCAGCGCACGTGCACGGACCCATTGGGGAATTCCTGGAGTACGGCGGAGGCAGCGCCGGCTTTCCCATGCGCGTGGTCTATAAGAACATGTGGCTGTTCGGCCCGGTCGTGCAACATATTCTGGAATCTTCGCCGGATAGCAATGCGACGCTGCGCACAACGTCGGCGGCAACGATTTTCCGCGCCGGAACGAAGGACAACGTCATGCCGAGCCGGGCCATGGCGATCGTCAATTTCCGCCTTCTTCCCGGTGACACGGTTGCCACCGTGACCGACCACGTTCGCAAGGTGGTCAAAGACCCACGCGTGAAAATGCAGCCGATGGCGGGCGAGCCGCCGGTCGAGGCGTCCGTCCGGTCCAGCGTGGATTCGCCAGATTTCAAACTAATGCAGAAAACGCTGGCCGAGGTCTATCCCGATGCGGTCGTGGCGCCATTTGTGTTCGTCGCCGCGACAGATTCCAGGCACTATGCTCCGCTCACGGAGAACATCTACCGCTTCGCGCCCATGGTCATGGACACGGAAGACGTCGGCCGGCTGCATGGCACGAACGAGCGGATTGGCGTGGAGAACTTCGCGCGCTCGATTGAGTTTTATTGCCAATTGATCCGCAACGCGGCGCAGTGAGGCAGAAGGCGCTGGTGTTTGCGACTCGCCGAACCGGCCACGGTGCCAGACTATCGATCGAAGGCAAAGATCAATCAGCCTTAGCCGTTGACCGAAAGGCCGCTCGAGCCGGAGGTTGTTGCTGCTGTCGAGCCAGAGGACGAGCCGCTGATCTGCGTGAATTGCAGCAAATCCTGTTGCAAGCTGCTGTAGGCTTGCTGTGCGCTGGAAAGGTTGCCGGACTGCAGCGCCGACCCCAACTCGTTGAATAACTGACTGATGGCGCTGGAAGAGCTGTTGCTGCTGCTCCCGCCCCCGCCGCCATGATGGTGATGATGATGCCCTTGAGCGGACTGGCCCTGCGCGGACAGGTTCTGGAAGTCTTGCTGGATGGTCGAGTAATCCTGCTGCGCAGCCGAAAGGTTGCCGGACTGAAGATCCTGCGAGAGTTGTTTGAACTCTTGGCTGATGGGACTGCTGCTCTGGGACGACGAACTCGAATTGCCTTGCGGCCCGTTCTGCTGCAACGCGGCAAAATCCGATTGTGCTGCCGACAGGTTCCCCGATTGCAAATCCTGGCCGAGTTGCTGGAACTCCTGCTTAAACTGCTGGCCCTTGTTCTGGGTGTTCTGCGCGAGGTAACTAAACAAGCTGCTGCTGGCAATGCCCAAGACTGACATTAAGGTCTCCTCTCATCCTGCTTCTTTCTGCCACATCCGTATGCATCGGCACTGTTGGGGCTGAGCTTTAGCGCCGATCTGTCTCCATAATTTGGGCAAGTCTCGGGCCACACACGCGTGGCGGAGTAGGAGTCCAATCACTTCAATCGACAGTGTTTAACCGATGCCTCTTAGGCGCGCCCTTCTGAAACACAGGCAACTGGGCAAGGTTTGCCGTGCATGCCAGGCCAAGCTTGCCGACCGATTGATTCGTAAGCGGGATTAGCCGCCAGCGATTGAGGGAACCAGCATCAGGTGGTCGCCATCTTTCAGCGCGGATGCTTCTCCGCCGAGGAAGCGGATGTCCTCTTCGTTGAGATAAACGTTGATGAACTGGCGAATCTGTCCTTGTTCGTCGCGCACATGCCGGGAGAGGGCAGGGAAGCGCGTGACCAACTCATTCAGCGCCTCGGCGACCGTCGCCGCGCCGCTTTCCAGCTTGGGGGCGCCATCGGTAAAGCGCCGGAACGCCGTGGGAATCTCAATCGTAATTGCCATTTTCTTTCTCCGAATTTATGAACTCGATTCTACCAATTCCTTGTAAACCCCGGCGAGCCCCCCTTGGAGGGAGGCCATCGTGCCGGGAGTCTTGGGACAAGAAGCGCTCCCGGCATCACGCTTTACCTCGTGCAGATGGCTCGGTCTGGAAACACAAGCTCAATTCGCGCGTACGGGCTCATCCAATTGTTGCGCCACCAGTGCTTCAAAGGCTTCCAGCCGCGGCGCGATTGCTTCCGTGGCGGGGAAGTCCGCGGCGATCGCGTCGGTGGTCTTCAAGCCGTTTCCGGTGATGCAGACCACGGTGGTTTCGTCGGGACGAATACGACCCCGTTGAATCAGCTTCGCGGTCACGCCAGCCGTCACGCCGCCAGCGGTTTCCGCAAAGATGCCTTCGGTTTGCGCCAGCAGCTTGATGGCATCGATGATTTCCGGATCGGAAATGGACTCCGCCCAGCCGCCGGATTCGGTGATCAGGCGCCGAGCGTACGGGCCATCGGCGGGGTTACCAATCGCCAGCGAGCGCGCAATGGTACTCGGCTTCTGTGGCTCGATGCGAGTCAGTCCGCGCTTAACGGCGTCGGCGATCGGGGAACAACCGGTGGCTTGCGCACCGAAGAACTTCACCTGCTTCGGTTCCACCCAGCCGAGGTGAGCAAGCTCGCAGAACGCCTTCGCGATTTTTCCAATGAGCGATCCGCCGGCCATCGGCACCACCACGTTATCCGGCAGTTCCCAGCCAAGCTGCTCGGCGATTTCGTACCCGTGGGTCTTCGAGCCTTCCGCGTAGTACGGGCGCAAATTGACGTTCACCAGCCCCCATTTGAAGCGGTCCGCAATTTGCGTGCACAGTCGGTTCACGTGGTCGTAGTTCCCGTCAATGCGGATAATCCGCGCGCCGTAAACCGCCGTGTTCAGAATTTTGGCTGGCTCCACGTCGGCAGGAATGAACACCGTGGTATCAAAACCCTGCTGGGCGCCTTGCGCGGCAACCGCATTGGCCAGGTTTCCCGTCGAAGAGCAGCCCACGGTTTTGAAGCCAAACCGCCGCGCGGCCGCCAGGGCCGTGGCCACGACGCGATCCTTGAACGAAAGAGTTGGGAAGCAGACGGCATCATTCTTGAAATAGAGGTTCTTTACGCCCCATTGCCCGCCCAGCGTCCGGGACCTCACCAACGGGGTACCACCGATGGATTGGGCTGGCGTGAAGCCTTCCGGCAAGGGCAGCAACTCAGAGTACCGCCACATATTAAACGCCCGGTGGGATAGCGCCTCGCGCTTGGCGGTGCGGCCCAGCGCTTCGTAGTC
>Ga0187801_10000143_pt1 | contig 16649 bp, 12 predicted proteins | sample NC_wetland_sal_i_10_FD_132465 | JGI IMG/M metagenome (GOLD analysis project Ga0187801, IMG submission 132465) | Wetland sediment microbial communities from Neuse River Estuary, North Carolina, USA - Control_1 | ecosystem: Environmental > Aquatic > Freshwater > Wetlands > Sediment | place: USA...
GATCGACTGCAGCTGGGTCGCGAACCCGAACAGCAGGGCCGCGCCGATCGCGCCGAACGGGGTATACCGGCCAAAGATCATCGCGGCCAGGGCGATGTAGCCATAGCCGGAGGACATGTCCTTGCCGAACGCGCCAACCGAGCCGAGCGTGAAGTAGGAGCCGCCGATCCCGGCGATCAGCCCGGCCGCGATCACGTTGCGGTACCTCATCGCGATGACCCGGATGCCCACGGTCTCGGCCGCGATGGGAAGCTCGCCGATGGCGCGGGTCCGCAGCCCCCACCTGGTGGAGAACAGGCCCACCTGGACTCCGGCCAGGGCGATGTAGGTGAGGTACAGGAAGATGTTCGCGTCGAAGAAGACCGGCCCGAGGATCGGGATGTCGCCGAGCCCCGGGATCTTGTCGGCGCCGAACGTGCTCGGCGAGTTCAGCGTGTTCTGGTACGGGACCAGGAGGGAGTCGTACAAGAACCCGGTCAGGCCCAGGATCAGCAGGTTGATCACCACGCCGAGCACTATCTGGTCCACCCGGTAGCCGATGGCGAAGACGGCGAGGAGTGCTCCCACCAGCATGCCGGCCAGGGCGCCGCTGAGCAGCCCCAGCCAGAGCGAGCCGGTCCCGCTGGCGACGATCGCGGCGGTGAACGCGCCGAGCAGCAGCTGGCCCTCGATGGCGATGTTGATCACGCCGGACCTGGAGCAGATGACGCCGGTCAGCGCGCCGAGCATGATCGGGATCGACCCGGCCAGGGTGCCCGACAGCAGGTTCACGATGTTGAACGAGCTGCTCTGCCCGGCGTCGGCCCAGCACAGCAGCGCGATGACGAACAAGAACATGACCAGTCCCAGCACCACCCGCCGCCACACCTTGCTGAGCGGCGCAAAGGCCCGCGCTACGGCGAGCGCGATCGAGATCCCGCCGCACACGTAGCAGGTCGCGGCGGCGGGCACCGACAGGTTCGGCACCCCGGACGGGGGGGTAAACGCGAAGACCGCGTCTCCCTTGTGGGCATACCCCCCGAGGGCGAACGCGTCGACGAGCCCGAACACCAGGAAGGTCGCCGGGGCCAGCCACCGCCGGAACGCGCTGACGGGAGCGACTCCGGGCTCCAGCAGCGTGACGACGCGCTCGGAGATCGTCATGAGTTCCACCCCTTGGAGAACGACAGCCCGACCCCGCCGGCCCGGGCCGCGCGCAGCCGGTAGATGGACCGGACCAGCGGCGGCGCCGCGACGAACAGGACGATGACCGCCTGCAGCACGTCCACCATCTCCACCGGGGTCCCGGTCGCCGCCTGCATGAGCGGGGCCCCGGCGCGCAGCGCCCCGAAGAGCAGGGCGGCCCACACGACGCCGAGCGGCTTACCCCGGCCGAGCAGCGCGACCGTGATGGCGTCGATCCCGTAGGTACCGAAGCTCTGGTTGTTGAGGGTGAAGTCGGTGCCCTGGATGACCGCCGACCCGGCCAGCCCGGCCAGGCCGCCCGCGATCAGCATGACCAGGACCCAGTTCCGTTCCACGTTCATCCCCGCCACCCGCGACGCGCTGGCGTTCTTGCCGATGCTGCGGAACTCGAACCCGGTGGTGGTGCGGGTCAGCAGCCACGCGATGGCCGCGGCGCAGGCGAGCGCGATCAGGAAGCTGGCGTTGATCCGCAGGTGCGAGCCGAACAGCAGCGGCAGGTGCGCGTCACTGGCGATGGCTGCGCTGATCGGGTTGGCGTTGCCGGGCGCCTGCATCAGGTAGTGGAAGGAGAGCAGGTAGGTCAGGAAGTACGCCATGATGTAGTTGAGCATGATCGTGACGATGACCTCGTGCGCGCCGGTCCGCGCCTTGAGCTCGCCGGTCGCCCAGCCGATCGCGGCCCCCCCGACGAAGCCGCCGATCACGCAGACGACCACGTGGATCACCACCGGCATGCTCACGCCGTAGCCGAGGTAGGTGGCCACGATGGCGCCGCCGATGAACTGGCTCTGCCCGCCGATGTTGAACAGGCCCGCCTGGTAGGGCAGCGCGACGGCGAGCCCGGCCAGGATCAGCGGCGTGGCCGCCACGCACGTCTCGGACAGCGGGTTGAACACCGCGCTCAGGTAGCCGTTATGAACCGCCGTGCTGATCGAGGCCTGCTGGAAGAGCGCCGAGACCGTGTGCGGGTTGACGATCGAGCCCTCGAACAGCGCCACGTACGCACCCGTCGCGGTGTCCCAGAGCTCGGCCAGGGCATGGCCCGAGAACGGGTGACTCCAGGCGTGCAGCACGGTCGTGTTGCTAAACGCGTTGATCAGGCCGCCGACGACCAGCGCGCTGAAGATGGCCAGGACGGTGACCGTGAACGAGTTGCCCTCGGTGATCGACTGAAGCAGGAACCGGCCCCGGCCGGACAGGTTCTCCGGGATCTCCGGGTCGGGCGGGGACGACGCGGCCACCTCGGCCAGCGCCTCGGCCGGCTCCGGCGCGTCAACCACGGGACCCTGACCGGGGTCGGGCGCAGACGAGCCCGGGCCCGGCGGGGGCGTCTGTTCGCTCATTGGCCGGCTCCTGATGTTCCCGCCCCCGGTGCCGGGATGGCGGTCTCGGTCTGCGGTCGGCCCGTGAACGGTCCGGCGGCCTCGTCGCTGGCGCCGGCCATCAGCAGCCCCAGTTCCTCGGCCGGCACGTCCGGCGGCCGGAAACCGGTGATCTTGCCTTCGTACATGACGGCGATCCGGTCCGCGAGCGCGTAGATCTCATCGAGTTCGGCGGAGACGATGAGCACCGCCACGCCGTGATCGCGCTGCTGGACGATGCGCTTGTGCACGAACTCGATCGACCCCACGTCGAGCCCGCGGGTCGGCTGGCTGGCCACGAGCACCTTGTGGTCGCGCCCTAGCTCCCGGGCCAGGATCACCTTCTGCTGGTTCCCGCCGGACAGCGTGCCCACCGGCGCCTGCGCCGAGGAGGTCCTGACGTCGAACTCCTTGACCAGCTCGGCCGCGTTCTCGGCGATCGCGCCGAGGTGGAGGTTGATCCCGGAGGCGAACGGCGGCCGGTAATACTGGTCGAGCACCATGTTGTCGGCCACGGAGAAGTCGCCGACCAGCCCGTCTTCCTGGCGGTCTTCCGGGACGTACGCCAGGCCAGCCTCCAGCCGCTGCGAGGGCGTGGCGTGCGTCAGGTCATGGCCGTCCAGCCTGACGTGGCCCGAGATCGTGGGCCGCAGGCCCATCAGCGCCTCGCACAGTTCGGTCTGCCCGTTGCCCTGCACCCCGGCCACGCCCAGGATCTCCCCGGCCCGGACCTGGAACGACAGCCCGTTCACCCAGACCCGGCCGTCGTGGCCCGCCACGGTCAGATCGGACACGTCGAGCACCACATCGCCGGGCTTGGCCGGCTCCTTGCTGACCCGCAGCTGCACGTTCCGGCCGACCATCAGCGCGGCCAGCTCGTCCTCCGTGGCCGACGGGGGCCGCTGGCCGACCACCGCGCCCCGCCGGAGCACCGTGATCGTGTCTGCGATGGTCTGGACTTCCTTGAGCTTGTGCGAGATGAAGACGATCGAGGTGCCGCCGGCCTTGAGCTCTTTGATGATCCGGAACAGGTCGTCGGTCTCGGCCGGGGTGAGCACCGCGGTCGGCTCGTCCAGGATCAGCACGGTGGCGTTCCTGACCAGCGCCTTGACGATCTCGACCCGCTGCTGGATGCCGACCGGCAGGTCCTCCACCACGGCGTCGGGGTCCAGCTCCAGCCCGTAGCGGCGGGATAGCTCGCCCACGTCCCGGCGCGTCCTGCGCCGGTCGAGCACGCCGCTCAGCTTGGTAAACGAAGCGAGGAAATCGGCGAAGGCCGGGAGGGAGTGCCCCAGGCGCGTATCGCGCAGGCTGGACAGCCCGGTCTCCTCGATGCCGAGGGTCACGTTGTCCGCGACGGTGAACACCGGCACCAGCATGAAGTGCTGGTGCACCATCCCGATGCCCGCGGCGATGGCGTCGTTCGGCGAACGGAACTTGGCCGGCTTGCCGTCCAGCAGGATCTCGCCCTCGTCCGGCTGCAGCAGGCCGTACAGCACGTTCATCAGGGTGGACTTGCCCGCGCCGTTCTCGCCGAGCAGGGCGTGGACCTGGCCCGGGGCTACCGACAGGTCGATGCGGTCGTTGGCCACCAGCGAACCGAACCGCTTGGTGATGCCCTTCAGCTCAAGTTCCACGTCGGCCCTTCACATCCGATGTCGCAAGCCGATGTGGCAGCGGTGCATGACGCTCGCGCACCGCTGCCACATCGGTCGTGCCCTGCTGCTAGACCCCTTACACCGGGCTCTTGGTCGGCGTCTGGATCGAGCCGCTCTCGATGCCCGACGCCACCTGGTTGAGCTCGGACTGGAGCGAGGCCGGGACCTTGCTGGCGAAGTCGTGGAACGGGGCGAGCACGGCCCCGCCGTTGGACAGCGTGCCGATGTACGTGCCGCCGGCGAAGGTGCCGTTGGCCGCCGCGAGCACCGCGGTCTTCACCGCCGCCACGATGCCCTTCTCCACGCTGGTGATGAAGTACGTGCAGTACGTCGCCGCGCTGACGCAACCGTCGGTGTCCACCCAGAACATGTTCACCTTGTCGCTGCCCGCCGCCTGGTCCGCCTGCTGGACGGCCTTCGCCGCGCCGAGGCCGACGTTACCCGCGACCGGGAAGATGATGTCCGCACCCTCGCTGATGAACGTCTGGGTCAGCGTCTGGCCCTTGGTCTGGTTGGTGAAGTCACCGGTGAACGAGCCCTTCTGGGTCGTCTCGTTCCAGCCGAGGACCTGCACGTGCGTGCCGTGCTTGGAGTTGTAGTACTGCACGCCGTCCCAGAAGCCGTCCATGTAGATGGTCACGGTCCCGAAGTCTTCACCGCCGAACGTGGCCACCTTGCCGGTCTTGGTCATGCCCGCGGCCAGGTATCCGCCGAGGAAGCCGTCCTGAACGGTGTTGAACACCAGCTGGTCGATGTTGGTTTCCTGCGGGGCGGGCAGGCACTGCGACGCGTAGGAGCAGTCCACGATCGCGAACTTCTGGCTCGGGTTGGCCTTGGCCGCGGTCTCGGTCGCGGCGCCCATCAGGAAGCCGACGGTCACGATGATGCCGCACTTCTGGCCGAGGAACGTGTTGATGTTCAGGGTGTAGTCACTCTGCGTCGTCGACTGCAGGTACTTGACGTTGATGCTCGGGTCGGCCGCCTTGGCCGCCTGCATGCCCGCCCACGACGAGGCGTTGAACGACCTGTCGTCGATCCCGCCGGTGTCGGTGACCATGCAGCCGAGGAAACTGCTCGTCGACGTCGACGCCGAGGTCGAGCTAGCCGCCGAAGTGCTGGATGAGCTGGTCGAGGCCGGGCTGCTGCTGCTGCCGCACCCGGCGATGGCCAGCGCTGCTGACACGGCCAGCGCCATCGTGGCCCATGCGCTGTGTTTCACGCTTACCTCCACTGGGCCAGGCACTGACAGCACCTGACCTCGCATTCGTCCTGGGTTGTCCCGCAGGCTATGCCTGGTGACCGCGCCTGGGAAGGGGACACACGACGATCCGGCCTGCTCGTTGCCGAATCGGAATCCGATCATGATGGCATTCCTGGCTTGCCGGACATAACGCCAGGCCGGCCGCCAGGCGTCTTGGTGCTTTTCTACAGGGGTGAAAAGACCCAAGAACCACGACCGCCGAACGCCGCGCTGAATAGCCCCTACACGGCGCGGGCGGCCGGTGCCATCCCGTTATCCGGTCCGCCGGAGGCGGAAAGCTTGCCGTCGTAATAGGCGGCGGTGCCATTCGACGCGGGGACCCCGGGGAAGTCCAGCGTGACCGTCAGGCCGCCGCCCGGCGTTTCGGCCAGGCTGGCGGTGCCGCCGTTGGACGTGGTCACCCGGTGCACGATGGCCAGGCCCAGGCCGGTCCCGTTCGGGCTCGAGACGCCGAACCGCAGGAAGGCGCGCTCGCGGTCGTCGGCGCTCATGCCCGGGCCGTGGTCGCGGACGGTGACCCGGGCGCCGGTCGCGGTGACCGCCGTAGCGACGGTGACCCGCTGGCCCGGGCTCAGCGCCTCCAGGGCGTTGGCAATCAGGTTGTCCAGGATCTGCTCCAGGTGCCCCTCGCCGATCCAGGCCAGCACCGATGCGCCCGCCGCGCCGGTCCCGCCCGCCGAGGTGGCGGTCAGCACGATGCTCCGGTCGTCGGCTACCGGGTGCCACGCCACGACGCGTTCCCTGGCCACCTCGGCGATGTCCACGGCGACGGGCACCGGGACGACGTTCTCCGCCCGCGCCACCGCCAGCAGGCCGTCGACGAGCCGGGACAGCCGGGCCAGCTCGTCGAGCGCCCCGGCGAGCTCGTGGCTGGTCGCGGGGTCCGACTGGGCGGCGTCGGCCGCGAGCAGGTCGAGCCGCAGTCGCAGGGCGGCCAGCGGGGTGCGCAGCTGGTGCGACACGTCGGCGATGGCGGCCCGGTTTCCGTGGACCAGGGCTTCGAGCCGCCCGGCCATCGTGTTGAACGTCGTCCCCAGCCGGCGCATCTCCGGGGGTCCCGAGCCGACCACGGTCCTGATCGCCAGGTCGCCGTCGGCGAGCCTGCGCGCCGCGGCGTCCAGCCCCTTCAGGGGCCTGCTGACCCACCGGGCCAGCCCGAAGGCCAGCAGGGCGGCCGCGATCATGGCCAGGGCGCTGATCGTCCCGAGGATGATCCACAGGGCCACGATGTTGTGCTCGAGCGTCTTGGTCGACCTGGCCACGATCACCGTGCCCACCACCGGCCCGGACTGCGCGCCCTGCTGGAAGACGGGCATCGCGGCGACGACGTAAGTTCCCGTGGTCTCGGTGAACGCCTGCACGACTTGGCCGGCCTTGAGCTCGGGCCGGGCCTGCGCGACGGCCTCCTCGGCGAGGTCGCCGAAGTTACCCGGCGGCATGCCCAGCTGGATCACCGTCCGCAGGGTGTTGCTCAGGATGAGCAGGCCATCACCCGATTGCCGCATGTCCTTCAGCGCGGTGAAGACCGGGCTCCATTCCGCGAGGTTGGCCTGACCGGCGGCCGGTGACGGAAGCTTGCCGCTGTACTGCTGCTGGGCGAAGAAGTCGAGCCGGGTCTGGGCCAGGGCCGCGTCCGTGCGGGCGGCGGCCGCGGTGGCCTGGACGAAGGAGGTCCGGTCGTGCCCGGTCGCGTTGAGCGTGAGCGGGACCACGGCTCCGACGAGCACCGCGGCGGTGAAGGCGAGCAGGGCCAGCACGATCCGGGTGGTCATGGCAGGTCCTCCAGGTCGGCCAGCCTGAAGCCGTGCCCGTAGACGGTCTCGATGAGGTTCGGGTCGCCGAGCTTGCGCCGCAGCGCGGCCATATGCACGTCAAGCACCTTGGTGGGGCCGTACCAGTGCTCATCCCACGCGCGCTCGAGCATCTCCTGCCGGGTGACCACCCGACCCGGGTCGCTGGCCAGGCATTCCAGGATGGCGAACTCCTTGGGCGTCACCGCGACCGGGTGCCCGGACATGGTGACCTTGTGCGTGCGCAGGTCGACGGTCAGCGGGCCGTGCTGCAGCACCTGGACCGTCGCCGTCGCCCGGCTGCGGCGCAGCACGGCCCTGATCCTGGCCAGCAGTTCCTCGAGCCCGAACGGCTTGACCAGGTAGTCGTCGGCGCCCTCGTCCAGGGCCAGCACCCGGTCGGATTGCTCGCCGCGCGCGGTCACCACGATGATTGCCGCGTCGCCGGCCTGGCGGAGCCTGCGGCACACCTCGACGCCGTCGATGTCGGGCAGCCCGAGGTCGAGCAGGACCACGTCGGGCACGGGCCAGTCGAGGGCCGCCCTGCCGGTCGTGACGCTGCCCGTCTCGTACCCGGCCCGAGTCAGCCCCCGGACCAGACCTTCCGCAATGCCAGGGTCGTCTTCTACGACGAGAACCCGGCCAAGACGAGCGTTCACGTCCTCCACGCTTAGCACGTAACCTGCCAGAACCCAAACAGGCAGATATCTTAACCAAAGCCGAACAACTTCCAGGTTGGGTCCTTAAGAAGTGCCCAGGCATTCTATGTACCAGAGTTCCTTGCTCTGGCGTGACCCGCCTCCCTGCCGCGGCCGCGCCGATGCCTTGGAAGGGTCCGCGTGGACGGGGCAACCCTGCAGCCTTACCCACGCGGACCCCGGAACTCCGGGGATCTCACCACCAACGCTACCTCCTTCTAGACTGCCTGCGTGAGCATCGACTGGCCGCTTTTGCGCGCGGCCGCTACCACGGCGGCGCAGCGGGCCTACGCGCCCTATTCCGGACTGCGGGTCGGCGCGGCGGGCCTGACCTCCGACGGGCGGATCATCGCCGGGTGCAACGTGGAAAACGCCTCCTACGGCCTGACCCTGTGCGCCGAGTGCGGTCTGGTCTGCGCCCTGCATGCCACGGGCGCCGCGCCCCCGGCCGCCGACTCGCCCGCGCTCGTGGACCCGCCCGCGCTCGTGGACCCGCCCGCGCTCGTGGCCGTCAGCGTCGTCGCCGGTGATGGAGCCCCGCTGCTCCCGTGCGGCCGCTGCCGCCAGCTGCTGCTGGAGGCCGGCGGCGCTACCTTGCTAGTCGACACCGCGCAGGGCCCGGTCGAACTGGACCGCCTGCTCCCGGCCGCCTTCACCGGCACCGACCTGGCGGACAGAAGGGAATCCCGGTGACCGACGCCGTCTCGCTGATCACCGCCAAACGGGACGGGCGCCGGCTGGCCGACGACGACATCAGGTGGCTGTTCGACGCGTACGCCACCGGCGAGGTCGCCGATGAGCAGATGTCCGCGCTGCTGATGGCCATCTTCTTCCGCGGGCTGGACCGCGCCGAGCTGCGCATGTGGACCGCGGCGATGATCGCGTCCGGCGACCGCCTGGACCTCAGCTCCCTGAGGCGGCCGACCGTCGACAAGCACTCGACGGGCGGGGTCGGGGACAAGGTCAGCCTGATCCTCGCGCCCCTGGTCGCGAGCTGCGGCGCGGCCGTCCCTCAGTTGTCGGGGCGCGGTCTGGGCTACACCGGCGGAACCCTGGACAAGCTCGAGTCGATCCCCGGCTTCCGCGCCGCGCTGAGCCCGGAGGAGATCGTGGCCGTCCTGGCCAGCGCCGGGTGCGTCATCTGCGCGGCGGGCAGCGGCCTGGCCCCGGCCGACCGCAGGCTGTACGCGCTGCGCGACGTGACGGGCACGGTGGAGTCCATCCCGCTGATCTCGAGCTCGATCATGAGCAAGAAGATCGCCGAGGGGACCGGGGCGCTCGTCCTGGACGTCAAGGTGGGCTCCGGCGCGTTCATGAAGAGCCTGGACCGGGCGCGCGAGCTCGCGCAGACGATGGTCGCGCTCGGCGAGGAGCACCGGGTTCGGACCAGGGCCCTGCTCACGCCGATGGACACCCCGCTGGGCCGCGCGGTCGGCAACGCCGTCGAGGTCGAGGAGTCGGTCGCCGCCCTGCGCGGCGAAGGACCGGAAGACCTAATGGACGTCACGCTGGCCCTGGCCCGCGCGATGCTGGACCTGACCGGCATCGACGCCGACCCCGCCGCCGCGATCGCGGACGGGCGGGCCCTGGCGGCCTACCGCACGATGATCCGCGCGCAGGGCGGCGACCCGGACGCCCCGCTCCCGCAGGCCGCGCACTGCAGGCCGGCGCTGCCCGCGCCCGCCACCGGCTGGCTGACCCGCCTGGACGCCCTCGCGGTGGGCACCGCGGCGTGGCGGCTCGGCGCGGGCCGGGCCAGGAAGGAAGACGCGGTCAGCGCGGCCGCCGGGATCATCTGCCTGGCCAAGCCCGGCGACCACGTGCGCGAGGGCCAGCCGCTGCTCGAACTCCGCGCCGACGACGAGGACCGCTTCGCCGCGGCCCTGGGTGCCCTCGCCGGCGCCGTCGGGGTCAGCGAGCACGAGCCCCCGCCGCCGGCCCCGGCCGTCATCGAGGTCATCGGCTGAAGGCGTGCACCGGGCGTGCACAATATGGGGATGCCGACACTAGAGGAAATCCGGTCCGCCCCTAAGGTCCTGCTGCACGACCACCTGGACGGCGGCCTGCGCCCGCAGACCGTCCTTGAGCTGGCCCGCGAGATCGGCTACGCCGACCTGCCCGGCGACAACGTGGAGGACCTGACCCGCGCGCTGACCGCGGGCGCGCACCGCGGGCACCTGGAGGTGTACCTCGACGCGTTCCGGCACACGGTCGCGGTCATGCAGACGCCGGACGCCCTGCGCCGGGTGGCGGCCGAGTGCGCCGAGGACCTGGCCGCGGACGGGGTCGTCTACGCCGAAGTCCGCTTCGCCCCCGAGCTGCACACCGAGCGCGGGCTGAGCCTGGACGAGGTCGTCGAGGCGGTCCTGCAGGGCTTCCGCGAGGGCTCTGTCCGCCAGGCCGGCGCCGGCCGCGGGATCACGGTGTACGCGCTGCTCACGGCGATGCGCACGGCCGCCAGGTCCCTGGAGATCGCCCAGCTGGCGGTCCGCCACCGTGACCACGGCGTGGTCGGTTTCGACATCGCAGGCGCCGAGGCGGGCTGGCCGCCGAGCCGGCACCTGGACGCGTTCCAGTACATCAAGCGGGAGAACTTCCACATTACGATCCACGCCGGTGAGGGGTTCGGGCTGCCGTCGATCTGGGAGGCGGTGCAGTGGTGCGGCACCGAGCGCCTGGGCCACGGCGTCCGCATCGTGGACGACATCGAGATCGGCCCGGAGGGCGGCGTCCACCTGGGCCGCCTGGCCGCGTACATCAGGGACCGCCGGATCCCGCTCGAGATGTGCCCGACCTCGAACGTCCAGACCGGCGCCGCGCCGTCGATCGCGCTGCACCCGCTCCGCCTCCTGCGCCAGCTCCAGTTCCGCGTGACGGTGAACACCGACAACCGGCTGATGAGCCAGGTCTCGCTCAGCTCGGAGTTCGACACGCTGGTCCGGGAGTACGGCTACGGGTGGTCGGACGTCGAATGGCTGACCATCAACGCGATGAAGAGCGCGTTCGCCGGCTTCGACGAGCGCCTGCACCTGATCAACACGGTCATCAAACCCGGCTTCGCCACCGCGCGGGCGATAAGCGACGCCGTGGTGCCCGCGGGCCTGCTCGGCGCCCGCCACCCGGGTTAAGACGGCACTGGTGCCACTCCATTCCCAATTTTCACAGGTCAATGGGTGTGCGGTGCAATTGCGTGGAAGGTTCGGCATGATGGACGGTGAACATCGCCTGTGAGAGGACGGTCGGGACGGCCTGATGATGGTGTCGAAGTCGGGGCGTGAGGCGCTGCGCCGGTGGGACCCGGACCGGATCGGGCCCTACGTGATACTGGACCGGCTCGGCGCCGGCGCCATGGGCCAGGTCTACCTGGGGCGCTCGCCGGCCGGGCGGCTCGTCGCGGTCAAGACGATCAGGGTGGAGCTGGCCGAGGAACCTGGGTTCCGCACCCGCTTCGCGCAGGAGGTCGCGGCCGCCCGCCGGGTGAGCGGCGTGTTCACCGCCTCGGTCGTGGAGGCCGACCCGGAAGCCGACCTGCCCTGGCTGGCCACGGCCTACGTCCCGGCCCCCTCCCTGAGCCGGCTGGTGCGGGCCTGCGGCCCGCTGCCGACCGCGACGGTCAGGTGGCTCGCGGCCGGGTGTGCGGAAGCGCTGGTGTCGATCCACCACGCCGGCCTGGTGCACAGGGACCTGAAGCCGTCGAACGTGCTCGTCGCGCCGGACGGCCCGCGCGTGATCGACTTCGGCGTGGCCAGGGCGGCCGAGCGGATCGAGGTGACCGCCGCGCAGGGCGCCGTCGGCACGCCCGCCTACATGGCGCCGGAGCAGGCCAGGGACACCAAGCAGGCGTCGGTGGCCAGCGACGTGTACGCCCTCGGCGCGACGCTGACCTACGCCGCGACCGGGCACGCGCCGTACCAGGGTGATACGGCCATGGACGTGCTGGCCCGCCTGGCCACCGAACCTCCGGACCTGTCCGGCCTGCCCGAGGCCCTGACCGAGCTGGTCACCGACTGCATGGAGCGCGTGCCGCGGATGCGCCCCACCTCCTCGGCCGTGCTGGCCAGGCTCGGGGACTTCACCGAGCACTCCTACCTGCCCGAAGCGGCGATGGACCTGATCAGGGAGTACCAGCGGAGCCCGCTGCCCGCGGGCGGGGCGCTGCCCGGCGAGGACCGCGAGGACACCTCACCCTCCCAGACGGACCTTCCGGCCTCGTACCGGCCCAAGCGCAAATCCCGGGCCGTAGACGGCCGCGGGCCCCGGTGGCTCCCGGCTGGCCCGCGCCGCTGGGTCGGGGCTCACCTGGCCTGGCTCGGCTGGGCCGCCGGGGGAGCGGCGCTGGTCGTGGTGGGGGTCATCATCGGCGCCTCGTTCAGCGGTTCCGCCGTTCCGCGCACGCCGTCGAACTCGACGCAGCCCTTCGGGGGACCGCCCCTGTCGCCGCCGCCCCCGCCGCAGACGGTCTGCGGTCAGGTCAAGACCCAGCCCGGGCCGGCCCTGTGCATGGTGGGCTTCAGCTCGGGCTCCGCGGAAACCGCGTTCGAGATCAGAGGGAGCGGCTTTGCTCCGGGCGCGGCCCTGACCGTAACGCTGACCGGGCTGGACCCGCAGAATCACCCGAACCTGGACGTCGTGTCAGGCGTCAAGCCCGTGGTCGGCCGGGGCGGGACGTTCAGCTTCCCGGTCAGCCGGGTCTATCACGGCGCGCTCAAGCTGGGGATCTTCACCGTCGACGTGCGGGAGCCCAACGGTCAGCGGGCCAGCACGGAATTCATGGTGCTACCGCCGGGCGTCCCGTAGGGCCGCGCACCCAACCCCTCACCCCTGGGTCCACCACAGGTCCTCCTGCCGGGACCGCCACATCGGATCGGTCAGCAGGCCGAGGTCGCCCGAGGTGATAATGCCGTGCTCGATGAGGATCCGCACCGCGACCTCGTCGGACAGCCGCACATCACCCTCGGCCCCCGAACCCCGGGAACCCCGCGTGGCCAGGCCGTGGTCGGCGATCTTCCTGCGCAGCACCTTGATGTGCTCGGCCACGCGCGCCGACAGCAGGTCGCGGAACTCCGGGTCGGCATCGAACCGCTCAAGCTCGTGGTACGCGCCGGTCACCTCCAGGGCGCCCCTGGCGATCTCCGGCGTGCGCGGCAGCGGCGTGGTAGCGCCGGGATCGACCAGCCACGGCCGGCACCAGATCAGGGCGACCAGGAACAGCTTGGTCATCGGGTCCAGGTAGAAAGGCAGGACGGTACCCTCGCCGTCCGGCTGGGTCGGCGCCGCCCCTTGGTACCCGTGGCTCCCGTCGGCCTGCCGCTCGCTGGTTACCGACACCGCCAGCGGCAGATCGTCGTCGAGCATCGCGCGGGACCCGACCCGGGCCGTGCCGCTGTGCAGGAGCCAGCCCCCGGCCGGCTCGCCGTCGTCCTCCAGCCGGGGCAGCCTGATCCGGTACCCGTCGCCCTCCACGTACAGCGCGTGGGTGCGGCTGATGTTGACGATCCACGCGCCCGCGGCCATCGCGGTCACGATGCCGGCCCGCCGGGACAGGCCACGACCAGCGGAGATGGCCAGGTCCACCTCCGGCCCGCGGCCGAAGACGATCTGGTTCCCCTCCGCGATGAGCACGGTGTGACCCGCGGCCGTCATCACCTGCGCGCTCACCGGCATGACTCCCCCCGGCGAATCTGGCCCGACATCGGCTTCCTACCCGTTTGACCGCGCGCGGCAGCGCGGTCTGGTCAGTCTAGGCCCGATCCTGGCCGCCAGGCAGTACCCCGGACTCGGGGATACCGCCGACGCGGGAACCCTGGTTGTCTTCAGGTGGCAGGGTGTCGGGCCATGCCTGCGGTGGCGCCGTCCGGCCCGGGGTGTGGGGGGGCCTCGCCCCGGATTCGGTCGGCGTCGAGGTGTCGCCTGCGGCAGGCCCGGCGCCCCGCCCGTGCCGCCGAGACGCCGTGACGGCGCGGCCGGGGCTAGATCTGCCCGAACAGGCGGTCGCCCGCGTCGCCCAGTCCCGGCACGATGTACCCCCGGTCGTTGAGGCGCTCGTCGACCGCCGCCGTGACCACCCGCACCCAAGGCCCGGCGCCGTCGGCGTAGGACTCCTCGAGGTAGCGCAGGCCCTCCGGCGCGGCCAGCAGGCAGATGGCGGTGACCGAGGCGGCGCCCCGCTCGGCGAGCACGCCGATCACCGTGGCCAGCGTCCCGCCGGTGGCCAGCATGGGATCAAGGACGAAGGTGTCCCGCCCGGTCAGGTCGGTGGGCAGCCGGTTCGCGTACGTGGACGCGATCAGCGATTCCTCGTCCCGGCGCAGCCCCACGAAGCCGACGTCGGCCATCGGCAGCAGCCGGGTCATGCCGTCCAGCATGCCGATGCCGGCCCGCAGCACCGGCACGATGAGCGGCACCGGCCTGGCCAGCTTGACGCCGCGGGCGGTGCCCACCGGCGTTTCGACCGACACGGGCTCGACCCGCATCTCGCGGGTGGCCTCGTACGCCAGCAGCGTCACCAGCTCGTCGGTCAGGCTGCGGAACGTCGCGGTGTCGGTGGCGGCGTCCCGCAGCGCGGTGAGCTTGTGGGTGACCAGCGGATGATCGATGACGAGCGTGCGCATAGCAAGCAAGTGTGGCAGCCCATGGCAGCAGGGGCCACTGTGCTAGCCCGGGGGGACGACCCCCCGGAACCCCCCGCGCACGGGGGAGCTGTCCGCCCCCCCGTTACCCCCCGGACCCCCTGACCCTCCCGCCACGGGGACTCGCGCGAGCGCCAGGTCGACCTCGATGCGCTGCGCGGTGGCGAGCAGCGGCTGCAGGAGGTCGTCGACCACGCTGGTCAGGGAGCGCCGCCCGGCGTGCGTGGAGACGTTGACGGCGGCGATGACCTGGCCGTCCGCGTCGCGGATGGGGGCGGCGATCGAGCGCAGCCCCTCCTCGAGTTCCTGGTCCACCAGCGCCCAGCCCTGGCCGCGGATCTTGCGCAGCTCGCAGCGCAGCGCCGTCGCGCTGGTGATCGTGTGCCCGGTCAGCCCGCGCAGGCTGACCGAGGCGAGGTACTGGTCGAGCCGTTCTTCGGGCTGCGCGGCGAGCAGGACCCGGCCCATCGACGTGGCGTAGGCGGGGAACCTGGTGCCCACGCTGATCGTCACGGTCATGATCCGTTTGGTCGGGACGCGCGCGATGTAGATCACGTCGTCCCCGTCCAGCTCGCAGACCGAGGACGACTCGCGTACCTGCTCGACGAGCTGCTCCAGGTGCGGCATCGCGACCTCGGGCAGGGTCAGGCTGGACAGGTACGCGTAGCCGAGCTCGAGGATCTTCGGCCGCAGCGCGAACCGGCTGCCGTCAGTGCGCATGTAGCCGAGCTGGACCAGCGTGCGGAGGAACCGGCGGGCCGCGGCCCGGCTCAGGCCGGTGCTGGCGGCCACCTCGCTCAGGGTCAGTTTCGGGTGCTCCGCGTCGAAGGCTCGGATGACGGACAGGCCGCGCTCCAGTGACTGCACGAAGTCCCCGTCGTGACCCGGTTCTTGGCTGTCAGCCACTGGGACCTCCCTGCTCGGTCGTTGACATCATAGACCGGGGCTCCGTTCGTTCGCCTTCTGAACTATCGTTCGTTTTACGCACGCAGTCAATGATGGGAGCGATCGTGGCGCTGGTGACTACGAGCGCCCGCACTCAGGTCGGCATCGTCGGAGCCGGCCCGGCCGGCCTGCTGCTTTCCCACCTGCTGGCCCTGCGCGGCATCGACTCGATCGTGGTCGAGAACCGCAGCCGGGCCTACTGCGAGGCCCGGCAGCGGGCCGGCCTGCTCGAGGCCGGATCGGTCGAGTTGCTCCGCCAGGTCGGCCTGGGCGTCCGCATGGACGCCGAGGGCCTCGAGCACGGCGGCATCTACCTGCAGTTCGCGGGGGAGCGGCACCACCTGGACTTCCGCGACCTGACCGGCGGCCGCTGGGTGACGCTTTGGCCGCAGACCGAGGTCGTCAAGGACCTGATCCGGGCGCGGGTGGCGGCGGGGGCGCAGATCGAGTTCGAGGTCTCCGACACCGAGGTGGCCGATCAACATACCGAGGCACCCGTTCTCCGTTACACCGACGCCGCGGGTACCCGGCACGAGGTGACGTGCGACGCGATCGCCGGCTGCGACGGATTCCACGGCATCTGCCGCGACTCCATGCCGCCCGGCCTGCTGCGGGTGGCCGAGCGCGAGTACCCGTACGCCTGGCTCGGCATCCTCGCCACGGTGCCGCCGTCCACCGACGAGCTCATCTACTCCCGTCACGAGGACGGGTTCGCGCTGCACACGATGCGCACGCCGCAGGTCAGCCGGCTGTACCTGCAGGTGCCCGCGGACGACGAGATCGAGCGGTGGTCCGACGACCGGATCTGGTCCGAGCTCCAGCGCCGGCTCGGTGTGCCGGGCTGGGAGCTGAAGACGGGCCCGATCACGGAGAAGGCCGTCTCGCCGATGCGCAGCTTCGTCGCGACGCCCATGCAGTGGGGTCGGCTGTTCCTGGCCGGTGACGCGGCGCATATCGTCCCGCCCACCGGCGCCAAGGGCCTCAACCTGGCCATCGCCGACGTGACCGCGCTGGCTACGGCGCTGGTCAGCCTGCTGCGTGACCACGACCCGAGCGCCGCGGCGGGGTACACCGAGACCTGCCTGCGCCGGGTCTGGCGGGCCACGCACTTCTCCTGGTGGA
>Ga0187801_10000144_pt1 | contig 16609 bp, 14 predicted proteins | sample NC_wetland_sal_i_10_FD_132465 | JGI IMG/M metagenome (GOLD analysis project Ga0187801, IMG submission 132465) | Wetland sediment microbial communities from Neuse River Estuary, North Carolina, USA - Control_1 | ecosystem: Environmental > Aquatic > Freshwater > Wetlands > Sediment | place: USA...
AAGATGCGTCCAGCGCTGGGTCCGAACGGCAAGCCAGTGACTTGCCGCGTACAAATCGAAGTTACCTTCCACCTCTACTAATTCCTTGACCCCGAAGAGTTTTTGAATCGCCGGAGGAAATGCCCTCACTTATTGTATTCCGGTGGTTGGCAGGCAACCAAAGAGGAAAGCTTGGCTTCTCATCCCGCATTCGTGGCACGCCTCGTCGAGGATGCGTGTGAAACTTGAGGCGGGCGCGGAGGCCTGCCCATGCGCGACCCGCTGTCGCGGTCATTCACTTCCCTGCTGAACTCTGACGAATCCTGGTTGTTTCGCGTGCGCGAGAATCTGCGGCAGCTTTTCGTCGAGGCGCCAGTGTTTCCGACTTCGGCGAACGGCGCGCCGATTCACGAATTACGAATGAGCCGTGGCGACACGGCTTGCCGCGCACAGAGCGCTTCTCTTCTTTCACATGGCATGGTGATTCTTGGCTTGGCGTTGCTCAGCGTCTCATCAGCGCGGTCACCGTACGGGCCTCCGAAACCTGGCGAGTTTCCTTTCAAACGGTTGGTTTATTTCCATGCTGCCGACTCGAGTATCTTTGGACGACCGTCTCCCGGTAAATCCAGCGGTGGAGGCGAACAGGATCCCCGGCCAGCGAAACATGGACTCCTCGCTCCAGGATCTTCACTCCCGTTGTCCTCGCCGCGCATCCCTGTGAACCCACATCCAGAATTTCCCGTACCCGCGGCTGTGTTCGAGGCCGATGCGCCGCAGTTCCCTGAAACGGTTGTCAATCTCGGTCTTCCCTGGATGAAAAATGATTCGGACTCCGCGGGGCCGGGGAAGGATCACGGAATCGGCTCCGGGAGAAAGGGCGGGATGGGCGACAACGAGGGGTCGTGGGCCGGGGAAGGAGAAAATTCCGGAGGGCCTTACGCAAACGTTGTCAGCGCACCGATTTGCAGCTATTGTCCCGACCCGGAATACACGGAAGAGGCACGCAAGGCCAAAGTGCAGGGGAGCGTGACGTTGCGGGTTCTTGTGGGCTCGGACGGACGGGCATCACAAATCCGGGTGGTCAGTGGTGTCGGCCTTGGGCTGGATGAGCGCGCGGTGGAATCGATCCGGCACTGGAAATTCGTTCCCGCGCGGGATGCAGCGAAGCGCCCGGTGGCCACGTGGGTCACGGTGGAAGCGATTTTTCGCCTTTTCTAAAAGGGCATCTGTTCTAGCAGGGGCGTCTGCTCCAGACCGAGGTCTGTTTTGCATGGGCGTCTGTTCTAGACAGGCCTAAACAGACGGAGTAGCATTTTCCGCATGGCGTACGAATTCACGGAAAACGAATTTGAGCTGGAGCCGGAGGCTGCCTCGTTTCGCGGCGGATTTCCACCTCGCAAAAACACCGGGATAGGGGTATTGGACCCGCCTGTTCCGCCGAAGCGGCCGCCGGGACCGATTCCCGCGGCACGCATGCCCCTGGCACTCCGAATCGTGACGGGCTTGCTCCTTGCAGGCCTGGCGGTCGTGTTGTTCTTCCTGCTCTTCGGCAGGTGAATCCATTGAAAAAAGCCGTCTTATTCGCAATCGTCTGGGCGCTTTGTTCTGGCGCCCTGGCGCACGCGCAGATGGCAGGCAACCCTGATCCGGCGCTCATGGAATTGGCAGGCCGGCTTGCCGAGCCCCTCATGAACGACGGACTCAAACGTGTTGCCGTGTTCGACCTTCATGGGCCACAAAAAGAATCCCACCCCGCGGGAAGATGGCTCGCGGACCAGTTGTCCATGGCTCTGCAGATGAAGTCGCCTTCGTTGGAGGTCATTGACCGCACAAAAGTGGAAAGCCTGGCGATGGAGGATGAGCAGGACCCGAGCCAAGCAGGGAAAAAGCTGGTCAAGGCCGGCCACGCCCTGGGCGCCGACGTGGTGATCACGGGAAGCTATGCGGCGATGGGCCAGCGCCTCGGGATTACGCTGCTGACGACGAACCTGACGCACTCAGGAAAACTGTATCCCTCGATTCGCGGCTCGACGCCCCTGTCCGATGAAATCAGGAGCTTGTCTTCTGAAAAGATTCCGTCTTTTGAAGGCGAAACACTCGAGGCCGGGATAGGAGGAATCTCCAGCCCCAAGTGCGTCTACTGCCCGTATCCCGAATACAGCGATCAAGCAAGGAGGGCGCACTATCAGGGCAACGTCCTTCTTGAAGTTGTTGTCACCAAGGAAGGCCGCGCGGAGAGGATCGTTGTCACCAACAGTCCTGGACTTGGGTTAGACGAAAAATCGATTCGGGCCGTCAAGAAGTGGAAGTTTGAACCGGCTAAAGACCTGGATGATAACCCTGTCGCGACAAAAGTACCCATCGAGGTGACCTTCCGCCTCTATACGAGGCAGCCCTGAGTTTCCTAGCCTCCCCGCTCCGGGGAATGTTTTGCACAACGCGCGTCGCTTAAGTTGACTCGCCTTCATTGCAGTCTGCTAGGATTCGAGCATGAGAAAACCGACGGCGATCGCAGCGTTGATGGCAGCGTGTGGATTGTGGCTTGCGGCAAGAGCCGCGGCACAAACGGCGCCCGGGACCGGAGCGCTGGAAATAACGGCCAGGATCACGCCAACGGGAGCGCGGCCGGAGCCGGTGCGGCAATTTACGTTTTATGTGCTCACAAAGAGCTACACACAAATTGTGAAGGAAGTGGAGGAGAAAGAGGGCACCATCTCTCGGGACGCGTTTATCGACGACCTGAATGTTTCGCCGCAGCTGCGCGCGTGGCTGAAGAGCCACGATGTTATGGATCTGTCTTCGGTCGATGTGGACAAATCGATCAGTCCCGACGATGTCATTCACGTTCCAGAATTCCTGCTGGCATATCAACGGACGAACGCGGGCGGAGTGACGAACGGATTGCCGCAGCCGAAATACATCGAGGAAGACAAGACGGCACATCCGGAAAAATACGAAAGGCAGCGGCAGGAGTACCTGGCAGCCTTGCGAAAATTCGTACAGGCCCGGCCCGAGACGGTTTCGGGAGTCGAACTGGAACTGGAAAACGTGAATCCGCAGAGAAAGTGGGCCGCACTGCAAAGCGAACGCCGCAGGCGTGTGCGGCGGGCGGCACCGGACATTGCGCAAGTTCAATATCTTGCCGGAAAAGTGGACACGGATCTGGACGGGCGAGCCGTGATTTCAGGACTGGCTCCGGGGAGCTACTGGATCAGCTCACTTGACCTGGACGCCGGCGCCGGCGACGTGCGGCTACGCTGGGACGTAGGCGTAACTGTGGAGGCCGGCAAGACCACGCGGATTGAATTGATGAATTTGAACTCCATCGACACACACGGTTCCAACCCTTAGGGCTCAAGAGCGCTGCCGCCATGGGCACGCCCCTTTATTGGATTTCCTTCAATCTGTTTATTTTCGCGGCGATCGCGCTGGATTTACGTGTCTTTCACCGCAAGCCGCACAAGATTGGCGTGCGCGAAGCGGAGGTGGCCAGCATCGGATGGGTAAGCGTCTCGGTACTATTTGGGTTTGCGTTGCTGCGATTCCAAGGACAGCAGCCGGCGCTGGAATTTTTCACCGGCTATCTGATCGAAAAAGCGCTGAGCGTGGACAACCTGTTTTTGTTTCTTGTGATTTTCCGTGCGTTCACCGTGGACGAACGATTGCAACACCGGCTGCTGGAATGGGGAGTGCTGGGCGCGTTGCTGATGCGCGGAATGATGGTCGCGTTGGGAGCAGAACTGATCGGACATTTTTCGTGGGTGCTGTACTTGCTGGGCGCATTTCTGGTTTACGCGGGAGTGCGGCTGTTGTTTTTGCAGAAAACGGAGATTCATCCGGAGCAAAACCGGATCTTCCGGCTGGCGAGCAAGCATCTTCGCGTCACCAGGGAATACCAAGGGGAGCGGTTTTTTGTACGCCAGGGCAGCAGGCTTTTTGCTACGCCACTGTTTCTCGTGTTGCTGGTGGTGGAAATCACCGACGTGACGCTGGCGGTGGATTCCATTCCGGCGGTGTATGGCATCACCCGCGATCCGTTCATTGTGTACACGTCAAACGTTTTCGCGATTTTGGGATTGCGCGCGTTGTATTTTCTGCTGGCCAGCGTGATTGACCGGCTAAGGTTCTTGGACGAAGGCCTGGCTTTTGCTTTGGTTTTTATCGGCGCGAAGATGATTGGCGAGAGATGGGTGCATATCCCGGTGGGCGTGTCACTGGCGGTGGTGGGAGGGGCGCTGTTGATTGCGCTGGTGGCCTCGATTTTGCTCCCGGCAAAGAAAACAGCCGTGCCTTAGTCTTCCTCGAACATCAATTCGTCGACGTAACACCACATCCAGTTTTCTCCGGGCTCATGCGAACGAATAATCGGATGCTTCGTGGAGTGAAAATGCCTTGTCGCGTGCTTGTTTGGCGAGGAGTCGCAACAGCCCACGTGGCCGCAAATGAGGCAGAGACGGAGATGCACCCAGCTACCGCCCATTTTCAGGCATTCTTCGCAGCCCTTGGTCTTCGGCTTGACCTTTTTGATTTGATCGAGGTGCGTGCATTCGTCGGCCATCCTAGTCTCCGGTGAAATTACAGCGAGTTATGAATCGGCAGCCGCACCTGGAAACGCGTGTCACCCGGAACGGATTTCAAGGTGACAAGCCCGCGCGATTTTTTGACGATGCGATGCACCACATCCAGGCCGAGGCCGGTTCCCTCGCCGACACCCTTAGTAGTGAAAAACGGCTCGAAGATTCGTGACTGCACTTCGGGCGGGATGCCAGGACCATTGTCGGCGATTTCGACCAGCACGTAATCATTTTCACGAACGGCGCGGATTGAAAGCGTGCCCTTTTCCTTCATGGCGTCGGCGGCGTTGTCGATGAGATTTGTCCACACCTGGTTTAGCTCGCTCCCGTAGGCCAGCACCTTCGGGAGATCGGGAGCGTACTCGCGAGAGACGACAATGCCGCGTTTCAATTTGTGATGCATGATGATGAGAGTGGTTTCCAGGCTGAGCTTGATATCGACCTCCTGGAGCGGCGCCTGGTCCATGTAGGAATATTCCTTGATGGCCTTGATAAGGTCGGAGATGCGCGAGGTGCTTTGCTCGAGCTCGCCGGCAATGCGGTCCAATTCGAGAAGAGTGCCGAAACGCATCAGTTCCGGCCCGAGTGAAGCGCCGGCAGCGCTCGCGAAATGCTGAAGCTGCGGGTCGGTCAAGCCAGCGTCGCTGAGAAGGGGAGCGAGTTTCCAGGCCTCAGGGACGTCGCGAGCTTCCAGCCAACCTTGTATGGCCTCTTCCCGCTCGACGCGTGCGAATTCATCCTTGTATTCAGGCGGTTTCAGTTCGGCGCGGATTTGCTCTTCCCGCTGCGCTAACATTCCACAATCGTCGGGACCGAGGTGCGAGGTACGGCCGGCGCCACGCAAGCGCTCGAGACAATCGCGAAGGGCGGCAGCGGAACGGCGCGCGGCGGCGGAAGGGTTGTTCAGCTCGTGGGCGAGGCCGGCGGAAAGTTTTCCGAGCGCCGCCAATTTTTCCCGCTGCTGTTCCTCGCGGGTGACGTTGCGCACGCGGTCAGTCAGCAGACCGACCAAGCGCTGCGACAGCTCCGGCATGCGGTGAAACAATTCCGGGAACTTCGCCGCAGGGAAGGCCAGAGAATGTATGGGAAGCACCGCTCGCCCCGTCACACCAAATGTTTTCATTCTAGAAAAGGGCAGAACGCCAGTTACGTCTCCGGCGCGCGCGGTAAACACAGGGCCGTCCTGCGGCCCATTCTCACGCCGGGCACGCAGTTCGCCTTCGAACATCACGAACATGGTGTCCGCCGGAGTATCTTCCTTGACGGTAATTTCGCCGACGCCTACGCGGCGCTCCTCGGATTGCGCGATGAACCATTCCAGATCCGCCTGTTCCTGATCGGCAAAGGCAGGTATTTTGCGCAGTTCCGCAACCAGGGATGCGACGCGAGCCTGGTCCAATGTCTCGCTCATTGGACCTTCGCCAGATATTGATGGATGAACTGGACGACCACGGCCCCTTCGCCGACTCCGGACGCAACGCGCTTCACCGAACCGTGGCGGACATCCCCGACGACGAAGATTCCAGGGACGCTTGATTCGAGCAAGCCGGGATCACGGTCGAGGGTCCAGGAGAGCGGTTTTCTGCCGTTGAGGAGAAGATCGGGACCGGAGAGAATGAAACCGCGATCATCGCGGCAGATGGTCTCGCCGAGCCATTCCGTGCGCGGCTGCGCTCCAATAAAGATAAAGAGGCTGCTTGCGGGGAGTTTCTGCCTTTGCCCGGTAAGAAGGTTCTCGACCGAAATGTCGGTGAGCCGGGTGTCTCCATGAACTTCTATGACATGGGTCTTGGGCCATATCTCGATGTTCGGCGTTTTTGCGATTTGCTCGATCAAGTAGTGGGACATGGTGGCAGCAAGCGACTCACCGCGTACGAGCATCACGACCTTCCCGGCAAATTTCGAAAAGTGCATCGCAGCTTGCCCGGCGGAGTTCGCGCCGCCAATGATATATACCGTTTCTCCTTTGCAAGCCATGGCTTCGGACGTGCCGCCGCCATAATACACACCCGCACCCTGCAAGCGCTCGATGCCGGGAACATCCAGCGTTTTCCATTGCACGCCCATCGCGAGCAGAAGTGCGTGGCATGAGATTTCGGTGCCGTCCGCAAGCTTCAAGTAACGGTAGGGGCCATCCACGCGAACGCCCACGGCCTCCTGCGGCGAAAGAATCTCGACGCCAAACCGCTTGGCCTGCGCCACGGCGCGGCGGGCCAGGTCGCTTCCGGTGAGCCCCGATGGAAAGCCCAGATAATTTTCGATGCGTGAACTAAGGCCAGCCTGGCCGCCGGGCGCTTCGCGTTCGATCATCACGGTGTGAAGACCTTCGCTGGCACCGTAGACCGCCGCAGCCAATCCAGCGGGCCCGCCGCCTACGATGGCGAGGTCGTAGAAGTTGGTCTGCGCATGGGTGCGCAAGCCGATTTTGTCGGCGATCGCCGGGAATTGTGGCTCAGCAAGCCGCGCGCCATCGGGGAAAATGATGAGCGGAAGCGTCTCCGCTTCGGGACCGAGCGAATTGACGAGAGCACGTACTTCCGGGTCGCTCTGTGCCAGCTCGACATCGATCCATTGATACGGAACCTGATTGCGCGCCAGAAAGTCGCGCAGTTCGTAGGAACGATTCGCCCAGCGCGTACCAAGGACACGAATGCCCTCGTAGGGCGGCCGGAACGTGGAATTCCAATCGTGAAGGAGGTCGTCGAGCGCGGGAAACAGTTTTTCCTCGGGAGGATCCCAGGGCTTCATCAGATAGTAGTGGACACGCGCTTCGTTGATGGCGTCTATGGCAGCGTTCGTATCGGCGTACGCGGTGAGAAGGGCGCGCTTGGCGAGCGGATGCATCTCCATGGCCTCGGCGAGGAAACCAACGCCGTCCATCTGCGGCATGCGCTGGTCGGCCAGAAGCAGGGCCACAGGATTGTTGCGGGCCTTCAATTCGCGGAGAGTGGCCAAGGCGGCACTGCCGGAATTGGCGCGCATCACGCGGTAGCGGTCTGAATAGTGGCTACGCAGATCGCGCTCGATGGCCCGAAGAACCTCGGGGTCGTCGTCTACGGTCAATAGGACAGGTTTGGGCATAGCAATCAGATGAAATAGACGGCCATCTGGTTGTGTTTTTTACGGGTTGATCGGTGGCTTTGGCTTCTCTTCGATTCATCCACAAGTTACAATTATTGAAGTCAACATGTCCACTCCCATCGCAAAATCGATTACCGATCTCACCTCCGCTGACGAATCCCAAAGGATTGCTGCCGCGGGCCAGCTCTACCAGCTGGGGCGCGCTTCGGCAGGATCGGCAGTTTCCGGGTGGTGGACCGAGAGCGAGCTTTCGGGGCTCCTGCTGGCTCCGAATCCCGCGATAACGGTGGGAGTCGCCGTGCAGCGCGATACCTTTGTAAAGATCCGGGCTGCGAACGGGTCGCCCCGGCTCGCCGAGGTTCCCTCAGACCAGGATGCGGAAGAGTACGAACTGCATTTTCCGGATGGGGTCGCGCTCGACATTCTGACGAGCAGAGCGCCTGGCGGCGAAGGAGCGCTCGCGAAGTTTCTGGGGAAATTCGGCGAAGGCGTGCAGCAGGTTGAATTTCGCTGCACGAACGTGGACCGGGCTACGGAGATTTTGAGGGAGAGGTTCAAAGTTGCAGCGGTGTATCCCGCCACGAGGGCGGGGGCAGATGGCACGCGCGTCAACTTTTTTCTCGTTCCCTCCCCGGACGGCGGCAAAGTGCTGATTGAACTTTATGAAGCTCCATCGGCACCAAATCCGCGTTGAGGTACGAAAAATACTTAGCCTGCGAAGGAGATTTCATGCCAGGCGCGAAGGATTTCCGCGACGGTCCAGGCCTGAGCAATGCAGCCGCGAGGAGTGAACGGGGCGTCGCCATCGAAAATCTCGCTGAGGGTGCCGAGTCCGTTCGAATCCATTTGCTGGGCCAGAGGCTCGAGGAAGCGCAATGCCGCGTCGCGGTCCCGGTGCACGCGAAAGTGGGCGAACACGAAAGGCCCAAGTAGCCAGCCCCAAACGGTGCCTCGATGGTAGGCCGCGTCACGGTCGCGCGGACTGCCACGATAATGTCCCGAGTACCCCGGCTCGCCGGGAGCAAGGCTGCGCAAACCGCTAGGCGTGAGCAAATGCTGCGCGCAGACATCAACGACAGCTTTCTGTTGATCGGCATTGAGCGGGCAAATCGGCAGAGAAACGGCGAAAATCTGATTGGGCCGAAGCGTGGCGTCGTTTCCAATCCCCGGAGAATCAATCACATCGTAGCAACAGACGCCGGCCGCGTTCCAGAATTTTTGGAAGCTTTTCTTCGCCTGTGCTGAGAGTCTCTCGTATTTCTCAACCGAACTTCCGAACAAGCTGGCGATCTTGGCCATCGTTTCAAGGGCGTTGATCCACAGGGCATTGATTTCAACGGGCTTGCCCGTCCGCGGCGTAACGACCCAATCACCGATTTTTGCGTCCATCCAGGTCAGTTGCGCGCCGGGCCCTCCTGCGTAGAGCAGCCCATCGGCAGGATCGACATGAATGTTGTAGCGCGTGCCCGCGAGGTGCGCGTCGATCATTCCGGACAGAACGGGATACAGTTTCTGAAGCGTCTCGCGATCTCGCGTCGCTTCGAAGTACTGGCGAATGGCTTCGAAATACCAAAGGGCGGCGTCCACGGTGTTGTATTCCGGCTTTCCACCGGAGTCGGGAAAATTGTTGGGAAGCATTCCTCCATCGACGAAGCGCGAAAAGGCGAGAAGGATTCGCTTGGCAACATCGGCGCGGCCTGTGGTGAGCGTCAAACCCGGAAGAGCGATCATCGTGTCGCGGCCCCAATCGCCGAACCAATGATAGCCGGCGATCATGCTGCGCCCTTCCGGCTCCTCGGGCAAGCTGCGCTTCACAATGAATTGATCTGCGGCAAGAATGAGTTGACGGAGCCATGAGGGAGCGTCTTCCGCGAGGGCCGCGTTTTTCGCCTGCCACGCCTGGAACAATCTCAGCTCGCGATGGGCATGCTCGGTGAGGGCGGATTCACTATCGAGCGATGCGGTTGCTTCCGTTGTGGCCACGACCGTAACAGAGGACCCTGGCTCCAATCTTGCATGAAAGAACGCGGCAAAAAGCTGGTCTTCGCAATCCTCCAGGCCGCGCTCGGATTCCAGCGCGAAATGGAAATCGCGATACCACACGTGACGAGGTTCGCAGGTTGCGGCCGCGCTCCTGAGATAAAACGGGACAACGCCGTCAAAGGCAACAATCTTGACGCCGCTGGGAAACGGCTCGATGTGCATGCGCCAATCGCCTGCATGCGTCAAGGAATGGAAATCGCGGTAATTCACGAGCGCCTTTATTTCCAGATCGAGAGCGCTGTTTCCCTGTGTCAGTGTGTATTGAACGTAAGTCGTGTTTTCCCATTGGCGCATCCATACGCGCTTTTCGAGAAGCGCATCGCTCAGGGCATACGTCCAGACGGGTGTCGTTCCCTCAAGGCGGAAACCTACGAGAGATTGGTACCCCTCAGGGTCGAGAGCGCCGCTGGCCCAGCGATGCGCGGCAAGCGGAAAATCCGCCCCGGAATAGTGGGCGATTTCGTCAAACGTGGAGACCATCTGCACGCGGCCAACGGGCGGGTGGAGGGCGGCAACAAGCAGTCCGTGATAGCGGCGAGTTTGAATGCCCGCAACGGTGCCGGACGCGAATCCGCCGAGGCCATTGGTGACTAGCCACTCGCGCGATTCGGCGGCAGCGAGGTTCGTGCAGATCTCGGGGCCAAATTGAATTTCTGCTGGTCCTGACACCAGATCCTCAGCTATCTCCATAGACGGGAATGGCGGCACCGTGAATGACCCTGGCATCTTCGCTGCACAAGAACAGGATGACGCGTGCGATGTCCTCGGGCTTGGGCCACTTCGCGAAATCGGCGCTCGGCATAGCCTTGCGGTTCGCTTGTGTATCAATGATGCTGGGGAGAATCGAATTCACGCGAATGCCGCTGCCCTTCAGATCGGCGGCTAAAGAATCGAGCATGGCCACAGCCGCGGCCTTGGAAGCGGCGTAAGCCGCCGCACCTGCGGCGTGGTCGAATGCCGCCTTTGCCGCGACGTTCACGATGGCTCCGCGCCCTTGCTTTAACATGGCGCGCGCGGCAGCGCGTGACAGCGCATAGCCTGATCGTAGATTCAGTGCGAGCATCTGGTCGAAAACTCTCGTTTCCAATTCCCACAGGCTTACGCCGCCCGCGTAGCCGCCAATCGTGTTTACGAGAACGTCCAGACGACTATGCTTGGCGAGAATTTTCTCGATGAGTTGGCACACCGCGGCTTCATCCGTGGCATCCACCGCGAATCCCTCAAGCCGGGCGGTATTGGCACCCGCCGCCGTTCTTAGGGTATCCAGCGCCTCCTGTTTTTGATAGGTGGCGACGACCTTGGCGCCTTCCTCAAGGAAAGCTAGAGTCACCGCGCGGCCCAATCCGCCCGTGCCGCCCGCCACCAGAACCACTTTCCCCTCGAATTTCGCGCTCATCGGCGCTCCTTCGATCCTTATGCGTCGCGACTCAACCACTTGGTCATCAAGCTCCGACCATGGGCTTTGTAACCAGTACGTCGGTAGAGTTCAAACGCCGGATCGTTGCCATGGTCCACTTCCAGATGAATAGCGTTGACGCCCATTTCTCGAGCCTTTTTTTCGACGAAGGCTACTGCCTGACGGCCAAATCCGCGGCGGCGAAAGCCCGGGTCAATATACAACTCGTCGATAAACGCATCGTGGCCGTGAAATTCAAAACTGAAACCGACCGTGAGAACAACATAGCCGGCGGGCACGGCTCCTTCCAGGAGCAGCCAAACCCGCCCAAATGCGGGAAGAGACAACAACTGCCGGAACGTCTTGCGCGCGACTGACTCGTCGAAAGGGATTTTTCCAGGCTCATGCTCGGCCAGGAGCCGCATCATGCGAAGCAACGCCGCTTCGTCCTGGAGTGTAGCCTCCCGAATGAGCAACTCGGACATGTCACTCGCCGCTTTGTTCGATGAGTTTGGCGACCAGGCCGGTCCAGCCGGTCTGATGGCTGGCGCCGATGCCCGCGCCATTGTCCCCGTGAAAATATTCGTAGAAGAGGATGAGATCTCTCCAGTTCGGATCCGCTTGAAAAAGCTCAATCCCGCCTGCGAACGGACGGCGGCCGTCATGGCCACGAAGGAAGATATGCGTCAGGCGTCTGGAAATCTCCGCGGCCACCTGCCAAAGATCGGACTCTTCGCGCGCATGCGTGGGACATTGCACCTTGAAGTCCTCTCCGTAGTAGTGATGGAACTTCTGGAGGGACTCGACGAGAAGATAGTTCACCGGGAACCAAATGGGCCCGCGCCAGTTCGAATTACCTCCGAAGACGCCTGTGGTGGACTCGGCGGGCTCGTAGCTCACGCTACTGGTATTTCCGTTGACATGCACTTCGTAAGGATGGTCCTTGTGATAACGGGAAAGCGCGCGAATGCCGTACGGCGAAAAAAACTCGGTCTCGTCGAGCATGCGGGTCAGCACGCGTTTTAATTGCTTGCGATTCACAAGCGATAGCAGCCGCCGAACGCCGCGGGCGGAACGCTGAGTCATTTCGATGTGCTCAGGGACGTCGGGATGATTGTCGATAAACCACTGCATGCGGCGCTTGAACCCAGGCAGGCGATCCACGATCTCCGGCTCGAGCGTTTCGACGGCGAAGAGCGGAATCAGTCCGACCATCGAGCGAATCTTCAGAAAATGTTCCTCGCCGTTGGGCAGCTTGAGTACGTCGTAGTAAAAACCGTCCTCATCGTCCCACAGAGACATCCCGCCGGCGCCAAAATCGTTCATGGCCCGCGCGATGTACACGAAGTGCTCGAAGAATTTGCTGGCGACATCCTCGTAAGCCTGATCTTCTTTGGCGAGCTCCAAGGCAATGGCCAACATATTCAAGCAGTACATCCCCATCCAGCTGGTGCCATCGGATTGCTCAAGATGGCCGCCCGTGGGCAGGGGAGCGGAGCGGTCGAACACTCCGATGTTATCGAGGCCGAGAAATCCGCCTTCAAAGATATTGGCGCCGTCGGGATCTTTGCGGTTCACCCACCAGGTGAAATTGAGAAGCAGCTTGTGAAACACCTTTTCGAGAAAAGCGCGATCGGCGGTGCCGCGAACGCGCCGCTCGATTTTATAGACGCGCCAGGCCGCCCAAGCATGCACGGGTGGATTCACGTCGCCGAATGCCCATTCGTAGGCGGGCAGTTGCCCGTTCGGGTGCATATACCATTCGCGAACGAGAAGGATGAGCTGATCTTTGGCGAAATCGGGGTCGACGAGCGCGAGCGGAATGCAATGAAAGGCAAGGTCCCACGCGGCGTACCAGGGATATTCCCACTTATCGGGCATGGAGATGATGTCGTCATTGTAAAGATGAGCCCAATCCTTGTTGCGGCCGTTCCATCGGCTTGCCGGAGGCGGGGGACCGGCGGGGTCACCTTCGAGCCACGTACGAACGTCGTAGTGATAAAACTGCTTGGACCAGAGCATGCCGGAGAGCGATTGGCGCATGACCGACTTGGCGTCGTCGGAAAGCTCTTTGGGGATACGCGTAGCGTAAAACTCTTCGGCTTCTTGGTGGCGCTTCGAAAACAGAGCGTCGAATCCCGCCCCAAAGTCATTTGTGCCAGGGATTCCTTCACCTTGGTCGGCATGTCCCGGCGAAGTGATCGCGCCAACGAGGCCCAATCGATGGTCCATAGCGCTCAGGGGCTCGGAATCGGTCAGCCTGAGCTTGACGGTCATGGATTCTCCCGGGCCTAACTGGGCGGGGTAGTAGGCAGCCATCTTTGTGCCCATGCCCTCGGGATTGACGGCCGCTGTATTTCCATGAATCAGATACTCGTGAAACGCGTCTTTCACATAAGGAGAGCGGTTTCTTCCGCCAAAGACCCGCGCAAAGTTGGTCTCGTTTTCCGTAAACAGCAATTCCGGCTTGCCCGCGCAGAGCAACCAGCGCTTCCCGTATTGGAAGTGCTGCAACTCCGCACAAAGGCTTCCCGGAACGCCAGCCCCTATGCGCGCAAGGGGGCGTCGGAGGTCTTTGCCCCAGGACCAGGTGTTGCGAAACCAAAACTGCGGGAGCACGTGGATCACCGCCGGCTCCGGACCGCGGTTGATGGCCGTAATGCGGATCAAAATGTCTTCGACGTCGGCTTTGGCATACTCGACAAAGAGATCGAAATAGCGGCCTTCGGCAAAAGCACCGGAATCGAGCAGCTCAAATTCGGGTGCCCCGCGCCCGCGGCGGCGATTCTCTTCGACAAGCGTTGTGTACGGAAATTCAGCCTGGGGATATTTATAGAGCATGCGCATGTAGCTGTGGGTGGGCGTGGAATCGAGATAGAAGTAATACTCTTTGACATCTTCGCCATGGTTGCCCTGATTTCCTGTCAAGCCGAAGAGTCGCTCCTTAAGGACGGGATCTCGCCCATTCCAGAGCGCGAGACTGAAACACATCATCTGGTGACGGTCGCTGATCCCGCCGATGCCGTCTTCTCCCCAGCGGTACGCGCGAGAGCGCGCATGGTCGTGCGGGAAGAATTCCCAGGCCGTGCCGTTCGCGCTGTAGTCTTCGCGGACGGTGCCCCACTGCCGTTCGGAAAGATAGGGTCCCCAGCGCTTCCAGTGTTTCTTGCGGATCCGCGCCTCTTCGAGGCGTTGATCTTCCGTGGTCTGAATGCGTGGCATGGTCGAAGGCCTCGTCGGGAAAGCTCAGGCTATGGTCGCATTTTTCGCGAGTGCTGGCACCGTTGGAATGCCGTGGCGTGCCGCGTTCAGCACGCCAGTAACGCATCCGAACAGCGCAGATTATGGGATGCTTCGGCGCCGAATTGGTTCCAAATTATCGAACTGCCTTGGTTGAAACCCGAAAGGCTACTGGCTGGCTGCGGCAGGCTGCGCAGAAGGCGCAGCAGTCGCGGGGGCAGAGGAGGCGTTGGCGCCGCGAAGGAGAGTGATTTTCGTGCCGGTTTCATCCGCTGCAAGGGAAACAACCCGGACTTGCTCGCCGCGCTCGCCCACGAAGGTAATGTCATCGTCCGTGATGTGGGAATTGCAGAAGATGTCAGGCAGCTTCTTCGGGCCGCTTTCTTGACGCGTGAATTCCGGGCTCAGATGTTCCATGTACCAGTTGACGACATACTCGCGCGATGCAGTGGTGTGGTACGTGCTCGACACAATCTGACTGGCAGCGTCGTTGAGTGAAACATGCGAAGAATCCGCGCCCGGAATGACGAGGTCGGCTTGAGGATAAACGGGAAGTCCTGGACCTACTTGCTGGGCCCTTTCCGTGCGGAAATCTCCAATGGGAGTGCGCACGGTGGATCTGTCGGTTCCCGAACGCAACTGCATGGCCTGAATAATGCGAGAAGCAGCGAACATGCCGGCGCCAATCAGGATGCAGAAACCGCAGGTCATGGCGATCATCATGAACAGGAGTGACTTCGAGGAAGGAGCTCCGCTGGAGCCGGAAGATGTCTTGCCCATGACCTAAGTATTCCCTCCTCCATGTGCCAGGCGCGCCGAACTCATGAACCGGGCGAAAGTTCCGGCCGGCGGGCTGCGCCAAGGAGCTTTTATTTCTACAAAACCGAAACCCAACCGCTGTGGATTACCGAGCCCCAAATCATCAACACTGCCACTGCGCCAGCCTGCCTGAGCCCGCCTGCCTTACGAAGATGTGCGGCCTCTTTTCGGGGCCGCACACCTTGCAAGGTCAAGCCGTCTGCTACTGATTCGCTAGAAGTAACTGGGTGAACCCTGTCGTATTGACGTCGCGGAACATTGGCGTGCGCGGCGGCAAAAGCGTTGGATTCAGGAAGTTGTTGTCAAACGAATAGCCACGCTGTGGCGGGCTGTAGTTGTTGCCACCGGAGTTGAACAGGCCGATGGCTTGACGGTTGAAATAGAGGCTAATGATGGAGCCGGTGTAGTCCAGTTGTCCGCCCCAGCTTTCCAGGTAGCGCATGAAGTTATGCACGCCGCCGTCGGTGCCAAAGTCCTGGCTGCCGTCAACTGCGGCCGTGTCCCAACCGGGGATGGGGAACGATAATCCCTTCCCTGCGACGATGCCCAGACGATAGTAGACGTTGGCTTGTTTCTCGGCACGATTGCCAGTATTGAATGGAGAATTGAAGCTATTGACGTCATTCCAGTCGTTGGAAAGAAACGTGAAAGCATCGGCGACAACCGAGGCCGCCACGTTCGGATCGGTGAAGCCGTTGCCGGCGGAGTTGGCGTTGAAGTCGCCCTGCACGTAGGCGGGGTTCTCCGTGGCCACGGTCAGGCCGCAAGAGACACCGCCGGGGCAAGCGGGCAATTTAATGAGGCTGCCATTGACGAGCTTCAGCGCGCGGCGGAAAAAAGCATTTGGATTCTCACGAGCCTCGTTGGCATAGAGCAGGAATGATCTGGGCCATGGCAAGCCGCCATTGGGGCCGACGCAAAGGGGATCGGCCACGACCGGAGCCAGAGACCAGATGGTGGCAGTGAGTGAGTTACCTGCGCTGTCAATCAGGCCCGGAGGGAACGCGACTTCTCCGTAGGTGTAAAGAACACCGTCGGCGGCTACGTCTTCGCCAGTGTCCAGAGCATTGTTCGGACACCCCTTAACGTCAGCGGGATTGACGAAGTCGCCGTATCCGTATTCTCCCGTTTCGTGTCCGGAGGGCGAGGCGGGAGGCCAGACGGCAAATGCCGCCCCACCGTAGTAGTTGCTCCGCCGATCCGAGACGTACACCACGAAGTTGTTGGGAGCAACGTTGGGGTCCTGCGTGCTTGGGCCGCTAACGCCGATCGTGCCAGAGAACCACCGTGCAAGGTTGTTGACGTCCAGTTCGATGTAGTTCATCAGACCGCCGAGGGTTACACGTTGATTGAAAGGAGCGGTCGGTGGAGTTTCGCGGTTGTATCCTTCGCGCGTGTCGTAGAACATGTTGGGCCAAAAATCGGAAGGCGCAGGGGTCCATCCAGCGAGGATGGTTTTGGTTGCGGGGTCTACACC
>Ga0187801_10000149_pt1 | contig 16380 bp, 12 predicted proteins | sample NC_wetland_sal_i_10_FD_132465 | JGI IMG/M metagenome (GOLD analysis project Ga0187801, IMG submission 132465) | Wetland sediment microbial communities from Neuse River Estuary, North Carolina, USA - Control_1 | ecosystem: Environmental > Aquatic > Freshwater > Wetlands > Sediment | place: USA...
ACTTGCCTGCGTGTCATGCTGAGCCCATACGGCGGGGATGGGCGAAGCATCGCATCGCAAACTTACGCCACCGAGCGCCGGTTGAGATTCTTCGCTCCGATTTCTTCGCAGCTCGGGACGACACTGTTTCTGCGGGGCGCGTCGAAGATTGGAATCTTGCCTCTCGAACGAATGTCGCCGGTAAAAGGCACGCTTTGCAAGCTCGGTCATTTTTCACAACATTCCTGAGTCCAGCGATTGGTAATTCTCATCTATTGAGATAGCATCACATTGGAAGCGAGTGCCGAATCTTCGCAGGGTTCTTCGGGGGAGGAACTTTGAGCAAGGTGCTGGCGGGCCAAACGGCTCCGCAAATTGATCTGCAAACTCCTAGCGGCAAGAAATTATCTCTTTCCGAATCGCTGAAAAAAGGGCCCGTCGTCGCCGCATTTTTCAAGATCACCTGCCCGGTCTGCCAGTTCACTTTTCCTTTTCTCGAACGGCTGTATCACGCCTACGGCGGCGAGCGCGTCAGCTTCTGGGGCATTTCGCAGGACGACGCGCAGGACACGCGCGAGTTTTGCGATGAATTTGGCGTGCACTTCCCCGTCCTGCTCGATGGCGAGGGCTACCCGGTCTCGAACGAGTACGGCCTGACCAACGTTCCCACTTTTTTTCTGATCGGGCAGGACGGAAAGGTGCAGGTCGCCAGCGTCGGCTTCGCCAAGCGCGCACTTGAAGAAATCAGCGAAAAACTCGCGCGGTTCCTTGGCCGCGACGCCGTGCCCGCATTTCTTCCCGGCGAAATCGTGCCGGACCACAAACCGGGTTGAAGCTCGAAAAACTAGGTTCGGTCCGAACCTGCGAATTCATGCCTGATGTTCTGATTCCATCCACTTCTTCTTGTGTTTGGCGGGCTTCCGGCGCTTGTCGGGCACGACGCGCTCGGCCGGAGGCTGGCCCGCAAGTTCCCGCGCGCGGCGCCGGGCTTCTCGCGCAGCCGTAAATTTGGCTGGTTTGCGTTTATGCCTGGACATTGATCGGAACCTTTCTTGCAAGCCTCCCTGCGCCGCTCCGAATCTGATTATTTATCATGTTTCGGCCCGCATCGGAATCCCACCGCACCGCGCGGTGCGCCCCTTTGGCCGGGCTTCCCCGCGGAAAATCTTCCTCGATTGGCGCAACTTCCTGGAGCGGTCCGTGTTTGATCTCCAAGAGGGCGCCGGGGAGTTCGTGGGACGCCCAAGCCATCATAGTAGGGAAAAGGAGCACGAAAATGCAGTGGTCGAATCGAATGAAAGCTCTCCTGCTCGCGCTGCCGTTCCTGGTCATCTGCGGGTGCGGGCAAAACATGATCGTTCCGCCGACGCAGCTTTCGAACGCCTCGGTCTTCTCGATTGTAACCGACGCGCCGTTGCCGAGCGTGGTTTCCTGCCAGTTGACAATCACCTCGGTGACGCTGTCTACAGCCTCAACCACAACGGGTAACGTGCTGGCCGGCGCGGCGCCGGTGGATTTCGCAAGGCTCAATGGGCTGCACCAGTTGGTGGACTTGAGCTCGGTCCCGACCGGAACGTACACTTCGGCAACTTTGATGCTCGATTCCGCTACGCCGAGCGTCACGTACATTGACACGACGACGAATCCGCCGACCATCCATCCCCTGAGCAAAGTTTCGCTCTCGCAGACGACCGTGAATGTGCCGCTGACGAAACCCTTCACGCTGAATAATGGCGACCTGGTCGGACTGCGCATGGAGTTCAGCATCGCCAAGTCGCTGGCCACGGACAACACCGGCCAGCTCACTGGCGTGATCAATCCGACGTTCCATATGCAATTACTCGACGCGACGGACTCGAACGTTTGGATTGACGACTTCCGCGGCGGCGTCGTCGGCGTGACCGGCCCGAATACGTTTGTCATTCAAGGCTCGCGCGGCCGGCAGTGGACCGTGACGGCCGACAACAACACTGACTTCGACACGGGCGAACAGATCGCCTCGTTCACCACGAATACGATCGTCGAGGTGGACGGCCAGATCAACGCGGTCACAAAGTCGATCGACGCCACGGAAATATCCGTCGTCTCGAACGATAAATTCGTCCTCGGCGGACTGTTCACGAGCATCCGGCCTTCGCCGGGAGCGGCCACCGCGGCGGATTTGTACGTGCGCTCGGAGCTGCCGGATATCAACGGCGTGATGCTGGGCAACATCACCACGCTGAATCTGAACGGCACAGAGCTCTATCGCATCGCCAACTTGCGGCTGCCGTTTACGACGCTCCTTTTCAATAACTCGGCGCTTACGCCCGGCCAGGCAGTCACCGCCGGCGGCGTCCTGCAGACGTCGAACGGAACAACGACCCTGCTCGTTCACCGCATCGTCCTCCAGAAGCAGGGCCAGGCGGGCACCCTCGTTCCGGGCAAAACAGTAGTCATCGCCGGAAACAATGGCAGCTTCGAGCTGACCGACAATTCGCCGGCAGGCCTCCTGTTGCCCAGCCCGTTGACGGTCCTCTCCACGCCGGAGACGCGTTACATCAATTTGAACGGCCTTTCAGATCTGACGGGCGCGACGGCGCTCCCGCTGCGCGTCGTTGGCTTCATCCTGATCGATCCGTCCACGAAGCAGCCCGTGATGGTTGCGTGGTCGGTCGAACAGCTTTCCTCATAGCCGGCTCAGACTCCTCGGCCGGCGCCACGGTCCTGTCCGCGGGGGCGGGACCGTGGCTTTCTTATCGCCCCTCGCGTCCGCCTATGTCTCCTTCGGATGAGCCCTCCTCGGATATACTCTCCCGCCAGGAGTCGTCATGCTCGAAGTCATCAAGGGCACGGTCCTGATCCTGAGCGCGCTTTTCCCCATCGTGAACCCGCTGGGAACCAGCCCCATCTTCCTGGCCATGACGGCGGATTATCCCAGCGCGGCGCGCGCAGCGCTTTCCCGCCGCGTCGCCTGGAACAGTTTCGTCTTGCTCGTCGCTTCCTTCCTGATCGGGACGCATGTCCTGGCCTTTTTTGGAATTTCGCTTCCCGTCGTGCAGGTAGGCGGCGGACTGATCGTAATTTCCACCGGCTGGTCCATGTTGAAGCAGCGCGACGAGGACCCTCCAGTGACCGGCGCGAAACGAACCCTGAACACGCGGGACATTTTCAGGAACGCGTTCTATCCGCTGACTCTGCCCCTCACCGTCGGGCCCGGCTCGATCTCCGTCGCCATCACCCTCGGGGCGAACGAGCCGCGCCATGTCGGATTGAATATTCTCGGCTTGATCGCGCCGATCCTGGGCTCGTTCCTGATCGGCGTCAGCGTCCTGCTGTGCTACGGCTTCGCCCATCGCCTGGCCCGGCTGCTGGGCCCGACGGGAATGAGCATCATGATGCGTCTTTCATCGTTTCTGCTGGTGTGCATCGGCGTGCAGATTCTGTGGAACGGCGTTCACGGACTGCTGAGCACGCTGCCCGGGCTGGCGCGGTGAGCCGCGCGCTGGCAACCCGTTGCGTCATGTCGCGAATCTCACCTCGCGCAAAACGGCGCGCAGGAGTGCGGCGAACACTTCGTATTCGCTCGAACCGACGAACAGGATGAAGCATGCTCTTCAGACGGCCGCAACTTCCCTGGCGCTGATCGTGATTGTTGCGCTGGGCCTGCGGCTGGCATTCGCCTGGAACCAGGAGCGAAAACTCCCGGCGGACATTCGCAGCGTCGTCCCGTTCTTGAACGAAACCGGAAACATCGCGTTCTCTCTGGCGCGCGGCGTCGGATTCAGCTCGCCGTTTCGCGGCGATTCCGGCCCCACCGCGTGGCTCACGCCCGTCTACCCGCTGATGGTCGCGGGCATCTTCAAGCTGTTTGGAATTCAAACCGTCGGCTCATTCTTCGCCGCCGTGTTTCTGAATATCCTATTTTCCTCGGCGACATGCATACCGATTTTTCAGATTGGAAAACGCATCGGCGGAATCGGCGTGGCGGCGGGAGCGGCTTGGTTGTGGGCGCTGTTTCCGAACGCCATCATCATCCCGTTTGAATGGATTTGGGACACTTCTCTTTCCGCGCTTCTTGCGGCGATTCTTCTATGGGCCACGCTGAAATTGGCCGATTCGGGGCGCGTGCGCGACTGGTGCGGCTACGGGTTGCTGTGGGGATTTTCCCTGATGACGGACCCGGCGCTTGGCGCCCTGTTTCCCTTCCTGCTTATTTGGGCGGGCTGGCGCGCGCGCGCGCCAGGCCGCGTGAGATTCCGCGAACCGCTGCTCGCCGCGGGAATCGCCGTGTTGTGCTGCGTGCCGTGGACGATTCGCAACTACGCCGTCTTTCACCGCTTTGTTCCGCTGCGTTCGAATTTCGCGTTCGAATTATTTCTCGGAAACAACTCCAATTTCGACGATCAGGCGCGCGATTCGTGGCGCGTCATCACGCAGCGCGACGAAATCGCGCATTACATCCATATCGGCGAGACCCCGTTCATGGAGGAGAAATGGCGGCAGGCCATGCGATTCATTCGGTCGCATCCGCGCCTGGAATTGAAGCTGTGCGCGCGGCGATTTGTGGCCGTCTGGGCGGGATTCGACGATCCGGTGAAGACGTTTCGCGAAACGGATTCAACATTAATTCAATTTCTGCTGGTCCTGAATGTCCTCGCGGGGCTGGCCACGCTGGCTGGCATCGTCTTCCTGTACCGCTCGCGGAATCCCGCCGCGTTTCCCGTGGCCGTTTTTCCCATCGTATTTCCGGCGGTGTATTACATCACGCACGCGAATCTGCGCTACCGCCATCCCATTGATCCGATCGTCGTTCTTCTTTGCGCGATCGCCGTTCACTCGCTGATCCGGCCTTCACGATGGAGGCGCGCTGCCTGAAGCAGGCAGGGCGCCGGATGCGCCCTTGGCTCTTGCGGCGAAAGGCCCAGGCTGCGGCAAGCTGACGCGGCGGAGAATTTCTGCAAAGCGCGGCTCGGTGCGGTAAGCGTCAAACAATGGCTCGACGTTCATGACCACGGCGATGATTTCGTGCCGCTGGTACGCGCGTTCGAGGCACGCGAGGAGTTCCTCCTTGCGGTCGAGCGCGGCTAACGCGATGGCCATGTCGAAAGAATCTCCGTTTCCCTTCAATTGAGTCTGATCGAGCCGCGCAACCCAATGTGCGAAGTAATCGTGCACGGCCTGCTCAGCCGAAGGGGCATTCAATCCTCGTGCCGCCGGATCGATGCCGGCCTCCTGCAACTGCGCGCGAAGCTCGGTCCGCGCGTCTTCAAAACGCCGCTGCGCGACCAGCGAGCGGATGATGCAGCGTTGCGCGCTCATGAATTGCGGCTCCGAGCGCAAGACGTCGCGCGAAACGCCAATCGCCTCGTCATATTGCCGCGCCCAATAGTAATACCACGCGAGGTTCGCGCCCAAGATGGCGGAGAGCGGCTCAAGCTCGACGGCGTGCCTGGCTTCGGCGATGGCGATGTCCTGGCGCCCGAGCAGCGCTTCGAACAGCGCATAACTGCTGTGCGCGCTGGCCAGGTTTGGATTCAGCCGCAGTGCGCGCTGAAATTCCACTTCGCCGCCGCGCCAGTCCCAGTCTCCGAGTGCGCGAACCAGTCCAAGCGCTTCGTGAGCATCGGCGAGAGAATCGTCGAGGCGCACAGCGCGCTCGGCCGCATCGCGAGCCAGAAGCGTGCGAGCCGACCCCTCCTTGCCGCTCGTGCCCAAGTAAACGTAAGCCTTCGCGATTCCGGCGTACGCCGAAGCGTACTGCGGATCTTCGGACAACGCCTCGCGGAAATGCCGGATGCTTTGTTCGAGGTCCTCGCGCGTGCCGCGGTTCATGTAATACAGGCCGCGCAGATAGACGTTGCGCGCAGGCGTTGAAACGAGCGCCGCTGCCGCCACCCCCTCGGACGATCCGCCCTTTGCATGAGTCAACGGCCGCGCAAAGAGGGCTGCGGCGATTCCTGCCACTCCTGCAAGCGCCGCCGCAGCGATGAGGTACGCCACTCTGCTTCGGCGCGGAGTGCGCGTATCCGGCGTGACCGCTTCGGTCTGCTGTGGGTCGCGCGCCGCAATCCACGCGTCCAGCTCGCCCGTGTACGCGTACACCGATCCGCGCTTCTCGTGCTGCAGGCGCCGCACGGGAAGTCCGCTAGATTTCTCCCAGCGCTGGACCGTGCGAACTTCACGTCCCAGATACACCGCAATCTGTTTCCATGAATCGAGCTTCGCCGGATCGCCGCGCACCGCATCGCTCTCCGAGTTGGTCTGTTGCATCCCCAAGCGGGCTTCTCCGTTCTCTTCGAATAAAACGCGCGTCCGGCTGTTTTGTTACTTGTCCGAGTGAGTCCCAGGATCAGCGAAGAGGCAAAATCGAAAAAAGAATCCAAAGAGTGGTCGCGCCAATTCCGACGAGAACAAGCCGCCCATTTGTGAGCGCTGTCACATTCCAGCGTGATGCGGGTCACGGCGGCACCACTGCCGCTAGCGCATTCTGCGTTCAGGAGGTGCGCGATGAATGCGGCCGCGGCTCTTGCACGAGTGAGCATCAAGAATATCCTTTACCTGACCGATTTCTCGGAGGCTTCCGAGAGTGCTCTGCCTTTTGCCATGTCGTTCGCGCGCGAATATGGCTCGGCAGTCCACGCGCTGCATATCTTGATGCCCCCGCCGTACGTGTATGCCACGCCAGAATCATCCGCGGCAGGGCTGGCGGCGCTGGAGGATGGCGCGGTCGAAGGAATGAAGCAGATTGATGCGCAGCTTGCCGGTTTGCCACACGACACGGCCATCGAACGCGATGTGATGATCATGCCGCGGCTTCAGCGCGCAATTCGCGACTGGCACGTTGATCTGGTCGTGCTGGGCACGCGCGGCCGGACCGGAGCGCAAAAGCTGATGTTGGGCTCGGTGGCGGAGGAAATTTTCCGCCAGTCGCCGGTGCCCGTGCTCACCATTGGGCCGCGGACGCAGAACCAGCCGCATAATGCGGCCCGGTTTCATCGCGTGATGTTCGCGACGGACTTCTCGCCGGAGTCCATGGCCGCCGCGCCGTATGCCATCTCCATCGCGCAGGAGAATCAGGCAGTGCTGCTGTTGCTGCACGTCGTGAAAGACCACGACAAGGGCGGGGCATGGAACAGAAAGGAAGCTTCGGTTGCGCACGCGCTCGGGAATCTGCATGAAATCGTGCCGCCCGACGCGGAGTTGTGGTGCCGCCCGGAGACTCTCGTGAAATTCGGGAATCCCGCGGTCCAAATCCTGGAGACTGCGGAAGGGCGGGGGATCGACTTGATTGTGATGGGAGTCAAAAACGCGGCCGGACATTTGGGCGCGGCGACGCACCTGGAACGCGCCACGGCGCACCAGATTGTGTCCCACGCCGCGTGTCCGGTTTTGACTGTTCGCGGGTGAAGTCTCTCCCCTCGGGGGAGGGGCTAACGGGCGCGCCTCGAAGCTTCGGGGCGCGCCCGAATTTGTCGAGGAAGCCCGCTCTCGCCCTAAGTTCCAACCACCTCTTGCAACGATTCGTCCTCCTGTTCATAGTGTGTGCATGACCGCCGAGGGAAGCGCCGGGACAATCCAGGACAATCTTCAGGAGTACGCCGGATTGAACGGGCGCCCGCTCGACGCGCTATTTCATCCGCGGACGATTGCCGTTATTGGCGCGACTGAGCGCGAAGGAAGCGTGGGCCGCACGGTCGTGGCCAATCTCTCCGGTGCACATTTCAAAGGGAAGGTCTACGCCGTCAATCCACATCGTGCTTCGATCCTGGGCATTCCTGCGTACCCCTCGATCGAAAAGGTGCCGGAGCCGGTGGACTTGGCCGTGATCGTCACGCCGGCGGCGACGGTTCCCGGCGTGATTGGCGAATGTATCGCCGCCGGAGCCCGAAGTGCAGTAGTGATTTCCGCCGGCTTTCGAGAGATCGGCGCTGCGGGAAAAGCGCTCGAGGATGAAGTCAAGGCGCAACTGAAGCGCGGCAAGATGCCCTTGGTCGGACCCAATTGCCTCGGCATCATGAATCCGTTGGCGGGCTTGAACGCGACGTTTGCGCAGACCATCGCGCATCCCGGAAACGTCGCGTTCTTGAGCCAGAGCGGCGCGCTGCTCACCGCAATCTTGGATTGGAGCCTGCGCGAGCGCGTCGGCTTCAGCGCGTTTGTCTCCACCGGCTCGATGCTCGATGTCGGCTGGGGCGATTTGATTGATTATTTCGGCGACGACCCCGGCACGCAGAGCATTCTGATTTACATGGAATCGGCGGGAGATGCGCGGTCGTTTCTTTCCGCCGCGCGCGCCGTGGCCATGCGCAAGCCGATCCTCATCATCAAGGCGGGGCGGTCCGAAGAGGCTTCCCGGGCTGCGTCGTCACACACCGGCGCGTTGACCGGCAGCGACGATGTCTTCGATGCGGCCCTGCGCCGCTGCGGCGTGTTGCGCGTGCCCTCGATCTCCGACATTTTCCATATGGCCGAAGTGCTCAGCCGTCAGCCGCGTCCGCGTGGGCCACGGCTGACAATTTTGACCAACGCCGGCGGGCCGGCCGTGCTGGCCACCGACGCGCTCATCGCCAACGGCGGAGAGCTTGCCGCGCTGTCCGGTGAATCGCAGCGCGAGCTCGACGCGATTCTTCCGCCGCATTGGAGTCATAGCAATCCGATTGACATTCTCGGCGACGCCGAGCCGGAGCGTTACGCGAAAGCCCTGGACATCGCCATCAAGGATCCGGAGGGCGACGGATTGCTCGTCATCCCCGCGCCGCAAGGAATGACGGACCCGGGAGCGGTCGCGGAAGAGCTGCGGCCCTATGCGAAGGGCTGCGGCAAACCGATTCTGGCGAGCTGGATGGGCGGGCAGAAAACGGGCCCGGGCGAGGCGATTTTGAACGAGGCTGGAATTCCCACCTTCGCGTATCCGGACACGGCCGCGCGCGCGTTCGATTACATGTGGCGCTACTCGTACAATCTTCGCGGCCTGTACGAAACGCCGGCGATTGCCGATGATCCGGGAGCCGAGCGCGAACGGCGGCGCGATGCGGAGAGCATGCTGAATTCGATTCTCGCCAAGGGGCGCACGCTGCTCACCGAAGCGGAATCCAAACAAATTCTCGCGCTCTACGGAATCCCGACGGTTCCGACTCGAGTTGCGGCCTCGGCTGAAGCGGCTGCTGCGCTCGCGCGAGAAACGGGATTCCCCGTCGTCCTCAAATTGAATTCGGAAACGATCGCCCATAAGACGGATGTGGGCGGCGTGAAGCTGCACCTGGCGAATGAACCCGACGTTCTCCGTGCGTTTGCGGAAATCCAAACCAACGTGACGTCCAAGGCGGGGCCGCAAAGTTTTCAGGGCGTGACCGTGCAGCCGATGGTGGCGCTGGACGGCTACGAATTGATTCTCGGCAGCAGCGTGGACGCGCAATTCGGGCCGGTTCTGCTGTTTGGCTCGGGCGGCCAGTTGGTCGAGGTTTATCACGATCGAGCGCTGGGTTTGCCGCCTCTCAACACGACGCTGGCGCATCGCTTGATGGAGCAGACGCGAATCTACAAGGCGCTGCAGGGTGTGCGTGGGCGCGCCGCCGTGGATCTGACCGCGCTCGAGCGCCTCCTGGTGCGCTTCAGTTTTCTCGTCATCGAATTGCCTCGCATCAAGGAGATTGATGTCAATCCTCTGCTGGCCTCGCCGGAAAGGTTGCTCGCGCTCGATGCCAGGATCGTCCTGCACGACTCTTCCATCTTGCCGGACGCGCTTCCGCGGCCGGCGATCCGGCCCTATCCCGCGCAATACGTCTGGCCATTCAAGCTGAAGGATGGAACCGAAGTGCGCATCCGTCCGATTCGGCCGGAGGATGAGCCGATGCTCGCGAAATTTCATGAGACGCTTTCCGAACAGACTGTCTATCTACGCTACTTTCACATGGAAAACCTGAGCGCGCGAATCGCCCACGCGCGGTTGCTGCGCAAATGCTTCATCGACTACGACCGCGAGCAGGCGCTGGTGATCGAAAAATCTCCCAACGCGGACGGCGCAGGGAAAATCCTCGCGGTGGGCCGGTTGACGCGCGAGCCGGAATCCGCCGAAGGCGAGGTCGCCGTGCTGGTCACGGATCGCTATCAGCATCAAGGCCTGGGCAAAGAGTTGTTGCGGCGTCTGATCGAAGTTGGGCGACAGGAAAAATACGAGCGCGTCGTCGCGCACATCTTGCCGGAAAATCTCGGCATGCGCGCGCTCGCCAGAGCGTTTGGATTCACTACGGTTCCCGGGCCCGACCCCTCCCGTTTCGCCGCGGTTCTCAACCTCTGAACGATGCGTGGGTGGAAGCCCCTAAATCCGTCATTCCCCAGAGCCAAGACTTTGTTGGAGCGTCGCGGAAAGGAAGCCCGCCGGCCGTTGTTCAGAAGGAGGGTGTCGGCCGGCGGGCCTGGTACAAACTCATCTACGCGGCGTGCATTTTTTTCAGGATGTCTTCGTAGGGCAATTCGGGCCAGAGCGGCCGAACTACCACCCCCTGCCGCTCGTCGAAAACCAGCGAGTAAATCATCGCGCATCGATCGCAGAGCCAGTAATGCTTGACGTGGTGCGCGTTTTCAGGGGGATGACCCTCCGCCGCAGAACGCTCGACGCCACCGTCAACGTGGAAGCGGAAGAACTTTCCTCCGGCAAGCCAGTGAAAAGCCACCGGGCATGCGGGATTGGCGCATTTCGGGTGGAGCTTCTCGGAGAAACCCTCGGCTGGCTGCAGTCCCGGGGCTCCCGCAGCGGGCGCAGAGGAGGCTTCCTCCCGTGGCGCGCCGCCTTTCTGCAAGGGCGCACTCTCCAGCTTTTCGATTGTCGCGCGCAGCCAGCCCCGCATGATCTCCTCGATCTCCTCGTGCGAGGCGGACCGGTAAAGCGAATCCAGCGTCTCCCCACTTGCGTTCAAGGGGATGTGGCGGCAGGGAATTTTTTGGCCCTTGTCATCATCGGGAACCAGCCCCATCAGGATGCACTGTTCGCAGGGAGCAGGGTTTTCTTTCGAATCGTAATTCATGCACGTCGGTGAATCCTCAAAGAAAAAAGGAGAGCGCCAGCGCTCGCGGGTTGACTCGTGATACCCGCCCTTGTCGAGAAAACTCAGTTCAAATTTCAGGACTTGCAGAAGATCGCGTTCATCACCCGCCATTGGACCCTCCTTCCCTTCTTGTTTTCATTAGACCGAAGCCCCGCGTTCCAGGCGATGACGCGCATCACAATGCGTTGTGACCTGTGTCACAGGCTCAAAGACCTTGTCGGCGCAAAGTTAACAAATTGAGCGACGATGAGGAATCCCCGCGCAATCAGGAGGCTAGGTCGATGAGACGAAACCGAATTGTCGCGCGGCGAAAATGGCGAATCGTCCCGGTCGCCGCAGCCGCCAAGACGCCGTACGGCTTGCAGGTCATCGAGAGCTGCTTGGCTTGTCCTTTAGAAAAAAACGATATTTTTTGTGATCTGCCGCCTTCTGCACTCGAAGCACTCGACGCGATATCTTCCTCGGCTACATATCCCAAAGGTGCAGTCCTGTTTGTGGAAGGCCAGGACCCGCGCGGTGTGTTCATCATTTGCAACGGACGCGTGAAGCTCTCCGCGGCGTCCGCAGACGGCAAATCGGTAATCCTGCGCATTTCCGAATCGGGAGATGTGATCGGGCTGCCGGGAACCATTTCGGGAAAGACGTACGAAGTCACCGCAGAAGCGTTGGAGCCCATCCAGGCCAATTTCATTCCCCGCGCACCATTTCTTGAGTTTCTGCGCGCCCACGGCGAAGCCGCATTACGCGCTGCTGAGATTCTAAGCGATATTTACCACGCGACTTATCTGGAGGTCCGCTACCTCGGGCTTTCGGGATCGGCGGGAGAAAAATTGGCTCGGTTTCTGTTGGACTTTGTCAACAAGCAACCACAGTCGGACGGAACGCTACATGCAAAGTTGACGCTTACTCATGAAGAGATCGCCGAAGTCATCGGCGTCTCGCGGGAGACCGTGACACGCCTGTTTGCCAGCTTCAAGCGGAAAGGCCTGATCGAAATGCACGGAGCGACTATCGTCTTTTCGAATAAACCGGGCTTGGAGGCTCTGGCCGAAAAATGACGTCTTCGGCTGCCGAAGTTGTGAGCCGCGTCGCTTTGAACTGTGATGAACGTCACAGACCGAGGCGGTGAAAATAAGCAACATAGCCGCGCACGGAGTGATAGCGTTGAAAAGCCAAGAAGCAACCTACGAACCGAGGGCTGGAATGCGACACATCCGCAGATCTAGCGTATTGAACCTATTCCTGTTAGCTCTATGCATCGGGCTGGCTGGGGCGACGGCATCGGCGGGCGGAAAAGACTCTCCCGTACGTTCCCCGCAGGATAAGCAGGACTCGAACGCCACGGCCCAGGCGAAAGAGGGTGACAAAACCTCTGCGTACGCCGGCGCCGAAACCTGCAAGACCTGCCACGAAGACCTGTACAACGCATGGGAGAAGACGCCGCATTGGAAGACCACTCTGGATACGCGCGGCGGCCCGTCCCATCAAGGTTGCGAGGGGTGTCACGGGGCCGGCCAGGCGCATACGCAGAATCCGGGCGACGCGACGTTGATCTTCGATTTCAAGAAAGCTTCCGCGAAAGCCATCAATGACCGGTGCATGACCTGCCATGCCTCCGGCAAGGAGCAGATGGACTTCGGCCGCTCGGAGCACAGCCACAGTAATGTGAGCTGCACGGATTGTCATTCACCGCATCACGCCACGACAGAGCAATTCCTGCTGGTGAAAGCGCAGCCCCAGCTTTGCTACACATGCCATCTGTCGCAGAAGCCGCAATTCGAAATGCCGTTCCACCACCGTGTGGATGAGGGGTTGGTGCAATGCACCGACTGCCACAATCCGCATGGGACCATTGCACTCAAGCAGGTGCGGACGTCTGCCGCGCAAGATGCTGCGTGCTTCAAGTGCCATGCCGACAAGCGAGGGCCGTTTGTGTTCGAGCATGAACCGGTGAAGGTGGAAGGCTGCGCGTCATGCCATACGCCGCACGGGTCGCCCAACGCTCATCTGCTCAAGGTCAGCAATGTGAATATTCTGTGCCTGTCGTGCCACACGGCTTCGTTCGCCAACGCGCCGGGCGCGCCTTCGTTCCACAACCAGGCGGCTCAATTCCAGGCCTGCACGTTGTGTCACACGCAGATCCACGGCTCAAATTTCGACCACTTCTTCTTTAAGTGAGGGGCCAGCTATGAGGATCATTGACCTAGATAGATCCGAGAAAGCGAGCTTTATCCGCCCGTTGTGTCTGTTGCGAAGCGTAAGGCTTGCGCTTTGGGTGCGGGTTTGTGCTTTAGTTCTGGCATTTGGCTTGCCGTGGCTGGCGCCAACGGCAATGGCTCAGACGCAATCTCAGACACAAGCTCAGCCGCAAACGCAGCCGTCCACCGAATCGTCGGAGAAAACCTGGGGTGCCTACGCCGTTACGCAATCGGGCGAGTTTGGCTACAGGGACAGCCTGATCAACGGGAACATGAACAATTACGATACGTTCGAAAACTTGGCTTCCGGCTGGCGGCTGTTTGACTATACGGTGAGCATGCGATCGAACGACCATAAGGGCATCCTGTTCGACAACCTGTTCTTCAGCAACTTTGGCTATGGCGGCGACCCGAACGATGTCTCGCGGCTTCGGATCGAAAAGAACAAGTGGTACGACTTCCAGGGGCTGTTCCGGCGCGACAAAAACTTGTGGAATTACGACTTGCTGGCGAATCCGCTGAACACCAACGCGGCCATTCCCGGCTCAGCCATTACAAGCTCGCCCCACCTGCTGGACCTCTCCCGCCGCATGCAGGATTACGACCTTACGCTGCTTCCGCAATCGCGACTGCGTTTCCGTTTAGGATATTCGCGAAACACCAATCAAGGCCCCGCGTCTACGACCCTGGACGGAGGGACTGAGCCGGTGCTGTCCCAGCTTGTGAAGTACACGACCAACGCGTACCGCATCGGCGTGGATTACCGCGGAATTGCAAAGACGACGCTGTCGTTCGATGAATTCCTCACCTACTCCAAGGTGGACAACACAACCACCGATACGAACTTTAGGTATCAACTTGCGAACGGCACGCCAGTGGATCTTGGCATCGTCTATATCGGCACCTCGCCATGCGCGAGTCCAATCACTAACCCGGCGACTACGCCTCCCACGGTGACTTCCAATTGCAATGGATATTTGTCCTATAGCCTGTACCAGAATCCGCGGTCAAACTTCCCGACCGAGCACTTCGCGTTTCAGTCCACCTATATCAAGAAGCTTTCCATGACGGGTTCGATCGGATACAGCACCGCCGACGACAAGCTGACTGGGTTGAACGAATTCAATAGTTCGTGGACGACTAGAACATTCACTCGCGGAGATACATCCGCTGGCCCGGCGGACGCCAAGCGCGTCTCCGTGAACGCGGATTGGTCGGGCGACTATGAATTGACGTCCAAACTCAGTCTGCTGGACGAATTCTCGTACGCGAACTGGCGTATTCCAGGCTACTGGCTGGCGGCGGAGACGAATCTGTTTCCGATTCCGGCGACGTCGGGTCAAACCGGAATGGCGCTGCCCATCGCCAATTTCACGCCGGCCAACTTTGCAACGGTTTGTCCGACTGTACCGTACAACGGGCCTAATTGCCCGCAGCACGCCGCCCCTTCCGGATCCTCCACCACGTCTGGCTCCGGTGCCGACGTAACCAATGAACTCTTCTCGCAGTTCCTTGGACAGAATCTCCGGTCCAACACCGTCGAGCTGAAATATGACTTCAGCCGCCGTGTGAGCGCGCACGTGGGCTACTTGTATACCGCGCGCAACATCCAGGATTTCAGCGCCATCTGGGATACCGGCGAAATTTACTTCCCGGGCGGCAACGGAGGCACTGCAGGTTTGCTACAAGGAGGGACGGCAACGGGAAATTACTACTTGGCTGCACGCGGAGATTGCGCGGTGGCTGCCGGCGCGCTTCCTGCGCCCTGTAAGCTGAACGGAAACGGGTCGATCCAGGAAGGTTTGCCGACCAGCCTGGTCGCAGAGGCCGGCAACGATACGGGGCGCAACCAGTACGACATTCACGAACACGCGGCTCTGCTTGGGATTTCCACGCGGCCCACCGATCAACTGCGCTTTGGCGCCGACCTGATGTTCGGCTACAACGACAACTCGTTCACGCGCATCAGCCCTCGCCAATTGCAGAGCTACAAGATTCAAGCCTCCTATACGCCCGTCTCTTGGGCCAGCATCAACGGCGCGGTGGACATCCACGAAAACCGCGACGACGTATTCCAAGTGAACAATCTCGAACATGGCCGCAACTACAGTTTTGGAACCACGCTGATCCCCAACGCCAAGCTTGCCGTGGATTTCGGATACAGCTACATGGACATCTTCACCCAGACAAGCATCTGCTTCCCGGATACCGGCTCGACCGTTTTTACCACGGCCTGCCCGATCGCTGGATCGCCTTCACCGCTGGGCACGCTATCCGTTTACGCGAGCAAAGACCATTACGCCTACGGCAACGTGATGTGGAAGCCGTATAAGCGAGTAACCGCCATGCTCGGCTATTCGGGGACCATCGTGCGCGGCAACACGACGCTGCTCAGCGTTTATTCGCCCACCGGCACGCTGGACTTCAATTTCCTGAAACCCACCGCGAGCCTGGCATTCGACATCTATAAAGGTGTGACGTACAAAACGGCCTGGAACTATTACGGGTACAATGATCACGGCGTCGCCAATCCGGCAGGGCTCGTGGCCCTTCCCTTGCAGGATTTCAACGGCAGCAACATCACGTTCTCGATCCGATATGCGTTCTGAAGCGGAAGTAAAACCGATCCCGCCGGCTACCGGCGAATGGAAGAGGAGCGAGAAAATGAAAGGTCTGACGATGCGCAGATTTCATTTTGCACTTTTGGCTTTTGCACTCGGAATCGCTTTCAGCCCCTCCGCGCGCGCCAACGACGCGGCCGCGAACTATAAGGCCAAGTGCGTGGCCTGCCACGGTGCGGGCGGAAAGGCCGACGTGCCGGCAGGAAAAGCGCTGAAGGCGCGCGATTTCCACGACGCCGATGTGCAGAAGGAAACCGACGATGAACTGGCGACCATCATCGCCAAGGGCAAGAATAAAATGCCCGGGTACGAGAAGCAGTTGAAGCCCGATGAAATCAAGGCTCTGGTCGCGTTCGTCCGGGAACTCGGAAAGAAGTAATCGTTCCCGCGAGGCCATGCTGCAGCGGCCCCCCGCGCTGTGCCACATCCTCTTGCGGAATCGGCCCGAAGATTCATACGCCAGCGTAGTCGATCAGTTCCTCGACTGGCGGACATGGTTCCTTCCACACGGCCTCCAACAGCACCGGCAAAAGATGATGCCAGCTGTAAACTCCC
>Ga0187801_10000150_pt1 | contig 16226 bp, 15 predicted proteins | sample NC_wetland_sal_i_10_FD_132465 | JGI IMG/M metagenome (GOLD analysis project Ga0187801, IMG submission 132465) | Wetland sediment microbial communities from Neuse River Estuary, North Carolina, USA - Control_1 | ecosystem: Environmental > Aquatic > Freshwater > Wetlands > Sediment | place: USA...
GAAACGGCGTGATTGAACTCGGCACATTTCTTGCTTCCATTACAGCGGTGATGTTCGCGGGATTCCTGGCGGACGCTTTTCGAGGCCGGCACATTTGGTCCGGCGTCATTTTTCTCGGTCTCACGATGATCGGCTTGTTCGCAAGCCTGGGCATTTCGCGCGTGCCCGCTGCCGACCCTGCGCGGAGATTCCGAGCCAATCCGTTCGCCGATCTTGCCGGACAATTTCATATTATCGCGGGGGATCACGTTCTTGAATGGGCCGTGGTGGGCAATACTTATCTGTGGTTTCTGGCCGCGTTGCTGCAATTCGTGATCGTCGTATATGGACACGACGTTCTGCGGGTGGACGAAACGCAGATCAGTTATCTGCAAGCCGCGGTGGGAATCGGAATCGGAGCGGGCAGCCTCGCGGCGGGGTACCTCTCGCGCGGAAAAATCGAATCCCGCCTGGTTCCTCTTGGCGCAATGGGAATGACGTTGTTCGGATTTCTAGTTTCGCGGCACGGCCTCGGCATCTGGCCGGTGCGCGTGGATCTTTGTTTGCTCGGCTTTTTCGGCGGCTTTTACGCCGTCCCGCTCAATGCTCTCATCCAGCACCGGCCGTCGGCGGAGTTGAAAGGCGGCGTTATCGCCGCAGCAAATCTGCTTTCCTTCATCGGCGTGTTTCTGGCCGCAGGAGTTTATTTTGCGCTTTCCTCCGGGGCTCATCTTCGGCCCGGCGGGATCTTTCTCGCCGGGGCGGTTATGACCCTCGCCGCCACATTCCACGCGTTCTTCCTGCTGCCCGATTCCCGGTAGCAAGAGGCGCACCGAAAGTTGGCGAAATCGCCGGCTAAATGTCTTCCCCACGCAATTTTGCTAGAAAATCGCAAACTTCACGTGCAGGAATTTTTTCGGGTCCTTGCGAAAATCTCCCATGAGCAGCCGCATGTCTCCGGCAAGCCCCGTGAAGTTGTCGTAAAACTTCGGATCTTCAAAAAATTTCCCGATGGTGTTTTGATTGGAATTGAGTTTTGCCGTTGCGCTCGCAAGATTTTCGCCAGCCTGCTTGTATTGGACGAACAGGGAGTCGTCCGTTGCGAGCTTACCGAGCGTTCCTTTTCCGCTCCGCACGTCTCCAAGAAGCGCATTGCTGTTGTCGATCAGCCTTTTCGCGCTTTCATGGATACCCGGGTCGTAAACGAGCTTGCCGAGCGTGCCCTTCTGTTCCTGGACGGCTTCAAGCACGCTGTCGACGCGGCCCGCGACTGAATCCACGCGATTGTACATTTCGTCGTCCGTAACAAGCTTTCCCAGCGTTCCCTTCCCGGCCTGAATGTCGGACATCATGCGATCGAGGTTTTCGAGCGAACTGTTCAGGTGATTGTAGGCCGTCTGATCGACCATGAACTTGCCCAGCGAGCCGCGGCCGTTGCGCACGTCCGTCAGCACCGCGCTGGCTTGCCTCGTGATCGAGCTAAGGCTATCCATCAGGTCCGCGCTGCGCTCGACGACTTGCTTCAGGGCCTTCTCTTCCCGGCCGGGTATTTCGTCTTCATTCACCAGAACTCGCCCGACAAATCCGCGGTCGATGTCCACATACCGGTTGCCGAGGAGCCCTTCAGTGATGAGCCCCGCGGTGGAGTCCGAGCGGATATACGAGTCAAAAGTCTTCTGGATACGCAAATCGACTTCGATGTTGCGCTCTTTCGATGCCGGCGCGGCTGGCTTCGGGAGGGCAATCACTATCTTTTCCACATTGCCAACGTCAACGCCGTCGACGCGGACGGGCGCGCCGATGGTCAGCCCGTCCACTTCGGGCAGGAATGTGCGCAGCCGGTATTTCGGTCCCCAACCGCCGCCGCCCGTCACGTAGAAAATCACCACGGCAAGCAAAACGGCTCCCGCCAGGACAAACAATCCAACTCGGAGTTCAGTCCATGTCAATTGCTTGTGTTGCGCCATCGGTGCTCCTCCTCATCGAATTCCCGCACTGCGCCCTCCACGTTACAACAAAAACCGACGCAAATACGCGTCGCGTGTATCCGCCAGTTCCGGCGGAGTCCCCTCGAAATAGACTTTCCCTTCACGAAGCACGACGAAATTCGTCGCCGCGCCGGAAGGCCGCGATGCCCCGTTATGCGTGACGGGCACGACCCGCCCGATTTGGCCGTCAAACCGGTAACTTGCAAGGCCAAAGGCATCCTGCAGCCGGTGCGTGGCGAGCACCGACGTAACACCTTGCGTGTCGCGCAGGCGCAGGATCAGCGTGATGATGGTTTGCGAAGTCACCGGATCGAGGCCCGCCGTAGGAGAATCATAGAGAACCACGCGTGCCGGCTGACCAGAGCGCGGGCGATCGAAACGCGCCGCTTCATGCCACCCGAGAGTTCCGCGGGCAGCTTTTCCAGAGTGTCTTCCATTTCCACGAAGCGCAGGGATTCGCGGACGCGCGGCTCGATGTCTTCCTCTTTCACGCGTTCCTCGCGCAGGCAGTAGGCCACGTTTTCGGCGACGGTGAGCGAATCAAACAGCGCGCCCTCCTGAAACACGAATCCGATGTTCCTTCGGAACGCGAGCAATTCTCTTTCCGACATGCGCCCCAGGTCGTGGCCCAGCATTTGCACTGTTCCCGAATCCGGCTGAATCAAGCCCGCCGCAAGTTTCAGGATAAGCGTTTTCCCGGATCCGCTTTCTCCAATTAGAATTTTCGTTTCACGCGGAGCGACGGAAAAGGAAAGGCCATCCAGGACGTTGCCTTTGTCGAAACCAATGCTGACATTTTCGAGGGAGAGAACGGATTCGCTGGTTGCGGTCTCGCTCATTCTGGAATGATGCGTCCACGCCGGCTTGGAACCAGCGGCACGTTCATCCAAGCGATTATAGATGGAAACGTCCGCCGTGCGGGGACGATTGCAGCTTTGGTTAGAAAACGTGGCCGGCAAGGTACAGCATTAACTTTGTGAGGAAGAAGTTGGAAACCAGGATGAACACGGAAGCGGTGACCACCGCTTGCGTGGTCGCTCGCCCCACTCCTTGCGTTCCGCCCTTCACCGTCAATCCTTGATAGCATCCAACCGTCGCGATGATGAAGCCGAAAATAATCGGTTTGGTGAGTCCCTGCATCAGGTCAGAAAACTCCAACGTGTCAATCGCTCGCGTCCAGAACGAGATGGCCCCCAACCGCAGCGTGAAGTACGAGACGATGTATCCACCGATCAGTCCCAGGAAATCCGCCATCGCTGTAAGCAGCGGCAGCATCAGAACCGTCGCCACCATGCGCGGCGTCACGAGCTTGCGAACCGGATCGGTGCCCATCGCGCGCATCGCATCCACTTGCTCGGTCACGATCATCGATCCCAATTCCGAGGCCATCCCCGAAGCATTGCGCCCTGCCACCAGTAGTCCTGTAATCGACGGTCCCAGTTCGCGGACCAGGGCCAGGGAAACCACGTCCGCAGTGAGCGCCGTCTGTCCAAACCTTTCGAATTGTGCGGCGGTTTGCAAAACCAAGACCGCGCCGATGAAAAAGCCGGTCAAAAGGACGATCGGCAGAGATCCGACGCCAATAATGTCCATCTGGTCCAACACATCGGAAACGTAGTAAGGAGGGCTGAATAGACGCGTGACTGACCGGCCCGACAGCAGCGCGTACTCCTGCACATGCAAGACCCAACGCTTCGCCCCTTCCGAAAGAGCGCCGGTGATCGAAATTGTATTGGGCTGAAGGAGTTTGGGGTCGGTGGTCGCCATCGGTCGCCGTCTGGTGTCCCTCAAGCGCGGGTGAGTTCGAGAACAGCGTACTGGTAGCAGCGGGGGACGTCAAGCATCGCAAATGAATCGTAGGACACATGTTGCGAATAATAGGGATTGTAGATCGGCGAGCTGCAATTTGAATCGAGGCACTGCAAGGGGCAGTCTTGTGCTACCAAACGATCTGAGGTGCCTTTCATCGCTTTACGCGCCGTGCAGGGTCCGATAGAATGTCGAGCCTTCCATGTTTCGCTTTGTTACTGCGGGAGAATCGCACGGTCAGGCGCTGATTGCTTGGATCAGCGGCGTCCCTGCGGGTGTGCCCATTGACTTCGAATTCGTGCAGCGGGAACTGCACCGGCGACAGCTGGGCTATGGCCGCGGCGGGCGCCAGAAAATCGAGAAGGACCGAGTCGAATTCCTGTCCGGCGTGCGGCATGGGCAAACCATTGGCGCGCCCATCGCGCTGCGGATCGATAATCGCGACTGGGCTAACTGGGAAAAGGCCCTCTCTGTAGAAAATACTCCGAACTCCGAAGGCGCCCAGCGGCGGCTAACCGCTCCTCGCCCCGGCCACGCGGACCTGGCCGGCTCCATGAAATTCAATTTCCATGATGCGCGGTACATCCTGGAGCGTGCGTCGGCGCGGGAGACCGCAGCGCGTGTGGCGGCGGGCACGATTGCCAAGCTGCTGCTCCGCCAATTTGAATGCGAAGTGCTGAGCCATGTGGTGGCCGTCGGCAAGGCTCGCCTGCCGCGCGCCGCTGCCTGGAGAGAGATTCAGGCCGTCTGTGGGGATCTGGAATCGCCGTTGCGTTGCGTTGACGCCGAGACGGAAGCGCAAATGAAAGGCGAAGTGGACGCCGTGCACCGCGCCGGGAACACGGTAGGAGGCATCTTCGAGGTTGTAGCGCACAATGTTGTCGCTGGGCTCGGCTCCCACGCGCAGTGGGACGAAAAACTCGACGCCCGACTGGCACAGGCCGTGATGTCAATTCAGGCCGTGAAGGGTGTGGAAATCGGCGCGGGTATCGCGGCGGCCACCTCCTACGGCTCCGAAGTCATGGACGAAATCGGATACAACCCAACCGCCAAACAATTCACGCGCGCATCGAACCGCGCCGGAGGCCTCGAGGGAGGCATCACGAACGGCGAAGACGTTGTCGTGCGCGGATACCTGAAGCCGATCTCCACACTGCGAACTCCCCTCGGCACGGTCGACATGGTGACGAAGCATCCCGTTTCGGCCGCGTACGAGCGCTCCGACGTTTGCGTCGTCCCGGCCGGCGGAGTTGCCGGCGAAGCGATGGTTTCGATCGTGCTCGCGCAAGCGATGGTAGAAAAATTCGGCGGCGACTCGCTCGGCGAGATGCGCCGCAATTTCGACGGGTATTTGCGGCAACTGAAGGAATTTTGAAACCACAGATAAACACCGATGAACACAGACCAAGAAAAATGAGAACGGCACGAGTGTTTATCAGTGCTTCCAAAGAAGCGAGCGAATGGCCGAGATGATTTATCCAATTACAAAATACGGGGCGGCGGTGCTGGAAACGCCGACCAAGCCTGTCGATAAATTTGACGAAGAACTCGCCAAGCTTTGCGAGGACATGTTCGAGTCCATGTACGTGGCCCAGGGCGTGGGACTCGCCGCGACGCAAATCGGACTTGCGAAACGGCTTGCAGTGATTGACGTGAGCGTTGGGAAAAACCACGAGGCGAGGCTGGTGCTTGCGAATCCTGAGATCATCCACGTGGAGGGAGATCAGCGCGAAGAGGAAGGGTGCCTCTCCCTGCCCGGGTTCCGCGGAAATGTACTGCGCCCGGCGTATGTGACCGTGCGCGCGCAGAATGTAAAGGGTGAAGTTTATGAAATGCGGGGCGAGGGGCTGCTGGCCCGCGCCTTTTGCCACGAGATCGATCATCTCGACGGCATCCTTTTTCTTCAGCATCTCAGCATGCTCAAGAGAGACCTGATCAAGCGCCGGATCCGCAAATTGCGGAAGACCGGCGACTGGTAATTTCCTATCCCTGCGATGGCCGCGCTGCGCATCATTTTTTGTGGTACGCCGGAATTTGCAGTGCCGTCCCTCCGGCGGCTCGCGGAGCGTCCGGAATTTTCGATCCAAGCCGTCATCACGCAACCGGACCGGCCACGCGGCCGCGGCCAGCACGTCAGCAGCTCTCCCGTAAAGGAAGTAGCCCTCGAACTTGGACTGCACGTCTATCAACCCGAAACGATCAAGTCTGAATCGTCGCAGGAGTTTCTGAAACGCGTCGCGCCTGATGCGGTCGTGATTATTGCGTACGGTCAGATTATTCCCGCCAGACTCTTGACGATTCCGCGCCTGGGGTGGATCAATTTGCACGCGTCCTTGCTGCCGCGATATCGCGGCGCGGCGCCCATCCACTGGGCCATTGCCAATGGCGAAACCGTTACAGGGCTCACCACCATGCAAATTGACGCGGGAATGGATACCGGGCCAACGCTTTTGAGCCGCGAGGTTGAAATTGGGCCGGACGAAAGCGCGCCGGAGCTTGCCGCGCATTTGAGCGCCATCGGCGCGGATCTGATCGCCCAGTCGCTCCTGCAATTTGATCGCGGAGAGATTTCGCCATCTCCCCAGGAAGAAAAGAACGTCTCCTACGCTCCGATCCTAAAAAAGGAAGATGGGCGAATCGACTGGGCGCGACAAGCGCGGCAGATTTACAACCGCATGCGGGGCTTCATGCCCTGGCCTGGCTCGTACAGCACATTTCGAGGGCAAACGTGCCACTTGTGGGGCCGCCCGGAAACGAGCGGCGCAGCCGGGGCGGACAGCGAACCCGGGAAGATTATTCCCTCCACGAAGGAAATTTATGTCACGTGCGGCGAAGGGACGCGCCTCCGCCTTGAGTCCGTACAAATCGAGGGACGCAAGAAAATTTCGGCGCGCGAATTCGCGAACGGCGCGCGTCTGGCTCCTGGCGATCGGTTTGAATAGAGTTCCATCGATTTCACTTGAGTTCCCGCTAGCGTTTGCATCTGTCCATCAGGGCTTTCCATACGCCGGAGCACTTAAAGGACCCTCGAAGATTCCTGATGAACTCTCTATTCAGTACGACGGGCCGATCAGTCCCACACCAACAGTGGGTAAGCGACAACAATTGAAACCAAGAAAAAAATCACAACGCCAAACGAGGACAGGATTGGCGCAGCACCAGCCGCGAAAGACGCCGTGGCCCAAAGGTGTTGCCACCCATCCGCCAAGAGCGATGTCAACAGCGTCTGAATTGCAATCCAATTCCACCCTATCCAACCCACCAAACCGGCGACGAGGAGGGTTGCAAAAATGAACTCCGCCCAGTCGAGAATTTTCCGCGCCCTTTCACCCTCCGCTTGCTTCTCTGAAAGTTGCGCTCTCCACCACAGCAGACCGGCATCAGGCAACGCATGAGTTTCTCCGGGGCTTTTGGCCAGGGTTTGCATCCACCGCGAAACCTGGACGATTTCCCTGCAAACCGCGCATCCAGCCACATGAGCAGAGAGACCTGCCTCCCACGTCCCCGTGCGAACTGCTTTGTGCGCCTCCGCTTCCTGCGGGCAACTTGCTTGGCTCATATTCCCTCTCTGGGGCCAAAATTTTGTTTGCCGAGCATTCCGGCCATTTTCTTTCTTGCGCGAAACAGCAACACTCGGACACTCCTTTCTTTCAGTTCCAACGCCATGGCTATTTCTCGATGGTCAAACCCCTCCACATAGGCCAGCCAGAGAAGCGTCTGCTCTTGTGTCTTGAGCTGTTGAAACACGCAGTTAACATCCACGCCATGCTCCGCATTCTTGTCTGCTTCGTTGAGGAAGGGTCTCTCCAGACTCCAGCGCCGTTCCCGTTTCAATCGCCGACAATGATCCGAAATCAAAGACCGTGCTGTTCGATAGAGATACGCCTTCATCTCAAATTTTTCCATCACAGGCAAATCAGCACGTAAGAACCGATAGAAGGTTTCCTGCAGGACGTCGTCCGCAAGAGCCGCATCTCCCGAAACTCTCCGAATGTAGGACAGGAGGGGCGGGCCCATCTCCCTGTAGAACGCAGCGAAGGCGCCTTCATCCATCCGTTGGGGCAAGTGGGCCCTTTCAGGGATCGCTGATCCGCGTTCCGCGAACGCGTGAGCATAGGAGGGCTCGGCCGCCTCCTGATCGTCCATCAACATCCGTCACCTAATTCTGCGAAGCCGGCATGCTCCCCGAGCCCGGCTCAAGCTCTTGGTTCCGGCTCTTCGACATACGATACGAGATTGCGAAGGAGAGCAAGAATCCGGCACCTACAGCTAGTAGTAAGACGCCGGGTATGAAGAAATCTTTCTTCATCCAAGATAAGCCAAAGAAGGCCAGGCCAAGCATCACGACAACAATGCCGTTTCGCAATGTGTTTTCTTTGGATTGCGCGCTTTGCGACCAAAGCTCATCAAGAAATCGCTGGCTCCCCTTCCTCTCCAGGAACTCGGCAAAGTCTCGTCCGGAGGCGAATTTGTCCAAGAGTTGCCTGTGAAATTCCGCTTTTGCTTGCAGTTGCGCTTGTTGTTGCCTCCGCTTCAGCCACACGATGGCGAGAATCATAGCAAACAGACTAATGGGAACAATTAAACCGGCAGGACCGTTCGCCGGATTATGTCTCACCGCTTCCAGGGCGATCTGCTGTCCAAGCTGATCTGGTGGCACATCACCGGGGTTGGTTTGGGCGACCTGCAACAACAGCGGCACGACCCTTGCCCATATTAAAATCGCACTTGCCATCATTTTTCCTCCCGAGATTGGCGGCCGAACACTGGATCGCCAACGAGTTCATTTCAGATCTCACTTTTATAACGTTTTAGGGCTCCAAGAAGTTAACAGTACGCTAACCAATATCTTCGGCAATGAATCAGTTTGGCTTCGATGGGGACAGACTCCTGCCCGCCCTAGAGGCGGGCGGCCACTTCAAAATCAGCCTCCACGCAATCACTCTGGCATTTTAGAGGCCGTCCGCAGCAGCGGAGGGGCACGTCTCTATTCAAACCGGACGATTATTCATCTTCCATCTGAGTTCCTTTCCCCGTCATAGTGTGATTCCATGTTTGCTATGCCAATTTCGCGAGCACGAACAATTGCGTTCGACGTCCTGCTGCGCGTCGCGAAACAAGACGCGTACGCGGACGAAGTGCTACGCGCCGAGCTGGATGGATCCGTGAAGACCGAAGATGCCGGACTTGCCACCGAACTGGCGCTTGGCGTTTTGCGCTGGCAGAGACTTCTCGATTTCGTTATCGACCGATACTTAAAAAAATCCTCGAATATGGGTGACGTCGAAGTTCGGATCGCGCTCCGATTGGGCGTTTACCAACTTCTCTTTCTCGACCGCGTCCCCGCGCGCGCCGCTGTTCACGAATCGGTGGAACTGGTCAAGCGAGCGCGAAAACGCTCCGCGGCGACTCTGGTGAATGCCGTCCTGCGCAAGGCCGCCAAGGAACCATTCAAAGGAAACTCGCCAGCCGATACCGTCGCCCGGCTCTTTCCAGCAGACCTACCTTTCGCAGACCAGATCGGAATTCAATATTCGCATCCCACTTGGATGGTCGAGCGCTGGCTCCGAATCTACGGGGAGGAGCGGACGCGCTGTCTGCTCCAGGGGAACAATCGTGTACCCGTTCTTTCAGGATACCTGCTCGACCCGCAACGCCGCGAGGATGCGATGTTGTCGCTTCGGCGGGCCGAGTGCCGGGTCCAACCGGGACGATTGCTGCGTGACGCGTGGGTATTGGAGGGAGGTAACCCCGGCGCGAGCGAAGCCGTGAAGTGCGGCTGGGTAGCGATCCAGGACGAGGCTTCCCAAGCCGTAGCGCGGCTTGTGGCGCCCGATCCCGGCAATAGCGTTCTCGATCTTTGCGCGGCTCCGGGCGGCAAGACCATGCTCCTGGCACAAGCGGCCGGAGCGCAGGGCCACGTGATCGCTGCGGATCTTCATGAGCACCGCGTTCGCGCCATGAACGAGCGATTGGAACTCGCAGGCGTTCGAAACGTGGAGACGATTGTTCTAGATGGAGCGCAACTGCTTCTGTTCGAACGTGCGTTCGATCGCATTCTGGTCGACGTCCCCTGCTCCGGCACAGGCACGCTCGCCCGGCATCCGGAGATTCGTTGGAAGCTCCGCACTGAAGACCTGCGCGATTTTCATGACCGCCAGGCCCGCTTGCTGCGAAACGCACTTCCTCTCCTCGCGCCGCGCGGACGTCTGGTGTATTCCACGTGCTCGCTCGAGCCGGAGGAGAATGAATTGGTCGTTCGCGAAGTTTTGGGAACTTTGGGAGACAACTTTCAAATTGTCAATCCTCGGGACGCCATCGAGAGATTCTTGCAAGAATCAGTGCGCATACAGAGTGTTGTTTATGCTGATGGGTTCTTTCGTACATTTCCTCCCGAGCATGGGACAGACGGGTTCTTCGCTGCCGCAATTGAAAGAAGGGACCCTAATTCTTTCCACTGAGGCTACAGATGGAAGAACACAGTGGGCACAGAAGAAACCGGGTGGTCCCTGGATTCGCCGTACCATCCTTCTTCTGAATACTCCTCCTGAACTCTTCATCCGCTGTGTTCTCTGAGGTAAATATTTTTTCTTCGGCCGCGCTGGAAGGTCCACGCCGCGCATGCTAGATTGAACGTGGGGAATCCATGAGTCTTCGCGAGCGCATCGAGTGGGTATTTCGTGTGGGGCTGCTGGTGTTCATCTTGGCAGCGACCGCGTTCCTCAGCGCCGTGACAGCGATGCGATTCGCGATTCAGGGCCGCGAAGTAACCATGCCCAATCTCGTCGGCAAGACCTCGGCTGACGCGTTAGCAATCCTTCAGGGACGCGGCCTGCAATTGAAAGTCGTTGATCGAGTCTATAGCGATCTGCCGACAAATGCCGTCGCCCGGCAAAGCCCACCGGAAGGCGAGCGCATGAAGGTCGGACAGAACGCGCACGTCGTCCTTAGCCTGGGACCGCAAAATGTGACCACTCCTTCGCTCGTGGGAGAATCCCTTCGCGTAGCGCGCATCCAGTTGTTGCAGATTGGCCTGCAACTGGGAGAAGTGACCACCTATGCGGCCCCGGCCACCATGTCCGACACGATTTTGCAGCAGACCCCACTACCGGGAACGCGGGCGGCAAGCCCTCGGGTCGATTTGCTCGTGGCGCAAGGAGAGGCACCGGCTTCCTACATCATGCCGTGGCTTGTGGGCATGTCTCTGCCGGACGCGGATCGGCTGCTTAGTTCGACCGGGTTCAAGCTGTCAAAAACTACCTACATCCCCTCCCCGCAATGGCCGAAGGGCGCGATCACGGAACAGACGCCCGAACCGGGTTCCAGGATAACGAGCGACACATCCATCGAGATGGTAGTGGCACAGTAGGAATCTCGCAGCCTGCCCCATATGGATTTTCGTTTCTGATGCACTGTGCAACCAAAAGCGCGAATCTGATAAGATGTCGGCGGAGAAATTGTGAATTATCCCGTTGAAATTGCGCCTTCCATCCTCGCCGCGGACTTCTCCTGCCTGGGGGACGGGATTCGCGCGGTGGAGCGCGGTGGCGCTGCGATGCTCCATGTTGACGTGATGGACGGCCATTTCGTCCCGAACATCTCCATTGGCGTTCCTGTCGTCACTTCATTGCGCAAGGCAACCCGCCTGCCCCTGGACGTGCATCTGATGATCGAGAATCCCGAGCAGTACATCCAGGCATTTGCCGAGGCGGGCGCCGACATGATTTCCGTTCACGAGGAAGCGACACCGCACCTGGACCGGGCGGTTTCGATGATTCGGGAGCACGGATGCCAGCCCGGCGCCGTGATTAATCCGGCGACACCCGTGTCCGTGTTGTCCGAAATCCTGGCGAAAGTGGATCATATCCTGGTGATGTCGGTAAACCCGGGATTCGGCGGACAAAAATTTATTCCCGGAGCGCTAGGAAAGATTCGCGAGCTAAAACGAATTCGAGAGAGCTATAATCATTCTTTCCGGATCGAAGTGGATGGGGGAGTTGGTCCGGAAAACGTGGCAGATCTGGTTCGAGCCGGCGCCGAAATTCTGGTTGCGGGAACCTCCATTTTTCACACCCCCGATGCAGCAGAAGCCGTGCGCGCGATGAAGCAAACGGCAGATGGGGCGCTGGCGCAAAAAGTTTGAGGCTTTCGGAGAAAAGAACAAAGTTGAAACAAGGCCGAACAATTTGTCTGGTGGCATTCGGAGCGACGCTGCTCGCCGGGTGTTTTGGTAAAAAGAATGTAGCGCCGGTTGCCGGAACCTCCGCAGAGCCCGACAAGGTCCTGTACGAAAAGGCCACCAACGACATGAAGCACGGGCGCTATTCCATCGGCCGCCTGGCTTTGCAAACCCTCATCAACACCTACCCGGACAGCGAATTTCTGGCCAAAGCAAAGCTGGAAATCGCGCGATCCTACTACAAAGAGGGTGGAACCGCGGGGCTCAAGCAATCCATTGTGGAATGTAAGGATTTCATCACCTTCTTCCCTTTCCTCGACGAAGCGGCTGATTGCCAGCTGCAGATCGCGATGGCGCACTACCGGCAGATGGAGAAACCGGATCGCGACCACGCGGAGGCCGTGCAAGCGGAAGCCGAATTCCAAACGTTCCTGGAAAAATATCCCAACAGCCCTCTCCGCCCTCAGGCCGAGCAGTATCTTCGCGACGTTCAGGAAATTTTGGCGGAAGGCAATTTCAGGGTTGCCAGCTTCTACTACGTGCGCGCCGCCTACAGGGCTGCGGGAGCGCGCTTGATCGAATTGACAAACCGCTACCCCCTTTACAGCGAGGCGGATCAGGCCAACTGGATGCTCGGGCAGATCTACGAAAAGGGCGAGCACAATGAAATCGCCGCGCGGTATTACAGCAGGATCGTAAAGGACTATCCGCTCTCGCATCTCGCTGGCGATGCAAAAGCGAAACTCGTCAAGTTTGGCGTTCCCGTTCCTCCGCCCGATCCCACAGCGCTGGCGCGAATGCAAAGGGAACAATCGATTAGCCGGCCGGGCATGGTGAAGCGAACGATGAGCGTTCTGAAGACCAGCCCGGACGTCTCAACTGCTGCCCGAAACGGCGCTCCGACCATGACGCCCGCAAGCGAATCCGGGGATGAGACCATCGGATTTAGTTTGCAACCAAACGTAGGCGCGGCACCAAGCTCCAGCATAGGAAACACGGCCGCAGTGGAAACCATCACACCCGGAAGTCCGGACGCCCTGCCTCCGCCGGCTGCGGCTACGCCCGCAGCGGATGCGGCTCCCGCCACGACGGACTCAACGCAACCCGCGGCTACTAGCACGCCAGCCGATACGAGCACCACGCAACCGGCAAGCACTACGCCTCCCGCGGCCCCGGCCGATAAGAGTCAGGAATCCACCAGCAAGAAGAAGAGCGGGCTCCGCAAGATGATCCCGTTTTAGCCTGATACCGCCAATTCACCCGGTAGACCTCTCCAGGATCGGTTCCTGCTCCTTAGGCCAACTAGTTCCTTCAGACACACGCCTTTCCAGTGCATATTGACTCACTCGGATCATGGTGTTACGAATGGTACAGGGCTTACTGTGCCCTTGGGCAAAGTGCTGTTTTCGCGCCCACGGTAATCGGGAGGGCGGCACGTGGCAAAGATCCTGGTAGCCGACGATAATAGCAACGTCCAGAAGACGGTAGCTCTCGCTTTGACCGATCTGGGTGTTGAGGTAGTTGCCGTAAACAACGGCGACGCAGCCATCAGGAAACTCGCCGATATTGCCCCCGACCTCGTCCTGGCGGACATTTTCATGCCCGTGCGCAATGGGTATGAGGTCTGCGAATACGTCAAGAAAGACACGCGCTTTTCGAATGTTCCGGTTGTGCTTCTGGTAGGAGCGTTTGATCCCCTGGATGAACGCGAAGCGCAACGTGTCGGCGCAGACGGAATTCTAAAGAAGCCATTCGTTCCGCCAGACCCCCTGATGACGATGGTGAAAACGCTGCTGGAGCGCACCGTGGGCGACAGGTTGGTGGGCGTAACGGCTACCAAGCCCGCGGTTGCCGTGCAAGAAAAGGCTGGCGGAATTGCCGCCGCAGTGGAACGTCCCCCTGCCCCGGAAGCACCGGAAGAATTGCCAGAGCCAGAGGAAGAATTTCATCCGCCAACCGACCGATTGTCTTTTGGCGAGGGGGAACGTCCGATCGCATTTGGGCAGCTTTTGGAGACCCCTGCAAAGGAATCCGCAGGTACCGAATCAGATGTGGTCGAGCCTGTCGACGACGAACAAATTCTGACCAGTTCCCGCGATGCATCGCTGGGAGAACCGGTTTTCTGGAAAACGGAAGAACCCGAATCGGAAACCGAAGAGGAAAATGAGGAAAATTCTGAGGCGGAAGAAGGTATTTCAGCCGGCCTGCCCGCTCGCGCATGGAAACTTGACGAGGAAAGCAAGTCCGGTCACGCCGAAACCGACATCCTGCAGCCGGTAGAGCCGTTTGAGATCGTGCGGGACCAAGATGAAGGGGCCGGAGAGCCCGCGGTTGTGGCATCGTCGGCTTCAATCCTGCAAGATGCGGCCTCACAAGCCCCCCTGACGGTAGAACCTGGAAAGCCGCCGGACCTTGCCGCCAATCCAATTGAGTGGATGGCCACGGCACCTCCCCAGCACACTGAAGAAATACCTGAGGAGGCTCCGGAATGGAGCGTGGCAACTACAGACTCCGCCGATGAGGTTGACGCACACGAAGCGGACAATCTGAAATCCGCGCCGGAACCAGTCGTGCCAAAATCATCTCCATCGATCGCGCCCCCGGCTTCGGCATCGATTTCTTCTCCGGCCACACCGCCGGCGCCACCGCGAGCGGCGCAGCCCGCGCAGCCGCAGTCAAAAACTGCCGCCGGAATTCTAGAACCCGTCAAAACGCAACCGTCCCTAAAACCTTTGTCGCAAAACGCCGAAGATACGGCCCGCTCGATTCCCAAGCAAGATTGGGCCGATTTGGCCGCAAGCATTCAGCCCAAACAAGTCGAACCCGTTGCGGAAAAATCCAAGCCCGCGTCCACTCCTGGCGCAATGTCTCCAGCCGTGCCAGCGGCGAACGGTCAACCAGTGCCGGCAAACTCCGCGGCGTCTGCTCCGCCCGACCCGGCCTTGGTTGAGGCTGTGGTACAGCGCATTTTGGACAAAATGCGCCCGCAAGTGGTGGATATCATTACGAAGGAATTCTTGCGGCCGATCGTTCAAGCGCTCGTCCACCGTGAAATCGAGAAGCACTAGAAACTCAATCCATCAACTCCTCCTTTTCAAGATCCAGTAAATCACCCGGCGTTGCGTTCCGGAGAAGACGCATTTGACCCTCCGCGCGAGCGTCCGTATAGTAATTCTCTTAACCACAGGTCTGGAGAACATGCCGAGAGAGATCCCCAAGGCTTACGAGCCCCAACTGATCGAACAGCGCTGGGCAAAGATATGGGCGGAGGAAAACCTGTTTCGCGCCGACGTGAACGCGCTTGGCCCGGTCTTTTCCATCGTCATTCCGCCGCCGAACGTCACCGGATCGCTGCACATCGGACACATGCTCGACCACACCGAAATCGACATCCTGACGCGCTGGCGCCGTATGCAGGGCTACAACACCCTGTACCTGCCCGGAACCGACCACGCGGGGATTTCGACGCAGCGAGTCGTGGTGCGCCAGCTTGCCGCGCAGGGCATCAATTACCGCGATCTGGGTCGCGAAGCGTTCGAACGAAAAGTCTGGGAATGGAAGGCTGAATCCGGCGGGACGATCACGCGGCAGATGGTGCAGCTCGGGGAGAGCTGCGACTGGTCGCGCGAGCGTTTCACGCTGTCGCCGGAACTCTCGCGCGCCGTTACCGAAGTCTTTGTGCGCCTTTACGAAGATGGCCTGATTTATCGTGGCCATTACATTGTGAACTGGTGCCCGCAATGCCGCACAGCGATCAGCGATCTCGAAACCGTTCACGAAGAACGGCAGGGGCATCTCTGGCACATTCGCTACCCGATTGTGGGAACGAATGAATACGTGATCGTTGCCACTACGCGGCCCGAAACCATGCTAGGAGATACGGCCGTGGCCGTTCATCCGAGCGACCCGCGCTACCAGCATCTGATCGGCAAGATGGTCTTGCTGCCACTGATGAACCGCGAAATTCCCATCGTCGACGATTTTGTCGTGGACCGCGATTTTGGCACCGGCGCGGTGAAAGTCACGCCGGCGCACGATCCGAATGACTTTGAAATCGGACGCCGCCACAACCTGCCCGAAATCGATGTAATGACCGACGACGCGAAGATGAGCGCAGCGGCCGGACCTTATGCCGGCCTGGACCGGTTCGAGGCGAGGAAGCGCGTGGTCGCCGACCTTGAGGCGGCGGGCCTGCTAGAAAAAGTTGTCGACCACACCCACGCCGTCGGAACGTGCGACCGCTGCGGGACGATTATCGAACCGCGCGCTTC
>Ga0187801_10000152_pt1 | contig 16019 bp, 14 predicted proteins | sample NC_wetland_sal_i_10_FD_132465 | JGI IMG/M metagenome (GOLD analysis project Ga0187801, IMG submission 132465) | Wetland sediment microbial communities from Neuse River Estuary, North Carolina, USA - Control_1 | ecosystem: Environmental > Aquatic > Freshwater > Wetlands > Sediment | place: USA...
ATCGCTAGCCCATGAGCCCGACCACCCACGCCATCCTCAACTTCGTTGTGACCTGGTGGGTCGAACTCGTCTGTGGGGTTGTGATCGTGGCCGTTGTTCCTCTCATCGCCGGCTATGTCGTTCTGGTGGAACGCAAGCTCATGGCGGACATGCAGGCCCGTCTCGGCCCCATGCGCGTTGGCCCTCACGGCCTGTTGCAACCGATCGCGGACGCCGTCAAACTGCTCATCAAAGAAGACATTGTTCCTGATAACGCCGATGCGCTGATTTTCTGGTTTGCCCCGGTGGTCTCCATGACCGCTGCTCTTACTTCCATGGGCGCGCTTGCCTTTGGCCCGGCGTTTCAGGTCGCGCGCGACATTAACGTCGGCATCCTTTTCGTTATTGGCGTCAGTTCGCTCGGCTTTCTCGGAATCATTCTCGGGGGTTGGGCTTCCAACAGCCACTATTCGATCATTGGCGCCATCCGGAGCACTGCTCAGTTGGTCAGCTACGAGACTGCCGGTGGACTTGCCATCGTCTGTGCTTTGCTTCTTTCCGGCACGCTGAAAATTCGCGCCATCGTCGATGTCCAGCAGCACGATGGTGTGTGGTTCGTCTTCCTGGCGCCCGTGGCGTTCTTCACCTACCTTGTCGCGTCCATCGCCGAAACCAACCGAGCCCCCTTCGATCTTCCCGAGGCTGAATCCGAACTCGTCGCCGGCTACATGACGGAGTACAGCGGTTTCCGCTGGGCACTCTATTTCCTCGGGGAATACTCCAACATGATCGTGGTCGCCTCCGTCGCAACCACGCTCTTTTTGGGCGGCTGGCTACGTCCGTTCCCGAATGTCCACTGGCTTAACTGGCTGGACTTTCTGCCCGCTCTTCTCATTGTTCTCGTGGGTGTCTACTGTATTCACAGGGCAGGGAAGCAGCCAGTCCCCGTTCAGACCTGGTTCATGTGGGCTGTGGCGCTCGCCTGTTTCGCTGTCGCCGCCATTTTCATTGCGCCCTGGATTTTTGCGCCGCTGAAATTTATCGTGCCGGGCCTCAACGGTGCATTCTGGTTCCTTCTGAAGGTCTCTGCCTATATCTACATTTTCATGTGGCTCCGCTTTACGCTGCCCCGCTATCGCTTCGATCAGCTCATGCATCTCGGCTGGTACATCCTGATTCCGCTGGCCATCGTCAATGTTTTCGCTGTCGGCGTTGCTATGTTGCTGGAATCTGAGTTCGGCTGGAACCGCTGGCTGGCTTTGATCGTCACCACGGTTTTCACATTGGCTGTTGCTTTCTTTTTGGTGTATTCCCACGATAAACGCACTGCGGCGGCTTCTTCCGCAACTGTGGACACGACGGACTCTTATGCTGGATAGCATCCTCTTCTATTTCTTCGCGGGCGTAGCGGTACTCAGCGCCGCGCTAATGGTTACGCGCCGCAACGCCATCCACAGTGCTGTCTTTCTTATCACCGCGCTCATGGCCACGGCCGGCATTTTCCTCCAGCTCCGGGCCGAATTCCTTTTCGTCGCGCAAATCATTATCTATGTTGGCGGGATCATGGTGCTCTTCATCTTCGTCATCATGCTAGTCCGGCTCGATGTGGCCATACATCAAATCCGTTTCCGTATGCAAAAGTGGGTGGCCGGGCTGGTCGCTCTGGCGCTTGCCTTGGAAGTTACCGTGATCCTTCTTTTGGCGCGCAGACTTCCCGGTCAGGGCTTGCTCATCCAGGGAAGCGCGCCTGCCGACAAGCTGCCTCCCAATTCCGAAGAATTGGCGAAGAGCTTGTTCAGCAGCTACCTGCTGCCATTCGAAATCGCCAGCGTTTTGTTGCTCGTGGCCATGGTCGGCGCCGTCGTGATGGCCAAGAACAAGAAAAGGACCAACGAATCATGATGTCTCCGGCTCACTACCTTTTTCTCAGTCTGGCGCTGTTTCTTATCGGGTGCATTGGTGTGATCACCCGCCGCAACGTCATCGTTGTTTTGATGTCCATCGAACTGATTCTCAACGCCGTGAATATCAACCTCGTTCTCTTCTCCAGGATTTTCGGCGATGTCGCCGGGCAGGTTTTCGCTCTCTTCATCATTGCGGACGCTGCCGCGGAAGCTGCCGTCGGCCTCGGCATCATCATTGCCTTCTTCCGCAACCGCGAAACCGTCCTCGCCGACGAAATGGATTTGCTGAAATGGTAGAGAGCTCAATTACAACGCTGTCATTCGGGGGGCATGGGTTGCCCGAGGAATCGCTCTTAGGTTCTTGGAGGCCTCGCCCATGACCTCCTCCAACTATTTCCTCACCCATCTTTGGCTGATTCCGCTATTTCCGCTTATCAGTGCGGCGCTCATGCTTCTCTTTGGCCGCCTTCTGCAAAAGGACGCAGTCAACCTGTTTTGCGTTGGCAGCGTGTTTCTATCGTTCATCCATGCCGTTGGCGCCGTCCTTGCCCTGCTCTCTTTCGAGCCAGGCCAGCGCGTTTACCAGCAAATCCTTTTCGAATGGGTCACGCCTGGTCCCATCCCCGCCGCTGGAGTGCTGACCCCGTTCATCGCCGATTGGGGCTACCTGCTGGACCCACTCTCTTGCGTCATGGTTCTTGTGGTCACGGGCGTCGGGTTTATTATTCACGTCTACTCCATCGGCTACATGGGCCATGAAGGTGGCTACTACCGTTTCTTCGGTTACATGAACCTGTTCATGTTCTCCATGTTGACGCTAGTCCTCGCCAACAACCTCATGCTCGTCTTTGTTGGCTGGGAAGGTGTGGGCCTGTGCAGCTATCTCCTGATCGGTTTCTACTTTCTGAAGAAGTCGGCCTCCGATGCAGGCAAGAAGGCCTTCATCGTCAATCGCGTAGGTGACACTGGTTTCCTGCTCGGTGTTTTCCTCATCGCCACCACGTTTGGCACAGTGCGCTTCACCTCGCAGGGCCTCGGCGATCCAGTCGCCTTCGCGGGCATTAGTGAAACACTCGCAGCTATGCTGGACCAGGGTCGTTTAGCCTTCGGCGCTCCGGTCTTCACCGCCATCGCCTTGCTGCTTTTTATAGGCGCTACGGGCAAGTCCGCTCAGCTTCCTCTTTATGTTTGGCTCCCGGATGCGATGGAAGGCCCAACGCCTGTCAGCGCGTTGATCCATGCGGCCACCATGGTGACCGCCGGCGTGTACATGGTTGCGCGGATGAACGCCATCTATCAGCTCGCGCCCTTCGCCATGGACGTGGTCGCTGTTGTCGGTGCGCTCACCGCAATTTTCGCGGCCTCCATGGCGCTGGTTCAGAACGACATCAAAAAGGTTCTCGCCTATTCCACCATCAGCCAACTCGGCTACATGTTTCTCGCCCTCGGTGTCGGTGCCTTTGCTGCCGGCATTTTCCATCTGATGACCCACGCCTTTTTCAAAGCCCTGCTCTTCCTCGCCGCCGGCAGCGTAATCCACTCTCTCTCTGGTGAACAGGATCTCAGAAAGATGGGCGGACTCTGGAACACTATTCCCGCCACATCCCGGCCATTCCTCATTGCCACTCTGGCGATTACCGGCATGCCCCTCTTCGCCGGTTTCTTCAGCAAAGACGAAATTCTCGGCCGCACATTCGCACGTGCCGCCACGGTCGATCGTTACCTCGCGCTGTGGGTTGTCGGCCTGGTTACTGCCGGCCTCACGGCCTTTTACATGTTCCGCCTCCTTTTCCTCGCTTTCTTCGGCCTATCGCGAGTGTCTCCGGAGGTGGAGCACCACATCCACGAATCGCCCAAAACCATGACCATTCCCCTGACGATCCTTGCTGCTCTCTCCATCGTAGGCGGCTGGTTCGCGCTTCCTGCCCTCTGGGGCGAAGAAAGTTCGTTCGAAAAATTCCTTGAGCCCGTGGTGCGCGGCGTCATTCCGGAAACAGCTGCTGTCAAATTCGCCCATCACACGTTGCTTACCGAATATCTTCTGATGGCGGCCTCCGTCGGCATCGCCATCTTTGGTCTCTCGCTAGCGTACAAGGTCTATCTGCAGTATCCGCAACTTCACTCCAAAGTTGCTGCTTCCTGGCCGCGACTTCACAACCTGTTGGTTCATAAGTATTACGTCGACGAAGTCTACGACGCGCTGTTCGTCAATCGCATCAAGGACCTGAGCATCGCGCTCGGTTTGTTCGATGCCAAAGTGATCGACGGCCTTGGTGTCGACGGCGCCGGCTCGCTGGCCCGCGCGTTTTCCCGAATTTCCATGTGGTGGGACAAGTGGGTTGTCGATGGCCTCGTTAATTTCATCGGCAGATTCACGCGTTTTCTCAGCCATCCGATTCGCATGATTCAGACCGGTGTGTTCTCCAGTTATGCCGTAATGATCCTGATCGGGCTGGCCATTTTGCTCGCGTATTACGGGCATCACATGCAAGTTTTAGTGCGCAGTTTGCGCTGAAAGGCGATTCGCATGCAGCTTTTTTCTCATCATCTCCTGAGCGTGATTCTCTTCACGCCAGTGCTTGGCGCGCTGGTTCTCATGTGCATTCCGCGTGACTCGCAAACGCTTCACCGCGTCGTCGGCAATCTGTTCGGCGTTCTCGGGTTCGCCGTTTCCCTGCCGCTGGTGCGCTATTTTCCCGCGGGCTATGGAAACTATACGTTCACCGAATCTTCCGACTGGATTCCCTCCATCGGCGCAAGATATTCCCTCGGCGTCGATGGCATCAGCTTTCTCCTGGTCATGCTCACGACCGTGCTCGGCATGATCGCCATACTCTCCTCCTGGGCCGCCATTCAGACTCGCACCAAGGAGTACTACATTCTTTTGCTGCTCCTGCAGACCGGAATGCTCGGCGTATTCGTGTCCCTGGATTTCTTCCTTTTTTACGTTTTTTGGGAAGTCATGCTGGTGCCGATGTACTTTCTTATCGGCGTCTGGGGCAGCGATCGCCGGCTCTATGCGGCCATCAAGTTTTTCCTGTACACGCTCGCGGGCTCGGTTCTGATGCTTCTGGGCATCTTGGCGCTGTACTTCAACGCCACGAAAATCACCGGCGTGCAGACCTTTGACATTCCCACACTCCTGGCCACGGCACAGCAATTTCCGGATTCTCTGAAGGTCTGGCTCTTCTGGGGCCTCTTTTTTGCCTTTGCCATCAAGGTTCCCATGTTCCCCTTCCACACCTGGCTGCCGGACGCGCACACAGAAGCGCCCACGGCCGGTTCCGTCATTCTGGCCGGCGTTCTGCTGAAAATGGGGACTTACGGTTTCATCCGCTTTTCCCTGCCGTTGCTTCCGGCTGACCCCATGTCACGCGCAAAGATTGTTCACATCCTTATCGTTCTCTCTCTTGTTGGCATCATCTACGGCGCCATCGTCTGCCTGATGCAGAAAGACATGAAGCGCTTGATCGCCTACAGTTCCGTGAGCCATTTGGGTTTTTGCACCCTAGGGATTTTCGCGCTCACGCCAAACGGCCTTTCCGGCAGCGTGCTGCAACAGGTCAATCACGGGATTTCCACCGGCGCGCTCTTCCTTATCGTGGGCATTCTCTATGAGCGACGCCACACGCGCCTCATTTCCGAGTTCGGCGGCCTGGCTACGCCGATGCCAAACTTCGCCGCAATCTATATGATCATCAGCCTGAGTTCCCTTGGCATGCCGCTCCTGAACGGTTTCATCGGGGAATTCACCATTCTCCAGGGCGCTTTCGTGGTCAACAAAGCCTGGGCTGCCTGGGGCACGCTGGGCATTGTCCTTGGCGCAGCCTATTTATTGTGGCTGTACCAGCGAGTCATGTTCGGCACGGTCACTCATGACGTGAACAAGGCGCTTCCGGATATGAATCTGCGTGAGTATGCCGTGCTTCTCCCTCTCGTTGCATTGGCCTTCTGGATCGGCATCTATCCCAAGCCCTTCTTCAACTACATCAACAATCCGGTGGACCGAATCGTTCACCAGGTGAACCCAGACTTCTATAAGCCCACGCGGAGCCAATTGGCCGAATTGCCGAAGACATTACCGCCCAGCCAAGCCGCTCGCGCTGCCACTGCGCCCAGCACGTTGGAGGTCAAATAAGGCTCGCCGATGCACTCCCTCCTCGATCCCATTTTGAATTATGTGCACGGCGATGGCCTCGTCATCCTGCCGGAGATGGAACTACTCCTCTTCGCTCTCGGCATTCTCATTTTCGACTTCCTCCTGAATAAGAAAGAAAAATATTGGAACGCGATCCTCGCCCTCCTCGGAGTTGCCGCAAGCGGCATGGGTCTATTCATGCAGGTGCAGCGCTATAACGTTGTGCGTGTCGACCCGATGGGCTTGCCGGGCTTGCTTGGTTTTCATGACACCGTTCTCGTCGATGGTTTCTTCATCGTCTTCGCTATTCTGTTTCTGGCCGCCACGGCCCTCGTCATTCTTCTCTCCGTCCGTTACCTGGACTTGGAAAGAGAGCAGGAGGGCGAATACTACGCACTGATACTCCTTTCCTGCATCGGCATGATGTTCATGGCCTCGGGCATTGACCTCATCGTTTTATTCCTCGGCCTGGAAACCATGGCGCTCAGTTTTTATGTCATGTCTGGCTTCCTTCGCGCCAACAAGCGTTCCAACGAAGCCGCGATGAAGTACCTTCTTCTCGGCGCGTTCAGCACCGGCATTCTCGCCTATGGCTTCTCGCTTCTCTATGGAGTCAGCGCTTCCACCAACATCGCACAGATCGGCGATATGCTCGACCGGCGCCTCCGGTACACGACCGCCCCACCGCACCCGTTCACCGACTGGCTGGTTGTTCTGGCGTTCGTTACCGTTGCCACAGGCCTTTTTTTCAAGATTGCTGCCGTTCCGTTCCACCAATGGGCGCCAGATGTTTACGAAGGCGCCCCAACGCCCATCACTGCGTACGTCAGCGTTGCCTCAAAGACCGCAAGCTTTGCCTTGCTGCTGCGGCTCATGACCAGCGTTTTTGGCGGTTCGCAAGCCACGTGGCTCTATCTTGTTGGTGGTGTAGCGATCGCTTCGCTTACTTGGGGCAATCTCGCTGCACTCACCCAAACCAATATCAAACGCCTCTTGGCCTACTCTTCCATTTCTCACGTTGGTTACATACTCCTCGGCCTCGTCGCGGGCAATGCCACCGGCCTCACGGGCATGATCTACTACCTGATTGCTTATGGCTTCATGACCATCGGCGCCTTCGCGGTTGTCGTCGTCATGCGCCAGCGTGGCCTGATCGGCGACAACCTCGAGGACCTTGACGGCCTATACCAGCGTAGCCCCGCCGCGGCGCTTCTCCTTCTCATCTTCATGCTTTCCCTGGCTGGCATTCCCCCCACGGCCGGATTTATGGGGAAGTATTTTATTTTCCAGGCCCTCATCGAAACTCATCATCCAGTGCTCGCCGTCTTCGCCGCACTCTATATCGTTCCTGCGCTTTACTATTACTTCCGCGTGGTGGTCCACGCCTGGATGAAGAAGCCCGGCGAAGCGCCTGCGCCGCACATGAGCAGCGCACAGGCCGTCGCTCTGGGTGCGGCCCTGTTTGTCACGCTCGCTGCGGGGTTGTATCCTGAGCCGTTCACGCGTCTGGCGCGCTATGCCTTCGGACAATAACGAAAAGAAGGACGAGAAGATCACACCCGCGGAAGAGCGGGCGGCCGGGTTCAGCCGGCAGTTCGCCATTGCCATGGAGTTGCCATTTATCATGGTCTCGGCCATCGCGGTCGGCGGGCTCATTGGTTTCTTCCTCGATCGCTGGCTGCACACCAAGCCTTATCTCATGCTGCTATTCGGTTTCCTGGGCTTTTTCGGTGGCTTGCGTGACATGCTCCGGCGCGTTTCCAAGCAATAACGATGGGCGATTCAGTCGTTGACGCTTCCTTCTACCGACAATCCGAATCGCGGATTTCGCAGTTGACTCTCGTCCTCGGCGCAGTTGTCGCTCTTCCCGTGGGCTATTTTCACGGCTGGCGCTGGGGCGCTGGAATCTTCATCGGTTCTGCGCTTGCCTGGCTGAATTTTCGCTGGCTCAAGCAAGGCCTCGACGTCCTCACCGAAGCGGCGACTGCCCAGGCCAATCAGAAAAAAGTCAGGGTTCCCATCGCCACGTATTTCAAAGCGCTGTTCCGCTACGGGTTGATAGCACTGGCTGTCTATGTTATTTTTAGGTATCTAAACGTTCCCGTATTAAGTATGGTTTTTGGTTTGTGCGCCCTGGGAGCGGCCACGATTGTGGTTAGTGTGCACAGTATCTTGCATCCTGCGGATTGACGAATGGAAGAACACATAAAGCAAATCACCCACTGGGTGAATCATCTTTTGGGCCCCTTCGCCCTTCAGCTTTTGCACGCGCTCCATATCCAGCCATCCGATTTTGACCATCCCATCCCCGAATATGTGGTTATGTCACTGGTTGTTCTCGTCCTGGGTACCATCCTCGCGCTTCTTCTTCGTTCGCGCCTGTCGGTGGAGAGCCCAGGCGGGTTTCAGCAAGCCGCCGAATTGCTCCTGACTAACCCGATGGGCTTCGGTATCAAGGATCTGCTGGAAGAAAACGTGGGCCATGGAGCAGAGAAGTTCATTGCTTTTACCGGCTCAATCACGATCTTCGTTCTGCTCTCCAACCTTCTTAGCGTTTTCCCTGCGTTTTCTTCTCCTACGGGGATCGCGGTCGTGCCTCTTGCCTGCGCCTCTCTCACGTTTCTCTATTTCAACTGGCAGGGCATCCGCCACCATGGTCTGGGCCGTTATCTTCTGACTTTCGCCGGCTCTCCGAAGCACTGGGCCGATTGGGTGCTTGCATTCCTCTTGTTCCCGGTGGAATTGATCTCGACTTTGGCACGCCTTCTCTCCCTCACGGTTCGTCTTTGGGCCAATATTTTCGCCAGCGACCTTATTTACATGATCTTCCTGGGACTCTTGGTAGGTCCGTTCCAATGGGCCTGGGACAAGAGCCCGGTCCTCGGCGTGGTGGTGGGCGTCTTTCCTATTTTCGTCCCGATCGCCTTTGTCACCCTGCACATCTTTGTCTCTATCGTTCAGGCTTATATTTTCACCGTGCTCCCGTCCATTTACCTCGGGATCGCGGTCGCCGAGGAGCACTAGGATTCTCGTTGGCCGCCCTGCGTGCGGCCTCGTTCGTGGCTGGTCCTTTGACTGGCTTGGGATTTCGATTGTACCGTTCAGCGTGAGACCGGTTGTAGGGCGCAGATCCGGGAACCACCCACTGGCGGTAATTCTCTAGGAGGCAGTTATGAAAAAAGCAGTCATGTTGTTGGCCGTGCTCGTGGCCGTCATGGTCGTCGCGCCGGCCGCATTTGCCCAGGAAACAGGAGCAGTATCCGGGAAGGGAACTCTCGCCATCGCGGCGGGCTTTGGTATGGCCCTTGCCGCCTTCGGCGCCGCGCTCGGGCAGGGCCGGGTTGCCTCTGCCGCTTGCGAAGGAATGGCCCGGAACCCGGGTGCCGCTAACGCCATCCGCGCGTCGATGATTCTTGGCTTGGTCTTTATTGAGACCTTGGCCCTGTTCACCCTTGCGATCATCATGCTGAAGGTCTGATTGCCTCCCATCGGAATTGGAAACGCCCGCCACGGAATGTCCGGGGCGGGCGTTTTGTTTTTCTTAAGGGGCGAAATCAGAGGGCGTTTCCTCCGTAACCAGCCTCTTCATTTTGTGCTGGTCTAAAGGGTTGCCAGGGTCTCCAGAGCTGCCTTGTCCTGCACCAGTAGGGTAGAGCCGTTAATTTCCACCAAGCGCCGGCGTTTGAACTCGCTGAAGCTCCGGCTCACGGATTCGCGCGAGCATCCAATCAGTTGTGCGATTTCCTCGTGGGTCAAAGCCAGCTTCACGCGCAGGCCTCCATTCGTTACCTGCCCCCCGGCGGACCACTCCACAAGGAAGCGAGCCAGCTTTTCCTCGACCGAATTGCTCAAACCGATCGAGCGGATCACCTCGTACGCTGAATGGCAATCGCGTCCCAGATGTTGCGCCACTTGCAGGCACGCGTCTCCATTCTCCTTGATGAACTTCAGGAAATCTTCGCGGCTGATATAGGCAAGTTGCGTCGGCTGCAGTGTCTCCGCCGTGATCTCGTGCGGAGTGGCGGAGAGCGTCGCGTTCAGGCCAAGAATCTCGCCGGGCTTGGCAATTTTGAAAATCAGAGTCTTTCCGTCGCTGTTTGTGGTCAGCAATTTCACGCGCCCCTGGCACACGATATACACGCCACGGGCCGGTTCCCCCTCCATGAAGAGAATTGCTCCGGCTGGATACGAACTGGTCCGCCGGATCTCGCTCAACGCTTTCGCCGATCGCGGCGAAACGCTGCAGAAGAAACTTTCGCTGCGCCACCCGCAACTCGAACAATCATCGACCGCTGGGAATCCATAAGGGGTGCGCGTCTTCCTCTGCTCTGATACGCGTGAAAAACTGCTTTCGTTCTTTGCCGTGAGTACGCTGGTCGCCATGGGGACGTCCTTTCCAAGGGAATCTAACCTGGCACTGTTCTGAAAAAGCATTTGGCTGGCCATTGACGCCAAAAAGGGCTGAATTTGCCTAATTTCCCTAAGCTGCGAGGAATAAACCGTTTAGGAGAGATGGGCCAGAATGGAGCACCTAGAGAAAACGCACCGGAAGAGGGTGGGGGTGGGTCATATCGCACAAAGTTGTGTGATCTTCATCACTTCAAAGCGCCCCGGATGCTACAGATTTCTTAGTTGCAGGGGCACCGAACTTCACGAACTAGGGTCCAACAGAAGCCGGATCTTTCGGCCTAGGGCCTCGTGGGTAAATGGCTTCTCAATAAATGCTACGTCCTCTGCTATGAGCACATTCTGTGAGATGACTCCGGCCGTATGTCCGGACATAAACAGCACTTTGACCTCGGGGCGCTTCTTCAGCAATTGCTCGGAGAGCTCCCGGCCATTCATATGTGGCATCACTACGTCCGTCAGCAGCAGGTGGATCCGGCCGGGGTATTCTTCCGCAACGTGCAGCGCCTCGGAAGCCTCTGCCGCCACCAGCACTCGATAGCCGGCCGATACCAGGAAGTCGCGAGTCACCTTAGCGAGCAGCTTGGAGTCTTCGACCAGAAGTATCGTCTCGGATCCTTTGGAGGCTTCTTGGCCTTGAGTATCCTTGAGCCGTTCGTCGACGATTCCGGATATGCGCGGAAAATAAATCTTGAATGTAGTCCCGTGCCCTGGCTCGCTATAGACCCAGATATGTCCGCCGCTCTGACGAACGATGCCGTAAACCGTGGCCAGACCGAGGCCCGATCCGGAGCCTTTTTCCTTGGTGGTGAAAAACGGTTCGAAAATCCGACTCACCGTCTCCTTGTCCATCCCTTCGCCAGAGTCTGTCACGGAAAGCTGTACGTAGGGGCCAGGAACGACATCTAGGTGGTCCCGAGCATATGCTTCGCCCAAGTAGGCATTGGAAGTCTCGATGGTGAGGCGCCCGCCCTGATTCATGGCGTCACGCGCGTTCGCCACCAGGTTCAGGATGACCTGTGATAATTGACTGCGGTCGTTCTTGATATCGCCCAGATCACGCGCCAGGATCATTTCCATGCGGATATTTTCTTCCACGATGCGCCGCAGCAGTGGTTCCAGGTCGGTCAGCACGATGTTGAGATCCAGAAGTTGCGGCTCGGAAACCTGTTGCCGCGCGAAGGCCAGCAATTGCCGAGTTACGGAGGCCGCTTCTTCACCCGCCATTTTGATCTGTTCCACCCGCTCCATGTGGGAGGCCGAAGGTGGCCCAGCTTTCAGCAGCATCTCGGCGTTACCGAGTATGACCCCCAGAAGGTTGTTGAAATCGTGGGCAATGCCTCCTGCCAGGCGGCCAATCGCTTCCATCTTTTGTGTGAGGAGAAGCTGTTCTTCGAGGCGTCGCGCGCGTTCCTGCTCGCTGTCGCGTTGGCGCAATGCCAGTTCGCGCTGGACAATTTCCCCCTGAAGGGCTTCATTGGCGGTGACCAATTCGGCCGTGCGCTCGCGCACCCGCGTTTCCAGCGCATCCCTGGCGTCGCGAAGTTCATCCTGCGCTTTTTTCTGCAGCGTGATGTCTCTGATGGCGCTGAAGACCAGGATCCCCTCTTGCGAGCGGAACGGGCTCAAGCTGATCTCCACAGGGAATTCGCTGCCGTCTTTGCGCAGGCCAAAAAGTTCTCGGCCGGCTCCCATGGGCCTAAGCCGTGGTGACTCGCTGTAATCTTTTCGATAGTGGACGTGCTGCCCGTGGTAGCGTTCGGGGATCAGCATTTCAACGGGCTGGCCGAGGAGTTCATCCCGCTTGTAGCCGAAAAGTCTTTCGGTTTGCGCATTGACCAAGCTGATCTTGCCATGCTCATTTGCAATGACCATGGCATCGGGGGCAGCTTCCATGAGCGCGCGAAACTGATCGTGAGTCCACGGTTGCCGAGTGGACCGATGCAAACTGGCGGAGCGATGCCGGTTCGTCATGCGGATTGGCCCAGGTCCTGAATGCGAAATACTGCTACAACAACCCTATTCTACACAAGAATCATTTCCCCGGGTGCCTGGCAAACCAATTCTGGCAGAGAAGGAAAGTGAACTGTGACTACGTGCGAGCGCTTAACGTGCGGAGAGCATGAGGTTTTGCGAAAGAACTATTCCCAAGATGTGATTCGGCGCAAGACCAAGATAGAGCGTGATGATCGCAGCCACCGTAACCACCATGGCTGCTGTGGGGCTCAGCCCCAGAGCGGCCTCGCTGGGAACCGCGCCCTTGTGCTCGCGCATGTACATTACCACAATAAGCCGGAAATAGTAGTACGCGCCAATGACGCTATTCACCGCCATCAAAATCGCCAGCCACACCAGATTGGACTTGATGGCCGCTGTGAAAATGTACAGCTTTCCGAAGAAGCCCGCCGTGATGGGCAAGCCCAACAACGAAAGCAGGAATAAGGTTAGCGCAGCGGCGGCGAATGGTTGGCGTGTGCCGAGGCCCGCATAGTCGTCAAACGTCAGATAGCGTTCGCCTCGTCCCCCTATTTCCGAAACCACCGTAAAGGCGCCGACAGACACCAGCGAATAGCTTGCCAAATAAAAGAGCACAGCGGCATACGCGGGTGCCACCGCCTCTGGATCCGACCTAACGAATGTTACGGCAGCAAAGGCGACCAGCGTGTACCCGGCATGAGCGATGGAGCTATAGGCCAGCATACGCTTCACATTGCCTTGCACGAGCGCGCCGAGATTCCCGGCGAACATGGTGAGCACCGCGAGAATCCAGAAGGCCCAGAACCAGAAGTTCGTAGCGGCATGAACGCTGCTGAAAATGCGCAGCAGAAGGGCAAACGTCGCCGCCTTGGGACCGGCGGAGAACAGCGCGGTGACCGGCGTGGGCGCTCCTTCATACACGTCCGGCGTCCAGATCTGGAAAGGAGCTGCGGCAACCTTGAAGCCTAAGCCCACCAGGATTAAGGTGAGCCCGAGCCGCAAGAGATTGTTGGCGGGATCAGCTTCGGCGAGCTTCGCAAGATTTGTCGACCCGGTGACCCCATAGATCAGGGCAATGCCGTACAGGAAAAATGCCGTGGCGAACGAGCCAAGCAGGAAATATTTCACCGCCGATTCGCTGGCCTTGATGGAATCACGCCGGTAGCCCGCAAGAACGTAGCTGGAAATCGACGACATTTCCAGGCCAATGAAAGCGGTCAGGAGTTCCTGCGCCGATGAGAGCACGCCCATGCCCGCCGTTGCGAACAGGATCAGGGCATAGAATTCCGCACCGTCCAAATTTTCACGTTCGAGATACGAATCGCTTGCCAGAATCACGAGGAAGGTAATCAGGCCGATTAGCCAATGGAAAAACAGGCTGAATGTGTCGAACTGAATCAGCCCAGAAAACCCGCTTCCGGGAATTCCAAAAAAGGTGACCAGTGTACCTGCAGCCGCTCCCACCATGGCGATAAACGTGAGGGCCTGCCGGCTTTTGACAAAAGGCTGGACGAGCATCAGAACGACACCAAAGCCGCACCAAATCAGCTCTGGGAGAACGCGTTGGAGATCTGCGAAGCCAGGAATCATTTAGCGGGACGCCAGCCTTTCCACGGAATTCTTCGCGTGTTCACGGTCATGTGGCCCGGCTACATCCGGGAACATCACTTCATGCATCACGTTGGGGTTTGTCTGTTCTATCAGAGCTTTGCACGGCGCCGCGAAGCGTCGCGTGAAGAAAGGCGAGCCAAGGCCCATCCACAGTATCACCACAGCCACGGTCACAAGGATCCATTGCTCCCGTGCCGACGTGTCTGGCAGTTCGCGATTTTTCTCGTGCGTCACCTCGCCGAAGAACACCCGCTGGTACGACCACAGCAGGTAGCAGGCTGACAAGATGACGCCCGTAGCCGCCCAGGCCGCCCACTTCCAGTGCACCTGGTAAGTGCCGACCAAGATCAGGTATTCACCGACGAAGCCGTTCAACATCGGCAATCCGAGGGACGAAAGGGCGACAAACAGGAAAAATGCCGCCAGGCGTGGCATCGGGGTGGCCAAGCCACCATATTCGCTGATTTCAAACGTGTGGCGCCGGTCGTAGAGCATTCCCACGAGCAAGAAGAGCGCACCCGTTGAGATACCATGCGCCAGCATCTGGTACACCGCGCCCTGCATGGAAATATCCCGGAACGCAAAAATTCCCAAAACCACGAAACCCAGGTGGCTCACCGAAGAATAGGCCACCAGTTTCTTCAGATTTGGCTGAACCATTGCGACCAGCGCGCCATAGATGATGCCGATGATGGCAAGCGCCGCGACGTAGGGTGCCGCACGATGCGATGCTTCCGGAAAAAGCGGTAGGCAGAAGCGGATCATGCCGTAGGTGCCCATTTTCAGCAGTACGCCCGCCAGAATCACGGAGCCAGCCGTTGGCGCCTCCACGTGCGCATCGGGCAGCCAGGTGTGCAGCGGGAACAGAGGCACTTTGATCGCGAACGCCACGAAGAACGCAAGGAAGAGAATCATCTCTGTGCGTTCGGAAAGCACGAGGACGCCGCTCTGCAGCAGTTGTTGAATCGTGGGAAGGTCGAAGGTCCCCGTGGCATTGTACAGCCAGACAATGCCAACCAGCATGAGAATGGAGCCCGCCATCGTGTATATGACGAATTTCACGGCAGCGTAAATGCGGCGCTCGTGCCCCCAAATCCCAATGATAAAAGCCATTGGGATCAGCATGATCTCCCAGAACAAGAAGAAGAGGAACAGGTCCAGCGACAGGAAGACGCCGACCACGCCGACTTCCAGAAGAAGCAGCATCACATGGAATTCCTTGATGCGATGATGCACTCCAGGCGAGGAAACGAGCACGCAGATGGGCGTCAGGAAAGTCGTCAAGATGACCAGGAACATGCTGATGCCGTCCACACCCAGGTGGTAATTGATGGGAGGCGCGGAAATCCAGTGGCCGAATTCCTCCAGAGGATAGCCCGTGGCCCCGATGGGTACGGCACGGAGCAAAAACAGGGAGAAGAGGAATTCCGCGGCAGAAACCACAAACGCGAGCCGGCGAATCCACAGTTCATCGTCACCGCGCAGCAACAATAGCGCGAGGGCTCCCAGGGCAGGGAAGAAGATCACAACAGTGAGGAGGTGTCCGCTGAGAGCCATTAGCGCACCCCTCCGACTAAGACGGGATGAAGGATCGGCCAGAAAATAATGCCAAAGACTACGATCGCTCCCACCAGCACCCACACAGCGTAGCTGCGCGTATTGCCGGATTGGGTGTGACGCACAGTGTCCCCAACAGCCGTGGTACCGCTGGCGATCCCGTTCACCGAACCGTCGATGATGCCCACGTCCACGACCTTCCAAAATATATTGCGGGATAGCCAGATGAGCGGACCGACGACCACGGCATGATAGATTTCGTCGACGTAGTATTTGTTGTAAAGAATCTTGTGTAGTCCTTCAGAGGGCCCGCGCTTTACGCTCTTCGGATACATGCGCCACGCGGTGATCAAGCCAATCGCCGCAGCGAGCACCGCAACCACCGAGAGAGTCAACTCCAGAGAATGTGCGGCTTCGCCACCAACAGGTTCGGAAGCGCCAAACAC
>Ga0187801_10000153_pt1 | contig 16014 bp, 18 predicted proteins | sample NC_wetland_sal_i_10_FD_132465 | JGI IMG/M metagenome (GOLD analysis project Ga0187801, IMG submission 132465) | Wetland sediment microbial communities from Neuse River Estuary, North Carolina, USA - Control_1 | ecosystem: Environmental > Aquatic > Freshwater > Wetlands > Sediment | place: USA...
CGCTGTCCCTCAATCCGCTTCTTACCCTTTGTCGATTGGGCTCGCGTTGCACCTGACCGTTTTCCGCCCGCCGCCTGCACACTCTCGCGCAGTGGCTCCATCAGGTTCAGCACATTGGTACGTGCGGGCTCCCTTGGTCGCTCGATCTTCTCGCCCTTCTGCTTCTTGCGCAGCAGTTCCTTCAGCGCGTTTTCGTAGTGATCCTCGAACTTCTCGGGCTCGAACTTGCCTCGCTTGGTGTCCACGATGTGGATCGCTAGGTCCAGCATGTCCTTTGGGACTTTCTCGTCGTCGATGGTGTCGAAGTACTCCTCGGGCTGGCGCACCTCGTATGGATACCGCAGCGTCACGCCAACCATGCCTTTTTCTCGCGGTTCGAGCGCGATTATGTGTTCGCGCGAGGTGAAGACGACCTTGCCGAGTGCAACCATCCCTTCCTTGCGGATGGCCTCGCGGATCACCGCAAATGCTTGCTGTCCGACTTCGCCATCTGGAACGATAAAGTATGGGTCGCGCAGGTAGAGTTCGTCGATCTCCGCCTTCGGTACGAACTCATCAATCTCGATGATGCGTTTGCTGTCGATGGCGACGGCCTCGAGCTCCTCCGGTTCAAGCTCGATATACTCGCTCTTGGCGACCTCGTAACCTTTGATGATGTGGCTACTATCCACCTCGTCCCCGGTTTCGGCATCGACTTTCCTGTAGCGGATGCGATTGCCGGTCTCTTTATTGAGCTGGTGGAAGCTGATCTTTTCCCGCTCGGAAGTCGCTGGGAACAATGCGATGGGACACGAAACAAGCGACAGCTTGAGGTAGCCTTTCCAATACGCGCGCGGTGCCACGAGTTACTCCTAAACGCTGCTGGGTACAGGGTGTTGTGATGTTGCGCAGTGTCCCACAATTGACTGCAACGGAGAACTGTTTCGATGGCTTTCGTTCTCAGCTTGTTCTTGATTTAATTTTAAGCGCGATAAGTTGCTACATTACCTCTGATCCGTTCGCGCGGGCTTTGCCAGGGATGTTCGGATGAAGCATCCAGTTAGAAGCGACTTTCACACCGTAGTAACCGAAGCCGGCGTGACGGTCACATTCAAACCGACGAACAGCATCTATAGTTTTTATAGGCTCGCCGACAGCGACGACGTTGCACGCCTTGGCCCTGTCTCGTTGGAGCGTGTCCGCCACACAGGAGCAAGCGGCGATACTGAGGACTACGTTGCTGATGAAGTTCAAGAGATGGCGCAGCTGCTCGCGTCAGAAGTCGCCGCGTCAGTTTGGTCCGTCGAAGAGGAGAAAGAGGCGAATAAACTAACACTGCGCCGTTACAGCATCAGCGGCGACGATGAGGTGATCGAATGATGGTCGCGATGGAAGGTCGCTCCTGTTGCATTTATGATACGCACAAATAATGAATCGTGTTGAAAGTTTGATTTTCTCGGAAACTGCCCTCCCGCCTTCGTTCGGTCAAATCGCGATCTTCGTTCTGTCAAATCGTGATGGCCCTCTTGCGGATCAGTCGAGTGGTATCTAGGGGGCAATGATGTACTCCACCGAAAGTCCACCCCTCAACGATGACTATCCGAAACGCGATGTTGACGCCTCTGATCTGGATGCCGAGCGTGCTTCATCCAATCGAGGATATCGGCTGAGACCAGCTAAGCCTTATTCCTCAGGCCCCAAGAGCCCTCAGTTCAGGAGCGACAGGCCATCAGTTAGCCGGCGGCTGACGCGCAGTCTTGCTCGCTTGTTCCTTGCGGTTTTCATTGGTGTCGGCGGCACGTTTGCGTGGCAGCACGGTGACGAGGTAGCGGAGTTCGTCAGGACTTGGGCACCATCGCTCGGCTGGTTGTTACCGGCCTCAACAACGAAGGCACCCGCCCCAGCTGTAACTTCTACAGAATTACAGCAGCAGCTTAGACCTATGGCGATTGATCTCGCCCTTGTCAGGCGCAGCACAGAGCAACTCGGTGCCAATCAAGATCAACTCGCCCGCAAGCAAGACCAGATGGCGCAAGCCATCGCGACACTGCAGGCAGCCGAGCAGGACATCAGTCAGAAGATTTTAGCCTTGGCCCCGCCTGCCACGAAGGCAGTCCACGTTTCTCCCAAACCGGCGCAACCCCCAGCGCAGTAAACTTGCGCCTAAGGAAACTGAAGGCGTGGCTAAGCGTTATCCACCACTAGCGGAGGATGGACGCATCATGCGAGCCTTTGCAAAAATCGCTATCGCGGGCGCCTTTGTTTCCACGATTGTCTGGTTCCGCCACCACAGTCATCCGCATAATTATGTCTACGCGGGACTACACGATACAGGCAGGTGACCCGTATCGACCACATTTTGGGACCCGTGAGGGCGACAGGGAAAGATTGCGAAGACCCACTGCAACCCAAAGCGCGGTAGTTGGGCGCACGGACGATATTTTTTGCCGCATTATACCTTCGTAGCTTCGACCGGCTGCACCGCTTGGTATAGCGTCGAAGCCTGACGGTCTCAGCAATGCAGCATCGCACGGCTGTCCGCCAAACCAGCTGAAAAGCAAGCAGTGATGTTCCGGTTACGAAAACGCGATTGGATCATCCCGACAGCATTGATCGCAGCCGTTGCCGTAGGCTACGCGGTTTATAGCGAATGGGCAGGGCCGCGCTTTGAAGCGGGGCTACGCAGGACCGAAGCAGACATGAAGAGCAACCTTCCTCTGCGGCTTGATCAGAACACCACCTTGGTCGATGTAAAGTACGAGAGAACTCACAGCATCTATTGGTATGTAATCGACAACGCTGACCAATTTGACCCTCAAGAGACAGTGCGACAGGTTCAGAGCGGAGTTTGCACAAACGCCGAAAATTCGCGCACAATGAAAGAAGAAGGCTTTAGCTACGAATACCATTACAGAACCAAGGACGGGCTTGCTTTAACTGATTTCAAAATCACGACTTGCGAGTGACATAAATGGTGCGTTGGGTAGCGGCTGGCACTAATGTGTCGAGTGAAACTGCTGAGCAGCGGGCTCGTTCAGTGTGGGACATTTTCAAGAAACGTGCGCAGCGTGGCCCTCAAGGCCAAGCCAAATTGCAGCACGCGATGAAGCATCCAGTTAGAAGCGACTTTCACACCGTCGTGACCGAAGCGGGCGTGAGCGTCACATTCAAGCCGACGAATAGCGTCTACAGCTTTTATAGGCTCGCCGACGCCAACGACATTGCGCGCCTTGGCCCAGTCTCGTTGGCAGGGGTCCAACACGCAGGACGCGGTACTGAGGACTACCCTTCAGATGAAGTTCAAGACATGGCGCAGCGTATCGCGCCAGACTTCGCCGCATCAGTTTGGTTCCAAGAGCGGCAGCCACTTACGGGCGTTCCTGACGCAACAACCGACGACACTGCGCGACCTGTCTCGCTCGCAAGCGTTCGACCCGCGGGACCGAGCGGCAATGCCAAGACGTAGCGTATTGCATCGTTATGCTGCCGTAAGAACCCGTGAAGCAGCCATCTTGGCCGGGGACCGGCAAGACCTCGCACGCCATTGCCCTCATGGCCGCGGCGGTTCGTTGTGCTGACACGAGCGAGCTATCGAAACCCTACGGTTGCCTCTTCGTGGTCGATCAGATCAAGAAGGCGGATGACATGTACCGCCAGATTAACGAACTGCTGCCGGGGCAGGTCGAGGTGTGGACAACGGCCCATGATGTCAACGCGATCAATAACTGTCAGGCTACCAGCACTACATTGCTAATAACGACGATAGCCACCGTAGTAGCCGCCGTAGTAGCCACGGCGGTAAGCTCGGCGCGCGTATCTATGGTAGTAGTAAACCTTCTGTAGCTCAGGCGCGGGAGCAGTTGCGCCTACTAGACTTCCGCTCATTGGCACTGCCGAGGCACCGAAGGTTCCGCTAAGTCCAATACCAACCGCGGCGACTGCTGCCAGCATGTATATTCGCATTTTAGACATTTTACCCTCCGTTTGATTGTGCTGGGGCGTTGCCAAGACATCACGCTTATGTTTGCGAGCCACGGCACTGATGCAGATCAAAACACGGCCGCGCAAAGCGTTCCGTCTTGGCACACTTTTGTCACAACGGACGCCCCGAACTGAGCCTTGTTCCATCAAGCACAATCAGTTTAGGTCGCGTCGTCAGGCAAATGGTTTCTTGCGGCGGGCCTTGTGTTGTGGCTAGGTCATCAGTGCTATCAGACTGATGATGTTGATGTTTGGAGGAACCTGAGCGGCCACTCGCCAAAACCCGCGCCAAATCGGCCCGGTTTTACTCGTCCGGCGGGGCCGTAGCTCAGTTGGGAGACCGCCTCGTTCGCAATGAGGAGGTCAGGGGTTCAACTCCCCTCGGCTCCACCAGCCCCATAACCCTGACGCAAAAAAGGGCGGCGCCCGTGTTGGGAGGCGGATTTTCAGCCCGAACCTTGCCATGCTTTGCTCCTAAAAGAGCCTCCGATTGATTGGCGTCCTACGGCGACAGAAGCGAGGAATCTCCATGCGCGGCCCGTTCGCCGTCACATCCACGGTTTTGCTGTTGGCGTGTCTCTTTGCGGTCTCCGCAGCGCCGGCAAGTGCGGCGCCATGCGGCGGCGATTTCCCAAGCTGGCGGCAAGGCGTGAAGCAGGAAGCCGCCGGGCAAGGCATTTCGCAGCAGACGATCCAATCCGCACTCGGCGGCGTCACTTACGATCCAGGCATCATCGCGCGCGATCACGCCCAAGGCGTATTCCGCCAAAGCTTCGATCAATTCGCCGGACGCATGGTGCCGCCGCGGCTCGGCCGCGGCCGGCGCATGATGCAGCAATATGCCTCGGTGCTCAGCGGCTTCGAGCAGCGATATGGCGTGCCCGGATCCGTCCTCGTCGCCATCTGGGGGTTGGAAACGGATTTCGGCGCCGACAACGGCCATTTTCCGACCATCCGCTCGCTCGCTTCGCTCGCCTATGACTGCCGCCGGCCGGATAAATTCCGCGGTGAACTCATCGCCGCGCTTCAGATCGTCGAGCGCGGCGATATGAACCCGGCCGACATGCGCGGCGCCTGGGCCGGCGAGATCGGCCAGACCCAGTTCCTGCCGTCGTCGTACCTCAAATACGCCGTCGGCCGCGATCTCATTCACAATCCGACCAACGCGCTCGCCTCGACCGCGAATTATCTCAAAGGCTATGGCTGGCAGCGCGGCCAGCCGTGGGGCGAAGGCACCGCCAATTTCCAGGTGCTGCTGCAATGGAATTCATCGCAGGTCTACACCAAGACGGTGGCCTATTTCGCGCAGCAGCTCGCCGGCGCCGGGGAGTGACACCCCCGCCCTAATCGGCGGCCGCCGATAACGACTGACCGCGATCCTCCGCACCGCCGAGCCAGCGCTCCAGGAAAACATTGAGCCAGGCGCGCGCTGAGTAATCGTACACCGCGCGATCGGCGAAATGCATATGCCGCGGCTTCGCACCCGGCAGCGCCATGCGATCGTGCCCGTGGGTGGTCCACTTATGCATCATCGCGTGCGTGACTTCGGGATGAAATTGCAGCGCGAAGGCGCGGCCGAAGCGGATCGCCTGCACTTCGAATATGTCGCCTTCGGCGAGAAGCTCGCTGCCATACGGCAGGTCGAAGCCCTCGCGGTGCCATTGGTAGACGCATTCCGGCCAGGTCTCGACAACCGCGAGCCCGGCGAGCGTCGGCCGCACCGGGTAGTAGCCGACCTCGGCATGGCCGCTCGGGTGGCGGTACACTTTGCCGCCAAGAAATTTGGCGCAGATTTGCGCGCCAAGACAGATGCCGAGGAACGGCTTGTTGTCGCGCAGCGGCACGCCGACCCATTCGATTTCGCGGCGGATGAAATCGTCGCCGTCATTAGCGCTCATCGGACCGCCGAAGATGATCGCGGCCGAATGCTCGGCCATGGTCGGCGGCAGCGGGTCGCCGAAACGCGGCCGCCGCACGTCCAGCGTGTAGCCAAGTTGTTGCAGGGCATGACCGAGGCGGCCAGGCGTCGAGTGCTCCTGATGCAGGACGATCAGAACCGGATGCCGCATGAACCGATCAACGATGTTTAAGCTCTGCACCTTCGTTACCGTAGTCGGGCGCAGACAACGCGGCCTATTTTTCGGCGCCAGCCGCCCGGGTCTGGTCCACCAAGCGCAGGAGCAGCGCATGCGGGACCAAGCGCATTAAAGACACCGCAATCCTATTGCCTATTCCCGCGATCACGACACGCTTACCAGCCATGAACGCGTCATAGCCGATCTGCGCTACGCGCTCGGCTGAAAGCTCCAGCATTCGCGCCGCAGCAGGGAGCGATAGCCCGGCCCGGGCCTGGAATTCGGTCGGTACCGGTCCTGGGCAGAGTGCGGTGACGCGCACGCCGCGCTCGGACAATTCACGATGCAGCGCCTCGCTGAACGAGAGCACGTAAGCTTTGCTCGCGTAGTAGACGGCCATGCCGGGCCCGGGCAGGAAGGCGGCGAGCGAGGCGACATTGAGAATGCCGCCGCGATGGCGCGCCACGCTGTCGACGAACATCAGCGACAGTTCGGTGAGCGCGCGGACATTGACGTCGATCATGGCGAGTTGTTCGTCGCGACTGAGCGCCGCCGCCGCGCCGCGAAGACCAAAGCCGGCATTGTTGACGACGATGGCCGGCTCCAATCCCAGCGACGAAAGCTCCGCGGCGATGGCCGAGGCACCATCGCGGCGTTCGAGATCCACCGCGATCACGGTCGGCCGGGGACGGCCGGTTGCGGCGATTTCGCCGGCAAGCGTTTCGAGTCGATCCTGCCGCCGCGCCACCAAAGCGAGCTCGTGGCCGTGCTCGTGTTGATGCGCGGCGAAAACCTTGGCCAAAGCGGTGCCGATGCCCGACGACGCGCCGGTTATCAGGACGACCGGCTTCATGACGCTTCACCGCTGATCCGCCGGCGCAGTTCGATGCGCTCGCGCGGCGATACGCCGAGCAGATCGGCGGCACGCCACAACAAATTGTCCTCGAGCTCATCGCGCTGACCGTCGGCGAACACGATTTCCCACATCATCTCAATGACGCGGGCGCGGCCCGGCTCATCGAGCGAGCGATTGAGCAGGCGGGTGAAATGATAGAGATCGACCGACTCGTGCTCGGCCTCAGTCGCTTTGGCGATGAGCTCGTCGGCCGCTTGGTCGTTCAGCGCGAAGCGCTGCTTGATGACGGCGTGGAGCTTGTCGCGCTCAGGCTGCGACATTTCTCCATCGATCGCCGCGGCGTGCACCAGCAAGGCGGCTGCCGCCAGGCGATAATCGTTGTCGGCAAACTGGCTCGGATGTTTTTCGCCGTCGACAAAATCCGAAATAAAGCTTTTGAACGTTTCAAACATGGACACCTCAAAGATCGGATACCTCAAAGATCGGCACCGTCGCATTGTCTCGCATCAGGCGGGAATGCAGCCCCAAAACGATCGCAGCTAGGCTAACGCGCTCGGGCGGCGCACCCTCGGATGGCTCGCCGATCGTCTTCATATCGCGGCATTAAGTCGCCAGCGCAAGGCTCTCGGCAGCGTTACGGCGGGCCGGCTAAATTCGCTTGCCAATATGCGCAATTGGGCCTTAAGGGTCGACCGTGACATCGGCTGCGCGCACCCAAGTCGCGATTATCGGCGGCGGCCCGGCCGGACTGTTGCTGTCGCATATTTTGGACCGGAGCGGCATCGACAGCATCGTGCTGGAGCGCCAGAGCCGGGCGCACGTGCTCGAGCGTATCCGCGCCGGCGTGCTGGAGGCCGGCACCGTCGCGCTATTGCGCGACGTCGGGCTTGGCGAGCGCATGGACCAGGAGGGCCATCCGCACGACGGTTCGGCGATCGCCTGGGAAGGCCGGCCGCGGTTTTTCATCGACACCAAGAAATTCACCGGCAAACAATTGATGGCCTATGGCCAGACCTCGATCACCGAAGACCTTTATGCGGCGCGCGGTAAAGCCGGCGGCAAGGTGATCGACGAGGCCCGCAACGTCTGCCTGCACGAGCTTACGTCGCAACACCCGTTCGTGACCTACGAGAAGGACGGCTCCGCGCAGCGGATCGATTGCGACTATATCGCCGGCTGCGACGGTTTCCACGGCGTGAGCCGGTCATCGATCCCGGCCGCGGTGCTCAAGACTTACGAAAAAAGCTACCCATTCGGCTGGCTCGGGATCATGTCGGAAACGCCGCCGTTTCCGGACATGGTCTACTGCTACCACCATCGCGGTTTCGCGCTCGCATCGATGCGAAAGCCGATGCTCAGCCGCTACTACATCCAATGCGAGCTGGACAGCAAATTGGAGGACTGGCCGGACGATCGCTTCTGGCAAGAATTCAAGGCGCGCTGCCCGGCCGACATGGCCGAGCTGATCGTCACCGGCCCGGCAATCGAGAAATCCATCGCCCCGTTGCGCAGTTTTGTCGTCGAGCCGATGTGCTACGGCAGATTGTATCTGGCCGGTGATGCTGCACATATCGTGCCGCCCACCGGCGCCAAGGGATTAAATCTCGCGGTCTCCGACGTGTTTTATCTTTCGCGCGGGTTGATCGAAGCCTATCGCACCGGACGCAGTCATTACCTCGACCGCTATTCCGAGATGGCGCTGCGGCGGGTGTGGAGCTCGGCGCGGATGTCGTGGTGGCTCACCATGCTGCTGCATCGCTTTCCCGCCGAGACGGCGTTCGAGGAGCAGATGCGGCTCAATCAGTTCGATTACCTGCACGCCTCGGAGCATGCCCAGGCGTCGCTCGCGGAGCAGTATGCCGGCTTGCCGTTCGAGGACTGACGTCCGGCTTGGCGCCGCGCAGCTCCCGCACCGGAGAATGTCGTGAATTCAACGGCCCGACGGCAATCGCGAAGCGGCAGTGCGCCGGCTGCAGCTCGGCGAAGGCTACGGCACCCGTTCGATGAAGCGGTAACTGGCGTTGAGAAGCTGAAGATTATTGATGACCGTCGGATTGGTGGGATCCAACTGGTACGCTTTTAAGAATTTGGCGCGCGCTTTGGCGAGATCGCCGCGCAACAGGTAGGAATAGCCGCGATCGTTCAGTATCTGAACGGTTTCACCAGTTAGCTTGATCGCCTGCGCGTAGGCCTGATCGGCCAAATCGAACCGTCGCAACCGGTCATAGCTGGCGGCGAGTCCGATCCAGGTCTCGGCGTCCTCCAAGGCCTGGGGCGCACACGACGCCCACAGCGCTGATGGCGTCTTGTTAGAATTTCCGCCAGAGAAGCAGCCGCACACGTTGGGCACTTCGGTCAGGGTGCCGGTGGCGAAATTCTTAATCTTTGTCGGTCAACGTCCGCCTTCCGGATGGGCGAAGGTGTGCGTGCGTGCTCCATGGGCGAGACAGCAGGGAATAGGTATCGCGCGGCGCAGCCTTCGCAGGGCGAAGAACCCGGCCAAGCCGAGGGTCGGGCAACCGATATACTCAACGAATGGCTGGTCGCCGGCGGCGACTCCCGCCTGCGCGTTAATCCAGCGACCCAACTGAGCGACTACGGCTGCCAGGCCTTTCCGCGGCCAGCGCTGAGCTTTGCCTCCTCCACCGCGAGCTCGATCTCAGAGCGCGGCTATGCGGCGGCGGCCGAGGCTTTCGCGCATATTCAGAAGCTTTCGCAGTTCGCCGCGTTCGATGCCTTCGTCGAGACGATGCGCGCCGATCTGAAGGCGTTGTGGGGCCTCGCCGAAGACATTGACGTCATCTTCGCGCCGTCGGGCACGGATGCCGAGCTGCGCGCGCTGTTCGTCGCGCAAAGCATGCTGCGCGCGCCGACCATCAGCCTCGTGGTCGCCGCCGAAGAGAGCGGTAGCGGCGTGCCTTATGCCGCGGCCGGTCGGCATTTCAACTCCGGGACCGCCAATGGCGCGCGCGTGATCAAGGGGCGCTTCGTGCGCGGCCTGGGCAGCGGCGTGGGCGCGGTCGAGGTGCCCGCGCTCAACGCCAGCGGCGGCAGCCGGCCGCTGGAAGAGATCGACGCCGACGTCGTCGGACGCGTGAGAGCGGTGATTAGCGGCGGCAGCAGCGTCGCGCTGCACGTCATGCTGCACTCCAAGCTCGGCACCTGCGCGCCAAGCGTGGATTGCATCGGCGCCATCCGCGGTGAATTCGGCCCGGCGGTGCAGATCATCGTCGACGCCTGTCAGGCGCGGCTTTCCCGCGCGCAGCTCAATTCGTATCTCGGCCAAGCCGACCTAGTGCTGCTGACCGGCTCGAAATTCTTCACCGGGCCTGCCTTCAGCGGCGCGGTGCTGGTGCCGGCCGCGTTGTCCGCGCGGGCCTCCGAGCAAACACACATTCCCTTCGGCCTCGTCGACTACAGCAACGCGTCGGACTGGCCGGCGCGCTACCGGCATGTGCGCGCGCTGATGCCGCAGACCATGAATCTCGGCCAGGCCCTGCGCTGGGCGGCGGCGCTCGAGGAGATGCGCCGCTACTTCGCCGTGCCGGACCATTTCCGCGCGCAGGCGCTGACGGCCTTCGCCGCTTTCGCCGGACGACGCATCACCGATGATCCGCAGTTGCATCTGCTGCCGCAGCCGGCCAGCATGACCGGCGAGGAATTCGCCGCCCGCACGGTCTTCCCGTTTCTGCTCACGCGTAACGGGCGCACGCTCTCGCTCGCCGAGACAAAGCTGCTCTATCAGGGCCTGAACGACGATCTCTCGCAGGTCCTCGGCGGCAGCGCGGAGCAGCGCGGGCTGCTGGCGCGGGCCTGCCACATCGGCCAGCCGGTCGCCATTCCGCGCGCCTCGGGCGAGACCGCCGGCGCGCTGCGGGTTGCTGCCGATGCGCGGATGATCTCGGAATGCTGGTTCGCCGGCCCGGAGACGGACGCCGTGGCGCGCTTTCAGGCGGGCCTCGAAGGATTGCAGGTGGTCTTCGACAAGCTCACGCTGATGCTCGCGCATGTCGAGACGATCAAGCATGCAGTAGCGGCGTGAGGCTCAGGCGGCTGGCCGGCCTCTGAATTTGCAGCCGCAGGACTTGAAGAAATCGTAGACGCCGTCGCTGAGCAGCCCGGTGCCGCTGCCGATCTGCGGCAGCACGAAAGAGCCGCCGATGTTGACCTCGACCACCTGAGGGCCCTCGGGCGTGAGCGCGATATCAAGCGAGTGATAGCGCAGCGGCGCGTAGAGCCTGGCGCAGGCCTCGTTGATCTCGCGCAATTTATCCCAATGCGGCAGCGCCAGTCCGATCAGCCGCTGGCCGGTCGCCGGATGGTTGGTCAATTCCTCGAGCTCGACACCCTTGCCGCGCACGACGCGCTTGATCACGCCGGTGCCGACGTCGAGATTGGCCAAGAGGTTGCCCGAGCGCCAGTAGTTGTCGGCGATGCTGGTGGCGGAGGGGACCTTCACCAGCGCGAACGGCGTCCACACCGCGTCGGCATTGACCATGTTCACGGTGCGCACGGTCGCGACGTATTTGCTGAAAGCTTTAACGGTCGGATGGTTATCGATGCAGCTCTGCAGCAGGAAGGTGCGCGCGCCGATCCGCTTCTCGAACAGATCGGCGAAGGTGACTGGGTTCGACTGCTCGAGCAGGACGTGATCGCCGTCGACGCCGACGATCATGAATGCACCGAAGCTGCCGAGCCCCGAATTGGGCTTGACGAACAGCGGGTACGTGTTCAGGCCGCTGAGAAAATCCTTGAGGGCGGCCGGCGACTCGATCTTCCGCTCCCGGCCGAAGGAACGCAGGGTGCGATCGATGACGGCAAGCGTGCGCGGGACCGGGAAGCCGGCCGCCTGCAGCAGGCTGTAACAGATCCATTTATCGTCGGCGAGCACCGGCCACTGCCGGTCGCCGCAGGTATAGGTGACGCGGTCGACCAGATTGTCGGAGATGAAACGGCGCTTGTCTTGCGTGGAATACTTGGTCTCGTCGTACAGCCGATACATGAAATAGTCGGCCGGCAACAGGCCGCCCGGACCGAGGTAAAGCTGCCAAAGCTCCCTGGCCAGCCGCAGGCCGCTTTTATTGAATTTTTTCGCGAGTTGGAGATCCTTGACGTTGGCGGAATACTCCTTCAACGCGATTTCCTTGTCGTAAATCGTACCTGACATGGAAACGCTCAGCGCGCGCTAGCGTGGGTATCGATCGATGTGATGGCGTTGTTCTCGTCGACGAAGACGACCTGCTGGGTGAATTGCCCCAGTTCGGATTCGTCGTATTGGCCGAGCGAGAGAATGATCACCTCGTCGCCGGGCTGAAACAGCCGCGCCGGGCAGCCGTTCAGGCAGATTTGGCCCGGCTTGCCGGGAATGGCGTAGGTCTCCCAATGCACGGCGTTGGCCATGCTGTTGATGTGGACCAGTTCGTAGGGCCGGATATCCGACGCCAGCATCAGTTTTTCATCGATGGTGATGCTGCCGGTGTAGTCCAGGCGCGCCTCAGTCACCCGCGCGCGATGGATTTTACCTTTGCACATAGTCCGCAGCATGGGGAAGGCCGTGTTATTTCCGCGAAAAAGCGACGCAGCGATGCGTAAAGGATAGCGAGTCCTCGATAGCGAAACGTAAACGGCGGCCGGCAAGGGCCGCCGTTTACGTTAATTGTATATTGTCCAATTGGGCTTAGCCGCGGATGAACATGCCGCTGCACGGCTCGGCGACGGCCTGCTGCAGCTCGGCCTGGGTGTTCATCACGATCGGCCCGTACCAGGGCGACCCGGTTCCTTGATCGGCTTGTCCGGAGACGAGCAGGAAGCGAATGTGACGAGGTGATCGAATAGGTAGTTCGTTGCTGCGATTGCTCACTCTTATGGCACAAAGTGGAGATCAGGGAATGGCCGCTTGATGGCCGCTTGATGTCCGCTTGCGAGGGCAGAGGGAGATTGGCCGAACCATTTCTCGTAGACCCTCAATCTATGAGTACAGGTCCTGGAGTGAATCCGCGGACGCGTGACGACGAGCGGAAAGCTGCAGCACCAGCCGGAGATCGGCGCAGATTACGGCGCCCGTTCGATGAAACGGTAGCTGGCGTTGAGGAGCTGAAGATTATTGATGACCGTCGGATTGGTGGGATCCAACTGGTAAGCTTTTAAGAACTTGATGCGCGCTTTGCCGAGATCGCCGCGCAACAGGTAGGAATAGCCGCGATCGTTCAGTATCTGAACGGTTTCACCGGTCAATTTGATCGCCTGCGCGTAGGCCTGATCGGCCAAATCGAACCGTCGCAACCGGTCATAGCTGGCGGCAAGCCCGATCCAGGCCTCGGCATCTTCAGGAGCCTTTTCGACCGCATCACGGAAGTAACGGTTGGCTATGCCATAAGAGCCCTTCTTGAAATATTCCAAGCCGAGCTTCACCGGTTCGTCCGAGGGGTAGTACTTGATATCGCCGGCGTTCTGCACTGTAGCCGTCGGCGCTACCTGGTCGACAGCAGGCACGGTCGCAACCTCGCTGACCGTGTTGCAGCCGGCGAGGCCGAACAGCGCCATGCCAACAAGGCACGCCAAGCGGCTTGCGGAAAACGGGCTCCAATGGGGGTCAGGTGATTTCATCAAATCCCTATTGACTCATTGCGCCTAATAAGGCGCCGGCGCTGCGCCACCACCGCCACCACCGCCACCACCGCCACCGCCGCTACCATTGCCCTCCTTTTCCGGCGGTATCGACGCGCCCATCGTGGCATCGGGCGCGCTGACGTCAGGCATCGGATCAGGAGTTCTTGCACTTCGGCGATAGCGATCCAGCGCGCGCTGCATATGCGCACTATCAGAGACAATGCGGCGATCGTTGACGCCGCGCGGCCACGGCGTCGGAATATGAGCCATGGCGTTGACTTCTTTGGCGTCGCCCGAGCTCATCGTCATCCTGTCGTTGCGCTGAACGTAGCGCTGGAATTCATCGTCGCCCCACAGCCCGCTGCACTCCCACCACCACCAGCATCCGCCGACCATAACGACACGCAGGATTACGGCAATCGTGTCTGATTTTCCGATCATGGTTTTACTCAGTCCTTCGCCTTGACGACGGCGCCCCCGGCGATGGGCGGGGGCGCGCCTGGCGCGATGATGTGGCCATAGGGGCCGACCAGGTCTGCGCCCGAAGTCACGAAATCGGTGTAGCGTTTGCGGACGTCGGGCTGGCCGTTGAGGAAAAAGTCGACGTCATTACTGGGCAACCGATCGTCAAGCGGTGAGGCCAGTCGCTGACCCGGCGCCGCAGGCGCGACCAGGTGACGACGAGATCGGTCTCCTGCTGCTGGTAATCGGAGCTACGAAACAGCGCGCCGAGCACCGGGACCGAGCCGATCCAGGGGACTTGCGATATTGCGCGGGTATTTTTGGTTTGCAGAAGGCCGGCAATGGCAAAGCTCTGGCCGTCGCGCAATTCAACCGTCGTGCGGGTATTGCGCACCACGAAGCTGGGAACCACCGTGCCGGAGATCTGGACCGTATTGGTGAAATCAGGCTCGCTGACCGATGGTTCGATTCGCAGGTTGATGACGCCGCGGCTTAAGACGGTGGGAACGAAAGCCAATTCGACGCCGAATTTCTTGTAGTCGATCGTGACCGTCGGCGCGCCGCTGGATGTCGTGCTCGGTACCGGAACGGGATATTCGCCGCCGGCCAAAAAGCGCGCGGTGTCCCCGGAGAGCGCAATCAGGTTCGGCTCGGCCAACCGGCGGACCAAGCCCTTTTGCTCCAATGCGGTCACCAGCGCATCGAGACTACCGTGGCCGTTGCTTATGACATTGGCCAGAATGGTCGCGAATGGGCCGGCCGTGTTGCTCACGAGCGTACCGGCCGTCGTGAAAATCGGCACCCCGCCAGTCCCCGGACTCGCCTGCGTAATCGGGTTCGAGGTTCCTGGCGCACCAGTATTGAAACCGCTCGTGCCACTGCTGTTAGCGAGGAAAAGATTGACGCCGAGGTCTCGGCCGGCGGTGCGGCTGACTTCAAGAAAGCGCACCTCCTCTCTAAGCAGAGAAAACAACGGCCTCCCGTTCGACTCGGATCGGGAAACCAGGAGTTCTATGATGCCCCTAATGAATCACCAGAGGCGCGACAACGCTGCACGACTTTTAATGCTCTTCGTCTCCGTAGGCTCGCCTTCGGGAGCGGCAATGGCTAACGCTCGGGTTCTCGATTTAGCGACGCAAAATGGACTCGACGACCAAGAACTTCTTTCCGGTCTCAATTATGCTGCGGAACAAGATTGGCTGAAAGTTGGGCTGAAGGGACTTTTGCTAACGAAGGCGGGAAAAGCTGCCACCACGTCCACTGGGAAGGTTGCCGCTTAAACTAGCGTGATCTGGTTTTTGGCCCCACGCGACAAAGGCCGCAAAAACATAGAATTTTAACAATGAGCGAAGTGTGTCCCAAGTCGATGGGCGAGCGCCGCGCGAGTCCGCGTCAGAGAAGGTTAAATGGGGCAAAGATTGTCTTCAATAACAATTCGTCGGTGATCGATTGCATTGTGCGTGACCTGTCTCCCCAAGGAGCGCGCTTACTTGTCGCCAGTCCTGTCGGCATTCCGGATCGGTTTGATTTACGAATCGATCGGAATGGCGCGTGCCATCCGTCGAAAGTAACTTGGAGGGCGAATGATCAGATGGGTGTGAGTTTCTCGACGTTCCTGGATGACCATTCTCCTCAGCTTTGTGATTAATCGTCCAGAGAGCCGCATTCCCGATCTGACGTCGCTCGGTCTGGCAACAAGGTGACAAGATTAAAAGCGTTCGCACCTACGGTGCCAGCTTGTCATCATGATTATTGAGTGGGACAATTTACTTTTGCATCCTGCGCCAAACGTAACGCTTTCAAGCGATACATGTTTTTGACGGCTGCCTCGCGGCGCGCGTGCTCCTGCTTCAAGGCATTATTTATTTCTGCTTCGCGCGGTTGGTTGCGCTCAAAAACAGTTTCTGAAAATCGGCTTGGTGTACCGCATGTGGGGATGCGAACGTACGTTCGCCTGCGCTTCCGGCTTTGGATCACGATAATGGTAATGGCTGCTAACAAACCGCCAGCCGCCGCCGCGAGCCTCGAATTCCGTGCTTTGCGGTCAATCTC
>Ga0187801_10000155_pt1 | contig 15937 bp, 13 predicted proteins | sample NC_wetland_sal_i_10_FD_132465 | JGI IMG/M metagenome (GOLD analysis project Ga0187801, IMG submission 132465) | Wetland sediment microbial communities from Neuse River Estuary, North Carolina, USA - Control_1 | ecosystem: Environmental > Aquatic > Freshwater > Wetlands > Sediment | place: USA...
GCCTCGCGGTCACCGTCTTGTTCGCGGGTTGCGTGGTGATGGAGGGAGCTACGGGAGCGGCATTCAAGATCAGCGTCGCTGCCGAGCTTGTCTTCGATGCTGCGGTGTTGCTGACCACCACCGCGAAGGTCGATCCACTGTCCGAGGTCGTGGTTGCCGGGGTGGTGTAGCTCGCGGCAGTGGCGCCAGCGATGTTCGCGCCGTTCTTCTGCCACTGGTAGCTGAGGGGCGCAGTGCCAGCCGCTACTACCGTGAACGTCGCGGTCTGCCCCGCGGTCACCGTCTGGTTCGCCGGTTGCGTGGTGATGGAGGGAGCTACCGATGCGGAAGTTCCCGTTCCCGTGAGCGCAATGATTGTTGTAGGGGTCTGCGGATCGTTGGTCGTGATGGTGATGCTGCCAGAATCATTTCCGGCAATGGTCGGTGAAAACGACACACTGGCCGTCGCGTTGCCACCTGGCGCGATTGTGTCGGGTGTAGTTATGCCAGAAACACCAAAGGGACCTCCCGCCACAGAAATCAAAGAGATGATCAGATTCGCGCCACCGGCGTTGGTCAGCGTCAGCGTGCCTTTGGCCGTTGTTCCTACCGTCGCACTCCCCAAATTCAAGTTCGTAGAACTCGCATTAATCTGCGGCGGGGCCGTCGTCGCGGCGGCGGTGAGCGCAACTTGCGCGGAAGAGACCCCCGTGTCCGTTTGGACTGACAAAGTCCCCGTCGTGTTCCCTGCAGAGGCGGCATCGAACCAAACTTGAAAGCTACTGGATTGACCGACGGGCAAGGAAAGAGGCATGGTGAGGCCCGAGAGGGAAAATTGGCTGCTCGATAGATTTGCCTTGGTGATGTTGACGGAAATATTCCCAGTGTTTGCCACTGAGACAGTCTGAGAGACCTTCTGGCCGACGACCGTGCTACCAAAATTGAGGCTGCCAGGAGTCATTTGGATAGCGGCTTGCGGCGAAGGCGAAGATTTCGGTCCGTTCGCGGTCACTACGCCCGCGCAACCGTTGAACACGACTACCGTCACCAATAATAAGATGGTAGGTACTACGCGGCATTGCCACAATCGTGTTACTTTGCGGAACGGTCCAAACACTTGCCTTCGAGACTTCGCGCGTCGGACACTCATTGAAGCCACCGTTCTTCAATTGCGTCGCAAAGAGAGTGACGTGCGTGTTCGCACAAAAATCCTTCTCACTCTCATTATTTCCTATGCGCTGAGTTCAGCTTGTTTGCTGGGGGCGGGGGTGGGTCCGCTGAAGCTGAAAGAGCTGATCTTGGGTTTTAATTCCGGGTGAAGGATAGAGAGGCGACCACTGATTCATCTACTGGCTTGAAGAACAGTTTTGGGGCATTGCCCGGAGGCTCCAGTACACTGTCCGCGCATTACCCTAGCGGTGTCGCCTGGTGCTTGACATAGCGTTTGATATCAATGGTTAAACGTGGAACCCGCAGGTCACCCCCAAGGGGATTTCTGCAGGACGGTATAAAATAAAAGAGTTGGCTCGCCTTACAGTCTTTAGCGCGCGAACTTCCATTTTGCCCTCCCCCCAACAGCCTCATACAATCGGAATCTGCGTTTTGACTTCCCGGCCGTCCGAAAAAGTTAGAGGCGTGGTGCTTTGCGACATGGCGGAACTCATGGAACACCACATCCTCATTTCTGCTAATGACAAACACTTATGGGACTCAGTATGCTTGACGTAACGCCGGGTCAAGGCGTTTTCTGGATTTGAACGCTCCGCACGCCTGAAGCTTGACCGTCTGGAGGCGGCCGCGTCGCTGAGAGACCTTGCCGCACTGCCCGGCAATCGTTTTGAAGCGCTAATTGGCGACCGCAAGGGCCAGTACAGCATTCGCATTAACGATCAATGGCGGATTTGCTTCGAGTGGGCCGCCCGATCGCCAGGGCCATCAAACGTGGAGATTGTTGATTATCATTAGGAGAATCGCTATGGCACTCACACCTATCCATCCGGGCGGACACCTGGCCGAAGAACTGGAAGTGCTCGATATGAGCGCGGCTGAACTGGCGCGAAAAATTGACGTGCCGACTAATCGCGTCACGCAAATCTTGAACGGAACGCGCGCCATCACGGGTGATACCGCCCTGCGTCTCGCTCATTTCTTTGGTACGAGCGCGCAGTTTTGGCTCAATCTACAGAGCCTCTACGACCTGCGGCTTGCCCGGGAGAAGGCCGGGAAATCCATCAAGGCACTCCCCACGCTCAAACGGCACGAGCCCGCCCACGCATGAAGGTTCCACATTACTGCATCGGGGAACCCGGGCCGGAAAATGGCGAAGCGTTACGGTGCCGTACCAACGACAACGGAAACTCAGAGACCGAGACGCGCGAGCGACAAAGACAAAAGAGAGTAATCATATTTCCGGTGCAGGGCAAAAGCTGGTAGAGAGTCCGGAATGGAACGGCAGGAGATACTCTTGGGGCAGGATGACTTGGCGCAGTTCAGGATACGAAATGACAGCCCAGACGGAAGGTACCCTCTTTCGTGAGGCGAGACCATACCGGGCGCAGGTAAACGCGCACGGGCGGCAGGATCGGTACGTGAAGAACCGCAAGGATACTTTCAGGAAGATCTTCGGCTTGCTCCAGTTCGAGGGAGACACCGCCAAATCCTAAATCCAGAACACGCGCGCGACGGGTTCCCTTTTCGCCGATGACTGCATAGGCATTCGTGCCTGCCATGGAGACCCGCTCTGCCTTTCTCTGCACCGCATAAAACGCAGGTGGCGGAATCTTAGGCGCCATTTGGCTGCTGATGGATTCAGCCGCAGCCGCAGAAGCGGCGTCGAATTCAGACGCGGTGCTTTCCGCGGGGCGGCCCGCAGTGATGGAAATTGGACCGGGGGAGGAAGGCTCTTCAGGAGTCACCGGCGGCGCAGGGCGAGAAGTGCCATTCGCCGTGCGCGCGTGAGTGGCGTGTTTCAAGCGGTACAGACGCTCATCAGCGACATGGATCAGTTGATCCGACTGATCTCCGTCCTGGGGAAAGGTAGCCACACCGTGGTCCATGGTGACGGAAAAAGCAAGTTGCAATGGACGCAGAATTTCTTCAAACACCGTCTCGATACGCCGGCTGAGAGCGAGTGCTTGTGCAGCATCCGTTTGGGGAAGCAGCAAGGCAAATTCATCTCCGCCTATTCGGAAGGCAGAGTCAGAAGTGCGTAATGCTTTTTGGAGTGTTGTGGCCGTAGCGCGGAGCACATCATCGCCGCGGGGATGACCGTATTTATCATTCACTTCCTTGAAGCGATGAAGATCGAGAATCACGATACCCAATGGAAGACCATAACGACGAGCCCGGTTGAGCTCTTTCTCGAAAGATTCGGCAAACAGACGGCGATTGTAGAGGCCTGTAAGTGGATCGGTGACTGCATTGATCTGTAGCTTTTTGTATTCGTCATATTCGAGAACCACGGGAACGCGAATCATCCCGGCGGAAGAGAGAACGTCCATAAGAACCGTCTTAAGCGAGATGGGGCGTCCAAGCAGTTCGGAGAGTTCACGGCGGCGAGTCAGCATTTCTTCCCAAAGCTGCAAACATTGACTTTCGCGCAAGTCCAGATGTGTGGTGGTTCGGAAATAGCGCTGCAGGAACTGGCTACGCGCAGGGATATCCATGCCTTCGAGCGTGTCTGCCAGGAGCTCGAGGTAGGCATCTTCAATGGGCAAGCGCGGGGCCGCTGGGGCTCCGGAGCTGGGCATGGCCGGGTTTTCCTACATTCTGCCTTCCCCGCGGGGTTTGGGGCAGGCTCACTCACATGGCTATGCTGCTATAAGGGAGCAAGCCAAGTGCCAATCAGGATGTTGCAACAAGCCCGAAACTACCAACCGGGAAGACCTTGGGGACCGCCGTATGTTATTACAAATCCGCCAGATATACGAGTACCAGCAAAACACCGATCCTGGGCTAAAGACACATAAGCCTTCGACATCTCGCGATGGGACTCCCAACGGGATAAGCACTTACTCAAGTGGGCGCACAAATTCCAGTCCAAAGATCCTCATCTCCCCCAAAACCTCCTGACGGCGCACTCTTGCGGTAATGGGAGGGGTCTCACTTGGGACCAAACTGGAAGAGGAGGCGGACGGAGCGGGAATCGTGAGATGTACCGTCTGATTAATGTGAAGAAGGTGGGAGGATGCGATACACGCGCCCCGAGCGCTGATATTCAACGTTTTGGTCAGTTCAATGAATTCCAGACCCGTTGCGTCAGCCGCACGAAGGAACACCGGAACTTGGATCCTAATCCGCTCTGAGGAGCGAGATTGGGAAGAGCCACCCTGCTGGCCACCCTTTAAATGCTTCAAACCAACTTCCATATTCGTTGGATTCATAGTACTCGGGAACTAGTACAGGGTGAGCAGGTTGGATGCCAGTTAACCAGCCTCGCAAGCGTCCCAGTGTCATGCTATTTCAATAAGTTACAGTTCACAGGGCCAGCGTACAAGGTCGAGTGTTGAAAATTGGAGGAATAATGCGCAGGGGATTTCCCGAAAAGTGCAAACAGAACGCATTTACCATTGACAGGTAGACGGGGGTCTGGAAGGATGGGGCAGCTGAGCATGGGAAATTTTTTTCCACAATCCTAGAGATGGGACTGAATGAATGGGAGTTACTGCGTCCACCCCCCAAGGACAAGGGCCCCCTAACGGGACGAACGTGACGGTGGAGCACGTACGCGCACTTCTCGAGACCTTGGAACATGCGGTGATCCTGGCCAACCGTGATGGCCAGGTGTTGACCCTGAACGAACGCGCCAAGAAAGCCCTCCTGTCCTTCGGTTTTGATGGACACAGATCCTTGAATATCCTTCGAGACCTCTTCCAAGTGGATGGGCCGGATGTTTTAAGACGTCTGGAGAATGGGCAGAACGAAATTGCGTTGAGTGGCATCCTCGCTGGCAAGCCCTATCATGCGCGCTTGAGATTTATCCGCGAGTCGGATTGGCTGGCCGTTGAACTCGATGCTCGCGAGCTGAGTGTGGGAAGGGTTGACGGGATCGCCCCCCAACCGACGGTCCAGGAATTGTTGCAGGAACGCGAGATCACCTATCGAAACCTTCTGGCCGCCTATTTGAAATTGCAGGAAGTGAACCGCCAGAAGACTGTATTTCTTGCTTCTGCTGCGCACGAATTGAAAACTCCTCTGGCGGTCATTAAGGGGTATTACGACCTGTTGCTAACCGGATCCCTGGGAAGGCTCACGGAGAAACAGCGAGATATTCTGGAAGAATCGAAGGAGAGTTGTGAACGATTGGTCCGGCTGGTGTCCATGTTCCTGAATTATTCAGCATTGGAGAGTGGAAAACTTGTTCTGCAGTTGCGGGAGAATGATTTAAGAGACTGCTTGGCGGAGATTGCCAGCAGGTGGTCGGAAGCGTTCCAGCGTAAGGGAGTAAAGCTGGAAAGTAACTTGGATCCATCCATACCTACCTTCAAGTTTGACTATCAGAAAGTCCAACAGATCGCGTTCAATTTACTGGATAACGCGCTGAAACACACGCCGGCGGGCGGAACGGTGACGCTGCGAGCGCGCCCTCACTTCTGGGAGCGACGCATCGCACAGGTGGCGCCTCTCGAAGAGCGGCGAAGATTCCGGTTGCCACGACCCAACAGTGCGGAAGTGAGCGTCACCGATTCAGGAGCCGGGATTGCGCCGGAACACCACCAGGAGATCTTTGAGGATTTCATGCGCGTGGATAAGAACACTTCTGGGATGGGACTTGGGTTGGCGATCGCTAAACGCTTGATCCAAGCGCATCGCGGGAAAATCTGGGTGGAGAGCGAAGCGCAGCGTGGCAGCACGTTTGCATTTCTGCTGCCGATGGATCAGAGCTAAACGTCGACAGGCGAAAAGAGGAAGAAAGATGGCAGTTAAAGAGAAAATCCTGGTGGTGGATGATGAGCCGAGCATCCGCAAGTATCTCCAGACGCTGCTGGAGGTGGATGGCTTTGACGTGGACACGGTGAGCAGCGGCAAGGAAGCGATCTCAAAAATCAACCTCGGCGAGCGTCCGGATTTCATCATCTTGGATGTACTTATGCCCGAAATGAACGGACTCGAGACCTTGCAGGAGTTGATGCATCTGGACCGCAGCCTCAACGTGATCATGCTCTCTTGTTCCAACGAAGTGGGAACTGTCGTGGAAGCGATTCGCCTCGGGGCGCATGACTACCTGACAAAGCCTTTTGAGAAGACCGAACTGGATGCGGCGATGCTGAAGTCGCAGCAGAAGAAGCAGCTGGCGCAGGAGAATCAGACGCTGAAAGATTACTGTGATCAGGTGACAGAAGATCTCAGTTTTCTCGCGGCGAGTCCGCAGATGGTTCGAATCCGCCAACAGATCCTGCAGATCGCGCCGGTGGACGTCCCGGTTTTCATTTGTGGGGAAAGCGGCGTTGGCAAAGAAGTCGTGTCAAGAATGATCCATTTGCGCTCAAAAAGAAGGAACCAACCCTTTGTAAAGGTAAATTGCGCCGCGCTGCCCGGGGAACTGTTGGAGTCGGAGCTGTTCGGGTTTGAACAAGGCGCCTTTACCGGTGCGGTGCGCGCGAAGCCTGGGAAATTCGAATTGGCAAATAAGGGAACGATTTTTCTCGACGAAATCGCCGAAATGTCCGTGCACTTGCAGGCAAAACTGCTCCATGTGTTGCAGGACCATCAGTATTCAAGACTCGGCGGGCGTCATCTTGTAGAGACCGATGTGCGCGTGCTGGCGGCAACCAACATCGATGTGCAGGAAGCGATGAAAGATGGACGCTTCCGGGAGGATCTCTACTACCGGCTGAACGTGTTGTCGATCAATGTGCCGCCCTTGCGGGAGCGGACCTCGGAAATACCGCTGCTCTTCCGCCACTTTCTGGATAAATACAGCGAGAAATTTGGCAAGAGCGCGCAACCGCCGTCGAAGCACCTGCTTGACGCGGCTATGAATTACCCGTGGCCCGGAAATCTTCGCGAATTGGAGAATTTCGTGAAGCGGTACGTGATTCTGGAGGACGACGAGGGCAGTCTGCGCGAGTTGGTGGAAATGTCCGCCACACGCCAGAGGACCTCGCCAAGAGAAGAACCGACTGTGCCTCGGGAGCAAGGCTTGAAGGCACTCGTCCGTGGCTTGAAGGATGAAGCGGAGATGGAAGCGATCGCTGACGCACTGGAGAAGACACGTTGGTGCCGCAAAGACGCCGCAAAAATGCTGGGGATCAGTTATAAGGCTCTGCTCTACAAAATGAGGCAATTCAACCTGGATACGCCGAGGACTAGGCGGAAAGTCACCGAACCGGCCTGAGACAGAACGGCCGCCTGTTGCCTTACCGAACCCCGTGAACGAAGTAACATTCCCTGGATTTAAAGCGAATACCGAAGGGGCATCCTCCAAGGAATTTCCGCCTTCAAGCTGAGACTTCACCAGCGACCTCAAAGCCACAGCGCGGCCTAGTACGTCGTAGTTTCTTCTTAGCACACTCAACATAAACAAATCTTGCCGGAAACTTTTGCGCGGGGTATCTTTCGCATCGAAAAGCACAGGCAAGCTGGGAGAGGGCGCAGCTGGCTTCCATCTTTGCAGTACATTGGTCGGAAACAGACAAAGTGGATGGGGAGTTTGGTGAGCGCAGGAATTCCGATTTGCAGTAGGGTCAGGCCAAAAGATTCCAAGCCCGAGCGGACGGTTGTGCACTGTCGAGTGCTTCGTTTAATTCATTAGACCGGCCGACAGGCGTGCGAGTTGGCGCCAGGCAGCAAGCAAGTGGATCCGGCATCAGGCTGGGATCCGCTGCAAGGGGTAGGAACGCTTCCAGCCGGTATTGACGAAGAAATTTGGGGCAGTGGCCTCGCCAGCGAGGCCGCTAACGGGAGCCGAGGATGTCCGTAATGACAGAACGCCGGACGGCGCGACGATATGACTTGACTCTGCCGATCAGCATTCGCTTTGCCGTGGCAAGCCTGATTAATCGAGGGGAAGGCAAAACCAGGGATATTTCCACCAGAGGTTTGTATTTCGTGGTATCGCAGGAACTGGAAGCGGGCTCCGAGCTGGACATTACCCTGACCTTACCCGCGGAAATTACGCATGGAGGCGACGTCATCGTCCGGGCCCAGGGAAAAGTAATACGAGTCGAGCCCAGGTTGGAAGAAGGAGAACCGCGCCTAGGTGTGGCAGCCATCATCGAGCGTTATGACATCGTTCGTGGACAGACGCCACGGGCGTGAGCCGTCGATAGCGGAACCGCCGTCCGCTTCATAGCAGCTGAAGCCTGGATACCCTAGCAAATCGTGGTTTCTGCGATTTTTTCATTGCATTCGAGACGGGTGGGGGCGTACCATCAGCAGAAATTTCTTCCCCGGAGGGTCCAATGAAGGTTTCGGATCTAGTCGGGTCTCGCCGCGAGGTGTATTCCATCCCCGAAGAAAAAAGTGTCTTGGAAGCAGCGCAATATCTGCGGGAGAAAGGCGTGCGCTCGGCCGGTGTCATCAACGCGGAGGGCCGGCTTGTCGGCGTCGTGTCGCAGAGCGACATCTCAGATAAGATTGCTGCGGAAAACAAATGTCCCGCGTGGGTAAAAGTTTCTGAGATTATGACCCGTAACCTTCTGACGGTGACACCCGCAATGACCTTCGATGAAAGTCTTCAGCTGATGGAACAAAATGGGGTCTATCATCTCCTGATCGTGGACAGCGCGGGAGGCTATCACGGAATGCTGTCGGTCAGCGATTTGCTACGGGTGATGGCCTCCGATGAGAAGGCCAGGGCGGACCTATTGGAATCCTATCTGTTTTCGGCGCGATAGAGGATTGTGGCAGAACGCGGTTGTGAACCGCGCCGGGTCTTGCGACCAAATAGTGAAACAAGCTTCCGTAGTTGGACCTCCCAATTTCCCTTGTTCCGAGGGGGGCTAAGGGGCTGTTCCGAGAAGGTACTGGAAATCCTAATCCTATAGTTTCGTATGTCACTGAAAAACAAATGTTTACTTCGGATAGCTCTCCTTAGGCGTGCCCGCTCGGGGCTTGGGATTTGGTTGGCAATGTGCTACGTCCCATCTAGGAACCTATGCCCAGGGCGAATTCAATCAAAAACGGTCAGCAAGAGGCGTGGAACCCTGTTCCACCCGAAGACGTACTTTTTGGAAGCTCCGCAGCGATGGCGGAGCTACGGAGCCAAGCCCAGAGGATTTGCCGAACGAATATTCCCATCCTTTTGACGGGAGAAGGGGGTACGGGCAAAGAGGCCATCGCACGATGGATCCACGCCAATTCTGAGTATGCCGCAGGAGAATTCGTCAAGGTCAACTGTGCGGCCATCCCGGGGATGCTCCTTGAGAGTGAGTTGTTCGGTTACGAAAAAGGGGCCTTCACGGGAGCGCACAACAGTAAGCCGGGACGCGTGGAACTTGCCCACCGGGGCACATTGTTTCTCGATGAGATCGCGGATCTGGATCTGAATCTCCAGAGTAAACTACTCCACTTTCTGCAAGACGGCATTTTTTCTCGCATTGGCGATAATGAAGAGCGCAAAATTGACGCCAGATTGTTGTGCGCAACCAACAAGGACCTGCAGAAGGAAACCAGCGCAGGACGATTTCGCCAAGACTTGTTCTACAGGATCCACGTTTTTCGATTGAACCTGCCCCTGCTTCGCCAACGTCGTGAGGATATTCCCACGCTCGCAGAATTCTTCCGCCAACACTTTCAACGGCAATTTGGAATGAAGGCCGATCCGTTTGCCCCGGAAATGTTGGACTACCTACAAAAACTGGCGTGGCCGGGGAATATTAGGGAGCTTTCGAATGTTGCGGCTCGGTACGTTCTGATCGGTCCGGAAGGCGCAGTTCGTGAAGAGCAAACGCAAAAGAGGGCCAGACTTTCTTCGAATGGTCTCGGAACGGAGGCACCGGCAACCTTAAAGCAATTGACCAAAGATGCCATCGTGGAGATGGAGCGAAAAGTCATTCTCGAGGCCTTGCGCGAGAACCAGTGGAATCGCCGAAAAACCGCGCAGGCGCTGAAGATTAGCTATCGAGCCCTGATTTACAAGATTCGCGATTCGGGACTGGTTTCACGGCGCGCGACCCTGTGCAAGGTGCAGGGAACAGGCAGTCAAGAGCTGAACAAGAACTACAGTGTTTGAAATCGAATGAGCTGACCTTGATTCGCTTGAAAGGTCTGCGTCGCATTCCGCCATTACGAATCATAAAATTAAACGAGAAGAACGAAGTAAGCCCTCAAATCTTTGCTACGATTTGAGGAGAGGCGGCGATCACTGTGCCGTTGCCGGGCGGCCGGGAGTTTCGCGGAGGTAGAGAAAAACTACAATGCAGATCATTCAGACTAAAATTCCGGAGGTTATAGTTCTGGAGCCCCAGACGTTCTCCGATTCCCGGGGCTTTTTCCTGGAGACATACAATGAACGTGGTTTCCATGACCTCGGGATTACGGAACGTTTTGTCCAGGACAACCAGTCCCATTCGAAGAAGGGCGTTCTCCGTGGTCTGCACTTTCAAATCGAGAAAGCGCAAGGAAAACTCGTGCGTGTATTACAAGGTGAAATTTTCGATGTGGCTGTGGACCTGCGCCCAGGCTCGAAGACCTATGGGAATTGGGCCGCAGCGAGGCTCACATCCACCAATCACCACATGATTTGGATTCCAAAAGGGTTTGCCCATGGTTTTTGTACGCTCTCCGAAACTGCGGACGTCGCCTACAAAGTGACCGATTTCTACTCTCCGCAATACGAACGTACGTTGCTATGGAATGACCCGGATGTAGCCATTGACTGGCCTTTCGAGGGGGAACCAATCCTTTCCGACAAAGATCGTGCAGGTTATACATTCAGAGCTCTGCGGCAACAATCCGTTAAGGGTTCGCGACGCTATGCGCGGTGATTAAGAACCGAGGCAATCAAGGCAATTTAGGTTGGCTCTGCCGTGCCTCGCGGCACAGTAGGCGATGAGACGGGCAAAGGATCTAACCCACGAGCGTAAAATACCAGAATAGAAATTGGCAGGGGAGGAAGATCACCCCTGTGCTTGAAGGTACTCTTAGTGGTAATCGTAAGTATTCTTATTTCAGTGAGTTACGATTGACAGGGTGAACTGACCCCACCGAAAGCCATTCGGCTTATCTAAACTTAAGGCAGAGCTAAAAACAACCAGGCCAAGGAGGGAACGTGAGGACAGGCAGAAACCCTGTCCCTAATTTGGTCTTCCTGCCAGTATTCCTGTTTAACGAGACCACTTACCCTCAGGTGTGTGGAAACCTCACGGAGGGTAAACCCATGAGAAACGGTCGTGCCCGGACCGTCGGGAATCAGTTTAGAAAAACCCCCAGAAAATTTGGAAGCTTATATGGGTTACTCCTTGTTGCCCTGGTGATCCCTTCCTTAGTTCTGTTGAACGGCTGCACGGGTGTTGTCAGTAGCGCTCCCAAACAGACAGGGACGCTTGCCGCCTTCCAATTGAGCCCCGCAAGTGTCAACTTCGGCAGTGTTGCGGTGGGCAAACAAGCCACACAGACTGTTTCAGTCTCGAACACCGGGAATACTGCGTTGAGTATCACGCAGGTCACTCTTTCCAATCCTCAGTTCAGTGTTACTGGCATGACCATTCCAATGGCGCTGGGTGTTGGCCAAGCCGGGAGTTTCTCAGTAGCGGTAACGCCGACATCGGCAGGAGCAGTGACGGGAACACTCACCGCTCAAGGCAGCGCGGGCAGTACCCCAGTTGTCGTAAATCTCTCCGCAACAGCGGTAAGTTCTCAGCCGCAATTGTCTGCGAGCCCCGGGACCATCAATTTTGGAACCATCTCTGACGGGTTGAACGCCACTAGCAATTTGGTTCTGACCAATCTCGGGACCGCAGACTTGACCATTTCCCTGATTACCATCACCGGCGCCGAGTTCACGATCAGCGGCATTACCACACCGAAGACCATTCCCGCAGGCCAATCGGCTCAGGCCGTCCTCACCTTTGCCCCAACAACGGCTGGAAGCGCTACGGGAAGCGTGGGTATTACAAGCAACGATCCAGCGAATCCCACGGTGAATGTTGCGCTAAGCGGAACGGGATCGGCGACACCTTCAGGTCAATTAAGCGCCAGCCCAACCAGCCTCAGCTTTGGAACCGTCGCGACTGGCACTTCTACCAACCAGCAGATTATCTTGACCAATACAGGCAATGCAGCCGTGACGATTTCGAGCGTGACAGCCCTTGGCACTGGGTTTACCGTGAGCGGTGTGACCGCTCCGGCCACGGTAAACCCATCGCAGACTGTGACGCTGACCACAACGTTCGCCCCCACCGCAGCGAGCAGCGTAACAGGCTCGCTGACCATTGTTAGTAACGCAGCGAACTCGCCGCTCACCATTCCGTTGACCGGAACCGGGGCGCAAGCTGGATTATCGATTTCTCCGGCAAGCTTCAATTTTGGGAGCGTCGTTGACGGGCAAACAAAATCTCAGAGCTTTACCGTAACCAACACTGGAACCGCCTCTTTGACCATCGCGCAGTTGTCCGTGACCGGCGCTGCTTATAGCGTGAGCGGACTGGTTACTCCAGCGACAATCGCCGCCGGCGGCACCACGACATTCAGCGTATTGTTCGCCCCGACGACAGCAGGCAGCCTGACCGGGTCCGTCAGCCTCACCAGTAATGCGCCGAATTCGCCCAATGCGCTGGCGTTAAGCGGAACGGGTACGGCTGCGTCCGTCACGCTTTCGACGAACCCGACTAGCTTGAGCTTCACGAGCGTGAATGCCGGCAGCTCGAGTTCTCAGAATGTAACGGTTACGAACAGTGGGAATACCAGCCTGACTATTTCCCAAATTACCGTGAACGCCAAGGATTTCGGAGCCAGCGGAATTGCCAACCAAACTACCTTAGCGGCGGGTCAGAGTGCCACGATGAGCGTGACTTTCAGTCCCTCGGCTTCGGAAAACATCACCGGCAACATCACAATCATGAGCTCCCAGGGAGCAAGTGCCGTCGTCTCCGTGTCTGGTACTGGAGTTCAGCCGGCACTGACCGTTACTCCCTCTAGCGCCAGCTTTGGAAACGTGACCGTTGGTTCCCCGGCAACGCAGAGCATTCAGGTGGCTAACAGCGGCACCGGCTCACTGACAATTTCGCAGGTCAGCGTCGGCGGAACCGGCTTCAGCCTCGGGACTCTGACACTGCCAATCACTCTCACTGCCGGCAAGTCGACCACCTTTAACGTTCAGTTCGCGCCTGCTTCCGCGGGAGCGGCCACCGGCAGCGTCACAATCGTCAGCAATGCCCCGAATTCGCCTGCGGCGATCGCCCTAACCGGCACTGGAGTTGCTGCAACAGAACTGCTCTCTTTCAGCACAACCTCCTTGAGTTTTGGAAATGTGAATACAGGGACCTCCTCGACATTAAATGTCACGGTAACCAATACCGGAAATGCGAATGTCACTGTCTCCCAAATTGCGGAAAGTGGAGCCGGATTCACACTCAGTGGCGCGAGCACGCCGGTCACGCTAACCCCCGGGCAAAATTTGACCTTCGGTGTGATCTTCAATCCTACTTCCGCTGGAAGTGCCACCGGCACGGTGACAGTGACAAGCAATGCCACGGGTTCACCCACGGCCATCACGCTTTCGGGGACAGGCGTACAGGCGACAAGCCACTCGGTTACTCTTAACTGGACTGCGAGCACCTCTACGGTCTCCGGGTACAACGTGTACCGGAGCACGACAAACGGAAGCGGTTACGTCAAGATCAATACGACCGGTTTGGTAGGGGCCCTGACTTACGTGGACACTACCGTGCAGAGCGCGACTACCTACTACTATGTTGCTACAGCCGTGGACTCGAGCGGCAACGAGAGCGCTGATTCGAACCAAGCCACAGCAATTGTCCCTTAACGGAATCACGCGAGTTTCAAAAGCTAGACGGCTGCGTCGCGGGACTCCCGGGCGAATCGGCAGAGTTCCGATGGAGTTTCGCGAAAGCCCACACAAAGATCTGGGCAAGCAGAGCGCCGGTCGCGTCGATCAGTACATCGCGGAATCTTGGTTCCCGCAGCGGCACGAACGATTGATGCCATTCATCAAGCCCTGCATAGGTGACGGCGATCAGCAGGGTATAAAGAGCCCATTGGAGTTTCCAGCCTGAACGGTCACCGCGGACACCGTAGAAGACAGTAATGCTAAAGAAGCCAAACTCCGTGACGTGAGCCAGCTTCCGGATCAGAGTGTGCAGTCGATGAAGGGTCCGGGAGGAGGCATAAGGGAAAAGCCAGTGGAGGATAGGAATAATCACGTGAGCCGTTTGCTGGGCACTGAAGTAGTGCGTGGAAAACAGCGAAATCAGAATGGCGACGCAGATTGCCGGAAGCCAATATTTTAGACGGATAGGCATAATGTCAGCGGCAACTCAACTTGCGGCGATACTCCTCTTCCGCGCCGGTCTAGCTTAGCTTTCCCACCAGGCGAAGGTCTTTCAGGTAATCGGCGAGCGCTTCCTTCCAGTGTCTCATTGAGATTCCGTACCTGGTGAGGCTCGCCCGCGAGAGGACGGAATATACAGGACGCGGGGCGGGCCGAGGAAACTCTACGGTGGTGACAGGAAGAACGCGGATCGAATCGCGGCCTGCCTGATGCAAAATCTCGCATGCAAACTCAAACCAGGAACAGGTGCCTGTGTTGGTGATATGCACGATGCCGCGAGCCTCGGCATGGATGAGTTGAAGAATAGCGGCAGAGAGATCGCGCGTAAAGGTGGGAGAGCCTACCTGGTCAGAGACAACCGTGAGTTCCGGCCGAGATTCGGATGCGCGAAGAATTTTTTCGGGAAAACTCGCCCCAGAAGCGCCGAATAACCAGGAAGTGCGTCCGATGCACCATTCGCGGGCAACGGATTCGACGGCTTTTTCACCTGCTGCTTTGGAGGCACCATACACGTTGAGGGGATGGACTGCGTCGTTGGTCTCGTAGGGCCGGGTGGAGCTGCCATCGAAGACGTAATCGGTGCTGACATAAAAGAGACGCGAGCCGAACTCCGAGGCGACCCGGGCTACGTTTTCTGTGCCCTTGCCATTGGCGGCGAAGGCAAGGTCCGGATTCTTTTCACTACCGTCTACGTCCGTGTATGCGGCCGTCAGAACGATCCAGTCGGGCCGCACCTTGAACACTAGAGCCCTGACCTGTTCGACGTTACGGATATCGGCCTCTTTCGAATCGGCGGCAACGACTTCATCGGACTTCCAGTCCTGAATCATGTCTGTGCCCAGCATGCCTCGGGCACCCATTACGAGAAGGCGCATCGGAGTCCTTGCAATAAGATTCTTTGATTCGCTCCCACGGCCGGCTATCCCGCGGTCATGTCGCCCATGGCCTTGCGAGCCTGGTCAGCTATAGATGACTTGGGGTCGAGGCTGATGGCCTTTTCCAGTTCAACCTTTGCGTGGGCGGCATCCTGGAGCTTCTGGTAAGTTAGCCCTAAGTGGAAATGGTAGGCCTGGTGGTCAGGCTGTGCCTTCACAGCTTCTTCGAAGAGCGGTGCAGCCGCAGAATACGCACCTGTGTGATAGTAGGCCCAGCCCAAGGTGTCCGCAGCATTCGGTAAGTGAGGGAGACCTTTGCGCGCAGTCTGTGCCAGGGTGAGAGCGACGTTTACGTCCCCTCCATGCTCGAGAAGTATATACGCCAGGTTGTTGCACGAGAGAGGATCGTCCGGCTGAATCGTGAGTCCTTTCTGGTATGTATCTCTTGCCAACTGCCAGTTTCCGACCTTCTCGTAAAGGCTGCCCAAGCTCACGTAGAGCCGAACATTATTCGGAGAAAGTTCAATGGCTTGCTTATATGCCTCAATGGCTTGGTCCGTCTTGCCCAAGGAAGATTGCGTCTGGGCGAGAAGGGCGAGGGCAGACACATTTTTGCGATCCAGTTCCGCGC